>Ga0316576_10002263_pt1 | contig 10903 bp, 4 predicted proteins | sample S0NA_FD_203075 | JGI IMG/M metagenome (GOLD analysis project Ga0316576, IMG submission 203075) | Rhizosphere microbial communities from salt marsh grasses in Alabama, United States - S0-2_050615r3r5 | ecosystem: Host-associated > Plants > Roots > Rhizosphere | place: USA: Alabama | collected... | reverse complement strand
TTGTGGCCTATGACACGACCTTTGGCGCCACTTTCTATGGCTGGGCCAGCTACAATCTTACGGAAATGATTGAGAGGCTGAACGGCGGAACCGGATTAGGCGGTCTTGTCAACTGCACGGACAGCGCCAACACTGTCTCAACGTTTTCGAATCTTATCGGCTGTGACCTGTGGCAGTGCCAAATGGCAACGCATTTCAGCTTAAATCCCATGATTGCCATCGGCTACAATGTCTGGGCCATACCGTTTAGCGGTTCCTTCTCTTATCATGAAGTCGCCTGGAAAGGTGCCTGTAACGAATACACCAATGTTTTTGACGGATGCCTTAAAGTCGATGCCGACGCCGATCCGACCTCGCCTCCCCATACGCCCCTTTTGCCCGTCAACATGTTATTCGGTGACTGCACGGCGATGAATTATCGATTGCGTTTGAGTCCGCCAACGGCTGATGGCTGTGATCGATGCGTACCGCAACCAGGAACCACCAGACAGCGACGACCGATTATTTAACCTATTTTATGAAAAGAGGTCGATCCTAATGGAACCCCAATATGATCAAAAAGCCTGGGAAAAGGAAACAAAACTTGGCCGTCGTCTTTATATCCACAACTTCGGTATGAACGGAACGGAATTTACCGGATGGGAGCTTGTCAAAACCTCGATTGCAAGCCATTCGCCTGAGGAGTCTGAAAAGATATATATGTGGAAACGCAAGGGCAGCGAGAAGGAGGAGCTTGTTCAGGTCCGCGTAATTGAGAGCGGCTATTGGCGAAATGCCCTGCAATATCATCACAACCAGTTGATGCACTCGATGCGTCCCGAAATTCCGCGCGGGAAAGGAAAAACAGCAGCTATCGGGGACATCCAGCACGTGGGGCAGGCTCCCACAAAAGAAACCACGGCGGTGATATTTACCCGCGGCAATTTGCAGATGTCTGTCAGCAGCGTTGGTCTTAATACCGTGGATGTCACACCCCTCGCTAAGGCTCTTGATAATCGGCTGACTAAGCCTCCAACAAAGACCGATGAAAAAAAAATGGTGGCCAAGCGTCAGAAGCCCTTAAAGGTAAAGGCCAAGAAAAGGGAAATGACAGCTCTCATCGATACGTTGCCCGAGCCGACCCCTAAATCGGGCTGGACGAGAGTTCTGGCAGCAGAGGGGGAAATCCGAAAGGAAGGTGACACGCTTTATATCGTTGATGAAAAAGGCGGGGATCTAACGGTTGAGGTGGTCAATTACAAACTGGAATAATTAAATCGTGTATTCAATTAATACGTTAATTCTGCAAGGTATAGTATTGTTAAGGTACATGCCATTCTGCAAATGATTAAATTACGTTTAATATTAATAGTTTTTACGTTTCTATAACAATATTCTATTAGATAGAAATTTTCCAGATAATATTACTTTCCGGCGAGGATGAGGTGAACACTTATGGGCGATGCAATGCAAGAGATAGAAAAAGACACAATTGAGCTTTTTCGAGAAACAGACTCTCCTTTTGGAGATTGCTTAGATTACCGAGGGAAACAAGTCTTAAAAAATTTATTAAGACAAGACCCTGATAATGCATTGAAACTTCAAAAAGCTCACGAAATCCTCAAAAATGATGTGAAATATGCTTCTTCAATGTATCAAGCCGCTACGTGCCTCAAAAAGGGTAAAATTGAAGTATTTGTGAGCTATGATATGGAGGCCGATACAGAAGCAGCTAAGCTAATAGCGAAAACTTTTCGTGAGCTATCAGATGAAAAGGTCACTGTTACTTTAGCAGACGAATTTACTCTTCAAAGTGTAGGGCAGGATTTCATGTTAGTGACAGAAGAGGCTATTAAACGTGCACAATGGTTTATAACACTTTTATCGCAAATTGACGATCCAACCAAATGGTGCATGATGGAAACGGGAATGTTTATTGCTAATATGACGTCAAATAAAATAAATCGCCTTATATGTATTTATCATCCAACGCTGTCGCCTCCTCTAGAAATAAATAAATATCATGCTGTTCGCGCAGATATTACAGATCTTGTACGTCTTTTTGATGGTCTCTTCAGAAGATTTCATCCTCTACCTGGTTGGGATCCAATTAATCCAGACCTTTCTGATGATACTTTGCTATCAGCTGCCACAAATATAGCAAAAGCATTTCGTTCACCCAGAAAGCCGATTTATTATAATTATCATCTTACACTTGAGGTTAATAAACCAGAGAAATTAAAAAGCTGGCGTGATTTGAATTATTGTGCAATAGAAACTGACTCTAAAACAGCAGATCTTTTTGGGAAAATTGAGCCTCCCGAGACTTGGGGTGACCTTATTTTCAACGTTGTAAAAAATAATAATACTAATAAATGGCTTGAGGAACTCTTTGGAGTTATGTGTAAGGCATGTAAAGGAGACAAGTTTGGTATAATATCAGGTACATTTGAATGCAGTCACGGTGGCAGGGTGATGCGCCCCGTACTTTACAAAATGGAGCGGGATGACATTAAGGTTGAGTACAAATTTCATTTCTTTTTCCTTGATGAGATTTGTTCAGCACCTACGCACAATATTTCGCCTAAAACACTTGTTTTATTAACAGCTATTCGTATGAATAACCGATTTCGTTGGGAAATAATAGAACGTTTCAAGGACGCGGAGTGGACAAAGTTTGAAATTGACTCCTGCGTTAAAGCATTTAGTAGAATTGAAAGGGAGGTACAATCTTTTGGGAAATGGGATATTGACCTTCTTGCCTCAAACTATAGTGTGGAAATACAAAATGAAATAAAGCTTATTGGCAATAGATGGCAAAAACTGCAAAGCTTTAGTGATGGTGAATTAGACATTGCTTTTAAACAACATGATGTGCCTAAAATAAAGAAAATATTTGAGGAATTCGTGAATTTGAACAACTTATTCTTTAAGTTAACATTTCCTATTTTCGAAGATGTCACTATCAGAGAAAGGAAGGTGGCACAGTAACAAGCAAACATTTGCCTATAATCCGGTGCCTGTTGCTTTACTAAAACGTCAAAGATACCTGTTATCTACACAAACCTGAAGTTTTACAAAAACGGTTTCGATAACCAGAGAATATAGCATTTCAAAGATACCAAAGTTATGATTGAATTTATTTCTGAAATCTGGTTTTTAAGGATAATGCAAGTATTCGGTAAGTGTTTTATCTATCGTCCCGCAGCACAAATGAGTAGCGATTGTTAATTATCCTGCATGACTGAAAGAAAAATAGCAGCGACTTTAGAAAGGCGGGATGATTGATAAAACACGAATGGACGAAGCCGCAGTCAATGTATCTCAAACCATCTTCCCTTCGAGTTTCTTTTTCAGTTAGTTAATGTGCAAGGCGCGAGACTGTGATCAGGCCGAGGCCGGAGTGCTCTATCCGGCAGCGGTATAAGTCACGACTCGGTGAGTCGATGAAGCCGCGAACTCAGAAGAACCTTCATAGAACGCTATTATCGATAACTTGTCACCGGCTGAACCAACCAGAAAGGTCTCGAACTGATAGGATGCGCCGGGCCCAAGTGCGATCGTTTGCCATTGATCGATATCGTTCGGTCCGACAATGTGCAGCTTGACAAAGCCGAATCCGACATCGGGGGCCACCGCACCATGCACGATTAGAGTACCGCCTGACCAGCCTCCCTCTAAGAGTGTGCGTGTCTTCTTACGCAGCTTAACCCTGTATTCGCATGCCCCCCACCTCTCGACCGATTCAGCTTCTATGCGCCGGGTTTCCAAGCGAAACGTGAAATCCTTACCGCAGATCAACTCTGGTCGTTTCTCATCCATCTCGATGCGAATGCGGGTATACCTGGATCCGCCGGCAGGTACCTCGAATCGTACGGGGCTGATTGTTACCGAGACACCGTCAGGCAACCCCACCGGAACAATGGCGGCCGTCTCCTCGACGGATCCGACGTTTGACACCGCATAGAAGAACTCTATTGGCTCGGGTGGGCTTTCGTAGCCCACGGGCAAGTCAAAGACATTCTGCTGAGCAATGATATTGATCTCATTGGTATCGTCAGAGCCCAACGGTTCGTTGCCATCTGTTCCGACATCCCGATCTCCGATGCGCGCTTTAAGGCACGAATGCTCGGCGGTCTCGGGCCTCACTGTCCAGATGAAGGGCATGGTCCTAAAATCATCACCGTCGATCTGCTGGTCAAACGTCTGATCCCAACTTTGGACAGGACTGCCTAGATCACCGCCATCCCCAGGTTCGAAGCGTTCAAGGAAGACCTGAACGTTTTCGGCAGGAATGGTGCCGCGATTGTGGACCCGGACGAAAACGTGATGATCGATGTCGGCATCCGCCGATCGCTTGAGAGGATCACCCTGGTCGAGCGGCTGTCCTTCGGGATAACCGGTATCGAGGGGTATATCAAATGGGGGCGCGTCGATGCCGATGTCGGGGCTCTGCCATGATCGCTCACTCTCGGCAAAACCAAGATCGATCGATGGCTCCCGCTCCCATTCAATTCTGATTCTCGCGGCGGCGACCGTCTGTCCGGAAACCAGCACGAACTGCAAATCTTCGAGTTCGACGGATAGCCCCTTTTCCACGAGCTTCGGAGCGTTGATGAATTCAAACACGTCGGGACCGGTTGATTTCGGTAGACTATCATCGATCAGATGAATCTTGCGCCGGAAACGCATAATCGCCTTAGCTGCCGCATCAACGGCGTCGGGATCGAGATCTTCGTCTTCTTCGTTCTCGAAATAGCGCGTATCATCGTCGTAACTGTAAGCGTTGGCGATCACCAAGCGTGGAGTGGCGAAGAACTGCGAGAACCGGTTGGTTTTGCGCCGAAGCTCGATCGTATCGAACAGGTGACCGTCACCCCCCAAACGCAGCATCACGCCGGCGACTACCGGACCGACCGGGTTCCCGTCGGAGAGCGCCGTGCGTATAGCCTGAATATCCGCATCCGACCATGTGCGATTCCAGCGTTCCAATTCGACGATGATCAGTCGAGCATTAAACTCCGCCTGACCGGTCGGACGGTCGGCAATTAGCAGGCTGTCCCGTTGGATCCAACCCTTTATCAGCTGGTGGTAAAGGCAAAGATGCGGCCAGCCGGCTTCACTGTCCATCAGGTCGCGTTGGCCCATGTAGAGCAGGCCCTGTCGATGCGTTTCCTCCTTGTAAAGGTCGGACAATCCCAAAAGGCCATGCCCCAGCTCATGCGCGACGGTGTCGGCGGTGTCTTCGGTTCGTCCAGGTGTCGCCGATGTCTCTGAACGATCTGTCAGAAACGGCATGATGATCTTATGTCGTTCACTGCCGATCGGAAGCACTCTATCGCCATTTGGACTTAGCACTTTTGCGACATCATCCCGGTCGGCACCACGGATTCGTTCGAGATACTCCGGCGGGTTCGAATTCCAGGCCTTGACGGAGAGGATCTCAGGGCCATCGTCGACCATGGCGAAGATGAAGACGCTTGGTATGCCGCCTTGCTCCTCGATATCTTCGGCGGACAACTCGACTACACCTGTCGGTGTCAAATCCAGGCCATGGATCGAACGATAGATTCTGCGAATGCCGTTGGTAGCATTGATTGCGTAGTCAGCGGCAGCATGGACCATCGCTGTGTAGACACTGCTGACGACGGCCTCAGACTTGACCAGACTATTGCGCTTCTTCCATGGGAAGGACACTCCGTCGACGGGCGAAACCGCATTCATGCCGATCTTGTCAAGCCCGACATGCCCCGATGGACCCAGGGAAATCCTGGCTCGTTTCTGACCGCCGACGGTTTTGGTCCGGCCGTCATCTGTCGAGAGTTGGAAGCGGAAGCGGAAGACAAGGTTGCTCCCTTCAGCTCTTGCCGATGTCGCGCTGGTTGATTCGCCGAATTCGAAGTATGGGCGTTTGATGCTCTGAAAGTCAGCGTGGTTGATTATTGCATCGGCAATCACGCGTTGAATCAGATAGGTGAGATTGTTCGACCCTCCAGTTCGCTGGACGTCCAGCCAACTGCCAACCGGTAAGGCAATCGGTTCCATATCGGCAGCACCTGTGACATTTTCGAAGGGGCGCTTCAATTCCGGCAACAAATTACTGGCTTCAAGGTTGGTCACGAACGGCTGTTGTGGACCAGAGCCGCTGAATCGAAATCCGATATGCAGCATCCCGTTCAATTCCCCGTCATCTTGCCAAAACGCTTCAGCGACAAATGTAGGATCCTGGCCAGCCGGGGTTGCCTCATCGATCATGGCATTGATCAATGACGCAATTTGGGCGGCACCGGCGCTCGGATCGCTCATAGGGACCGAGTCGGGGGGCAGACTCCCGGAGTAAACGTATGTTTTGACGAAGTGCGCGCCGTTTTGATCAAATCCCTCGAGCTCAAATTTCCGTGGCGTAGCCGATGTCGGATCAAAATCGATAGTGTTGTTGTTAGGAATGCGGTAGCGCGCGCTCGCGGCGAAGAAACGAACGTTAAAGGTCTTTTCAGCACGTTCGAACGGCAAAACCTCCAGTTCGACCGATTCGTCACCGGAAAAAGTTAAGGTCGCCGCTTCGGCGATAGAGATAACCGTCCATAAACCCGCCGGTCTCCATTCATCATTGTAGTAAGGTTCGAAGGATTCTGTCATAGATAGGGGTGGACCATTATAGACCTCCGGCGTGTCGATACCAAAAATCCGGAATTCGACGTCAAACAACCCGCCGGAGCATTCCGTGTAGTAGTCTCGGACCTTCCCCAGCAAAAGGCTCGAGGTCGCCCATTCTTTCCATTCTGTCAAATCTGTTCGGTCGTAGGTCTGACCGCTCATCAAAATCGGAACAACCAACGCTTGCCGGGTTCCTGTTTGCGGCCCTTGGTTGTCAAAGGAAAGCAGCGATGAACTACCATGGTAAGTGAGACTTGCGGTGTCCGAACTGAACGACAAAGCGGCCTGCGCCGCATTCTGCTCGGCTGCGAGCGATGCGAGCACGAGAGCGGCGAGACTCGAGCCGTCGCTTGCAACCGCAAAACCGATGGGGGCCGCGATGGCCGATACGAATGGCTCAAACTCGACGTCGAGGTCAAGCGGTTCTTCGACCATTACGCGCATGGTCTCTATGCTTACGACCGCCATCCGCCTGCCACTGAGCGACACCACGATCGCTAATTTTTGGACGATATCGACCTCACCGATCTGCCAGGGCATGAGGGCAATGCAGGGGCGCTCGTTCGGGTCGCATCGATTGATCCGATACAGCCGATCGCCTCGTGCATAGAGAGCGATACAACCCTCGACATCACCTCCACCGCCGGGACGGCAGTCGCGATCGGGTGGACGGCGTGGTGGTTGCGGTGCCGGACGAGGTCGATCGTCGTTTCTACCATCACCTGCCTGTGGAGGCTTGCACCGACAGCAGCAACAAGACTTACGATGATTTTTCGGGCGATCCTCGTGGTCGTTTATGGGTACGCGATCAATCGGTATGCTTGTGGTGGGCCTCTGTTCTGACCGACAGGCCCTGGCTAAATTAATCGTGTGCACGTGCCGCCGGCTCTGTTCGATGACGACAATGTTGTCCGTGTCGGAACGAGTTTTTACGCGAAAGGGTTGTGAGAATTCCTCGACGAGAGCCTCTCGCTTTGAATTCGCCTCGATAGCGATGAGGCGGTCGGTCAAACTGACGATAATGAAGCCTGCCGAGCGTCCAAGCGATATGATCCGACCACAAACCTTCGCGCAAGGGACTAATCCTTCTTGGGGATCCAGATCGAACAGACGTCCATCGGAAGCTGCAAGCAGGAATTCGCCGGCTGATGCTGCCCCGGCCACGGTAAATCCTGTTTTCCATTTTCCAATCAAAACCGGACGAATGACGGACTGATCGAGTTCGATCTGGTACAGGTTTACATAATCGGCATCTGCCACCACCAGCAATCGCCCAGTTGCATTGACGGCAATCTTCGCTCCCCTGGCAAATGAGCCCACACCCTCAACTGAATGGCCTACGATTAACTCTGTCCGCCTCTGAGTAGCCGATTGGTTATCGTTAGGGAAGTGTAGCCCTTTACTCTTACTGTCTATTCCAGCCATTGCAGCCCTCCCAGTTGGAATTGATTCCGGTAGGGACCAATAAGCTTAGGCTCTTGAAGAAGCCCCATGAAAAGCTCTCCGCAGGCAACATGCCGATCGATCGCCGACACCAGTAAAAATTTACCAATCTCTACCTATTATCTTTTTATCTTTATGATTAGAACGCGCGCGGAGTTTGTCAAACTATCGTAATGGAATTCTTATGGTGGCGGCCCTTGTAGTCGTTCACTTTTATGCTATGAGATGATTAAGGTATGGCCAAAAAACGTCGGCGGATGTACAGGCGGGTGAGCTGCCGCGAAGCGGTTTTATCTTCATAGTATCTTTATAGTATCTTTATTTTTCAGGTCCCTTCAAAATTACTGATTACTTTCCAGTCTCGATTTCAAGGCGGTCATCATTCAGTCCCACATCTTGTGGTCGACCATTATGCCCAGAAATGTAGATTCACAAAACTAACCTGACGCGCATTTCAGAAATCGATTTATTAAGATTTGTACAGGCTATTTTAGGAAAATTTAGACCGTTTAATCCCATGATATCATACCAGTATCCTTCGCCGATATCCGGTACAGAAAAAAACAGATACCGCCACGCGGCTGGCCCCACCCATAAGTGCTATTGAAATTATGTCCCGCATCCAGTTATCATGGTTTTACCTCGGGCATAGCCCGCTCACTCAAACCCGCTAATGTACAGGAGGTAAGCCATGAAACTGTCAAAAGCAGCAACTATCTGGATTGATTACCACAAGAACCATTCGAAAAAAAAATACGCTACGATCCTATCAAGCCGCAATTGAGCCGTTTTGCCGTAAATTCGGTGAAAGGACAATTGGCCAGGTTACTCCGGATGAAATTCTTTCGTTTTTGAATCGCCTCACCGATGGCAATCGACCCTACACCAAAAGGGTCCGCTATTCCCAATTGTCCTGTTATTTCAATTTCATACGCAATAACATTGAACCGGAATCTGCAAATCCGTGTGATACACCCATGATCCGGAAACTTTACCGGCAAAAAGTGGAATCGAGATGGGAAATCATCGAAAAGGAAACGATTGATGAAATCATATTCCGAACGACCAAAAACCGCCTGGGGCCACCCGGCCAGGAAACGCTGGTTAAAGCAAGGAAAGGCCAGGGGAAATTTAGGAATGACGTGATCTCGCTGCACCAAATATGCCCTATATCGGTGTCGATGATCCAAGATTCCTTAGGGCAGGCCATCTCAAACCTTGGTCGAAGTGCGATAACAACAAAGATAGAATAGACCCACTGAACGGCATACCGCTCACTCCGGTCGCTGATCATTCTTAAGACTTCGGAAACGATAGCGAGCGGTTAAATGGGTTACCTTTATGTTGCGGAAGTATACTGATAAGAGGTTTGGGCCGGGAAGGCCCATTTTTCGGTAGTCTGAAAAAGAGACTATTTTTCACTTATCACCCGCCTGAAACCTTGACAACCCATAACTCCAGCATTAATAGTAAAAAGTTAAGAACGGATAAGATGGAAGTAGGAGGATTGTGAAATGAAACAGGATCCCGTAATCGATAGGTTGGTACCAAATCCAGCAGAAGTTCCAGATGTACGCTGCTATTATGGGCTGGTAGGAAATTCCGCGAGTAAAGATTCCTGGCGTTTGTATTTGAGTCCCAACCTCACCAACTATATTGAGTTCAGTAAAAAAGACGTTGTGCACTACGAGCCACTCAAAAGCGAGGAGAAACCTCTTGGCGGCACCCTTGTCTGGCTGAAAAGGGATGCCAAGGTGCGCCGCATTCAGGCAACGCCACAGGATGCTCAGTCAAGTTTCCTCCAGGGTTCAGTCCGCGATCACCGTCATTGTGGTCCCTCAGTGGCTGGTCATCTCCGACCAGTGCAATATATTCCCTTTTCACCGTCGTTCCATTTCTGGAGCATCTGTGATGAACTGGCTGCCCCATCATTTCTGAGTGGTGGTACTGTGTTCTGTGGCGGGAAAATTCCTACTAGCTGGGAACCTGAATGTCCGTGACATAATGGATTGCTCTGAGCAGACTAGCAGAATTAAACGATTGCACGGGGCGTAATTGGCGGACGATGGCGTTTAATACCGAAAGTGATGTTGTTGACTACCTTCTCGATAAGAACCTGATCAGTCCGGCGCACATTGTGTTGGGACATCTGGCTGTTACCGAGGTGTCGCGTAGGCACCGCAATTACCGGGTTGCTTTTGATTCCGATCGGGGCTTTCTTCTTAAGCAAGGTGTTGATCCCGTCCGGGGCGCAAAGATCATTCACGAAGCCCGGGTTATAGACTGGCTAAACAGGAGGGTAGAACTCGCGGCAAGCATTCCTCTTCTTGTGGCGCTGGATGAACCGGAGCAAACGGCCATTCATGAGCTTATAGCCGACGCCATTAACCTGCATCACTATCATTTAAGTCGGGAACACTTTTCTGTCACATTGGCTGCCGCCGTGGGTAAAACACTTGCCAAGCTGCACAATCTACCTGGATCAATAGCCGAATACCGGCATGCAGCTGATTTGCCCTGGGTGCTGTCCCTGCACACTCCTTCTCTGAGCTTCTACCGAGAATGCAGCCATGCCAATCATGAGTTGATCAAAATTATTCAGCAGACTCTCGAGTGTTGCGAACGACTGGATTCACTTCGCAATAGTTGGCAAGCGTCGGCCCTCACTCATGGCGACATCAAATGGGAAAATTTTCTCGCGCGGCCGGCACCGGGCGCCAGCCGTTATACCAGAATCATGATGATCGACTGGGAACTTGCCGGTGCGGGAGACGCTTGTTGGGATATTGGCGCTTTTTTCAGCGAATACCTGGCATTGTGGGTG
>Ga0316576_10002262_pt1 | contig 10909 bp, 7 predicted proteins | sample S0NA_FD_203075 | JGI IMG/M metagenome (GOLD analysis project Ga0316576, IMG submission 203075) | Rhizosphere microbial communities from salt marsh grasses in Alabama, United States - S0-2_050615r3r5 | ecosystem: Host-associated > Plants > Roots > Rhizosphere | place: USA: Alabama | collected... | reverse complement strand
CCCATGTAGCGCGGGTCGAACCGGGACCGCGTGGCGCCCGCGTCGGGGTCGGTCTGATGACCGGGTTCCTCGATCTGCCGGAAATCCGGCGGCGGGATGACCAGAAGCTCCTCGAGGAACAGCTCGACCTCGGCGTGTTCACGCAACGGGCAAGGGTGCCTCGCAACTACCGGGAAAAGGTGTCCGAGATCCTCCACTTCTTCCAGTACTACCGTCGCGCCTTCGACTACCACGAACGTCGATTCCGGTCCGAAGGCGCCACCGACAGCGACCTCCTGGTGTTCGCCGAGCGTGCCTTCGAACGGCTATGTGAGCCTTACTTCCAGCTCCACCGCGAGGCCTCCAACTCGGCCCTGGGCTTCCTCGGTGACCGTGAGGTGCTGGTGGCCGCGAAGGAGTACACCGAAACCGTGCTCGTGCCCCTCACCCTCGACATTCCCCTCAACAAACGTGCCTACCTCAAGCCACTCGGTTATCCCGGCGACTACCAGGTGATGCTCTACTACTACAACAAGAGCTTCGAAGGCGATTCGGTCTTCGCCAAGGTCTTTCACCGGATCGGCATCGAGCATCCCCTGGCCCATGGCGTGTGCACGCGCAAGGATATGATTGTCGACGTCATGGAGGTGGAGCACGACAGGGTGCTTGCCGAGCGCACGTCGGACCCCGTATTCCGAGTCGCAAGCCTCGGCTGCGGACCCGCCCGCGAGGTTTCCGAGTTCATCGCCAGGCGCCGGGTCTGGCCGGGCAGCGCGGTCTGGACCCTCATCGATCAGGAGGAGGAAGCCCTCGGCGTCGCGTACCGTGCCTGCAGGCGAGAGATCGGTGAGTGGGGCTCGCCGGGTCAGCTCAACCTTCTCAACCTCTCCTTCGTCCAGATGGTCAACGAGGGCGTTCCGGTCAACCAGCCGGAGTCCCAGGACTTCATCTACTGCACGGGGCTGTTCGACTACATCAAGCAGGAGCGAGCACAGGCCATCATCTGCACCCTGTTCGACCTGTTGGCCCCGGGAGGACTGCTTTCCATCGGCAACGCCATCGCACCCCAGAACTGCTTCTGGACGCCGGAGTTCCTCGGCGACTGGACCATCCTCTACCGGACCCGCGAGCAGGTAGCCGGGCTCGCTGACCGGTTGCCCGTGTCGGCCCGCCGGGAGGTGGTGGTGGAACCGGGCAATGCCTACTACTTCCTGAACGTCAGGAAGACCGAAGCCGGCCGTTGCCCGCCAAGCGAGGGCCCATGAACAACACCGTTCTCTACATCGACGACGACGAGTCGAACCTGCTGGTGCTCAAGGCAACCTGCGCCGGCGAGCTCGACGTCATTACCGCATCCAACGGTCCTGACGGGCTCGAAGTTATGGATCGCCAGGAGGTTGCGGTTCTGCTCGTCGACCAGAGGATGCCGGGAATGTCGGGCGTCGAGGTGTTCGAGGTGGCGAGGGAACGCCACCCGGATACGGTGCGGATCCTGATTACGGCCTTCGCCGACATGACCGAGGCCATCGCCGCCATCAACCGCGGTCACATCCGCCGCTACCTGCGTAAGCCCTGGGAGCCCGAGGAGCTCAAGGCCGCCCTTCACGAGGCGGTCGACATCTACCAGACCCGGAAGAAGATCATGGATCTCGAGACCCGCCTGCTCGAGACGGAGCGCGTCCACGCACTCGGGGTGGTGGCGGCCGGGGTCGCGCATGAGCTTCGCAACCCCCTCACCGCCATCACCATGAACCTCGAGCTGGCGCGAATCCGGCTCGACGCCATGAACCGGAGTTTCGCCGAGGGCGAGTCGGTCGACCCTGCGAATCTGATGTCGCTCGGCAAGGCCCTGGAGAAGCTCGAGGCTGCGACCGAGGTTGCCAAACGCATCACCGATGGCCTCGAGCTTGGGCAGCGACGGCGTGACGAGGAGCTCACCGCGGACCTCAGGGAGATCCTCGAGCTGACACTCCAGTTCGTTCGGACCGCCGTGCTCAAACGCGCCCGTCTCGAGATCGAGACCTCGCCGGTGCCGATTGTGCAGGGCTCGCCACGCGAGCTCGGCCAAGTGCTCATCAACCTCCTGGTCAACGCCATGCAGGCCATGCCGGACCGCCCGCGTACCGAGTCCCTGGTGCGCGTGAGCCTCCACCCCGCGCCCGAGGTCGAATGGGTGACCCTTGAGGTCAGCGACAACGGCATCGGGATCTCCGAGAAGCTCATCGACCGGGTCTTCGACCCCTTCTTTACCACCAAGGTCCAAGGAGGCACCGGTCTCGGCCTCGCGATCTCGAAGAAGATCATCACCGACTTTGGTGGCACGATCAGCGTCGCCAGCGAGCCTGGCAAAGGCTCCACCTTCACCGTCAACCTACCGGTCGCCATCGATTGAGTAGCCCGCTCTGTGAAGGCTGCGGGCGGGTTCCCGTCCAGAAACGGCGTTTTTCGGCAACCGTGGTGTCAACCTGCGGGTTTCCTTGTGCGGCGTACCGGGTACGCCTCCGCGGAAACCCTTGATTTCCTGAACCTTGCTCGATAACCGCTCGTTTCTGGATCGGGAACAATGCTGTTCCCACGAGAGTTTCTGGACGGGAACGGGCTAGGAGCTTGTAGCGTGAAGGTGGCGGATGGATTTCGGAGAGCCGTGAAGTGCCATTTGAGGCGCGATTTCGGAGCAGTACTCAGAGTACGGGCCGAAAATGCAACGAAAAGGGGCCTTCACGGAACCCGGAAGACGCCGCTGATCTTTGCGCTACAAGCTCCTAGCTCCCGATGCTGAAGTCGCGTGGACGAACCGGCATCCGACGGGGTCCCCAATCCCCGGGAGGGCCGTCGAAGCGGCCGGGGCAGCGAGCGCCGCAGCTCCTGCAGCAGCCGTCGTCGGTGAGGTTCCACCGCGTCAGGCGGTACCAGTCGCGGCCGATCAGGGTTGTGCCGCAGGCCGGACACAACGTGCTTCCCCCCGCCTCGTCGTGCACGTTGCCCGTGTAGGCGAAACGGACTCCGTTGGCGAGCGCGATCCGGCGCGCGCGGGACAGGGTGCTCGGGGGTGTTGACGGAGTGTCGAGCAACCTGTAGGCGGGATGAAACGCGGTGAAGTGCATGGGTACGTCGGGGCCGAGGTGGTCGACCACCCAACGGGTCATCTCGTCGAGTTCGTTGTCGGAATCGTTGAGGCCGGGGATGAGGAGGGTCGTCAGCTCGACCCAGACCTCGGTCTCGGCAGCGAGATACTCGAGGGTTTCCTTGACGGGCTCGAGCGCCCCCCCGCACTGCTTCCGATAGAAGTCCTCGGTGAAGGCCTTGAGGTCAACGTTGGCTGCATCCATGCGGGAAAAGAACTCGGTCCTCGGATCGGCCAGAATCTCGCCCGCCGTGACGGCCACGGTCGCAACACCGAGCTCGTGACAGGCATCGGCCACGTCGACGGCGTACTCCAGGAAGATCACCGGGTCGTTGTAGGTGAAAGCCACCGACCGGCAACCGAGCCGGCTTGCGGCCCGGGCGATCGCGGTGGGATCGGCATCGTCGGCGAGGGTGTCGGTCTGGCGCGACTTGGAGATGTCCCAGTTCTGGCAGAACCGGCAGGCCAGGTTGCAGCCGGCAGTGCCAAACGAGAGCACCGCGGTGCCCGGATGAAAGTGGTTGAGGGGCTTCTTCTCGATCGGGTCGACGCAGAAGCCGGACGAGCGGCCGTAGGTTGTCAGGACGAGCTCTCCGTCGAGGTTACGGCGGACGAAGCAGAGACCGCGCTGGCCGTCCTTGAGCTTGCACAGCCGCGGGCAGAGCACACACAGGACCCGGCCGTCGTCGAGGCGGCGCCAGTACCGGGCGGGGTGAACCTCTCCGAGTGACATCGGGACTCCGGTTCCATCTCACGTCGGATCGGCCCCCCTGTCAACCTGGAGACAGAGGCAGGGGCAGTGAAGGTGGAAGACGTCGTCGTCGGCCTGCTTCGTTGCCGGGGATGATGCGTCATTGTGGGGTCGGCGCACTCGCCGGCCCGTTGCCCGTTGCCGCTGGTTCCTGCCGCTGTCGCCGTCGTTGCCGTTGGCGCTGTTCCTCGTCCTCGCTCACAGCTCCTGGATCGCCGGCAGCAGCGTCCCGCGAACCTCGCCGAAGCCGACCCTGATGCCTCCGGCCTCGCAGTGGCCGGTCATGACCACGGTGTCGCCGTCGGCGAGGAAGGATCGTGTCGCACCACCCGAAAGCTGGAGCGGCTCTTCGCCCCGCCAGCTCAGCTCGAGCATGGAGCCCCGCTCCGATCGGCCGGGTCCGGAGATCGTGCCTGACGCGACGAGGTCGCCCGGACGCAGGTTGCATCCGTTGACCGTGTGGTGGGCGAGCTGCTGGCAGACGTCCCAGTACAGGTAGCGGTGGTTGGAGGTGGCGACAGTGGCGGCTCCGTTGATGCCGTCGCCCCGGAGCAGAACCTCGAGCCGGATGTCGTAGGCCCGGTTGCCGACGCTTCGCAGGTAGGGCAGGGGCTCCGGATCGGTCTGGGCCGGTCCCGCGCAGCGGAAGGGCTCGAGAGCGTCCATCGTCACCACCCAGGGCGAGATCGAGGTCGCGAAGCTCTTGCCAAGGAAGGGGCCGAGCGGGATGTACTCCCAGGCCTGGATGTCACGTGCCGACCAGTCGTTGACCAGCACCATGCCGAAGATGTGATCGGCCGCGTCGGCGATGGCGATGGGCTCGCCCAGAGCGTTGCCCGGACCGACGAAGAAACCCGTCTCGAGCTCGAAGTCCATGAGCCGGCTCGGCCCGTGGATCGGCTGATCGGCGTCGGCCGGCTTGAGCTGGCCCATCGGCCGATGCACATCGGTTCCGCTGACGACCACCGAGCTCGCCCGGCCGTGGTAACCGACCGGCAGGTGGAGCCAGTTCGGCTGGAGGGCCTTGTCCGCCCCCCTGAACATGGTGCCGACGTTGGTGGCGTGCTCGCGCGACGAGTAGAAGTCAGTGTAGTCGCCGATTTCGGCCGGCAGCAGCATCTCCACCGCCAACTGGCGGTGGCAGGCGGCCTCGCGGAGCCCGGCGTCGTCCCGCAGGGTCGGCTCGTCGGACGACAGAAGCGTGGTCAATCGTGATCGCGCTGCCGACCACACCGATCGGCCGGCGGCCATGAAGGCGTTGAGCGTCGGCTCGCGAAAAACGCCGCCGTCGCCGAGCTCGCCCCCCGAGAGCAGGCCGCGCACGGCGAGAACCTCGAGATCGAGCACCAGATCGCCGATGGCGACGCCGATCCTCGGTCGGGAGTGGGTGTTCGGTTTGAAGACGCCGTAGGGCAGGTTGTGAATCGGGAAGTGGGAGTCGGCGGAAACGTTGACGAACGAACGTAGCGAGGGATCAAGAGTGGTCATGAGCACGGCCTCCCCTGCCGGACGGAACGTCCTCCACCGGCCCGAAATTCTCTGAACTGCCTTGATCGGCGCCTCAGATCCACCCGAGGTCAGCGAGATCGGCGCGCGGCTCGGAGAAGGAGCAGCTGCCGAAGCCGGCGACGGCGTGCTGCCGGCCCTCGACGATCGCTTGGATGTCCGCCTCCAGATCACGCCAGCGCAGTGCCGAACCGGTGACCGCAAAGACCTGCGGATCCTGCTCGGCGACGATTGCCTCGACCGTCGCCGCGTCGAGGACGTGAGCCTTCGCCAACACCGCCGCCGCGATCAGATTCACGAAACCGTGAACGGTGGTTCTGAGGCTGGCATCGTCGTGGCGAAAGGGGTGGTGAAGACCCTGGGTCGCCTTGAGCTGGACTTCGGCGTTGCGTGCCGCGATGACGGCGCCGGCGACCGCCTCGACGCTCGGTACTGACATCGCCTCGAGCCCGCCGCAGCGGATCTTGAGGCCGCAATCCCGGTGGCGGTCGGCCTCGTGGCCGGCGACGGCGACGGCCCGAGCCGCCAGCTCGACCGCGGGCCGCCAGTCTCCTAACAGTGGCGCCTCGAAGAACAGGTGCGGGGAACGACGACCGGGTCGCGCGAGCTGGTCGCAGACGAAGTCGACGGTTTCGGCCGGATCGGCCTTGGTGGGGAGCTTGAGCTCGAAGACCTCGATCGGCGCTTCCGCGCCGAACTCGCTCACAAAGCTCGCGATGGCCTCGAGGTCCCGCTCGAGGGTCGCCGCCAGGGTCGGCGGGTCGTCACCGCCGGTCCCGAGAACCGCCAGCCTGACGGGTGAGTGACGGCCCTCAGCTGTCGTCACCAGCGGCGCCAGCTCTGCGAGCCGAGTAGCCGGGCAGACGAAGCGGCCGAGCATCCAGCCGTCGCTGCTTCCACGATGGTCGAGGAAGCGAGCGACGGCGTCTCTCATCGTCAGGCGCGCCGGCGGGAAGAGGCCGGCGTAGTCGATGATCTCGCCGAAAAGTGTGCGTGCGATGGTTTGCATGGGGCCCCAGGGTCTCTCGATTCTGCGACGTTGTCTCTATGAATTGTAGCACCGATCGGACCCTGGTTCGCCACCTTGTGGGCGCGACGTCGCGAGTCGCGCCATCCTCGATCGTCGCTGCCACGCGGTCAGGGTCCGGACCATTTTAACGGCGAGGATTGCGCTCGTGATGAGCCCGATGCTGCCGACAGCGTCGACGGCGGCGGCAAAGACCCAGATCGTCGACGTCGAACCGAGCTGGAACCCGACGGACGCCGTGGTCGCGACGAAGCCCGAGATGATGTACGTGCCCCACCACCAGCCGAGCAGGGCAGAGGCCGAGCCCGCACCCGGGTGGCGGCTCCACCTGGCGATCTCGCGCAGGCTGAGCCACGGCAGCACCAGACTGACGAAGGGGATGAACCAGCCGGCGGTGGCGATGCCAGTGCCGTGCTCCGGGTGCCGACAGCCAAGGAACAGCAGGTTGCGGATGGCTACGCGCTGCCATCGGATGAAGGCAACGGCGGCGATGGACAGCGTGGTCAGGTAGACAACGGCGACCGCCCGCGTGACGAGGTCGAAACCCTCGAACCAGGTCGTGGCGGGCGCCGCCACGAGACCACCGACCGTGGCGATCCCGACCAACGTCCACAACGTGTCGACCAGCAACACGTAGGCAACGGCAGCGAGGGCCGCGCAGGCGAAGCTCGCACGCCTTCCCGGGTCGGACCACGGACCAAAGGCGGGTGAGTTCATTACCTGGTCGGCCAGCCCAGGCTCGGCGCTCACAGCAACCGCCACCGGAACAGGAGCAACCCGACGAGGCCGAAGATCACCGCCGCCGCGCCGATCACGATCGCAATCGCCACCAGGGCGGCCCGCGTGCCCGGATCCCAGGTCCCTATGTTCGACTCGCCGTCCGTGATGGTGTACGACGTGGCATCGACAAGCTCGCGGACGGCTTGATTGAAGCTGGCGATCCCAGAGGCTTCGACGGCGCAGTCGCCGACCTCGAGCTCGTGCTGCATGCGCAGAACCCTGCCCTCGCGCATCGATGTCACGCGGTAGTCGAACCATGGAGCCCCGGTCTGGGCCTCGACCCCTTCGAGCTGCCAGTCGTCGGGCGCCAACAGCTCGACGACCTCGGTGCGTCGGATCCGGCGCGGAAGATCGAGGGGAGCGCGACGCTCGGCGAGGTTCTCGGTCTGAAGCAGGCTCGAGGTCAGCAGTGGCAGGAGCTCGAAGCTTCGCTCGCCGTCGACCACCGTCCACCAGTCCTCGAGACGGTACCGCTCCCGGATGACGATCCGGTTGGCGATCCGGTCGTCACTGAGCTCAAGGGGCGCTTCGGGGATCACCCGTCCCGACGATGTCGAGTAGAAGGACACGTAGCCGTCCTGAAGCTCGTCGATCGTGGTGTCGGCGAGATCATAGCGCTGGTTGTCGGCCTCGACGCCCGCGAACTCAGTGGTGATCTCGACCGTCGCTGCAGCGCCGTCGTCGTCGAAGTCATAGGCGTAGCTCGCGTGGACCCAGCCGGGATCGGTCTGGTCGGGCGGAATCGGGACCGGTCCGGTCTCGCCGGTTCGGAGGATGAGCCCGTATCCGTAGTCCGGGATGCTGCTCGTAGCCAGGGTGCCGCCCTGCAATGAGATCGTCGGGTCGACCCAGCGCTCTTCGCCGTCGGCCTCGACCACGACGACGATGTGGTCGAACACGTCCGGCGATGGCAGCCGCGTGGGGACAAGGGGACCAGTCTCGGTTTCGACCAACGCAGGCCAGGCTGACACCCCGAGCTCATCGAGCAGTGCTACCAGCAGCAGCGCCTTGTCCTTGCAGTCGCCGAAGCGGCGCTTGAGGGTGAGCTCGGGTGGGTGAGGCGCGTGCGAGTTCGGGCCGAGGACGAAAGCGAAGTAGCGGAGATCGTCCTGGACCCATCGGATGGCAGCCAGGGCGCGGTCGGCGGCGTTGTCGGCGCCGGCTCCGAGCTCGCTCGCCTTGGCGGCGACGCCGTTACGGCTCGCCTGGGGCACGTCATACAGCGGCAGGGCCCAGTCGATCACCTCGGACCACGAGGCGAACTGGGAGATCTGGAGCCAGGGATAGGTCTCCCACGTCGGTGGGGTGGACGCCTCCCAGTCGACGGCTTCGACGTCCGTGAGAAGCCACTCGTGCTCGGTCAAGTCACCGACGGAACGGACCTGCGTCTCGTGTTCGGGACCGCCGAAGGATCGCACGAAGAGCGGGTCGTCGGGGCGGCTGAGGATGCGGACTCGTCGGACGGCGACCGGCGAAGGCCAGGCCATGGACACACCGAAATGCGAGCGGTCGCCGAACACGGGATTGAAACCCTCGATGCTGTAGGCGACGTCGACCACGTCGCCGACCCGGACGTCACCGAGCACCGTCAACACCGACAGCGAACCGTCGTACACGCGCCGTGAGAAGTCGGACTCGCGTTGTGCGACGGTGATCTCGGCGGAATCGAGGCGATCGTGCCATTGGCCGTCGCGAAACAGCCGAATGTGATGCAGCACGAGGGTCTGAAACTCCGGGTCGAAGTTGATTTCGTCCTCGGCTGCGATCCCCATTCCTGCGGCGGTCAGGACGCGGGTGGCGATCCGCGAGTACTGGGCGGTGTGGCGGCCGTCGATCCGGATCTGGAGCTCGACGAGGAGATACGCCACCGAAGAGCTCGCTGCAGCGGGCGCTTCGATTGGGCTCGCCGGATCGAGGGGGGTGACCGAAACCCATGCTGGCGCCTCGGCCACTCGAAGAGAGGGATGCTCTGGGACAGCGGCGTTGGCCACCGTTGCGAGCGGTTCGCCAAGGGCGAACACGACGATGGCAACGACGACCGAACGAGATGCCGTCAACAACCGCATCAATCGAGCTGAATGCCGTCGGGCCACTGGATGAACTGCCCATCTCTGTAGACCACGTCGCAGTCCATATTTCGGGTCGGCCCCCCCGGTCGATCGCCCGGGACCCTGTCCCGCCCGGTGGACGCGATCTCATACCAGGAGCCGTCGTCGGCGGTCCGGATCTCGAAGGGCTCGCGCCAGCCGTCGAGAGCGGGCAGCGACGCCAAGTACTCCGGGACCAGAACCTCGTCCAGGTCCGCGACTGAGACCGCGTTCAGCGGGTAGTGCTGGTTGTCAACGCCGTAGGCCTCGATGGCGACAGCGATCGTCCGCATGTCGGCCACGGAGCGCTTCTGCCGGCTCCGGTTGATGGCGTTGAGGAGGTTGGGAATGGCGATGGCGGAGATGATGCCGCACATGAAGACCATCCCGACGATCACGACGACGACGGCGATCAGGCTCGCGGCGGATGTCGCCGCCCGTGCCACCAGAGCGACCTCGGCTGGCGACAGCTCCTCCGGTGCGCGGCCCGAGAACAGCAGCCTGACTGCCGGTCTGAAGAAGTACCAAAGGACGAGCGCCGCGACGACAGTGCCCACCGGGATTGCGAGCAGCCCGATCACGGCCAGCCCGATCTGGACCCGTCGGCCCCACGGGCGCAACCGCCACAGGCCGACGGCACAGGCGAGCGCGAGTGTCCCGAGTGCGAGGTAGGCTATCGCCAGAACCTGCATGAACGGTTCCCCGTCGAGCCCGGCTCCGACCACGGCGAAGGCGCCGATCAGAAGCAGCAAGGTCCCGCCAATCCCGTTCAGGATGGCGAGCAGCGTCACGACCCCCGGCCGTTTGAGGACGTCGGAGGCCCGTGGACCGACTCCGGTGACGGCGCCGCATCGGCCGCAGAAACGGGCATCCGGCTCGAGATCGGTCCCACACACCGGGCACGCCGCGACATCGTCGGCGGCGCCCGGCGTGCCTGGTGCAACGAACGGGGCGTTGCACGCCGTGCAGTACAGGGTCGTACCGGCAAGGTGAGCGGGAATGGACATGGGTTGACCGCAGGAGGGACAGCTGAAGGTCGTGGTCATGGATTCTCCAGGCTTGGTCGTCTCAAGTTCGGCCTGTTCCAGGCTACCACGGACCGGCTCGTGACCACGGGCCCACCGAATAATCGCAGCTCTGCCGCTGCCACTGCAGCAGACCATTCGGGAGAGGGAGCGGGAACGGGAGCGAGCCCTTCGGGAACGGACGCGGGCGTGGGATGCAGGGCCCCGGGTACAATCGCGTCTCTGGAGGGACCGCAATGCGCGTGACGACCGTTCTGTTCGCAAGCTGTTGCCTGCTGTCGGCAGGAGGCCCGGCCATCGCGGACGAGCCCATCGCCGTCGCCAACTCGGGGTTTGAACGGCTCGATCCTGTCGGCGTCGTCGTCGACTGGGACGTGACGCCCGGCGCCACTGGCGACGACGCAACAGTGTCGGCGAGCACCGAGGTGGCGCGGTCGGGGGTGGGCAGCCTCGAGCTGGCGGTCCGCGGACATGGCTCCGTGTCCGCGATCTCGGCGCCGGTCTCTCTCAAGGTTGGCCACCTGTATCGACTCGGCGCCTGGATCCGCACCGAGAACGCGGTCTCCGACCCCACCAGCCGCTACCCGACCGCGGTTCCCGTGTGTGTCACCATGGCGTCGTTTCCGTTTA
>Ga0316576_10002261_pt1 | contig 10910 bp, 8 predicted proteins | sample S0NA_FD_203075 | JGI IMG/M metagenome (GOLD analysis project Ga0316576, IMG submission 203075) | Rhizosphere microbial communities from salt marsh grasses in Alabama, United States - S0-2_050615r3r5 | ecosystem: Host-associated > Plants > Roots > Rhizosphere | place: USA: Alabama | collected... | reverse complement strand
ACGCGGTCGTCAGTCACGGCGACGTCATCAAGGCGATCCTTGCCGACGCGCTCGGCATGCACCTCGACCAGTTCCAGCGGATCCGCGTCGACCCCTGCTCGGTGAGCGTGGTCGACTACACGCCGCGGCGGCCGTGTGTGGAGAGGATGAACGACTCCGGCGGCTCCTTGGCGGGCCTGCAGCCGCCGAAGCGGAGGCGGCGCCGACGGTCCAGCGACGCCGCGGTGGGCGGGGGAGACGGACGATGACGCGACAGGTATTCGACTACCGCACCCCGGACCGTTTCGTGGTCGGAACCGTGGGTCTCCCAGGAGAGCGCACCTTCTACCTCCAGGCGCGCAAGGGATCGCTGGTCACGAGCGTGGCGCTGGAGAAGGCCCAGGTGACCGTGCTCGCGGAGCGGGTCGATCAGCTGCTCACGGAGGCAGCCCAACGCGGCGGAGACGTGGTGATCCCTCCCGAGGCGCCGCCCGAACTGACCGACAACGATCCGCTGGACGTGCCCCTGATCGAGGAGTTCCGCGTGGGTGCGATGGCGCTGGGCTGGGACGACGCGAACGGCCGGGTGGTGGTCGAGGCGCACGCCATCACCGAGGGCGAGGAAGAGGTCCCGGAGCTGGGCGATGACGAGGCCGATGGGCCCGACACGCTCCGTGTGTGGATGACCGCGCCCTACGCGCGGGCGTTCGCCCAGCGGGCCCGCACCGTGGTGGCCGCCGGGCGGCCGCCGTGCCCGTTCTGCAACCAGCCTCTCGATCCGACCGGACATATCTGCCCTCGCGCCAACGGCTACCGTCGCCGCTCATGAGCTCGCAGGACTGGCTCCTGCGCGAGGACCTGCGCGACCTGCTCGCCACCGCCGAGCTCACCGTGGAGGGGCGGCTGAGCGGAGCCTCCAACACCACACTCCGGTGCGTGGCGGACACCATCCACGGCCCCCTGCACTGCGTGGTGAAGCCGGTGTCCGGGGAGCGGCCGCTGTGGGACTTCCCCAACTGGACGCTGAGCAGGCGGGAACTGGCCGCCTACGAGCTGTCCGAGGCGGTCGGCTGGCAGCTGGTCCCGCCCACTGCCTGGCGAGAGGACGGTCCCGGAGGCGAGGGCATGTGCCAGCTGTGGATCGACGAGGATCCCGCCCGGTCCCAGGTACGCGTGGTTCGGGGTGCTGACGGGCTGGAGGGTTTCCTGCACGTCTTGGATGCTGAGGACGGGGCGGGGCGGCCCGTCCAGCTCCTTCATGGGACGTCGGAGCCCATCGTGCGGCTCACGGTCTTTGACGCCATCGTGAACAACGCGGACCGCAAGGGCGGTCACGTCATCACCGACGAGCACGGCAGGATCTGGGGGATCGACCACGGAGTGACGTTCGCGGTCGAGGAGAAGCTGCGAACGGTCCTGTGGGGCTGGGCCGGCGAGGACATTCCAGAGCCGGTGCTGGCGGACCTCGAGCGACTCGATGACCTGCTGGGGGAGCACTACGACCCGGTCGACCGATGGCTGGCCTACGACGAGCGAGAGGCACTGCGCGAACGCATCGCGCTGATCCTCCGGTCCCGCGCGTTCCCGCTGCCCAGCGGACGCTGGCCGGCCATCCCGTGGCCGGTGTTCTGAGCGCCGCCTGACTAGGCTGCAGGGGTGAAGTCGTGGCCCGAGCCTGAGCTGCCGACGCTCCCGGGTCGTGGGCGCCAGCTGTGGCTTTTCGATACCTCCGCTCGGTCCATCCGCCCCACCGAGCCCGAGGGCACGGCCCGGATGTACGTCTGCGGAATCACCCCCTACGACGCCACCCACATGGGTCACGCGTTCACCTATGTGACCTTCGACATGGTCAACCGCGTATGGCGCGACGCCGGCTTGGACGTCCACTACGTGCAGAACGTCACGGACATCGACGACCCGCTGCTCGAGCGCGCCGTCCAGACCGGTCAAGACTGGCGCGAGATCGCCGCCCGAGAGACCGCGCTGTTCCGCGAGGACATGGAGGCGCTGAACGTCATCCCGCCGCGGAACTACATCGGGGCCGTTGAGTCCATCCCGTCGGTCGCGCGGTACGTGGAGGAGTTGCAGGCGAAGGGTGCCGTCTATGCCGTCGACGGCGACCTGTACTTCCGCGTCGGCTCCGACCCGTCCTTCGGCTCGGTGGCCAACCTCGACCGGGACGAGATGATCGCGACCTTCGCGGAGCGCGGTGGCGACCCCGAGCGTCCGGGCAAGGAGGATCCGCTCGACTGCCTCGTCTGGCAACTCGAGCGTCCCGACGAGCCGGCCTGGGACACCCCATTGGGCCATGGCAGGCCGGGCTGGCACATCGAGTGCGCGGCCATCGCGCTCGACCATCTCGGTCTGACCTTCGACGTGCAAGGTGGCGGCAGCGATCTCGCCTTCCCCCATCACGAGATGTGCGCCTCGGAGGCACAGGTGCTCGACGACGCGGTGCCTTTCGCTCGCCACTACGTCCACTCGGCCCTGGTGTCCTGGCAGGGACACAAGATGTCCAAGTCCCGGGGCAATCTCGTCTTCGTCTCGGCCCTGCGGCACGAGGGCGTCGACCCGATGGCCATCCGGCTCGCGCTGCTGGCGCACCACTACCGGGCGCCGTGGTCATGGACCGACCAAGGGCTGGAAGGCGCCGCCAAGAGGCTCGCGCTCTGGCGGTTGGCAGCTCAGGCTCCGTCCGGGCCCGACGCGTTGCCGACCCTTGACACTGTTCGGGAGCACCTCGCGAACGACCTCCGCACGCCGGAGGCGCTGGACTCCATGGATGCGTGGGCAATGTCGGCGGCCGGAAACGAGGGCCCGATAGCGCAGGCCCCCGCTCAGTTCGCGGCGATTGCGGACGCCCTGCTGGGGGTGCGGCTCTGACACCGTCAGAGCGGCCGATCCAACGCGATTTCTAGGCGAGAAGTCGCCGGCCGCGCGACGGCGTGGGAGATCCGTTCAGGCCCTCGGCCGCTGTATTTTTCGGTCAGGTTCTCGGAGTTGCTGACGAACGAGGCTGCGATGTCGAATTCATCTTGTCCCACGTGCGGTTCACCGCTGGCCACCTCTGGCCACCCGCGGATCGGCGTCGTTCGCTTCTGCCACGACCTCTGCATAGACGAGTGGAACCGTCGCAAGGGTCTGCATGCGTCCGAGGCGCGCGTCAGCACATCCGCGGCTGAGCGGTCCTACCGGGATTGGCTGCCGTCCCGACGTCGCGACGCCGGCTGATCGCCCCAGCCGGCACACCCGAAAGTCGCACGGTCCTCCTGCCGCTCTGCGGGGTCAGCCCTTCTTCTCGTCATGCCCGCCGAACTGCTTGCGCATCGCGCTGAGCAGCTTGTCGGCGAACAGGTCGGCACCCTGTGACTGGAAGCGCTCATACAGCGCGGACGTGAGCACGGGAGCGGAGACGCCCTCCTCGATCGCCGCCACGGACGTCCAACGCCCCTCGCCGGAATCTGACACCCGCCCACCGAACTCGTCCAGCTCGGGGGAGTCATGCAGCGCAATCGCGGTGAGGTCGAGCAGCCAGGAGCCGACCACGCTGCCACGTCGCCAGACCTCGGCGATCGCGGGGATGTCCAGGTCGTACTGGTAGAACTGCGGGTCCGAGAGCGGGGCGGTCTCCGCGTCGGAGTCACGGTCAACCTTGCCGGCGTTGGCGTGCTTGAGGATGTTCAGGCCTTCCGCGTACGCGGCCATCAGGCCGTACTCGATGCCGTTGTGGACCATCTTGACGAAGTGACCCGCGCCGCTGGGTCCGCAGTGCAGCCACCCGCGTTCCTCCGGGTCTGGCTCTCCGACGCGGCCGGGAGTGCGCTCCGCGGCACCGACGCCGGGAGCGATGGTGTCCCAGACCGGCGCGAGGCGATCGACGGCATGGTCTGGTCCACCGATCATGAGGCAGTAGCCACGCTCGAGCCCCCACACGCCACCCGATGTCCCCACGTCCAGGTAGTCGATGCCGCGCTCGGCGGCAAGGGCCGCCCGCCGGATGTCGTCACGGTAGTAGGAGTTGCCCCCGTCGATGATGCAGTCGCCCTCGTCGAGCAGCGAGATGAGCTCGGTGACGACAGACTCGGTGACGTCGCCCGCAGGAACCATGACCCACACCGTGCGGGGAGACGCCAGGCTCGCCACGAAGGCCTTCACATCGGTGGAGCCCGTGGCGCCGTCGGCCTCGAGGACCTGGACGGCGACTGAGCTCTGATCACACACCACGCACTGGTGCCCGTCGCGCAGCAATCGCCGAGCGAGGTTCGCGCCCATCCGGCCAAGTCCGACCATCCCGATCGACAGTGGGTGACTTGTCTGGTGCGTCATGTGTCCTCCTCGTGGCTGGTTGGCCCCACGCTAGTGGAAGACTGCCAACATGACCTCCCCCTCGATCGTCCCCGATCCCTCGACGACCCCTGCCTGGAGCCGCCTGGCCTCACTGGCGGCCTCGAGCGCTGGAACGACCATCCGGGAACTGCTGGATGCCGACCCGAATCGGCCCGCCGACCTGACCGTCTCGGCAGCCGGGGTACATCTCGACCTCTCGCGGCAACGCATGTCCGGCGACACGGTCGAGGCGCTGCTGTCCCTCGCGGAGGAGTGCGGCGTCCTCGAGCACCGGGACGCGATGCTGCGCGGCGACCACATAAACGTCACGGAGGATCGCGCTGTCCTGCACACGGCACTGCGGCGCCCGAAGGGCGGCAGTCTCGTGGTCGACGGAGTCGACGTCGACCATGAGGTGCACGAGGTGCTGGACCGGATGGGTGCCTTCGCCACCAGCGTGCGCGATGGTCAGTGGCGCGGTTCCACCGGCGAGCGCATCGGCGCCGTGGTCAACATCGGTATCGGAGGATCGGACCTCGGCCCGGCCATGGCGCACATCGCCCTGGAGGCCTTCAGCGATCGCGACATCGAATTTCACTTCGTCTCGAACGTGGATCCGACCGACCTGTCAGAGGCCCTGCGGTCCCTCGACCCGGCACGGACGCTGTTCATCGTCGCCAGCAAGACGTTCACCACGCTCGAGACGATGACCAATGCCCATGCGGCCCGCGACTGGCTCGTCGCCGCTCTGGGCGACGATGCCGTGGAGAGGCACTTCGTGGCCGTCTCCACGAACGCGGAGAAGGTTGCCGAGTTCGGGATCGACACCGCCAACATGTTCGGCTTCTGGGACTGGGTCGGCGGCCGGTACTCGATGGACTCCTCCATCGGCCTCAGCACCATGATCGCCATCGGCGCCGACGGCTTCGGCCGCCTGCTGGCTGGTTTCCACGCGATGGACGACCACTTCGCCACAGCCGATCCCGCTGAGAACCTGCCGCTGCTGATGGGCCTCGTGGCCGTGTGGAACCGCACCTTCCTCGGCATCCAGACCACTGCGGTGCTCCCGTACTCGCAGTACCTGTCACGCTTCCCTGCCTACCTCCAGCAACTCACGATGGAGAGCAACGGCAAGAGCGTGCGGATGGACGGCACCCCAGTGGATTACCCGACGGGTGCCATCTTCTGGGGGGAGCCGGGTACCAACGGCCAGCACTCCTTCTACCAACTGCTGCATCAGGGCACGAGCACCGTGGCCTGCGACTTCGTGGTGGTGGCCCGCAGCGAGAACCCGCTCGGCGACCAGCAGGACATGCTGGTGGCCAACGTGCTGGCGCAGGCGTCAGTGCTGTCACGGGGCCGCACCGCGGCCGAGGTGGCCGCCGACGGTACGCCTGCGGACCTGGTGCCGCACAAGGTGATGCCTGGAAACCGGCCGGTCTCCGTCATCACGGTCGCGCAGCTTGACCCGTTCACCTTGGGTACCCTCGTCGCCCTCTACGAGCACAGCGTGTTCGTGCAGGGAGCCATCTGGGGTATCGACTCGTTCGATCAGTGGGGCGTTGAGCTGGGCAAGAAGGTCGCGATGGGGATCCTCGGGGTACTCACCACAGGTGGAACACCTGATTTCGACCCGGCCACGAATGCCAGCATCGCCCTGTACCGCGAGCTGCGATGACGGCGGCGTCCCCGGGGCTGCGCGAGTTGATCGCCGTGGCCGAGGCCGAGCTCGAGGCCGCCCTGGGCGGCGCTTCGCTGTGCTCGGTCTCGCGAAGTCCCCATCGTGGCGCGATGGACGTCAAAGAGCGCGAGGGGCGCTGGTACACGCTGCAGGACATCCAGCGAAGACTGGACGAGGGGATCGCACCCGGTGACGCAATCACGTCCGTGCTGGAGCAGGTCACGACTCGCACCCCCGCCGGGGAGGCGTGGATCACATACCGAATCGGTGCCCTAGGCGCGGTCGAGGACGCCCGCGACGCTCTTGGACTCGGCTAGTCAGCTCTCGGTACCACGCCGCCTGAGGTAACGCTCGAACTCCCGCGCGATCGCCTCGCCGCTGGCCTCCGGCAGGTCGGCCGCATCACGGGCCTCCTCGAGCTGCTTGACGTAGTCCGCCACCTCGTCGTCCTCGGCGGCCAACTCATCGACGCCGACCTCCCAGGCGCGCGCCTGCTCGACGAGGTCGCCCAGCGGCACGGGGATATCGAGGATGTCCTCGATGCGCCGCACCAGCGCGAGCGTGGCCTTCGGGCACGGGGGCTGCGCGACGTAGTGGGGGACCGCCGCCCACAACGAGACAGAGGAGATGCCGAATCGCTGGCAGGCGTCCTGAAGAACGCCGACGATGCCCGTCGGCCCCTCGTACGTGGAGGGCTCCAGACCCAGGTCCGCCTGAAGCGCGGCATCCGCGGTGGTTCCGGTGACGGGCACTGGACGGGTGTGCGGGATATCCGACAACAAGGCCCCGAGCGTGACCACGAGAGACACCTCGAGCTCAGCCGCGAGACCGAGCACCTCGCGGATGAACTGCTGCCACTTCATGTTCGGCTCGATGCCCTGCACGAGCACGATGTCGCGCGGGAAGAGCGGCACTCGGGCGATGTAGACGCGGGTGGTCGGCCACGTCAGGCGGCGCACGCCCCCCTCATCGATGCTGATCTGCGGACGGTTGACCTGGTAGTCGTAGTACTCCTCGGAGTCAAGGTCGGCGAGCGGCTGGGCGTCCCACACATCACGCAGGTGGGCCACCGCTCCGGACGCGGATTCCCCGGCGTCGTTCCAGCCCTCGAAGGCAGCCACGAGCACGGGATCCACCAGCGTGGGGAACTCATCGAGTTCGATCACCCTGCGCCGCCTTCCCTGCTCTCCACTAGAGCATCGATGAAGCCAGCCACCAGCGCCGGCCACTGCAAGGGTACGTCGTGGACCGCGCCCGCCCACCGGTGGACGAGGACGTCGCCCTCGGCGGCCACCCGCAACGCCATCTCCTCGCGCTGCCGCTGGAGCTCGTCGGGCTCACGCGGCACGCACTGAACCGCCCAGACCGGCAGGCCGGCCTCGGCCAGCCGCTGCAGATCCCGTTGAGGGTGGTAGTCGAGCATGCCGTCGAGCACCGCCATGTGCCGGTCCATCCCCAGCCTGGTGCGGATCTGGCCAGCATCGTCGGTCGTGAATGTGGGCGCGAGCGCTGCCTGTACCTCGTCGGACCAGGTAGGGCCCAAGTCGCCTGCCCGGATCAGCGCCCAGAGATCGTCTTCGGGGATCCCCAACGCTGGTGGTGTCAGGCGGACCCGCACCTCGTCACGAGGCCCCATGTCGGACGGCGACCACAGGCCGCCGTCGAGGAGCCCGACCGCCGAGATCCGATCCGGGACGCTGGCAGCCAGGGCGATTGCAACGGCGGCACCCCACGAGTGTCCCACCACGACCGCACGGTCCCAGCCGAGCCGATCCAGGGCGGCGCGCGCGTCACTGGCGATCGCCGGGATGGAGTAGTCCACGTCAAGGCCGGTATCCGAGTCGCCATGTCCCCGCTGGTCCAGCATTGCCACCGGGCGCGTCCGCACTCGACGCACCACCGGCCTCCAGAACTCACGTTGCTGGCTGAGACCGTGCAAGAGCAGGACGGGCAGGAGGCGCCGGTCGGCGTCGGCGACCGACCCGACGCTCGACACGGTGAGCTCGACCCCCGTTGCGGCGTGGAACTGGACGGTGTCCCAGGCATCCATACCGGAACCGTAGTCCGGCGGGACGGGGCACGGGGGGGACCTCGGTAGGCTTCCGTGTCGTGCCAGCCTCCCCGAATCCCACACACGGACCCGGTTCCCTCCGTCATGCGCTGACCACGCGAGTGGTCGTCGCCGACGGGGCGATGGGCACGATGCTGCAGGCTGCCGACCCCAGCCTGGACGACTTCCAGGGCCACGAGGGCTGCAACGAGATCCTCAGCGTCACCCGGCCGGACGTCGTTGCGGGCGTGCACGACGCCTACTTCTCCGTCGGTGTCGATTGCGTCGAGACGAACACGTTCGGTGCGAACCTCGCCAACCTCGGGGAATACGGCATCTCGGATCGGATCTTCGAACTCGCCGAAGCCGGCGCCAGGGTGGCCCGAGGCGTGGCGGACGGCTGGGCCACCCCCGACCGGCCCCGCTGGGTGCTTGGGTCGGTCGGTCCCGGCACCAAGTTGCCGAGCCTGGGCCACGCGACATACGCCGAGTTGCGAGATGCCTACCACCAGCAGGTGGCCGGGCTCATCGCCGGCGGCGCGGACGCGGTTCTCATCGAGACCTCCCAGGACCTGCTGCAGGCCAAGGCTGCGATCGTGGGCGCCCGTCGAGCGATCGCCCAGGCCGGCGTCCTGATCCCGGTGTTCGCCCAGGTCACCGTCGAGACAACCGGCACGATGCTGCTCGGCTCCGAGATCGGCGCTGCCCTCACCTCGCTCGCCCCACTGGGGATCGACATGATCGGGCTCAACTGCGCCACCGGACCCGCGGAAATGAGCGAGCACCTGCGCACGCTGTCCAAATCGTCACCCATCGGCATCTCCGCCATGCCCAACGCCGGACTGCCGGTCCTCACCTCCGACGGAGCGCACTACCCGCTGACGCCGAGCGAGCTCGCCGATGCCCATGACATGTTCACCCGCGACTTCGGCCTTAACCTCGTCGGCGGCTGCTGCGGTACGACGCCGGAGCACCTTCGCCAAGTTGTCGAGCGGGTCGGCGGTCGGGACATCACCGAGCGTCACCCGCACACCGAGCCCGGCGCAGCTTCGCTCTACCAGTCCGTCCCGTTCCGTCAGGACACGGCGTACCTGTCCATCGGTGAGCGGACAAACGCCAACGGCTCCAAGGCCTTCCGCGAGGCGATGCTCGAGGCCCGTTGGGAGGACTGCGTCGAGATCGCTCGCGACCAGATCCGCGACGGGGCGCACCTGCTGGACCTCTGCGTGGACTATGTCGGCCGCGACGGCGTGCAGGACATGCGTGAGGCCGCCGGCCGTCTGGCGACGGCGTCCACGCTGCCGCTGGTGCTGGACTCCACCGAGCCTGCGGTGCTGGAGGCCGGCCTGGAGATGCTCGGCGGGCGCGCCGTGGTGAACTCGGTCAACTACGAGGACGGCGACGGCCCCGACTCGCGCATCCGTCGCATCATGCCGCTGGTCGTCGAGCACGGTGCGGCAGTCGTCGCGCTGACCATCGACGAGGAGGGGCAGGCCCGGACCGCGGAGTGGAAGGTCCGCGTTGCCGACCGGCTGATCCGCGACCTACGCGACAACTGGGGGATGGCGGTCTCCGACATCCTCGTCGACACCCTCACCTTCCCGATCGCGACGGGGCAGGAGGAGACCCGTCGGGACGCCATCGAGACCCTCGAGGCGATCAGGCAGATCAAGACGATGTACCCCGATGTCCAGACCACGCTCGGCCTGTCCAATGTGTCCTTCGGGCTCAACCCGGCCGCGCGCCAAGTGCTGAACTCCGTCTTCCTCCACGAGTGCATCGAGGCCGGGCTCGATTCGGCGATCGTGCACGCGTCCAAGATCCTGCCGATGGCGCGGATCGACGACGAGCAGCGTCAGGTGGCCCTCGATCTGGTCTACGATCGCCGTCGTATCACCGATGAGGGCACGGTCGAGTACGACCCGCTTCAGCGCTTCCTCGAGCTGTTCGAGGGCGTCGAGTCGCGTTCGCTCTCGGAGTCGAAGGCCGCAGAGTTGGCCGCCCTGCCGCTGTTCGAGCGGCTCCAGCGCCGCATCATCGACGGCGAGCGCAACGGCCTTGAGGCGGACCTCGACGAGGCGCTCGAGAGCAGGCCCGCCCTAGAGATCGTCAACGACACCCTGCTGGGCGGCATGAAGGTCGTGGGCGAGCTCTTCGGCTCCGGCCAGATGCAGTTGCCTTTCGTGCTGCAGAGCGCGGAAGTGATGAAGACTGCCGTGGCCTACCTCGAGCCACACATGGATCGCAGCGACGAGTCAGGCAAGGGCACGATGGTGCTGGCCACGGTCAAGGGCGACGTCCATGACATCGGCAAGAACCTCGTCGACATCATCCTGAGCAACAACGGCTACAACGTCGTGAACATCGGGATCAAGCAGCCCATCTCAACGATCATCGACGCGGCCGAGACGAACAATGCCGACGTGATCGGCATGAGCGGCCTGCTCGTGAAGAGCACGATGATCATGAAGGAGAACCTTGAGGAGCTCAACGCACGCAATCTGGGGGCGCGGTACCCCGTGATCCTGGGCGGCGCGGCACTGACCCGCTCCTACGTGGAGGAGGATCTCTCGGAGGTGTACGAGGGCGACGTCCGATACGCGCGGGACGCCTTCGAGGGCCTACGCCTGATGGACACCATGATGGCGATCAAGCGCGGCGAGGAGGGGGCCGAGCTTCCCGAGGCCCGCACGCGCCGAGTGCGCACAGCCGCCCGGCCCACGCAGACCGCTCCGGAGGACATACCGACCCGCTCCGACGTCGCTGTCGACGTGCCGCTGCCGACCCCGCCATTCTGGGGTGACCGGGTGGTCAAGGGCGTCCCCCTCGCTGAGTACGTGCCGTACCTGGACGAGCGGGCGCTGTTCCTCGGCC
>Ga0316576_10002260_pt1 | contig 10912 bp, 10 predicted proteins | sample S0NA_FD_203075 | JGI IMG/M metagenome (GOLD analysis project Ga0316576, IMG submission 203075) | Rhizosphere microbial communities from salt marsh grasses in Alabama, United States - S0-2_050615r3r5 | ecosystem: Host-associated > Plants > Roots > Rhizosphere | place: USA: Alabama | collected... | reverse complement strand
AACAGGACCCGATAGGAGATTACAGGTTCATCTGCCATAGTGCGCGCAAATCGGGTATATCTTGTTGGTCTGGTACTTCCTGTCTAAATGAATTGGCGAAAACAAACAGAACCGGTGCACATTCCCGGGAATAACAGTCAAGCAGATTTCTTAAATTGGTTTCTGGGACTTCTCACAAATCTTTTTGAACCAAGTTCGCTAGTAAATAACGCCAGTTATAACGCACCCAGGGCGCTATCATGGCATAGCATTTCATGCGGTCTACATCTCCTAAAGGCGAATTTTTAATCGATACGAGGTTTTCTTTCAACAAGCGCCAATGAGGGTATGTACGTGAGGCTTCATTTGACGGATCGTACCATTTTATACGCAATTGGCGTGTATTATATTGAATCCAATGAGCCTTGGGATGTTCACGTTTTAAGAACAACACTTCCGGTATTATGTGGAAGCGGCCGTACAAACTCAATTCTCCGGCAAGCACTCTATCGGAAGACGAAAAGGCACCAATCATATTTGTCTGGCGTAAGATATCCGTCCGCATTAGCCCGAAAACTATAGCTCCCAACATATTGTGTCGCCGGCACGCTGTGGCAAAAAATCGCTTCCACGGCTCATCCATTTCCGCATCAAAATAATTTTCGTACTCCTGAATAAGGGGCTGATCATTATCATCAATGCCCCTCGCCTGAGAAAAGCACAAGACAACTCCTGGATCAGCATCTAGGACATTAACACACTTTTCGATAAACGTGGGCAAACAGACATCATCATGCGCAGCCCACTTAAAATATTCGCCATTGGCCATATCTACGAGTTGATTATAATTCTTAGCCGCGCCCAGATTTTCAGCATTTTGCACATACCGTACGCGCGAGTCCTGGGCAACATAGCGCCGGCATATATCCTCTGTGCTGTCTGTAGACGCGTTGTCGGAAATAATCAATTCAAACTCTTTGTAGGTCTGAGACAGCAGAGAATTAACCGCCTTCTCTAAAAAGTCTTCGCCATTGTAGACTGGTAAACCGATGGTTACCTTTACTTCATCATTGGACATAATTCACACAACCATTCCCTCTGATAACTTGCTCCCTGCATCCTAATCTTGATTAAACCCTGTAAGCATTTCTCCTAAAAATAGTAATGTGATCAAATTATAAACAAATCAGGCCTCTTAAGTATGCATGTAGGTTAGACGAGGTGTAATCATAGTTAGACTGACCATAATAAGGACGAGATGATGTTACCGATAACAAAATCTGCCGAGAAAGTGCATAGAGAACGTAAGAGACATATGGAAATTGGCATTATTGTCGAAGAAATTTCTGAGGCCCTCAAGAATAATGCAGAATTTGCCAATAAAAATATTACGATTCTTGAATTCGGCAGTGGAGACGGAATTCAAATCCCTTATCTAAAGTGTTTGGGGAAGGTTGTGGCTACTGATATTTATGCCAGTGATGAAATAAAAAGATTACAAGATATTGAATTTGTGGAATGTGGAATAACCGATATGCCTTTTGAAAAAGGGCAATTTGATGTAGTCTTTTCTAATCACGTTATTGAGCACATTGATGATTTGAAAAGCGCATTTCAAGAGACACGGAGGATCGGCGCACCCTCGTGCATTTATGCTTTTTCTGTTCCCACGAATATATGGTTATTACTTTCAATTCCTGCACAGTATTACAACAAAGTGCGACGATTGTTCACTCTGGCAAGAAAACGTTCGCTAACAACCACCAGTATTGAGATGAATAGGAATAAGAAGGATCACTTTCCCAATAGACGTCATAAGGCACCCTCTATATTCGCTAGAGTTTTCCCTTTCATTTTGCCAACAGGACACGGCGTCATTTTAAATTTTATTGAATGCTATCATTGTTTTAAAATTGAGAATTGGCAACAACTACTTTCTGATAATGGCTTTGCTATTATAAAAACAAAACCACTCTTACTTTATGCCCCATCTGAATGGCCAATAATACCTACACAAAATTGCGACTCTAATTTATGTTCCAGCGTGTTATTTTTGATGAAAAAGAATCCTTAAAAGTATCGTTTTCTTGTCTGGCTATTGATAGCACGGCCATTCAGCATGCCCTTAAGGAGAGTTGATCGCGTTATCTAGAACGGCCGATCCTGGGCCATTCAAGGGAAATTAGGGATTTGCCTTACGAAATGGCATTTCGCGCACCATCTAATCCTGTTTCGGCCGATATTGGAGGGCTTTGGTAAGGTGGGTGGATTGGACGTTTTCTGCGCCGCTATGGATTCAGATCCTGAAACGAGATGTCTACGGCCAATGGGAGGTGATCGTAGCGTCCTGTCGCGGGGTCCAGCAGGACATCACCGGCTTTTAGGCCCGCGGCCGCCAGGTCCTCCGGCGACATGATTTCCGTATTGAGAACAAAGGCATTTTCTACCTGGATAACGCTGTCTGTGTAGAGAATGCGGTCCAGCGTCCCAGGATTGAATTCCTGCGTGTCATCACGCCAGGTGTAGGTATCCGCGCCTGCGCCATTGTGGTGCGGCAGCGCATCGGCGAGATCGGTGCCGTCCCAATCAGGCTTGCTATCCGGCCCGTATTTATCTTCATTCTCTATGTCACCGGTGAGCAAGGTCGTCAAGTGGTGAGCGGGGTCGGTGTCGTAGACATTGAAATCGCCCATGGCCATGATTGGGGTGCCGAAAGGAAGATCAATTTCTCCACCCGGCGTCCGGGCATCATCCATATCGGCGATGATGGCATCAGCATGCTCCTGGCGGGCCTGGATGTTGGCCTGCCCGCCCTGGGATTTGAAATGGGCACAAATGAGATAGAGATCGCGCTCGTAGCTGTCATCAGGCAGGTCTACGAGGGCCATCACCTGGCCAAAGCTCGTGATACTGCCGGATTGAACCAGCCTGGCCGCTTTCTCTTCGAGATTGAAACGCGAGGCTATGATATTGTCCAGCCCCTGGTGCGTCTGCCATTTTCGGCCGTTTTCCAGGGGCAGCAGCGTATCCAGGATGTCGCCCACTTGCTGCGGGTCTCGCAGCGGGCTAATTTCTTGCAGACAGAGGATGTCCGGGGTAACGGCCTTGACGATGCGATCAAACTGGGGTCCGCTGCTGTCCTGGCGCCAGCGGTCATTCCACGGGTCGTCATCGGGAAAGATCGAATCCCAACCCACATTGAAGCTCATCATGCGGATATCCCGCGCGTTCTTTTTCTCCAGGAAGCCGGCGTATGACGGGGGATCAGTAGGCAGAGGTGATGCTTGTAGGGAAGGCTGCGTTACAGCCGTCGGCAGCTCTTTTGCCGGTTCGGGCACTTGAACACGGCAGCCGCTGATCACGAGAATCACGAAAGCCAGATACAAGGCGCGTATCAATGTGGGACGCATATTACCCATGCTGTTGGTTCCTTGATAGGAGATGCCAAATCGGGGATTTGGCGAAGCGAAATGGCATTTCGCTCTACACGATTTAATCCTGTTTCGGCCGGTACTGCAGCGCTTCGGCGAGGTGGGCGGGTTGGATGTTTTCTTCGCCGGCGAGATCGGCGATGGTACGGCCGATTTTGAGCACGCGGTGGAAACCGCGGGCGCTGAGGTTCATCTGCGCCATGGCGCTGCGCATGAGGCGGCTGCCGGTTTCGTCCAGCGGACAGTGGACGCGCACATCACCCGGGCCCATCTCGGCATTGGTGTAGATTTCCAGATCAGCGAATCGTTCCGTCTGGCGCGCACGCGCCGCCTCGACGCGCTCACGGACGACGGCCGATGGCTCGCCGCGCATCTTAGCGGTTAGTTTCTCGTAGGCAACGCGCGGCACGTCCACGTGCAGATCGATGCGGTCCATCAGCGGGCCTGAGATGCGCTTTTGATAACGCGTGATCATGGCATTGCTGCACGTGCAGGCCTGAGTGGGATCGCCGTAGTAGCCGCAGGGACAGGGATTCTGGGCGCCGATGAGCATGAAGTTGGCGGGGAAGGTGATCGTGCCCGATGCGCGGGAGATGGATACCTCGCGCGGGAATCCTTCCAACGGTTGGCGCAGGACTTCCAGCAGGCGCTCGCCAAATTCGGGCAGCTCGTCGAGGAAGAGGACGCCGCGGTGGGCCAGCGATATCTCACCGGGCCGCGGCCAAGCGCCACCGCCGACGAGACCGGCATAACTGATCGTATGGTGCGGCGCGCGAAACGGCCGTGTGCGGATGAGCGGCGTGTCGGAGGGCAGCAAACCGGCCACGGAATAAATCTTGGTTACTTCCAGCGCCTCATCCACACTGAGGCGGGGCAGGATGCTGGGCAGGGATTTGGAAATGAGGGTCTTGCCGGCACCTGGCGGGCCGCTGAGCAGCACGTTATGGGCACCCGCTGCGGCTACCTCCATGGCCCGCTTGACGTGCTCCTGGCCCATGATGTCGGCGAAATCAGCCGCGTACTCGCCCTCTTCGCTAAAAGCTTCTTCTATATCTACGATGTAGGGCTCAACAGGCGCCAATCCCGTCAGGTGGCCCACCAGGTCGGCCAGGCTGGTGACGGGAATAACCTCTATGTCGGGCATCAGCGCGGCCTCGGCCACATCGGCGGTCGGCACATACACGCGGGAGATGCCTTCGCGGCGGGCCAGCGCCGCCAGGGGCAGGATGCCCTTGGTGTGGCGGGTCGTCCCCTCCAGGGACAGCTCGCCCACAAATAAGGAATCTTCGATCTTGTCCGGCCATACCTGTTGGGTCGCGGCCAGAATACCCACGGCGATGGGTAGGTCATAGGCCGGTCCTTCTTTGCGCAGATCGGCCGGGGCCAGGTTTACGGTTATACGCCTGTAGGGAAAAGAAAGACCGCTGTTCTTGATGGCGGCGTGGACTCTGTCCCTGCTCTCGCGGACGGCCGCATCGGGCAGTCCGACAATCATAAAGTTAACCTGGCCACGGTTAATGTCAACTTCTACTTCAACAATCTCAGCATCCAGGCCAATAATGGCGCAGCTGTATACCTTGGCCAACATGGGTGGCCGTCCTCCTTTTTCTGCCGCTCATACCCCCGGCAAAAATTTGCGACCAAACTTTGCAGATGACTTAATAAATTCTGTAAGAATAGTCGCCTATGCTATCAGTATTCCTTTCCTTCTTCCTTACCCCAATGGCACAATTGGCCATGGGCAACCATATTTGTTCCCCCGGAAGCCCATGGCCGTGCCAACCTCCATTATTATGACCTATCCCCGCCCTACATCAAGCTTTCGCGTACCTGGTTAACATCCTTTTGAATTTGCTCGCGCAAAGCATCCAGACCGGAAAAGCGCTGCTCAGGACGTATACGGTTATCAAACTCCAGCTTTAGCGTCTGCCCATAGATTTCTTCGTCGAAATCGAGCAGGTATGCTTCAACGGTTCGGTCACGGCCGTTTACAGTCGGCCGTACGCCGACGTTGGCCGCGGCGGCGAAGCGGCGGTCGCCAAGCCAGGCATAGGTAGCGTAGACACCGTTGGCCGGCAGGAGCAGCTCATCCCAAACAGCCAGGTTCGCCGTGGGAAATCCGATTGTGCGCCCGCGCTGATCGCCTTTAACCACCACGCCACTCAAGCTGTGGCGCCGGGCCAGGCAGCCGTTTACGTCATGAAAGTCTCCGGCATCAAGGCTTTGACGCACGCGGCTGCTGCTGATCAGAGACCCATCGAAGCTGATCAGCGCATCCACCGCCCGTACCTCAAAACCGCGCTCCGCGCCTTCACGGCGCAGGAACTCAATATTTCCTTCACGGCGGTAGCCGAAGGCAAAGTTACCGCCCCAAATCTGGCTCAAACCCACGTGGTTAATCAGCTGGTCTACAAAGTCCGCAGCCCTTGTATTGCGCACCTGCGCATCAAAGGTATGGGTTATCACCAGGTCAGGACCTATGCCGGCCAGCAACCGGACGCGGTCTTCTATGGTATTGAGATAGAAACGCCCGCGCTCAGTCGATATGACGCGCTTGGGGTGAGGGAAAAAGGTTAGAACGGCCGAGCGCATCCCAGCCGAGCGCGCCTCGTCGACCATATTGCGAATCACGGTCTGGTGTCCCAGGTGAACGCCGTCAAATGATCCTAATGCGAGGCAGGTCGGCTGGGGGTTGCTGATTTCGGCCAGGGAATTAACACGTAGCAATTGTTGTGTCATAGGAAGTAGTTTTCGTTTCCGATTTCGGGGATTATTGTACCAGTTAGTCGGGGAGTCTAGTAGTCTTTGGTCTTGTAGTCCGGAGTCCAGAGTCTGGAGTCTGGAGTCTGAAGTTTTAATCGGGGAGGGGGTTTGGAATTCATTAATTACTGGACGAACATTTTGTGGGGCTGCCAGGATTGGTCGGCGGCGATGATGATGCCCAGGAAGCGAGAGCCCGCTTCATAGGCCCGGGCAGGCGTCCCTGAGGGCTGCATACCCGCGCCGGGCACGCGCTGGCCCAGTAGTAATTTTTGGGCCATTTCGGGCGAGAACTCTACCTTCGGCAGGTGATCCACAGCCGTGTCCGGCGGAAGGAGGAAATCGGACCAGTTTTCACGATCAAGATCCCCCAGTTCAAGCGCTTGATCCAGAGAAAAGGAACCCACTTCAAGCCTGCGTAAAGCATTGATGTGCCCGCCACAGCCAAGGACGTTCCCCAGGTCGTCGGCAAGGGAACGGATATAGGTACCGGAAGAGCAGGTGACGTCCAATTCCAACACAGGTTCTCGCCAGGAGCAAAGCTGTAAGTTGTATATCGTTACTTCACGGGACGGCCGTTCTACGTCGAGCCCCCGGCGGGCCAGTTTATAAAGAGGTACGCCATCCTTTTTGACAGCGGAATAGGCGGGAGCATACTGGACGATTGGGCCGCGGAATTGAATGAGCGCCTCTTCAATATCCTGGCCTGTTACACTAACTGGTCTTTCGGCGACCACGGTTCCCTGCGCATCAAAAGTGTCCGTGCTCTGGCCAAGATGAATGGACGTTTCATAACGCTTCGGCCGCTCAAGTAAATACTCCAACAAGCGGGTCGCCCGGCCAACGCAGACGAGCAGCAGACCGGACGCCAGCGGATCAAGGGTGCCGGCATGCCCGATCCGGCGGATACCGCTCAAACGGCGAAGTTGATTGATTACATCGTGGGAGGTCGGTCCTGCGGGTTTATCAATCAGCAGGAGGCCTTCAAGCGCCATAAGGATGCCTATCAGTCAGCGGCCGGTTCTGCAGCAGTTACGGACACCGCCAGCGATTGTTCCTCAATGGCCTGCTTACAACTTTGGACAATAGTGGCTTCCGCCTCGGCCAGAGGGCCAGGCAGGGTACAGCCGGCGGCAAGCGGGTGTCCGCCACCACCAAGCTCAACGGCCACCTCGGATACAGTATAGGGGGGCCGGCAGCGCAGGCTAACTTTGACTGAGCCATCATCACTTTCCATTAAAACGGCAGCCATGACAGCTTCATCAACATCAGCCAGCAAATTCGTCAGGCCGACACTGCTGCTGCTGTGGTATCCAGCCTCTTCTTGCTCGTGATTGGAGATGGCAGTCCAAATGAGGCCATCATCGATGTGCATATTACTCATGCCTACGCTCCACAATTTCATTGTTGAAAAAGCGCGCATATTGAGGGCATTCAGGGTAACGTAACCCAGATCAGCGCCGGCATCGACCAGCTCAGCAGCGATGCGTAGTGTTTCTGCTGTCACCCCGATGGTGCTAAACCCGATCGTATCCGTTACCAACCCTGTCAATAAACTCATAGCAATATCCGGCGTAATTTCTACCCCCCATTCCAGGAACAAACTATAAAGTATTTCCGTCGTGGAAGTAGCTGCCGGCCGGACGACGTCAATGTCTCCAAAGCGGGTATTAGTCACATGATGATCGATGTTGATAATGAACGGTTTCGGGTTGGGGAGATCGGCATATACACGACCCATACGCAGCTCATCCCCACAATCTACCGCAAATAAAAGATCATAAGCAATGCGCGGGTCAGCCGATCGCACCGCTTCAGAAGTCATCTGCAGGTACCGGAACCGTGCCGGAACCCGATCATCACAAGCAAGAGTAACACGCAGTCCCAACTGCTTAATGGCCTGCCCAACGGCTGTTAAGGAACCAATGGCATCCCCATCAGGGTCCACATGGGTAATGACCAGGACGTAGTCGGATTTTTCCAGGGTATGGCGAATAAGGTTACTCACAAGCTGTTTTTATACTTTTCTGGTGAACGGCCGGTTGGAGTTGGTGCGTTTAAATCACAAACTGTCGTTCGATTGTTTATGCGCTTTCTTCAGGGGGGAGCGCCTGGGACTCGTTTTCTTCTGCCAGTTCTTTAAGGATCTGGTCAACTTCATCAGCATAAGCCAGAGTAAGGTCCCAGTGGAAGCGCAGTTCAGGAACAGTGCGCACACTCATCCGTTGGGCCAATTCATATCGTAAGAAGCCACCGGCTTTGTCCAGGGCTTGCATCACTTCCGCTTCGCGCGATTCATCGCCCAGGGCGTTCAGGTATACGTTAGCCACCTGCAGTTCGCGATCGACCTCCACGCGAGTAACTGTCAGATCCTGTAAACGAGGGTCGCTCACTTCCCGATTGAGCAAATCGCTTAGAATCATGCGGATTTGCTCGGCCGTTCTTTCCTGGCGAATCTTGCTCATCGATTAAACCTCTACCCGCTCACTTACGAAGAATTCGATAATGTCGCCCTCCTCAAAATCGTTCCACCCTTCAATACTGACGCCGAATTCAAACCCGGTTTTTACCTCACGCACATTTTCCTGAAGGTGCTTCAGGCTGCTCACGGGGCCGGTGTGTAATAAGGCGTTACCGCGAACAACGTGGGCACTCGAATTACGGCGAGCCTCTCCGGTGCGCATGTAACAACCGGCAACCGTGCCGACATTGCGGATACGGAAGACCTGCCTGACTTCTGCACGGCCGATGACAACATCTCTGTAAACGGGGGCCAACATCCCTTTTAGGGCTTTCTCTACATCTTCAATCAGTTTATAGATGATTTTGTAAGTGCGGATGTCCACCTGTTCACTGACAGCGGCGGCCCTGGCGATAGGATCAACCTCCACATTGAATCCGAGGATGATCGCATCCGAGGCGGAAGCAAGCATGACATCACTTTCTGTAATGTTCCCAGTTGAAGCGCGCAGAATCTCCACATCAACTTCTTCATTGGCGAGCCGTTCAAGTGAGTTGACGATGGGCTCCAAAGAACCCTGCACATCGGCTTTGACGATTAAATTAAGCGTCTCCGATTCTCCTTCTTGCATGCGGCTAAAGAACTCTTCCAGGCTCACCGGAGTAGATTGAGTCACCTGAGATTGGCGGCGGTCCAAATCTTCTTCAGCAATTACTTTTCTCGCAGCCTTTTCACTTTCAACCACGCGGAACTGGTCGCCGGCTTCGGGAATGCCGTTCAATCCAGCAACAGAAACAGGCGTAGAGGGTCCTGCACTTTTGATACGTTTGCCGTTGAAATCAAACATAGCCTTGATACGGCCGTAATTTTCACCAACAAGCAGCGTATCACCCATATTTAACGTGCCATTCTGCACAAGCACGGTGGTCATAATCCCACGCCCTTTTTCAATACTTGCTTCGAGAACCGTCCCCGTTGCGGAGGCCTTGGGATTTGCCCGCGGTTGAACGTCCTCGGCAATGAGGAGAATAGCTTCCAATAAATCCTCGATGCCCAGCACCTCTTTGGCCGAGACAGGAATAACCATTGTGTCACCATCCCAGTCATCAGGGATCAAGCCGATTTCCGCCAGCTGCTGTTTAACGCGATCTGGACGGGCGGTTTCAAGATCAATCTTGTTCAGCGCAACGATGATAGGCACCCGTGCGGCCCGCGCATGATCAATCGCTTCGCGAGTTTGGGGCATGATGCCATCATCAGCAGCAATCACGAGGATGGCAATGTCCGTTGCCTGAGCACCACGCGCGCGCATCGCCGTAAAAGCCTCATGGCCTGGTGTATCCAGGAAAGTGATCTTTTCCCCATCTTTATTGACCTGGTAAGCGCCGATGTGTTGGGTAATGCCGCCTGCTTCGCCAGCCTGTACCTCTGTCTGCCTGATGACGTCGAGCAATGAGGTCTTGCCGTGGTCTACGTGTCCGAGCATGGTAACAACCGGCGGTCGTGGCTCCAGGTCTTGTTCTTCTTCTTCAGCAAGGACTTTACGCCAGCCGACGCTTTCTTCGATGTCTGCTACTTCTTGCTGGATTGTAGGCGCGGCAACTTCATACCCCATTTCTTCAGCGACAATGGAGGCTGTATCAAAGTCTATCTGCTGATTGATGTTGGCCATGATGCCATTACTCATCAACTCTTTAATGACATCGATGGGACTGACGCCCATTTCTGTGGCTAAATCCCGTACCGTAATATAGTCTGGTACTTCAATGACCGTTCTGGTCTCTGTTGTCATCCTTTCACTCCATTCTTTCGCTTGCAACGGGCTTGAATTGCGCAAGTGCGTCGAACTCCTGGGGAGAAATTTCACACTTTAGCGCCTGTTCCAGCAAATTTGTTCCATTTATCGCTTTGTCCCAGCATAAAGCCTGATCGCAAAGGTAAGCGCCCCGGCCATTTTTTTTACCAGACAAGTCCACAATTACGCCTTCCTGCGGGGAATTGACGATACGGGTAAGCCGGCGCTTATCAAACCTCTTTCTACAAACAACACACATCCGCTGCGGGACATGCTTCTGCTTGCGCGCTGCCTTTTTTGCCACAACAACTAATCCATTATGTTATTGTCAAAGTCTTCCCAATCACCACGCCGGCGACTACCCTTCCGTTTCCGTTTAACAACAACTTCGCCAACCTCTTCGTCATATACGTAACTGCGGCCGCGCCGTCCAATGCCCTTGTCTTCTTCGTCTTCCTCTGTGATCGGGTTCACGACAACGATCTT
>Ga0316576_10002259_pt1 | contig 10912 bp, 11 predicted proteins | sample S0NA_FD_203075 | JGI IMG/M metagenome (GOLD analysis project Ga0316576, IMG submission 203075) | Rhizosphere microbial communities from salt marsh grasses in Alabama, United States - S0-2_050615r3r5 | ecosystem: Host-associated > Plants > Roots > Rhizosphere | place: USA: Alabama | collected... | reverse complement strand
TGCCAGCTGCGACCACTGTCGGCCGAACTGGTAAAGTAAATTTGTTCGCGGAGGGTATCATCCCAGACGACAAAGAGATCCGGCCCATCGGCCAGAATTTGCACATTAGCCTGATCGGCTTCCACGCCGCGCAGGTAGCGGGAAGAATAGAGCAGCACGGGATTGGACCAACCGGATCCGGGATCAAAGCGGCGGTAGTAGATGCCGCTGGGGCGGCGGGCTGATTCGGCCGGGCGAATATAGGCTACATGCAAAATCCCGCCATCACCGGCGGACCAGGCAACTTTGCGCGCGGCGTTGTCCAGGGATTGGCGTTCAGTCCAGGCATTTAGGTCACTGAAGTTCCCGGCGGGCACGCTGCTGTGATAGAGAACATCATCGCTGCCCGAATTATCAATCCAGAAAGCATGAATATTGCCGGCGTTATCCGCTGCCAGGGTTGGCGCAAAAGACGGCGTAGCCTGGCGGCTGTCGAGATCAGGGAAGTAGCGGCGCGTCGTGAAGGGCAGTTCCGGGGCAATTGGCGACGTCCAGGATTCCTCCCTACCGGTCGTGTAAACATATCCGTCCAGAGCATCCCGCCAGAGCACATGGTAGTTCCCGCTTCGGTCACGAACCATCTGCGGATTGGTTGTGGCGCCGGAGCGGGAGAGGTTCAAAGGCAAACGCCATTCTTCGGGGAGGACCTGGCCAAGATCGGCGAGCGGTGTGGCCGTGATCTGTTCTATGACGACGGGAATAGGTTCTTCGGTAGGTGTGGGTGGTTGCGTGGGCTCCCCATCAAGCGGGGGTTCCTCTGACTGCTCCGCGTTATCCGGAGGGACAACGAAGAAATCTTCGCTGGTTGGGGTCGCATCTTCTTGCAAAGGGGGAACGGCAGCGGCCGGCCGCGGATGTTCAATCAGCAGCGTAAAACATAGGAACAAAACTAAAAATCCTGCTATGCGAAGCCGATGCACGCCCAGGTAACTTCGCAGGTCATGCAGCCGCGCGTTTATTCTCTTTGATGGGTGCTCTTTCATAGACCACACTCAGTGCTTAGACAACAGCCGATCCCCTGGCTCGATGCGCTAAGCGCTCACTTATTTAAATAGAAAAGCGAAAGTTGGTTGGGATTTCTCAATTGATCAACAGGCACGCTCCGCCGCATGTGACATAATATCACACGGCGTAACCTCATTATACTTGTGGATTTAGTTTTTTCACCAGACAAGGAAGTTTTTAGTGAAAAATCAACTGAAAATTCACAGGATATATATTATTAAAAACCCGGCTAGAGGGTCGAAGGGGAGAAATATTTGAGGAGTTTTCTTTGAATGTAACGACGGATAAGGAAGAAGACCAGGTATTTGAAAACATATTTAAGTAGGAGTATCGCGATGACGCTGATGAGCAACCTGACAGCCTGCTCTTGCAAATCAGCGACACTACCCCAGGTGCAGGCATTGAATAAGAAGATAAGGGTGATGGAAGCGAGCCATTCCAGGGTATTGAGACGCCGGCGAAGGTCTTTTATGGACTGCAGAAGATTTTGCAGCTGGGCGGTGTGCTTATCTACCACGTCTCCAGTTTCAAATCCCGGACGGACCCAGGTGATGAGGCCGGCGTTAGGTTGGATAACCGAGCGGATGAGAAGATCTTTTTCAGCCGGTGGATCTCCTGTTCCGGCATAAGTGGCGACTTCAATACCACCTTTACCGTACATAGCGATGATGTCTTGCAGCGCACCCATTTTTAAGACCTTATCCAGACACAAGACAAAGAATTAGGAATTTGCCCCAACCTGCCTAACGAGAGAAGGCCGTGTTAACGGCCGTCGTTACAAAATCAGTGAGGATACCGACCAGCTCCTTCCAGAAATTGATACTGGTTTTGACGCTCTGTTCGTGGAATTTAAAGAGGTGAGCGAACTCCGGCCCTTGAATTTTGGGATCGATGTGCACGACGACATCGCCATCCATTCCGATGACGGTGCGCAGGATGATTTCGTCTTGCGGCCGTACTTCCCAGAACTTGCGGATTTGCATAACATGCTCGGGCGTTAACTGCATACTGCCGGCTTGCTGAGTCGAGGCCGGTGCTAAGGATTCGACCGCGGGATCAGGCGCTGGTTGGTAGTTGGCCTCGTCAAGGATGCGGCAGATCTGGCGGGAGTTTTCACGGATGCGCAGCATAATTTGCTCCTGGTCATCGAGGGTCGACGCGTCGGGAACGGTCGAATCGCTGACGCCGAAAGCGCCGACAACAGACTCTGTAAAGGCTGACTGGGGATCGCTGCGTATTGTTTCAACGGCCGTGACCCCGGCATCAGCGGAATCGGCAAGCAAACCGAAGGAGGCGCGTAAATCTTGTGGACGGCTAAGATCGGATTCAGAAACGGCCGTGGGCGCCAGGCTCTCCAGGGCATTGGGATCGGTGCCGGCGAAATCGGTAACTCCCATTTCCTGGACAAGGAGAGCCATTGGACGCACGCCGGCCTGGTAGGATTTTTGTAGGTCCTCCAGCTGGTCGGCCGGATCGGGAGCCGCGACCCGGTCCGTAAATGAATGGCTAACGAGGGTGATTTCAAGATGCAGTAGATCTCTAAAGAGCGGCGCAAAAATATCGCGGGCGTTTTCCATGATGTAATTCACTCCTGATTATACGGCCGAAGCAGCACATGAGACGGGCGACAGAGGGGCTTGAAGCCGAGGTTCATGCCGGGGGTCTTGCCTGGCCTTATTCAGGCGGATTCTCCGGGGTTTCGGGGGTCTCCGGGTTCTCATTTAAGAGCTTGAGCACTGATTTGGCCAGTTCGGTTAAGGTTTCCATATTCTTCTGGATGATCAAGTGTGCTTGTTCTTCGCGATCCTTATGCAGTTCTCGTATGGTATCGAACTTTTCGTTGAGCAGCGATTCGTCAATGAATGTTTCCATATCTCCCTGGAGGATGTTTACAACTGTATATAGGGAAGCGGATTTCGTGACCTTGGGCTGAAACTGAGCTTCCTCTGCATCTTTGACCATGGCGACATCACCGACGGTGGTCGTGATTCTTAAATTGACGACTTCATTGGCCGCTTTTATAAACCTTTTCTGAAGCTCTTCCCATTTTTTCCTATCTTCAGCGTCCATTAGTGAATCTCCTTTTGATCTTATTATGGAAATAAGCGCCTTGCATTTGAGTAACTGGCATCATTCGACAAATTTCGCCGTAAATTTATTATATCATTAAAGTGGGTGCGTGGTACATCTTAACGCTTAATTGGGTTTGTGTTACGATCTGACCGCAGAAAGAATTCTTAGGAACGAAAGAGGAGCTAAAGTTTATTGTGAAAGTGCTTATAACGGGAGGAGCCGGGTTTATCGGCAGTCACCTTGCAGAAGCCCTGCTTGATGCCGGACATTCCGTGACTGTCATCGATAATCTATCGACCGGGCGTTTTAAAAATATCGAACACCTGGTAGGACTGCCCAATTTTAATTTTGCAATCGAGACGATTTGCGATCAAATCGTGATGGACCGCCTGGTCAGCAGCTGCGATTTGATTTATCACCTGGCCGCCGCAGTGGGGGTCAAGCTTATCGTGCAAGATCCGGTTCATACTATTGAAACGAATGTGACCGGAACCAGGATCGTCTTGAAGACTGCGCTGCGCTATCGCAAAAAAGTTCTTATCGCCTCCACCTCTGAAGCGTACGGCAAAGGGGTGCGTTTTCCTTTTAGCGAAGAGGATGATGTCTTACTGGGGCCAACTTCACGCCAAAGGTGGGCCTATGCAGCGTCGAAGATGATCGATGAATTCCTTGGTCTGGCTTATTATAAACAGCACGATTTACCGGTTGTCCTCTTTCGCCTATTTAACACCATCGGCCCACGGCAAACGGGCACATACGGCATGGTCGCCCCAGGTTTTGTGCAGCAAGCGTTGGCGGGCGAGCCGCTCACGGTTTATGGAGATGGGAACCAATCGCGCTGTTTCTGCGATGTTGCGGACGCCGTGCGTGCTTTAGTCGCTCTAGCTGACAGCCCAGGTGCTGAAGGGGAGCTGTTTAATATCGGCAGTACGGAAGAGATTTCGATCGCCGAGTTGGCCGAGAAGGTCATCGAACTTAGTGGGAGCAGCTCGAAGATCACGTTTATTCCTTATGACGAGGCTTATGGACCCGGCTTTGAGGATATGCGCCGGCGCGTTCCCGATATCAGCAAGATCGGGAAAACAATCGGCTGGGTGCCGGAGATAGCACTAGACGATACGCTTAAGCGCCTTATCGATTATTACAGGAAGCCTGCTTTCTAATCACTGTGCGAAGAAGCCGGCACAGCCGCAAGCGCTTCAGCCAATTCAGCAATACTCTCAAAAACCAGGTCGGGCTGGATACTGCTGGCTGCCATCTGCTCAGGGGTAGTCACGCCGGAGAGAACACCGATAGTGGGGATTCCTAAACGCTGGGCACCCAGGATATCCGTACCCAAGCGATCACCAAGCATGGCCGTGTTTTCTTTGCCGGCTGAGAGAGCGTCTAATGCCGATTCAAAAATCGCCGCTTCCGGTTTGCCGATAACCGTTGGTTCAATGCCGGTCGACCCTTTCAGAGCGCCGATAACCAGACCCGTTCCCGGGCTCAGACCGTCGGGGGTTGGATAGGTGCCGTCGGTGTTGGTAGCCACAAACTCTGCGCCACCGAGAATCAGGCGCATAGCCACCGTGGCCTTCTCATAAGTCAACTTGCGGTCCATGCCTACGGCCACGGCTGCTACCTCATGATCGGGCATTTCTTCACCGGTTGAGACTCGAAAGCCGGCATCCTGCAAGGTCTCAATCACGCCGCTCATGCCAACGGCATAAACGGCCGCGCCGGGACCATATTTTTTCTTCAGATAATCGGCCGTTGCTGTTGAACTGCTAAATACCTGGCCCGAGTCCGCTTCAATACCAAATCCAGCCAGCTTAACCAGATACTCGCCAACAGTGCGGGTGTTATTATTAGTCAGCAGCGCCCACCGAATACCACGTGCGTGTATAACATCAAAGAAATGATCTAAACCGGGCATCGCCTTTTCGCCGCGCCACAAAACACCATCCCCATCAATCAAGAGGTTTTCAATTCGACTCAAATCCATGCTTATTCTCTGTTTTATCTTTATATCGTAAAATCATTTTCCCAGGTACGCAGGCCAAAACGACTCAAGTATATCGGGATATTTTGAAAGAGCGGGCTTTCGGATTCAATTTCACGGATCATGGCCCGCTTGACATGGGAGGACGGGCCACATAAGAGGGTCACGGAGCCGCCATCCCCTCCCGCGCCATTGATCTTCCAACCGCATGCGCCATGCTGCCTGGCTATGTCGATGATCTTCTGCGCGTCGGGACTGACAAGCTCTGGATGGAGGTCGCGTTGGGCTTCTGTATTTTGAATCATAGCCCGACCGAACGCCTCAAAGTCACCCGCAAAAAGAGCGTCGCGCGAAGGCCCAGCCGTCGCTCTTAAGGCTTCAAGCTGCTTAGCCGTAGGGCCGGCATTCTCCAGCCCCTGGATAACCTTCTCATGAACATCAGAAGAGCTGTGAGATTTACCAAGATAAATTAACACGAGACGGCGCTCCAGCTCCCACCAAATCGAGTTAGGGACCTGAATTTGGGAAACGGAGGCATAAGGATATTGGTACATCTCAATATAGTTGATACCACCATAAGCAGAGCAAAGCTGGTCCTGAATACCGCTTTGCTGATGGAGCATCTCCGCTTCAATAGCATGAGCTACCAAGGCCACCTCATGTGGGGTACGGCGTCCTGGGGTCAGCCGATCCAGCGCACCGACGAGGGCGACGGAAACGGCCGCCGAGGTACCGGTAGAAGCTCCGGCCGGCGCTTCAGAGTAAATGGTTACCTGCACCGCCATTTCCGTAGGGACATCCATGCGTTCGATAGCTGCTTCGAGCAAAGGATGGCGGTCCCAGCTTGTATCACGCAAATGGCGCGCGTAGCGCTCTCCATAATTTTCGGCATAGATGATTACGCGTTCCTCTTGTTGATCGCGGGGATAGATGTCGATCTGCACCTCCGCATAAGGATAGACGCCGATGTTAAATATCTTTCCATGACCGGCGAACCAAGTATCGGTCCATCCCCCGTTGTCACATATACGGATCGGGGCAACGCTGTTGATAACGCGCAATGGCCCCCTGGTTTTTTTCTCGCTCATACCTTCCTTAATAAACATTTCGGCCGCGACGCTCACGGCCGGCCACATATAATAAATGGTGGGATGGGTGTTCAAATGTCCCGTACTAACGTTAAGTACGAGGCGTACCCTCCACCTTTTATATTGTATATCGATAAGCGAGTCTGCTGGTAATTCAGTTTGTTTGGGGAGTCCAGGAATCTGTCATGGCGGCGCCGGGATATTGGGCGAGAACGCGCTAAGAGCCGTCAATTTCTTCCGGCTCCGGCGTCTTCTCGCGCTCATTCTCATTATGGCCGTTATCTTCGCTCTGGCTTTCATCTTCACTCTGGCCGTCATCTTCACTCTGGCTGTCGTCTTCGCTCTTGCTGTCGTCTTCGCTTTGGCCGTCATCTTGCGAATCATCACTTTCATGATTCGAACTGTTTACGCTGCCGCCGCGGCCATCATCCTGGCTCGTATCTTGACTGTCTTCGCTTTCTTGAGAATCCTGTGAATCATTCTCGCCAGCCCCCGCGGAGTCGTCAACATGGGTCGAATCGTCCTCGAGCGTGACGGTTGGCTGCGGCAGCGGTTCTGTTGGATCTGTTTGCGAAGCGTTATCCGGCAGAATGAGATCCGGTCTCTCAGGAATAACAAGGGGTTCGATAGTTGGCAGGATATCGGGAGTTGGCTGAATCTGTGGATTATTGGGATCGGGTTCCGGCGAGCGTTCGGCAATCACGTCAACCTGCTCAGCCAGGACAGCGCCGGCGACCGTCTTCCCCTTGATCTGAACCATAAAGCCGGTCTCAATCTCGTCGGGTAAAATGGTTGAAGATGTAATTTCAACGGGAATCCCTTCTACCAGCCAACGTTCTGGGGAAAGGATTTCAACTTCACCGCTAAAGGTCACTGTTTCAGATCGACCTCGCGATAAAAGGGTCCTTACTTCATCCAATCGTTCCTGGTGCAGCTCTTTGATCAGGGCCGCCGCCGCTTCTGAACCGGCCGAATAATTCAGCCGCGTTTGTTCGATGAATCGTTTCGTCCCATACAGCGCGTCGCCGGGAACGGCCGTGCCGGAAGATACGGCCATGACCGCGCCGGAGAAGAACAGGATCAGCAAAAGAGCCAGGCTGAAGACAAAGGCCTCGCGCAGCCAGGTTACAGCCGATTTTTGCGGCTTAACCTTCATCGAAGCGACAGAGTGCAGGAACTCACGCTTCGATGCTTCCTGGGCATCCGTCGATGCGGGAGTGGCCAGTTGATCGAGTTCGCGGGCGGTCATCAGAAACGGCCGTAACTCATCAGCCAGATCCGGATAGCGAGCCAAAATCTTTACGATTGGGGTGCCTTGCTCTAAGAGATCAAGGGCTTCTACAAGTGCTTCTTCCAACGGCCGATTCATGATTGGAGTTCCATTTGTTTGGTGAGGGTCATGATAGCCCGCGCCTGCAGCATTTTAACAGCAGCCTCACTCTTATCTACGATGGCAGCCACTTCGCGAATGGGTAATCCATATCCGAAACGAAGAGCCAGCACATGTTTTTGATCGTCAGTCAACACTTCCATCCCCTTCATCATCGCTTCTACATCGAGGCGTTTAGAAATTTTATGTTCCAGCGAACTTTCACCGGCAGGGATTTGATCGGTGATTGCAACCACTTCCATTTTATTACTCCGGCGATAATATTCCCTGGCGACATTCTTTGCCGCCCCAAAAAGCCAACCCTGAATTGTGTTTGGCGGCGCGCTCTGATCACGAATAGCCTTGAGGAAGCGTAGGAAAACTTCACTGGTTAAATCCTCCGCAGTTTGAGGGTCGGGCATGCGGAACGAGAAGTAGCGGTAAACAGCTTGATAATAGGTATCATGAATTTCAGCCAGAGCCTCTTCATCCAGCGCTTGAGCTCGCTTGAGTAAGTTTATTTCTTCAACCACAACGCAATGTTACGCCACCAGTAAATCATCTGTCCATAGTTCCAAGCACATTCTGAAACTAGGACCGGATCACCGCACTCGTAAAACTGTGGCCATTGGGACGCACCTGCTGTTTCATTCAAGCCTTATTCTCAATACGAACCTAGGCACCTAATTCAAATTAATTGGCGGTTCTACTGTTTAAGTGACTAAAAGCCAGAAAAAGTAACGCGGATAATGGAAATATCATCTAAGCCGGTCCCCTCGCGGTTCGCTCGTTTGTATGAATTTTTTATTCGCCCGTTACTTTTCGTCGCGTATGGTCACTTATTAGGTGACACCAGGGCGAGGTAATCGCATCACAAGACGAAAATAAGGAGAAATGCACATGAGAAATCTGGGAGCAGTTCTAGCAATTGGGATAACGGCCGTGATCATTCTGGTCATCGGCTCAGTTAATTTCTATCTAACAGCCGAAGCTGAGTCCACGAATTTACCCGTGGACCCACCTGCGGTCGTTGAAGAAACTATAAGTATTCAGGATACGGAAGCTGTTCAAGCGGCTTATGAAGCGCGGGAGACATTGCTCCTCTCACAGATCGCGGAATTGGATGCTGAATTGGTTGATCGCCAAGAAGCTTATGATGCGCATTTCACAGATTTAAATGGGCTGATTGTTGCCGCGGATGAGCAGTTAACTCAACTTGAAAATCAAGAGACCCAGCTGCAGGAACAGATTGAGCAGCTTCGTACCGCTCAGGATGAACGAACTGGCAGTTATGAAAGCCAACGCCAGAATGCTTATTACCAATATCAAACCAATATCCAACAATTACAGGCTCAACTGAACGAAGGAAAAATGAGGCTGAACGAGGCTCTCGCCCGTCTAGGTCAATAGGAGAGGTTCAAATGACTAGGAAATTTGCTCTATTAGGTGCAGGAATTTTAACCGGAACAATAGCGATTGCTTTTTTTATGCTAACCGTTTTTAACGACGCGCAGGCGAATGAAGAACCTGTAGTCCCAACGGCGGATTTGACAGAAGCGGTACCCATCGAACAGCAAACAGATAGTTATGAAGCCGCTTTAGCTGAACGCGAGGAGGTACTGCAAGATCAGCTGTCTCAACGGCAGGAGGCGATTAACTTATTGGACGAAACGTATGAGTCGCAGTTTAGCGCGCTGGAAAGCCAACTCGAGGAACTGAACGGCCAATTATCCGCCGCTTCAGAACGGGTTACGGAGTTGAAAAGCGAGGCCGAGAATATTCAGGGGGAGATCACGACCGCGGACGAGGCTTTCCAAGAAGAAATGTTGGGGCTGCAAAACAGCTTGAGTTACGAGGATGCCCAAATTCGCCAGGAAATTGAGTCGGTCAATGCGCAACTGCAGCAAGCTTATGAGCAGATAGCTGTTCAGGAAGCCGCGGCTATGTCCGGCGGCGGTCCGTCGGATGCGAATAATGGCAATCACAGTGATGATCATAATGATGATCATGACGACGACCACGAAGATCATGATGACCACGAAGATGAACATGAAGACCACGACGATTAGTCACAGCGCGGGCCGCGAAACGGCCGAGTGGGAACGGCTGCAATACCGGTTCCGGGCGATGAATACAGACATTCAATTATCCTTGATTGCTCCAGAGCCGAGGTCGCTTATTCGAGTGGTAGAAGAGTCTTTTCGCTACTTTGAGAGGCTGTTGTCGCGTTTTCTTCCGGATAGTGAATTGTCGCACCTGAACGAAAGCCAGGGGCTCATTTTTCGAGCCAGCCAGGATTTTTATGCGGCTGTGGAAGCAGCCCTTTGGGCGGCTCAACAGACATCGGGCATCTATGATCCAACGATTCTGGGTTACCTGGAAAGGGCCGGTTACGACCGAACTTTTGGGGCAGTACCCAATCCGCGGCCTCTATTTAAAGAGTCAGGCGCGGTCGAGTTCTTAGCAGGTTCAAAAGGTAGATCGCTTAAAAGAGCGGTAGGGTTTGACTACAGGTTTATAGAGCTGGATGCTTTCACGCAAAGCATCTCGCTGCCGCCTGGAATGCGAATGGATCTTGGCGGAATGGGCAAAGGCTGGACGGTCGACCGCGTGGCTGATCTCGTCTGTGGTAAAGGGCATTTTTTACTGAATGCCGGCGGTGATCTCTATGCTTATGGATCTTCAGGTCTTGATAGCGGCTGGGAGGTGAAGCTGGCCCACCCCACCATTCCCGACATAGATTATGCAACCTTAGTAGTCGATCATCATGCGGTTGCGACATCGACGATTGCCAAGCGCCGTTGGGTCAAGGATGGAGTCGTCCAACACCATCTGATCGACCCTCGCAGCGGCTTTCCGGCGCAAACGGATGTTATCTCTGCGTCTGTTGTTGCCGGTAGGGCATTTACGGCCGAGATATTCGCCAAGGCTGCCCTCATATTGGGACTCGAGGAAGGGCTTGCCTTCCTTGAGTCGCTGCCGGGGGTTGAAGGAGCTCTTTTTTCAACCAGCAATGAAATTCGTTTTACCAGCCAGATGGATCAATATCTTTCTCGCCTGGATCCTTCCGGCTGTTAAAACCATTAAGAGATTGATTTCTTTTTGGAGCGTACAAAATGAGCAGACAAAGGAAAAACAACAAAATTACGAGGATGGACAAGTTGACGATCGGCGCACTGAGCATGCTTGGGCTCGTGGGAGGCTGGAACGTAATCGGCAATATGGAGAACAGCACCTCGGCCAAGACCATCGATGTTGACGAGGTTCCAACTGCCACCCCACCTGCTGTTCGGCCGACTCTCAAACCATGGCCGACGATTCAGCCGCTTGGGCAGACCTCTCGCCTGGAGATCA
>Ga0316576_10002258_pt1 | contig 10915 bp, 11 predicted proteins | sample S0NA_FD_203075 | JGI IMG/M metagenome (GOLD analysis project Ga0316576, IMG submission 203075) | Rhizosphere microbial communities from salt marsh grasses in Alabama, United States - S0-2_050615r3r5 | ecosystem: Host-associated > Plants > Roots > Rhizosphere | place: USA: Alabama | collected... | reverse complement strand
ACCGGATTTTTCTATCCCGGTTCCCGATTTTTCGATCCCTGTACCGCTTTTTTCTATTGTCCAACGAGACATAGTACTTCTCCTCTTACTTCAGGTTTTGGTCTGTCGTGGGCGTTATTGCCTTCTTCGACGGACCCGGCTGCTAAACGAATACCCGAGAAGATTTTGAGTAACTAAATCCCCCTTCTACTCTTCCTCCTCTCCAGGTTCATGGTCACTCCATTGGTACCAACCGATACCGACGGTAACTTGACCAGGTTGCTTTGTCGTTTCCTCAAATCGTTCGAGTAACGACTCCCCTTCCTTAATTTGCTTTTCGAGTAACGCTCTCGCCTCCCTTCTGAAGTCTCTGTACTTCTCTGGGTTGAGGCGGTACGTCCACCGACCTTGCTGCGGTACGCGATTTTCCGAGTCCGCTCGCATGTTATGAATCACTGCCGTCAATATTCGCGATGCCTCAATGAGGCCAACCTCAGTCTGTTTGGCTCGGTCATCGGATATTGGGGAGTAGAGCATTGAGAGCAGTTCAACTTTCTCCACGTCTTCTTGGACAACGCGGATGTTGCCGGACGCCAAAAGTCGACTTATGACTGTTTTGACCGTTATGTTTCGGCCAACGGCTCGCAATACGAGTGTTTGAAATGTGCGGCCTTTACCAACGATGGGAAGCGATGCAGGCTTCCCTGTTTCAGAATCCTGAAAAAACGGATCGCCCGACCACATATCGATTAGTGCGTGTTCTGGGTTTACGCTTTGGTTTTGGATCGTTTCTTTTAAATTCTGATCCAAAATCGACGAAACAACCCGTGTGTCCAATCCCGTCATGAGCGCGATTGCGCTTTTGGTTGGCTTGGAGCCTTCACGTTCGAGTTTCTTCTGGGCTTCCTCGACGTAGATGGCCTTGAGGATATCGGTGAGCGCGGGCAGGGAGACGGTGCCGATGACGAGACGCACCAGTTTCCGGAAAACGCGTCCCAGGAACAGAGTGATGGATTTCGCGTCATCTGCTTGATTTAAATTATTTTTCATAAGTACGCCAGGCATAATTCAGTCTCCTGAAATATCCCCTACAGCAGTATTATGAAATCCATCTCGTGAATCCCCGTTCGTGCCCTCGAACGGGTTTTGGAGCGAGACCGCGCCAAATTAGCTATAGGATATCCTTTTTTTCAAAGACTTGCCAAGTTTATTTAAACTTGATCCAGTAATTGAATGCAGGTGACTGCTACAGTAACGGAATTGCCCCCCCGGGTAAACATCCGGCTACTGTCCGATCGGCGGAACGTCCGTGTTCCCGTGGCGGATGTCCATCTCCGCTCGCTTTTCCGACTATCCTTCAGCAAGTAACGCGGATAACTGTATGAAATCGTTATAAACGTACTTCTATAACCGCACCTTCAAGGTAGCGTCAGCACACCACGCGGCAGGCCGTCGCATCCGTGCGGCGGCACAGGCGGGCGAACAAGGTCCGGGAGCGTCCGTGCTCCATCAACACATCCTGTGCAAGACCAGACCAGGCGCCCAATACCGGCTGACACTCCGTGTCGGTGCCGGTCCCGATGCCGGTGCCGTCCTTCTCGACCATGCCCGACGCTTCCATGCGGTCGAACAGGGCGATGGCCACCGGCGCCAGTGTCCTCTGCGACTGCGCTTGCGGATACGAAAAGGCGACCATCCTGGCTACCGTGTATCCGGGGGTGCGCGAGAATTCCTGGTGCAGATGAGTTGGCATGACTGCAATCTATCAAAAATAGACTCATGTGTCTATAGACAAATATGAATATAGACAAAAAAGAATTTAGACAAATTTTGAAATAGACACTTGCGTCTATAGACAAAGGTGGCTATAATGCATCTCAACAAGGTTGGAAAAGGCAAGGATCGCCGGCTCCAATTGCAGAAGGAACTGCTTTCTTGTTGATGCATGGATGCACTTTGCGGGTGGCGAGACGTCCGCAGAACGGCCAGGAACTTCACGGAAGACGTACCTGGCCGTTTTTTTATGCGCGTTCGAAAAAACGCCGAGCGGGGCCGCGGCGCGAGCCCGCGCCGCGCCCGGTGCTAGAAGTCCGCCTTGCCCGGAACGCGGGGGAAGGGAATGACGTCGCGGATGTTGGTCATGCCGGTGATGTAATTCACCAGGCGCTCGAAGCCGAGACCGAACCCGGCATGGGGCACGGTGCCGTAGCGTCGCAGATCCAGGTACCAGTCGTAATGCGCCTTGTCGAGGCGCAGTTCGTCCATGCGGCGCTCGAGGACATCGAGGCGCTCCTCGCGTTGCGATCCCCCGATGATCTCCCCGATGCCGGGTGCGAGGACGTCGAGTGCCGCGACCGTGCGTTCGTCGTCACTCAGCCGCATGTAGAAGGCCTTGATCTCGGTGGGGTAGTTCATCACCACCACCGGCGCCTTGAAGTGTTTTTCGGTCAGGTAGCGCTCATGCTCGGTCTGCAGGTCGACGCCCCATTCGGCCGGGTACTCGAACTTCACCCCCGACCTGGCCAGGATGTCGATGGCATCGGCGTAATCCAGGCGCACGAACTCGCTCGCGATGAGTTGCTCGAGCCGGCTGATCGCGGTTGGCTCGATCCGCTTTTCAAAGAAGGCCATGTCGTCGGGACATTCGTCCAGCACGACCCGGAAAATGTATTTCAGGAAATCTTCCGCAACGTCGGCCAGGTCATTGATGTCGGCGAAGGCGATCTCCGGCTCCACCATCCAGAATTCCGCCAGGTGTCGCGAGGTGTTCGAGTTCTCGGCACGAAAGGTCGGGCCGAAGGTGTAGACGTTGCTCATCGCCAGGCAGTAGCCCTCGACGTTGAGTTGCCCGGAGACCGTGAGAAAAGTTTCCCGGCCGAAAAAGTCCTCGCTGAAATCGATTTTGCCGGAGTCGGTGCGCGGCAGGTTGACCAGGTCCAGTGTGCTCACGCGGAACATGTCGCCGGCGCCTTCGGCGTCGGACGCGGTGATGATCGGTGTGTTGATCCAGTAATAGCCGCGCTCATTGAAATAGCGGTGAATGGCCTGCGCGGCGACGTGGCGCACGCGCGTGATGGCACCGAAGGTATTCGTGCGTGGTCGCAGGTGTGCGACTTCGCGCAGGAATTCGAAACTGTGCGCCTTGGGCTGGATCGGGTACGTGTCCGGATCCTCGACCCAGCCGACGACTTCGACCGCGGTCGCCTGGATCTCGTATTGCTGGCCGCGCCCCCCGGATTCGACCAGCGTGCCGGTGCAGCTGACCGAGCAGCCCGAGGTCAGTTTCCGGACCTCGTTTTCGTAATTGGCCAGGTCGGCCGGCGCGACCACCTGGATCGGGTCGAAGCAGGAGCCGTCGTGGACGTTGACGAATGAAAAGCCGGCCTTGGAGTCGCGCCGGGTCCGCACCCAGCCGCGCACCGTGACCTCGGCGCCGATCGCCGGTCTTCCGCTGAGTGCTTCCTTGATTCGAATGATTGCCATGGTTATCGCCGTTGTGACGCCGCGGGTATTGATCTGCCCCCGGCAAACCCCAAATAATAATGCACAGTCGAGCGGGGAGAAACCCCGCTGCAAACGAGAACCCGGAGAACGATCACCTCGGACCATGGCAATTCAACTGACCAAAACTGCCGAAGCGCGCGTGCGCAGCTTCGTGGAGCGCGAGGGCGGCATCGGTCTGCGCCTCGGCGTCAAGAAAACCGGATGCTCCGGCTGGGCCTACACGGTCGACCTGGCGCGCAACGTCGAGGCGGACGACGTGGTCTTCGAGCAGGGCGACGTCAAGGTCGTCGTCGCGCACGACAGCCTGGCTTTCCTGGACGGCTCGACCGTCGATTTCAAGTCCGAGGGGCTCGGCTCTGCCTTCCATTTCGACAATCCCAACGTCAGCGAGCAATGCGGTTGCGGCGAAAGTTTCACCATCGGCTGAATCCCTGATATAATCCGTCGGCTCCGTTGCCGGGTTTTCCGGTGACGGTTTCCTTGCTTCACTCTCACGTGCGCAAGCGTGCGGGGAAGCTTTGGTGGCGCGGAACCGTTCGCGCCGATCAAATCCACAAGGAGCTACAATGAGACACTACGAAATCTGCTTCCTGGTCCACCCGGACCAGAGCGAGCAAGTGCCTGCCATGCTGGATCGTTACCGTGCCATGGTCGAGGGCAACAACGGCGCGATTCACCGCGTCGAAGACTGGGGCCGCCGCCAGCTGGCGTACCCGATCGCGAAACTGCACAAGGCGCATTACGTGCTGATGAACATCGAGTGCGACCAGGACACCCTGGCTGAACTCGAGGGTGTGTTCCGCTTCAACGATGCGGTGCTGCGTCACCTGACCGTCGTTCGCGGCGAAGCCATCTCGGAGCAGTCCGTGATGATGAAGGCCAAGGAGGAGAAAGACCGCTCCAGCCGCCCGCATGACGATCGCAAAGCCTCGAAGTCCGAGCAGGACGACGACGATTCCGATGACATGGATACGAACGAGAGCGCGCAGGCGAAGGATTCCGAATCCGACGCGGGTGAAGCCGCTCCCGCCGCCGAAGAATCCAGCGCTGACGCCGATGCGGCGAAAAGCGCCGACGCCTGACCCGATACAGGAGATACGACATGGCACGTCATTTCAGACGCAGGAAGTTCTGCCGTTTCACCGCGGACGGCGTTACCGAGATCGATTACAAGGACATCAACACGCTCAAGCAGTACATCGGCGAGTCCGGCAAGATCGTTCCGAGCCGGATCACCGGCACCAAGGCGCGTTACCAGCGGCAGCTGGCCAAGGCCATCAAGCAGGCCCGCTACCTCGCGCTGTTGCCGTACACCGACAACCATTGATCTGCTGACCGTTCAGGAGAACCGAGATGGAACTGATACTGCTCGAGAAAGTACTCAACCTGGGCGATCTTGGCGACAAGGTCACGGTCAAGCCCGGCTACGGCCGCAACTACCTGGTGCCCCAGGGCAAGGCCGTTCCCGCGACGGCCGCCAACCTGGCCCAGTTCGAAGAGCGGCGCGCCGAGCTCGAAAAGGCTGCCCTGGCCAAGCTGTCGACGGCCGAGGAACGCCTTGCCGCGCTGCAGGATTTCGAGATCACCCTGTCCGCCAACGCCAGCGACGAGGGCAAGCTCTACGGATCGATCGGTCCGCGCGAGATCGCCGACGCGGTCTCCGCCGCGGGTCCGCAGCTGGAGAAGTCCGAAGTCATCATGGGTGAGGGCCCGATTCGCTATACTGGCGAACATCAGGTCCTCGTGCAGCTGCACGCGGATGTCGAAACCGAAATCAAGGTCATCGTCAACGCGGAATAACGTCAGGGAATGCCGGCCCCCAAACTTGCTACCGTCGAAAACCTGAAGGTTCCTCCTCACTCCATCGAGGCTGAACAGGCGGTGCTTGGGGGCTTGCTCCTCTCTTCCCGCGCCTGGGAACAGGTCGCGGACCTCATCAGCGAAACCGATTTCTACCGCGAGGATCATCGCCTCCTGTTTCGCGCCATCCACGAACTGAGCGACGCGGGCCGGCCCTGCGACGCCGTCACCGTGACCGAGTGGTTCGAGTCGCGGGGGCAGGCCGGGCAGGTGGACGGGGGCGATTACATCGTGCAACTCGCATCGAACACCGCCAGCGCGGCCAACGTCAAGGCCTACGCGGAAATCGTTCGCGAAAAATCCATCCTGCGCCAGCTGATCGACGTCGGCGCGGCGATTACCTCCGGTGCATTTTCGCTGGAAGGCCGCAACAGCCGCGAGCTGCTCGAGGAAGCCGAGCGCGCGGTATTCGCGATCGCCGACCAGGGTCAGCGCAGCGGCTCGTCCTACGTGTCCGTGCAGGACATGCTCAAGGAAGCGATCGACAAGATCCAGGAACTGCACGAGTACGAGGGCGAGATCACCGGCACGCCGACCGGTTTCAAGGATTTCGACAAGTTGACGGCCGGCCTGCAGGATTCCGACCTGATCATCGTCGCCGGTCGCCCGGCCATGGGCAAGACCACCTTCGCGATGAACATCGCGGAAAACGCGGCCATCAAGCACGAGGTGCCGGTTGCCGTGTTCAGCATGGAAATGTCCGCGCTGCAGTTGGTCATGCGGCTGTTCTCCTCGCTGGGCAGCATCGACCAGACCCGTCTGCGCACCGGCAACCTCGACGACCTCGACTGGCCAAAGCTGACCTCCGCGATGAACCTGCTGCACAAGAGCCGGATCTTCATCGACGAGACGGCGGCCCTTTCACCGGCCGAGTTGCGCGCACGGGCGCGGCGCCTCAAGCGCGAGCACGATATCGGCCTGATCGTGGTCGACTACCTGCAGTTGATGGCCGTGCCGGGTTCGACCGAGAACCGGGCGACCGAGATCGCGGAAATCTCGCGTTCGCTCAAGGCCATCGCCAAGGAGCTGAGCGTGCCGGTCATTGCGCTGTCGCAGCTCAACCGCGCGTTGGAACAGCGGCCGAACAAGCGGCCGGTGATGGCGGACCTGCGGGAATCGGGCTCGATCGAGCAGGATGCCGATCTCATCGTCTTCATCTACCGCGACGAGGTGTACAACGACGAGTCGCCGGACAAGGGCCTGGCCGAAATCATCATCGGCAAGCACCGCAACGGCCCAACCGACACCGTCAAGCTGTCCTTCCAGGGGCAGTGGCTGCGCTTCAACAATTTCGCGCCCGAGTACGCCTACGACCCGGTTCACGACTGACCCGGGCGGCGCCGCGCGCCGTCAATCCGAATCCGTCAATTCGTACTTGCGCAGGTAGCCGCGCAGCTGGTGGTAGGTCATGCCGAGGTACTCGGCGGTTTTCTTCTGGTTGAAGCGGCATTGCTCCAGGGCGTCCTGCAGCAGCGCGATCTCGGTGGCCTGGATGTGTTCCTTGAAATCGTACGGACCGGCTGGCCCCTGCGGCGCGCCGGAATCCGACGCTGCCGTGGGTTCGGTGCCCGGCCGCCAGGGCGAATCGAAGGGGTCGAACGTGATGTCGTCGACCTGGCCGTCCTGGCCCAGGGAGGAATAGACGGCGCGTTCGACCACGTTTTTCAGCTCACGCACGTTGCCGGGCCAGGCATAGTCGAGCAGCCGTTCGCGCGCGGCCTCGGTGAAGCCCTCGAACAGGTCCAGCCCGAGCTCGCCGGCCATCTTCACGCCAAAGTGCTGGGCCAGCGGCAGGATATCTTCGCGCCGTTCGCGCAACGGCGGCAGGGTGATCACGTCGAATGCCAGCCGGTCCAGCAGGTCGGCCCGGAATTCTCCGGCCTCCGCCAGCGCCGGCAGGTCCTCGTTGGTGGCGCCGATGATGCGTACGTCGGTGCGGATCGTGTCGTTGCCGCCGACCCGTTCCAGCTCGCCGTACTCGATCACGCGCAGGACCTTTTCCTGCACGCGCTCGGAGGTGCTGGCCAGCTCGTCGAGAAACAGGCTGCCCTCGTTGGCCAGCTCGAAGCGCCCGAGCCGGCGGCGCGTGGCGCCGGTGAACGATCCGGCCTCGTGCCCGAACAGCTCGGTCTCCAGCAGGGACTCCGCCAGTGCGGCGCAGTTCAGCTTGACGAACGGCCGGTCCCAGCGCGGCGACAGGTAGTGGATGCGCGCCGCGATCAGTTCTTTGCCGGTGCCGCGCTCGCCGATCACGAGCACGGGGCGGTTCAGCTGCGCGACGCGCGAAACGCGCTCCAGGACTTCCAGGAAGCCCGGGGATTCCCCGATCAGAGGTTGTTCCTGCTGGCGATCCATCGACGGTTTCCCTCGCGCTGCTCAACCGTCATTGTAAGAAAATCCCCCCGGCAGTGACATGGGCTGGTGGTCACGGGCGCATTCTGTTACAACACCGGCAGTCGGCGAGGAGCGGTGATGGCCAGGGTCAAGAACACATTCCAGTGCAATGCGTGCGGCGCCGTACTCTCCAAGTGGGCCGGCCAGTGCCCGGAATGCCAGGAATGGAACGCGGTCACCGAGGTGGCGGCCGAGCCGCGCGCGCCGGGGCGGCTGGGCGGCTATGCCGGGCAGCTGACCAGCGAGGTCCGTGACCTCGCCCGGGTCGGCCGTGGCGGCGTCGAGCGCCTTGCCGTCGGCGTCGGCGAACTCGACCGCGTGCTCGGCGGCGGCATCGTGCCGGGCTCGGTCATTCTGCTGGGCGGCGATCCCGGCATCGGCAAGTCGACGCTGTTGCTGCAACTCACCGCCGCGCTCGCGCAGCGCGCACCCGGGTTTTACATCAGCGGCGAGGAATCGCTCGAGCAGATCGGCATGCGCGCCGACCGGCTGGGCCTGGCGCCCGAGGGCATCCGTTGCCTGGCGGAAACCTCCGTCGAACAGATCCTCGGCCACGCCGAGCGCGAAAAACCGCAGCTGATGGTGGTCGATTCGATCCAGACGGTGTACAGCGAGAACATTTCCTCGGCGCCGGGCTCCGTTTCGCAGATTCGCGAAACGGCCGCCGCGCTGGTGCGCTGGGCGAAACGTAACCGCTGCTGCGTCGTGCTGGTCGGTCACGTCACCAAGGAAGGCGCGTTGGCGGGCCCGCGCGTGCTGGAGCACATGGTCGACACGGTCCTGTATTTCGAAAGCGACGCCGGCAGCCGCTACCGCGTGGTTCGCGCGGTCAAGAACCGCTTCGGGGCGGTGAACGAACTGGGCATGTTCGCGATGACCGGCAAGGGCCTGAAGGAGGTCCGCAATCCGTCGGCGATTTTTCTCTCGGGCCACGACGAACCCGTGTCGGGCACCGTGGTGACGGTGGTGCGCGAGGGCACGCGCCCGATCCTGCTGGAAGTGCAGGCGCTGGTCGATGAAAGCCACCTGAACAATCCGCGCCGCGTCGCGCTGGGCCTGGAGTACAACCGGCTGGCGATGATGCTGGCGGTGATGCACCGGCACGGCGGTGTTTCCCTGTCCGACCAGGACGTGTTCATCAACGTCGTCGGCGGCATCAGGGTCAGCGAGACCGCCGCCGACCTGCCGATGCTGCTGGCGCTGTATTCGAGTTTCCGCGACCGTCCGTTGCCGGAAAAGCTGGTCTGTTTCGGCGAGGTGGGCCTGTCGGGCGAAGTCCGCCCGGTGCCCGACGGCGAACAGCGCCTCAAGGAGGCGGCGGAGCATGGCTACGCCATGGCGATCATTCCGGCCGCCAATGCGCCGCGAAAGCCGATCGGGAAGCTGCAGATCGTCGGCGTGGCGAATGTCGCCCAGGCCGTCGAGAAGTTACTCTGAGTCATGGCAATGTCCGTCTCCCTTCGTTAATTCAACACCGTCCGATCGAGCACGCTCATGTCCGAACAACTCGAACTCACCATTCTCATGCCGTGCCTGAACGAGGCCGAGAGTCTCGGGGTCTGCATCGACAAGGCGCTGGGTTTTCTCGCGCGCAGCGGTATTCGAGGCGAGGTGCTGATCGCCGACAACGGCAGCACGGACGGCTCACAGGAACTCGCCCGGCGGGCGGGCGCGCGGGTCGTCGACGTCGAGAAACGGGGCTACGGCAGCGCGCTCTCGGGCGGCATCGAAGCCGCCCGTGGCCGTTACGTGATCATGGGCGACGCGGACGACAGCTACGACTTTTCCCGGCTCGAGCTTTTTGTCGAGAAGTTGCGTGCCGGCGACCAATTGGTGATGGGCAACCGGTTTCGTGGCGGCATCGAGCGCGGCGCGATGCCGTGGTTGCACAAGTACCTCGGCAACCCGGTTCTCAGTTTTCTCGGCAAGCTGTTCTTCGGCAGTCCGGTCAGTGATTTCCACTGCGGTTTGCGGGGCTTCGATCGCGCGTCCATTCGGGCCCTGGACCTGAAAACCAGCGGCATGGAGTTCGCGAGCGAGATGGTGGTCCGCGCGACGCTGTTCGGCTACCGCGTCAGCGAGGTTCCGACCACGCTGTCGAAGGACAAGCGATCGCGCGCGCCGCATCTGAATACCTGGCGCGACGGCTGGCGTCACCTGCGCTTTCTGCTCGCTTTCAGTTCGCGCTGGCTGTTTCTCTATCCCGGCCTGCTGCTGATGCTGTCGGGAATCCTGGTGACGGTCGCGCTGGCGTTCGGCGACATACGCATCGGCCCGGTCGGTTTCGGTATCCACACCATGCTGTTCGCCGGCCTGGCGGTCGTCGTCGGCTTTCAGCTGGTGCAGTTCGCTTATCTCTCCAAGCTGTTCGCGGTCAATGCCGGACTCATGCCCAACAAGGCCTGGATAGAACGACTCAATCGCGTGCTGACGCTTGAGCGCGGCGTGGTGGCCGCCGTCGTCATGATACTGGTGGCCCTGCTCGGCGTATTCTGGGGCTTCGGGTTGTGGGCCGGCGTTTCCTTCGGCGACCTGGACCCGGAGCGCGTCATGCGCATCCTGATCCCGTCGGCGACGTTGCTCAGTCTGGGCGTGCAGCTTTTCTTCGGCTCCTTCCTGGTCTGGTTCATCACGTTCGACCGAACGCAGACGTGAAACGGCGGGGCGATGCAGTCGTGCCCGGTCGGCGCCGCCGCTCGGGTCTTGTCCTGAAAGCGGTGCTGTCGCTCTCGTTGCTCGCCTGGGCGTTCTCCTCCGCCGATGTCGGCGGCGCCGCAGCGGTCGTCGCCGAACTGGGGCCGGTCGCCTGGTTGCTGTGCATCCTGCTGATCATCGCCCAGTTGCCGCAACTCGCCCTGCGCTGGCAGCAGGTTTTGCGCGCCTCGGGGCAAGCGCTCGGCTTCGGCGACGCATTTCGATTCACCTATGTCGGCTACTTTTTCAACCAGTTGCTGCCCACCACCGTCGGCGGTGATTTCATGCGCGGCTACCTGGCGTGGAAGCGCGGCCTGCCGTTCGACGCGGCGGTGGCGTCGGTGCTCCTGGACCGCGCGACCGGGATGGCCGTCCTGGCGCTGTTGTCCCTGCTGCTGCTCAGTGGCCCGGCCGCGGCGCCGGTGTTCGAAATCGAGCTCAGCTGGATCATCCTCGGGCTGGCGGTGCTGGCCGTCGCCGGGCT
>Ga0316576_10002256_pt1 | contig 10917 bp, 9 predicted proteins | sample S0NA_FD_203075 | JGI IMG/M metagenome (GOLD analysis project Ga0316576, IMG submission 203075) | Rhizosphere microbial communities from salt marsh grasses in Alabama, United States - S0-2_050615r3r5 | ecosystem: Host-associated > Plants > Roots > Rhizosphere | place: USA: Alabama | collected... | reverse complement strand
CCCTCGGCAATCACCGCGTCGGATACCTCCAACCCCTGATCGGCATAAATCTTGCGCAGTTTCGCAATCAGTTCGGCTTCACGATCTTCGGATTGCAGCTCCCGATCGACGAGCGAGCGTTCATGCCGGAGGGTGTCGACAACGTCCATCGCCATCATGACTTCGGACAGTTCGAATTTTTCGGATACCGGTGGATCAGCCATTTTCTATCGCTGCTCCCGCGCGGGCCAGTTCGGCCAGGCGCTTCTTGCTGGTTTCAACCGCGGCGCTGATCTCCTTCTCATTTTGGGTGGCAAGATCCCGCATCTCGGCGATCAGCGACTGGGATTTCTCCTGAAAATTGACCACTGAATCGACCAGCTTCTTGACAGACTCGGCCTTGATCGTCGGGCCATAGCCGGCCCGAAGCGCGTCCTCCTGAACCTTGCCCCCCACCTCGGAGATGGTTTCCAGGCTCTGGTTGACCCCATCTTTCATGGCATCCAGCGTGCGGGTACTCTCATGCAGTCCCTGCAGGCTGGTAAAAGAGGCGTTCAAGGCGGTGAACACGGACTCGTTGGTGCCGAAAAAGGAGACCGCCTGCGCGTAGACCCGTTCCTTGACCTCGGTCGACTGGGCCAGCCGGGCCATGACCACTTCGGTGGTGTTGTAGCTGACCGACAGGTTCTCAGCCAGGTCCTTGACGATCTGATAGCGTTTGTCTTCGTCCTGCAGTTCCCGCAGGCGCTGGTCCCGATCGAGTTCCAGGCGTGCCGTCTTTTCACGGTCTTCACCCGTATCCTCTTCCACGGCTTTGGATGCCGACGCCAGACGCTCCTTGGCCCCTTCGACTTCGCTTTCGGCTTTTTTTAGAAGCTGGAAAGCCAAGACCTGAGCCTCCTTGAGAGCCACACGAAAATCCTTGTACGACTCAAGAATTTGCATCTCGCGCTCGATTTGGTCCTTGGTGTCGGCGGAGACGTCGAGGTAGGTATCCTTTATCTTGCTGAAGCGATCCGGTATATCGCCACGGGTTAGCTTCATCCATGCGTTTTGCAGCCTTTCCATGGTCGAAATCTGACCATCGTCCAGCTGATCGACCATGGATTTGGCATCATCGCGGATACTGTTGAACGCCCCGGTGATCTTTTCGTAGCGTTCGCCGACCCTCATCTGCGTGATCTGTTCGCGTACGACTTCGTTGAACACGCTTGTGTGACTGAGGGTGCGGGCGATGGCCAACGCTTTCTCTTCATCGAGGTCGCTGACCTGCTCGATCAACGCCGTTATGGGGGCTTCATCCGGCTTCGTCGGCATAAGGCCGAGATCGCGCAGGCTGTTAACCGCCTTGTCGAGGTACTTCAAGGGGGTACTGACCATACTGGTGTCGCTCATACTCACCTCCTTTAAGCCTGAACCTTAAAAGAACACTGTCTTTTACCCGGGCGTTTGAACACCACGGCATCCCGCTTCAGGCTGCTTTGGGCAGACCTTGCCTATTCCATTGGGATACGGATTTTCTGTCCCGGATAGATCAGGTCGGGGTTCTTGATAACTTCCTTGTTGGCATCGAAAATCCGTGGATAATCGTTGGCATTGCCGTAATAGCGCTTCGCGATGGCTGAAAGGGAATCTCCTTTTTGAATGACGTAGTACTCGACTTTGGCTTCCTGCGGCGGCGCAACGAGGCCGGACGCCTTTACCTCCGACACGCCTTTGACGTTTCCGGCCATCAGGACGGCTTTTTCCATGGCTTCGGCACTGTCCGCGGTGCCGCTCAGCTCGACCACACCGTCGTTGTAGATGACGTTCAGGTCCTTGACGCCCGGATTGGAAGCCTCGATATTCTGTTGTATCTTCTCAGCCGCGTTGTCTCCGCTCCCGAATAATTTTTCACCCATGTCACTAATGAAATCAAATAGACCCATTTGATTCCTCCTTTCCCTAAATTAGGTTATAATAGCTTAATTGTCGGACGCCTCCTTAGCCTCCGATGCCGGAAGCGATCCTTTTGCGGCCAGAACTTGCTGCAGTTTGTCCTCATCGGCCTTTGACAGCGAGGTCTGGAGCACCTTCCCGCCAAAACCGCTCAGTTTTTCCAGCACCTTGTCCGGAGTCGCCTGTTTGACCAGAACGCACAGCGCCGAGGTGTTGGGCTGGAAGGTATCGCCGAGTTCCTTCATGAACTTGTCGTCAATGCCGATGTCGGCTATTTTCCCGGAAATCGCGCCGGCTCCGGCACCGACGGCCGCCCCCACCAGAGGATTGAGAAAAATCAAGCCGATCAACGCGCCCCAAAAGGTGCCTCCGACCGCACCGGCCGCTGTCAGGTTGACCGCCTGGTGCAGCTTGACTTTGCCCTCATCGTCCTTGGTAACGACCACGGCATCCTCCATTTTGACGAGATACTCTTTCTGCAGCTTGACCAGTTCAGCCCGCAGTTCAAACGCTTTGTGTTCTTCTTCGAATGCAATGACGATGAGATTACTCATGCTACCCTCCTTTGGACATCCGTGGTTGTGGGAATGATCATAACGTCATCGATGTCATTGCCCGTGTGACGACATCGGTTTACCGGCGGCAGATGTTTCTGGTTATCCTGTCCGCCACAGGCTACCCATAAACTACTTTAAGTGTTGGTTGGGGCTACCAAGCGTCAATTGGAGGAGCAACCGGGGGCGCAGGCGTTATCGCTTGGCATTCAGGTCCAGACAGGCAAAGGCAGTTGAAAGTCAATCCTCTTGGCAAACGGTGCAAAACAGGTGGTTGTCGACGTCTGAAGACACACGCATTCCGTCACGGCAATGACATCAACATTCTATGGCGGTTATCCTTTGTCCACTTCCCATTCAATTTCATCGAAAATATCTTCAAGCGCGTATAGGGTCTTATCGGCTTGAGCCAAATCCCAATCAGCAATATACGCTTGAATTTCTTCGTAGAACTTAACGAGTTGATCTTTTTTCTTAAGCAGGATTTCCTTGAAAGCAGGATTGCCATCCAACGCGTAAAGCAGCTTGTCCAACTTCCCGACAAGATCGAAAAGCGATGGATCCGCTTCTATCAGCGCTTTGTCGACACGGCTGACATGACTGGCAATTTTGGGATAAAGCGCTGCAAAACTTTTTGGGTAGTGGCTGCGGACCTTGACGGTCAATTGCATGTATTTGCTCATGATATCCTTCTCGAATTATTAAAGGGAGTGTGAATATTGACGAGCGTGCTGCAAGATCACAGCCCGGTATCATTGTATTCGGACATGCGCCGACCCCTTAAACTAAGTTTAGAGGGATTCGATGTCAATTGTACCTCGGTTCAATGCCGGAAATGATTCAGAGGGTGAAGATTCGGTAGAGAAACAGGGAGGGCCGTCGCACGTTTTCCGTTAGTGAAACCCACTCGACCAGCAGGCCGGCCTTTATTTTTCGTAACGCAGTTCTCTGGAAAATTCAAGCTGCAAGGTATCCAGAGAGAGCTTACATCTCACTTGATTTTGCCACAACCGATTTCATTTTCTTCGCAACCACTCTTTCGACCCTTCCTTATACTGCGTAAGTGGTGGACATTTCACGGATTCGGCATTACTATACCTCAATTCGCTTCAAAACAGGATCCAACCCATTCCGGTTCTGCATCGATCTGACGCGTTGCATGGTTGAAGTGCAACCCTTGCCAAGCCGTCGACCTCATCCGGCCGGATCCGATTCCGTAGCGCACCTGTTTCACCTTCAAATTGTCAATGCCTAGCAAAATCCCGGGAATCCCATGCCCTGTATAGAATTTTGCAAACCGGTCTCATCGAAAGGATGGCGCATCTGACATGGCGACCCAGGAAGTCGTGGACATCAGCGAGCATGCTCAGAGTCTTCGCCGGAGGCGCACACGCCGGAGGCGGCGACTGCTGGTTCCGCTAGCGTGCCTGCTGGTGATAATTGTCACCGTCGTCGGCATTGCCGCATACAACTACACGCAAAACCGTCGTGACGCCCTTGCTCTTTCCAACAGCCTCATCAAATCGCTGGACGACCGGATTACGGCAAAGGTGGCCACCTACCTGCAGCCGGTCGCGGATATGGTCAACCTGGCGGCGGGCATCCTAAAGGACACGGGCTCGACGGTCGCGCGCCTCAGCGTGGAACCGCTCGCCTTCCAGATTCTCCGCACACACCCCCAGATCGTGGCCTTTAGCGTCGGCGATCAGGAAGGTAATTTTCTGATGGTCAAGAAAATGCCTGACGGCGCGATAGACACCAAGGTCATCGTGCGTCGGGGAGATAGAACCCAGGCGACATGGCAACGGCGTGACACAAAAGGCAACACCCGTAATGTAGAGCGTTCCACTGATGATCCTTACGACCCGCGCAAGCGGCCATGGTACACGGGCGCCCTGCAATCCAGCGGCGTATACTGGACCGAGATCTACATCTTCTTTACCGATCAAAAACCCGGAGTCACGGCCGCCACGGCTCTCCGTGGGCCAGACGGTCAAATCCGGGGGGTCTTGAGCATGGACGTCCTGCTCGAAGAACTCAGCACCTTTCTGGCAGGTTTGGACATCGGTCAAAACGGCCAGGCCCTCATCATCGAACCGGAGGGGCGCCTGGTGGCCATGCAGGACATGCAGCGCATGCTCAAGCGCAACGGCGACACACTGCGTCCGGCACGCATTGAGGAATTGGGCGATCGGGTTCTGACCCGCGCATTCAACCGTTTCCGTATCGAGGGCTATGGCGTCCGGTCGCTGTCGGTTGACGGCCTGAACATCATCAGCATCTCGTCTCCCCTGGGCCTTATGGAACGTCGCGACTGGTCCCTGTTGCTCGTCGTTCCAGAAAATGACTTCATTGGATTTGTCAAGCAAAACAGCCAAAAAGCCTTGATCCTGTCAGGCACTGTCGTAGGGTTGGCCGTCGTGCTGGTCGGTCTGCTGATCTGGCAGGGGCTGCGGGCCGACCGCAATGCCCAGCTGGTCCTGGAAAACCGGCAACAATTCGAGTCCCAGAGCCGGGCATTCGCCGACCTGGCCAATGATGCCGGGCTTTTCAGTGCCTCGGAGCAGGCGGCCGTCGCAAGATTGACCGAGATTGTCGCCCGGGCGGCCGGGGTGCGGCGCGTCAGCGTCTGGCGGGTGGATGAGAGTGAAGACAATATGTCCTGCGAAGATGCCTGGGATAGGGAAAGCGGCGGCCACACCCAGGGAACGGTTCTACATCGCAGCGAATTTCCAGACCTGTTCGCCGCAATTCTCGACGGGGAAGAAATCGTGCTTTCCGATGCGGCGACCGATCCGCGAACGGCCGAACTGCATCGCGCCTATCTGAGCCCGTTGGGATCCCAGGCCCTGTTGGCGGTGCCGGTGCGACTCCACGACCAAACCGCCGGAGAACTATGGTTCGAGGATCAGAGTACGGCAAGGATCTGGTCGGCGGAAGAAATTACCTTCGCGCACGCTGTCGCCGGCTTGCTGGCCCTGCGTCAGGAAATTCACCATTTCGCGGTGTGTCCGTCCCCCGAGCGCGAAGGGAGAAAATCAGCTGCGCCTTCTGCGGATGCCTCGACCACGATGGAGGAAGCGCCGCATGGGCCTGTTCCCTCCATCTTCTCCCCAGGACACATTGCAGGCGGACGGGTCAATCGGTTTTACGATCGGCTGACGGCGCAGGGTATTGCAGGCGATCGCCCGGTCGCGGATGTGTTCCCGGACGTGGCGGTTTTCGTACTTAGATTCAGCGATCATCTCACCCTGGCCAAGCCGATGAGCGATGACACCCGCGTAACCGCGATGGGACACCTTGTCAGCTATCTCGAAGGGCTGGCGTCGACCAGGGATGTCGACTACCTCAAAATCATGAGCAATGAGATCGTCTGTGCAGCGGGCTTCGGCGCGAACGGAAACGCTTCAAGCCTGCGGTCGGTGGCGGATCTGGCGCTGGATCTGGAGGACAAATGCCGCCAGGTGTTTGCCGATTTGGATGCGCGCATGGGATTTCGCATCGGCCTTGATACCGGACCGGTCATCGGCAGCCTCGTAGGTGAAAAGCGCGACTATTACAACCTGTGGGGAGATGCCGTACGGAGCGCCGCGATGCTGTCCCAAAACGGGCCTCTGGCCGCCATCCACGCCAGCGAATCGGTCTATCAGCGGCTGCGCACCGGCTATGTGTTCAAAAGGCGGGGGACGTTTTATCTGGCGGACACCGGAGAACTCAACACCTATCTGCTGACGGGGCGTTTATGACCCGAGGTCGTTTAAAAGCAATGACGGGATATCGCTTCCCGATGGATGCGGCCGGAGATGTCCTGAGCCGGACGGGCGCGCGGGTAATCGGATTGGGCCGCAGCATCCTCATGTTGTTCAGCACGGGTATTGCGGTCATCGTTCAGGCCGGTCGCCCCCTGACGTGGCGCCGCACCGTGCGCACCGAATTCGTCCGCCACTGCTACTTGGTCGGCGTCCATTCCTTGGCCCTGACGGCTTTCGTCGGTGTGCTACTGGGTGTGGGTTTGGTTTTCCAGGCCCTGTATTGGCTGAAACTCTTCGGTGAGAGCGACCTGATCGGGCGGTTCCTGGTGTTGGTGCTGCTGCGGGAGCTCGGTCCGCTCATGGTGGGATTTATCGTTCTGGGGCGCAGCGGTTCGATCATGCTGGCAGAGCTCGGCACCATGCAGGCCCGCGGACAGGTGCACATGCTGGATGCCATGGGGGTGGATCCCTTCCTGTTTCTCGTCATCCCGCGCGTTCTGGCCACCGCCCTGTGCACGTTTGGTTTGTCCGTCGTTTTGAATATCGTGTCGCTCGCATCAGGCTATCTGACCGGCAATGCACTGAACTTGTCCCGTTACGGCCTCCTTGAATTCGTGTATGTGCTTCTGCAGGCCATGGGACCATCGGAATTTGCCATTCTGCTGCTCAAACCTCTGGGCATGGGTTTTGCGGTGGCATTGATTGCCTGTACAACCGGTCTGGTGCCCACCGACCAGCTGGCGGATGTTCCACGCCGCCTGCCGCGTGGTTTTGTTCGCTCGGTCGTTGCCATTTTTCTGATTACCGGCTTTTTTTCGCTCATTCTCTAGCCAAGGCTGTTGGTGCGGGCATGCTTCGAAAAAAGTAAAACGCCTGTAAATCACACAGGTGCGAATATGACGGAACGACGCCACATACTGCACATAAAGGACGCTTCCGTGGAAACCGATGATTACGGCGGAATCGATGCGATCGCGATCGACCTGGATGTGGTCGGCGGCGAACTGCTCCTGCTGCTTGTGGAACACTTGGTCCAGGGAGCCGCTTTTGCAGATGTATGCGCCGGGTTACGGGTCCCCCTGACAGGTGTTGTCCAGTTCCTCGGCCGGGAGTGGCGCCATTTGACCGCTGACGCCGCCAATGCGCAGCGGGGTCGGATCGGCAGGGTTCTTCGCGAGGGCGCCTGGGTCAGGCAGCTCTCCCTGAAAGACAATATCCTGCTGCAGCAGCTTCATCATACGCGTGATTCGCTTCATGACCTTCTGGACCAGGCATCCCGGCTCGCCCAGCAATTCGGGCTTCCCGGGGTTCCCCTCGGGCATTTCGAAGCCTATTCGGATGCGGATCTGCAGCGCGCCGCCTGTGTGAGGGCTTTTCTTGGGCAGCCCGCACTGGTTTTGTTGGAAGAACCGACTCGCCATCTGAATCGCGGCAATCGGTTTCAGTTGATCAACGTCATTCAGGAAACCCGGGACAAGGGTGCGGCCGTCATCTGGATAACCCGTGACCGCACCGTCTGGCAGGATGCGACGATTCCGGCCACGCGGCGCTACCGTTGGATCGGCCGCAAGCTGATGGAGGTGCACGTGAAATGAGAACAGAATCCCGGGATGAACGATTCCGTTACGTCAACCCGTTGGTGGGGGTTTTCTTTCTGCTGACCGTTGCCGTTTTCGTGCTGGCCGCCCTGGGCAGCGGGCGCCTTCAGGGGTGGCTCAACCCCGGGACCCGGATCAAGGTCATTCTGCCGGAGAGCAATCTTTTCGGCCTTTCGGAAGGGGCCGACGTGGAGGTTCTGGGGACCAAGTCCGGCAGGGTGGTCCGTATCGTCATCGACCCCACCCAGGAGATCTATGCCGAGATCGAAATCAAGAACAAAATGAAAGTATTTGTCAGGCAGGACTCCCGGGCCGTCATCCGCAAGCAGTTCGGCGTGGCGGGTGCGACTTACCTTGACATTACCCGTGGATTTGGGGCCCCCATGGATTGGGACTATGCCGTCCTTAAGGCCGAAGCGGACCGGGCACCCACGGAAAGCATAGGGGAACTGATCAACGAGGTGCGCGACAAGCTTTTTCCGGTGATCGACACGGCTCAGACCGCCATCCAGTCCTTTCAGGCCGTTGCCATGGATCTGCGCGATCCCGAAGGCAACCTGCAGCAGCTGCTGAACGGCCTTGAAACGATCGCGGCCAATATCGCCGACGGCCAGGGAACAGTGGGCCGGCTGATCGCCAGCAAAGAGCTGGCCGATAAACTCGAGGGTGCCTTGTCCGACGTGAACCTGATCATAGAGGGCCTGATGCCGATACTGGATGAATTGTCCGTCACGGTGGGTAATGTTTCGGAACTGTCCGGCACGATCCGCGCACAGGCGCAAGGCCTGCCGGAATTGAGCCACAGCCTTGGACAGCTGCTGGACTCCGTCAATGCGGTGCTCACGGACCTCGCCAGGGTTACGCCCGATCTTCCGAAGATCACGCGCAACGTGGGGGACGCCACCGCCGATTTGCCCGTCCTGCTGATCCAGACCCAGGAGACCATGAACGCCCTGGAGCAGCTGCTCAAACAGCTGCAATCCAGTTGGCTGCTGGGAGGGGGCGGCACGCGGGAAGTCTCCCAGGAGTCGGAGCGCATCTCCCCCCGGCAGGTGAGCCCATGAACAGGCGCCATCGAATGGTGAGGAAGCTCTTTCTGGCGGCGGGCATGTTGATGGCCGCCGGCTGGCTGGCGGCCGGCTGCGGCACGTCCCCCAAGCAGCCCGCCGGGCCGCCCGTCGATACAAATCTGGAACGCCTCAACCGTGCGGCACGCGCAGCTTTTGAAAACGGCCAGATCGATCAGGCCGCACAACTCTACCGCAGAGCCCTGGATCAGGCTTTGATGAGGGCTGAAGCGGTTGCCATCACGGATGCGCGCTACAATCTGGCGACGTGTCTGATGACGATGGGCGAGGAAAGCCGGGCCCTGGAAATGGTCGAACAGGCCCAAGCCGAGCTGACCCGGGACGGGCGCGCCATACCGGCCGATGTCCACCTGCTGCAGGCCACGATTCTGTACCGTTCCGGTCGCAATTCCGAGGCCTGGCAGGTGACCGACGGTATCGTTCGCGAGAACCCGTCCCCGCCGCCGCTCGTTCTGCAGAGAACCTATTTTCTACGGGGGCTGATCGCCGATGCCGCCGGCGATGTGGCCCGGCTGCGTGCGGCCATCGAACGGATGCCCCCGGTTTCGGACAGCACCCTGCAGGCGGACCGGAGCGAGTTGACCGGCCGTCTCGCCATGCTGGAGGGGCGCTGGGACGAGGCGGTCACCGCCCTGGACGACGCGGCCGGTCTGCGAAGACAGGACCTGGATTACCGCCGCATGGCCATCAGCCTGGCGCTTTCCGCCCGCGCCTGTGAAGAGGCCGGACGAACGGAAGACGCGGCTCGCCGCTACCTGGAGGCCGGCCGCAGTGCGGCCCTGAGCGGCGAGAAGACGGATGCCGTCCAGTGGCTGGACAATGCCGTACGCCTGTCCGAAGCGGCCAATACCCCCGATATCGCGCAGGAAGCCCGCGATCATCTGGAAATTCTGACCGGAAAAAAGTGAAATTTCTCCCGTAGATCGGGAGGCCTCACGTAGCCTCCTTGAAGGGGTCTGAGTTCGGTTTTTGAGCTTTTGGGTTTTGTATTACCCTTTGTCCCGCGCCGAGCATCGTCGATGGGGGCGGAAAAAGCCTGTCGGCCTGTTTGACTCCGCCGTAAGGCGGGGGAGTTCCGACACGCGCCGACCGCAGCAACCGGCTGATGCAGCAAGCATCATGTTGTCAGACAAGGCGACAACCGAAGCAAGGCGCGGAGCAATCGCAAGATTGTGAGCACCCGAGCGAGATTGGCAACGCCGTATGGCGGCATGAGGCGCCGCTTCATCTTCCGGTTGGACGACGCGCAGGGTTGCGCGGGACACCGGGCGTCTTCTTTTGCTTCGTTTTCTTGCACGTGCAAGAAAATGAAGAAATCATTTATTAGAGGAAGAAGCACCCCGGATCGGTAGAACCTCTCTGGGCCCACCACCAGAAGTAGCGGGTTTAAATCAATAGTTGCGAAACCGCTTGGGCGGTAATGAACACACCGATCACGATGATGACCAGGGCGCTGAAGCCTGGTGCATAGCGTTTCAGGGTCTTCGCGGCCCCCATGCCGTGCAGCAGCAGACTGCCTTTGATAAAAAGCATGCCGACCAGTGTCAGAACGGCTGCCAGCCCGATGCTGAAGGCGATCACCAGCAGAATCCCCAACCCGGTGCGCCCGATCGATATGGCGGTCAACAGCAGCACGAGCGCGGCCGGACAGGGCAGCAGACCGCCGGATACGCCCAGCGCAAGCAGGGAGCGCCAGGTGACGGCCGCCCCGTCGGACCCCGGGGGCAGATGGGAATGGCTGTGGTGGTCTCCATGATCATGCGCGTGGTCGTGGTGGTGGTCGTGTCCGTTGTCGTGTTCATGGTGATCATGATCATGGGTGTGGTCATGAACATGTGCTTCGTGGACATGAACCGTGTGATGATGGGCATCCATCTTGTTTTTCCTCACCGCCATGACCCGCTGATACAGCAGGGTCGCGCCGATGACGACCACGATCAGTCCGGAAGCCAGCGCCAGCCAGGGGGTCAGCTGCTCGGGGACCAGGAACCGGGAGGCGAAGAGCGCC
>Ga0316576_10002255_pt1 | contig 10920 bp, 8 predicted proteins | sample S0NA_FD_203075 | JGI IMG/M metagenome (GOLD analysis project Ga0316576, IMG submission 203075) | Rhizosphere microbial communities from salt marsh grasses in Alabama, United States - S0-2_050615r3r5 | ecosystem: Host-associated > Plants > Roots > Rhizosphere | place: USA: Alabama | collected... | reverse complement strand
CACCTTCCCCGCCCACAGCCGGGTATACTCCGGGATACGGGCGTACCTCGATCGCGAACCTTTGCCGGTGGCGTTTCGTTGTAGAGGGTGGACATGGAGAACGAGGACTTGGAAACAACGGTCGAACGCTGCCGGGAAGGAGATGAAGAGGCATGGTCCGCCCTGGTCAACACCACCATGCGCCCGATCTACCGGCTGTGCGCGAGCTACGCGCCGTCGGCAGCCGAGGCCGAGGAGCTGACCCAGGAGGTCTACTTCAAGCTCTGGGAGAACCTTCACCGCTACAACTCCGGCTCGAGCTTCATGGCCTGGGCGTGGAGGGTCGCGAAGAACCTGATCATCGATTCCTACCGTCGCAGTCGACGCGAACGTCAGGCAGCCTGGCTCGATCCCGAGGTGCTCGACAACCTGCCCGGATCCGACGACCCACACGAGCAGACGGAGCGGCGCCAGCGTCTCCGTCACATCGCCCTCGGTCTGCAGCAGCTCGACGAGGAGCTGGCCACTCTTGTCCTCATGAGGGATTTCTCCGGCATGAGCTACCAGGAGATCGCCGAGGCCCAGCAGCTGCCCCTGGGAACAGTCAAGTCGCGCCTCAACCGGGCACGTCTCGAGCTGGCGACCGCGGTTCGGCGGCGCCTCCACATTCGAGCCGTACCACCGGCAGCGGCCGCGACTGAAGGAGGGGCCTCGTGATCGACTGCACCGAGATCCGCGACCTCTTCGGGCTCGTCCTCGACCATGAGGCGACCGAGGCCGAGGTCGAGCGGGTGCAGACGCACCTCGCGGCCTGCGACGACTGCGCCGGCCTGTTCGAGGCCATGACATCGGTGGTCGACGTCAACGGCCTCATGGCGACCTTGGAGCCCCCGTCTCACCTCGCCGCAGACCTTGCCGAGTCGCCGTGCCGACGGTGGCTCGGCCTGCTCTACCAGGCTGTGGATCGCGAGATCTCGACGACCAACCTCGAGCGGCTCCTCACTCATCTCGAGTCGTGCTCATCCTGCCGCCAGGTGTGGCACGACCTGACGCTGATTCGCCAGGTGGGCGAGGCCATGACACCGCCCGGTTACCTGCTGCGAAAGTGCATCGAGGTTCGAAACGCCGTGGCGCGAATCCCGATCCTCGGCCGCCGGACGGCCACCGCGGCCGCGTACGTCCTCGCCCTGGTAACGTCTCTGGCCATCGGCAACCCGACCATCATCGCCCAGGATCTTCAGGCATCCGCGGTCGAACGGGTATCACGAGCCGCCAACGGCGTCAGCGATGTCGCGGCCGACGGCCGTGGCGAGGTTCGCGTTCTGCTGTGGCGGGTCATGAGGTGGGGAGAAGGCAAGGTCACGGCCGTTCGTGATTGGATCGATGACATTCGAAATGACGACACCGTCCCCAACCGGCCCGAGAACGCCACTGAGCGTACCCCAGCGCCGACATCGCAAGGAGAGGCACCATGAACGAAGCCAAACCCCCGCTCCCGCCAGACGAGATCGTCGAGACCGGCGAGGCCGGCAACGGCAGCGACCGGCTGGCTCAACCCCAGCGACCGTCACCGCCACTGCCTCCCACCGAGCTGCCGCCATCGCCGCCTCCCGCACCGGCCCGCCAGTGGGCCGCGGCAGACCCGCTCGCCAAGTCTCCCGGGCTCGCACTGTTCCTGTCGATCTTCTTCCCCGGGCTCGGTCACATCTACGTCGGCTCCTACGAACGAGCCGTGATGATCATCAGTGGAATCGCGGTGTCGATCTGGGCGATGGTCTACTCCGACGGTCGGTTGTGGCCGCTCGCCTTCGCCATCGCCTTCGCGTACTTCTACGCCATCTTCGACGCCTACCGCGATGCGCAGATCGCCAACCTCGCGGAAGACGAGGAGCTGCCCCGGACCCACCGTCAGGGCGAAGGTCGCCTCATGTTCGGCGTCTTCCTGACTGTCATTGCCAGCCTCGTCCTCGCCGATAAGCTCGATCTGTTCGACGTCCGCTGGTTGATCGAATGGTGGCCCGCCATCGTGCTCCTCATCGGCCTCTACTTCATCGGATCGTGGGTCTGGGAGCGGATCGGCACAGGTGACCGCAAGGACGGTTCGAGCTACGACTGACGAGACCCGGGCCGCCGCGATCAACCGAGTCTTCGATCGCGGCGGCATTCCCGGAATCCGGGTTACCACGATCACAAGGGCCGGCGGCCATGCAACACCACAAGTGTGCGACAATGGAACATGATCCGACGAAGGGAGGTGCTTCGATGCGACGAGCATTGACAACCACCGTCGTCGCCATGCTTCTGCTGATCGGAGCATCGGCGTTCGCGCAAACCTCACAGCCAGGTGACGCCATCGACATCGAGGTTTTCAACCCGAGCGATGGCAGCAACGTCTTCTGCGTCGACCCGTCGACGATCTTCGAGGCTCGCGTCTTCTTCCGGCCTGGTACCGGCAGCACTTCCTGCACCCTCAGTTGTTCACCGCCTGACGTTCCCGGTGGCTCCGCCAACGTTGCAACCGCCGTCGTGGACATCGCGTTTGATGACACGAAGCTGAGCTACGTCACCGGAAGCATCGCCAGTAACCCGACTGGGGCTTCGGCGAATGGGCTCTTCCAGGAGCAAAACACCGCCGCCGGTCGCATCGGGTGGGCGCTGGCCGGTAGCTGGAGCGATCCAGGCAATCCGGGAAGCACCCTGCTGTCGCCATGCGACATGGACTTCCTCACCACCTCCGGATGGCTGTTCAGCCTGGACCTTCAGGCCATCGGTAACGGGTCGACGAACCTGCACGTGCGTCGAGAGACCGACTTCACCCCCTTCGCCCTCTCGTTTGCGGACATGTGTGGGACTGACGCTTTCAAGCAGTCCAACGGGGGCATCGACGAGGTTATCGACGGAATGGTGCTGATCTCCGACTCCTGTTCGAGCCTGTTGTTCTTCGATGGCTTCGAAATCGGATTGACCAACCGCTGGTCATCGACCGGAGGGTGAAGCGTTCGAGTCGAGCTCAGTTCGCCTCGGACATCAGGTCGGCCTGAGGACCGGCAGCGACCGCCTCAACGATCTGTTCGACAACAATCGCGATGCCGTGCTCGTTGATGTGACAACAGTTGTCGATGTACAGCGATTCGTCGATCTCCGCAAAAACCTGGGTTAGATCCACAAAGTGGACGCCGGCCTCTGAAAGGCCGGACGCCGCGGCTCGCATCGCCGGATATCCAGACATCACCGGATCCGCGATCCCCGTTTCCGGAACCACCGCGATCTGCCTCTCCCTGCCGCTGAGCGGCTTCGAGCCCTCGAGGTACTGATTCGGTTGGAGGAAATGGTAGTACTCGATTCCATTGGCTCGTGCGAGAGCATCGAGTAGAACCGAGCACCGTCGCCACACTTCGACGAGCCTCTTGACCATCTCAGCATCGGATTCTGCCTCGAACATTGGGCCGGATGCCTGGTAATCCGAATCCGAAACACCGGAGCGGCGGAGCTCCTCTTCAGCAGTGATCTGGAGACCCAAGGCGCGCCTGTCGAGAACGCGCCAGATCAGGGAGCAGGTCATGCTGTAACGTGCAGGGCCACCCGAGAAAGCGCTCGCTTGACGGGCCCGCAGACCGCGGGCGGCCTCAATGCCGGCGCGCAGCCTGAGCTCGTCCGGGTTGAGGTCAGCTACCCGGAAGTTCCACGCTCGCGGGAAGAAAGGGTTGACCCCATACTTCAGATTCTCTGTCCTCGGCAACACGACCTCGTTGAACCCGTCGATGTTGATCAGAACATCAACATGCATGCCGAGCGCCAGGAAGTAGCTGACGGTCATGAGCTGCTGGGGCTGCTTGTATCCGCCGAGACCAAGGGCCACGATCTCGATCTCCCTCCCTCGGAACCGGTCGATCTTCTCGAGTCCCTCTCGAAGAAGACGCTGCCCTCCGAATCCAATCTGGCGCGAAAACGAGCCGCCGACGACCACGACAACCAACCTCGAAGGGTCGGGCTCGAAAAAGATCCGGGCCGTGTTCCTCGGAAAACCGAAACGAGCCGCCTCGGGATCAAAATCAGTTCGTCTCGCGAGGGTGGAATCGTCCGCGTGATGCTCAACGAAACCGAGGTACGGGTGGATCACCTCTCGTTCATCGAGCTTCAACATCCATCGGCTGACCTCGTCGACGGCAGGCTCCACCTCGGATTCGAGCTCCACCTCCGACCGGTCCAAGGCCGCGATGGCAGCTCGGTCACGCTGTAACCGCGACCACGTCGGCACGCGACGGTCGAGCACACCAAGCACCACGGCCGACGACAGCTCGAGAACCGCGACCGCGAAGACCACCGTCAGAAGTACCAGCAATGCGCGGCGAGCCCGCGGCAGCCTACCAACCATGGGCTCCATTGTACTCACGCGTTCGCGATCGTCCCGCCTAACCCGGACGATTCACGGGCTTTCTGTTGCGGCCGACGATGAATCCACCCTCGCCGCGTTTTCTCGCCTCGGGGCGCTCGACGACCTGTCAGGTACGCCTCCACGCCCCAAGCTGAGAACACGCGGCCAGCATCGGCGCCTCGTCGCCCCTGCAATGAAACCTCATGAATAGTCCGGGCTACCCGACTTCACTCATGCGGTGTCGTCGCGAGGGCGAGGTGACATCGGAGGTCAAACACACGAGGATGTCATCGTCGACCGTTGGGACCCCCAGATACGGTGTCGGCGATGCTCTGAACGACGAGTTCAATGCCTCGCCGATTGAGGTGACAACAGGTGTCGATGAAAACAGTGTCTTCGACGTTCGTGAACTCTCCGCTGAGATCGACAAAGGTGATTCCCGATTCCGCCAGATCAACCCCGGCAGCTCGAAGCCTGGGGTAGCCTGCAGCGACCAACTCGACGAAATCAGAGCTCGGATCGTACGCCAGTCGCCGTTCCTCGGCTGTCAGCCGTTTCGACCCCGGGTCGTACTGGTTCGGTTGAAGGAAGTGGTAGTACTCGATTCCGTGGGCACGCGTTAGCAGCTCCAGATCTTCCGAACACCGCTTCCAGTAGCCAACCAGAGCTTCGAAAACATCCCCGTTCGACCCGGCAACGAAGCTCGGGCCGGACCGCTCGAGGCTCAGCTGGTTGTGGCCTTCCTCGGAAAGGACTTCGGCTTGGCGGAGGTTCGCCTCGGAATGCAAACGGCGGTCCACCAACCACCAGACGAGGGATGCGGTGAAGCTCGAACGCCACGGTTGCCGGGAAGCTGCGCTCGCCCACCGAGCCCGGAGCTCGTCGATGAAAACTACTGCACCGCGCGCGTCGAGCTCGGCCCTGCTGTCGTTCCCGACTCGGTACCTCCAGGCACGCGGGAAGAACGGGTTGACACCGGTCGCAAGGTTTTCCCGAATCGGCAGGGTCACCTCATTGAAGCCATCGAGGTTGACGACGACATCGAAATGCGCCCCCAGCGACAGGAGGTAGGTCACGACCATCAACTGCTGCGGTTGCTTGTAGCCGCCGGCCGCGAGGTTGAGAACCCACACATCCCGTCCCCGGAACCTGGGCAACGACTCGAGAGCTGCGTCGAGCAGCGGGTCCGGTCGACCATGACAGGCAACCTGCTGCGCCACCGATCCACCCACCACTGCAACGATCAATCGTTCGGGCGATGGGAGGTCAACGAGCGGGTGAAGGTTATATGGAAAACCGAGATCAGCTGCCTCAGGTCGGTACCGCTGTGCAACAGACGTAAGGTCGGGTGGCGTTCGAACAACGAACCCGAGATACGGGTGCAGGATGTTGGTCTCACGAACACCGACCGCCCACGGCGGCACCTCCTCGCTCGAGCCTGTGTCCTCGCCCGTCCAGCCCGCCCTCCCCGCGTCCCGAGCTACCGCACTACGCCGGGCTGCGATGGCGCTCCACCCGGCGGCTCTGCCCATCAGCGCGCTCAAGGTGAGCCAACTCAGACCTTCGATCACGAACATGACCAGGATCAAGGTCAGCCCGGCGAAGACCAACCGCTTCCCGCGGTGCCTTCGCGGGGCGTCCGGTCTTCCGGCGATCACGCCGCTGCCCTCACAGGTATCCGAGGGCCTTGAGCTGGGCCTCGACCTGGGATTCGTGCTCGGCATCGACTTCGGCGTCCGTCAACGTGACGCCGGCACGTTCCAGGGCGTCGCGGTACCGAGCGCGAAGCTCCGTCACCCGATCCGGATGGTCGGCCGCCACATCCTGTTGTTCGGTCGGATCGGCAACTCGATCGTACAGCGTGGTCTTCATGCTGTTGTCGAGGAGCCGCCGAACATGCAGCTTCCAGTGCGGGTCCGTCCAGGCAATGGCGAAACGACCACGAATGTCGAGGTGCGACACGCAGCGATCGAGCCACGGCTCGCCGGGTGCACCGGTCCACAACCGCACTGCAGAGCGCCCGAACACACCCTCCGGAGGGTCGAGGTGGGCAAGCTCGAGCAGGGTCGCGAAAAGGTCGACATGTTGGACGATCTCTGGAACCGTTCGCGGCTCGGTTCCGGGAATGCGAATGATCAGTGGCACGTCCAGCATCTCTGCGAACAGCGTGTTGCCGTGAGTCCAACCATGATGATCGAAGAACTCCTCGCCGTGATCCGAGAGCAGCACGACAATGGTGTCGTCGTCGAGAGCCCGTTCTTCCAGCCCGTCCAAGAGCTCGCCGAAGCTGGCGTCGTTGGCTGCCACCTCTGCGTCATACAGGTCGCTGAGCTGCTTGATGAGCTGAGGAGTCACCCGATCCGCATGGGCTGCGAGCTCGTTGACCATCGTCACGGAGCCCAGATCAGGGTTGTCGACGTCTGAGGCGAACCGCCTCCGATACTCGGCGGGTGGGTCATACGGGAGGTGCGGATCGACGGTGTGGACGTACAGGAAGAACGGCCCTTCTCGGCGCTCCTCGTCGAGCCACTCGAAGACCGCCCGGTTGACGTCGTCGGAGCGGACCACGTCGCTCCCGATCGAGACCTGCTCGAGATGTTTGAAGTACGAGAAGCCCTGCGAGAAGCCATAGACCCTCGCGACGTTGCCGTTGGAGATCACGGCCGCCGTCTGGAAACCGGCATCGGCGAGGAGCTCCGGCAGAGTGACCGCGTCCTCGGGCAGCACATCGCTCTTGTCGATCGCGCGATGTTGCTGGGGCAGCAGACCGGTCAAGACCGACGCCACCGCGGGCCGGGTCCAAGAAGTCTGCGCCTGGGCCCGCGAGAACCGGAGCCCCGTTGCCGCAAACGCGTCAATCTCCGGTGACGTGGCCCGGCCGTAGCCATAGCAACCGAGCCGATCCGCACGCAGTGCATCGATCAGGTACACGATGATGTTCGGAGTCTTCGTCGGTTTCGGGGCGACTGCAGGGGCCTGCTCAGCGATCGGCAACCCCGCCATCACAACCGGGTCGATGACGCGAACGCCGGACCGGGGGTCGGGATTCTCGACTGCGGTAAACGCGGCCAGCGAAAGACTCCCGACCTCGCGTCGGTGGTTCCCGAACCGCGCTTCGCGGTCCGGCTCCGCCGACAGATCTCGGGTCAAGATCCGCGATTGACCACCTCGAGGAATCCAGACCACCTCGAGGCGTCCGACCGCGGCCCCGAGCACCTTAGTCTCCAAGCTGACAAGAGCGGCGTCCGCTGGCACCTCGAGCTCGTACGTCACCTTCCAGCCGAACGGAACATGAAGGACGGACCGCTCCGTCTTCACGTGTGGAGCTGACCCTTCTCCATGACCCCCGTCGTCCGCAACGATCGCAGCAGAGAACTGGCCGACCAGATCGACGACCTCGACGGGCGCGGTCGGCAGGGACGGGCTGCCTCTGGAGCAGCCGACAAAGCCGATGGCCGACGCAAGCACGAGCAACCCGACCACCGCCGTCGAACGGCCCCGGGCTCGGCGGACGCAAACCAGCAGCTCTGAAAACGCTAGCAGACATTGCACGTGCAGCATCGTGTGGATTATACAACCGGCGTCGCGTTCGACCGAACCGACTCCGATCGTCGCCGACACGCGTGTTAGACTCGCGCTCGGTCGTTCTGGAGTCACGATGGGAACCTCAACACCTCCGGTGCGTCGGCGATGCACCGGCCTGGTGATGACTGCTGTCACGCTTGCCGTCATCGGCGTCGCCTGCGGTCCGTCCGCAACGCCTGCGACCCGAGTCGTCGAGCGCCTGATCGAGGATGGCGACCACCTTCAGAGTACGGCGGCCATCTTCTACGACACGGTCGAGGTCGCCACCTGGAACTTCAACGATGCCCAGGACATAGCCGCCTGGACCCCCGAACGGATTGACACAGCATTCGAGCTTTCGGAGGACGGTCTGGTCATCGAGTCCTCGTCAAACGACCCATCCATCTTCCGTTCGGTGGATCTGGATGCCGACCGAGTCGATGCGATCCGCGTGACTCAGAGCGGCCTCACAAGCGACGCCTACATCCAGCTGTTCTGGGCCGGACCCGGCGAGATCTTCAGCGACGAACGGACCCTCGGTTGTGCAACCAAGGACCTGACCGGTTCGCTCGTCCCAAGCTACACCTTCAGGCTCCGCAACCATGAAAGATGGCACGGACGCGTCACCCAGCTTCGTCTCGACCCGACTTCCATCCCGGCCCGTCAACAGATCGTCCATTCAATCTCGGCTCTCGATCTCGTTCCGTCTGATGCCCGCCTCGCGGAAATCGCGGCCAGGCCTTGGCGGGTCGATCTCCACGGGGATGTCCGGACCGCACTGCTCGCTCCGCCCGAGCACCCCATCAGCCGCCGCGTGAAGGTGCCGAAACGAGCGGTGCTACGTTTCGCTCACGCCATCGAACCGGGCGTTGAAACACCTGTAACGTTCAGAATCGTTCGATCAGGCCCCGACTCGAGTCAACGCATTCTGTACCAGGACGTGATCGAGCCTTGCACGACCACCGACGGCTGTTCGTGGGTCGAGGGCGAGATCAACTTGGCGAACCTTGCAGGCGAAACCATCGACCTTCGTTTCGAAACTGAAGCGCCCGAGCAACTGGACTACTTCGGCGGCTTTCCGGCCTGGGCGGGCCTCGAAATCGTCCAATGGAACACCCGGCGCCGTCCCCCCAACGTGGTACTGATCATCCTCGACACCCTTCGGGCGGACCGGCTCTCCCTGTATGGCCACACCCGAGCCACCACGCCGAACCTGGATGTATGGGCCAACCAGCGGGCGGTGGTTTTCGACACGGTTGTCGCGTCCGCACCGTGGACGCTTCCGTCCCACGCTTCGATCTTCACCGGACTCGACGCGCTCAGCCACGGGGCCAACACCGGCGATCCCATGCCATCATCGCTGACGACCCTGGCCGAGCTTCTGCGTGCTGACGGGTATACGACCCATGCGTTCACCGGCGGTGCGTTCCTCACCGAGCCCTACGGGCTCATGCAGGGTTTCGACGACTACCGCTACTTCTATCGTCCGGTCGTCGATCCGTCGACAGCCGCCGACGACCTGGTCACCGGAGTTGACCGCGCTACCAAATGGCTCGAGGACAACACCGATCGACCCTTCTTCCTGCTCTTCCACACCTATGAGGCCCACACACCGTACCGAGCCCGCGAACCGTTCTTCAGCTCCTACCACGCGTTCCTGCCGGGAGAACCGGTCCCACCGATCGACACGCTTGTCCTGACCCCGGTCAGGAATCTGGGGTACCAGGTCACAGCCGCTCTTCAGGCCCGCTTCGACGGTCCCGACTCGGCCTATCGACGCGTCCCCGCTAGGAACTTCGACGTCGTCGATGCCCTGTACGACAGTGGTGTTGCCTTCATTGACCTGCACGTCAAGCGCTTGCTCGATCAGCTCGATCGGCTCGGGCTCTCTCAGGACACCGTGGTCGTGATCACATCGGATCACGGTGAGTCGCTCGGAGAGCGCGGCCGAGCCGACCACAAAAGCCTCGAGGACTGGGAGCTCCTCGTGCCGCTCGTGATTGCCGCACCCCAGCTGGAGAAGGCGGCAGGAACACGGGTTGCGGCTCAGGTTCGACTCATCGACGTCATGCCGACGATCCTCGATCTCGTCGACGTGAAGATCCCGCGGGACATCGACGGTCGCTCGTTGCTGCGACTCATCAGAAGACCTCGATCTGGCCATCCGGGAGATGCCTGGAGCTATGCATCGTCGAGCAACTTCGGAATCGCGCTCCGGCGGGACGGTCGCCTCAAGTACATCTTCAACAACTCGGCGTGGTTGCCGATCCACGGCCGGGAGAATTTCTACCGCCTTGACCTCGACCCGAAGACCGAGCACGACCTGGCGGGAATCGACCCGGAGGTCTCCGCCTTGAGATCGCTCACGGCCTCCACATACGAGCAACGATCGAGCGGACTCCGCGTTCGTTTCGACAACCGCAGCCCGGAGGTCCTTCAGGGACACCTCAAAGGGAGCATCGTCGAGCCGCTCAGAATCAAGGCGTTCGATCTGCCGACGGACGCGATCGAGTGGCGCTATCAAATGGTCAACTTCACCTTGCCGGCGTGGCGCTCGATCACCTTCTTCGTCGAGGGCAACACCTACGGCGACCTATTCGTGACGGCTCAATACCCCACGGCGGACGACAGGCCGACCGGTTTCAAGAAGGTCCTGAGGTTGGAGACGATGACACAGGTCTGGCGAACCGTGTACGACGGACAGTCCTGGAACGAAGGACCCAGCCTCCCTGCCGGGAATCACTCCAGCGTCGAGGTCTGGCTTCACGGCAGCCAGATGGCTGCCGGCTCGCCGGTTGATGTCGATGTGCAGCAGCGCGAGCTCCTTCAGAAGCTCGGCTACATCCAGTAGGCCGCTATGAAACTCTGGTGGGAACAGCGTCGTTCCCGATCGCTCGAGAGGCTTCCGCCGAGAAGAGCCCCGTTACGGCTCGCTGCGACCACGGACACGATCGAGCACACGACGGAGGACCATGCTGATCCCTCCGTCCCGGTAGGACGTG
>Ga0316576_10002254_pt1 | contig 10920 bp, 12 predicted proteins | sample S0NA_FD_203075 | JGI IMG/M metagenome (GOLD analysis project Ga0316576, IMG submission 203075) | Rhizosphere microbial communities from salt marsh grasses in Alabama, United States - S0-2_050615r3r5 | ecosystem: Host-associated > Plants > Roots > Rhizosphere | place: USA: Alabama | collected... | reverse complement strand
TGAACGGTGCGTCGCCGAGGATCACGGTACGACTCCCGACCCACACAGCGCGGTCTCGAGTCGACCGGCGATCGCGCCGACCAGCACCGGGCCGGGGTCCATCGGCAGCAACGGGAGCTCGGCGACGGCGCCGTGCCAGCTCGCCCGCAGTCGCGTGGCCTGTGCATCGTTGATCGCGCGTCGATGTCGCCACAGACGGACCACGTCGTCCCCACCGCGGCGCGGCGCCTCGGGGTAGAGGGCGTTGAGGATCACGACCTCCGGTCGCCGGTCGAATCGGGTCTCGAGCTCGGCGAGCAGCTCGAGCGACTCCTGTACGGGCATCTCCTCGGCTGTGGACACCACCACCAGCCCGAACCTCTTCGGGTCGCCGAGAAAACCGGTGATGTCGCGCGCCATCTGCCCGACGGGGCCGCTCTCGATCACCTCGGACACGAGACCCGGGGCCGCCAGCCAGCTCACGCCGTGGCCCGTGGCCGGCGCGTCCAGGATGACGGTCTCGGGGCGGGGAACCTTGCGCGGCACGTGACCTTCGACCATGCGCAGGACCCGGCCGAAGACCGCGGCCTCTTTCAGGCCGGGCGCGCCTTCGGTGAAATGGCGGTGGACCGGGCTCGACAGCACCTTGCGGACGAGCGGACCGACCTTGAGCTTCTCACGGACCAGGTCGTCGAGGATCGAGCGCGGTTCGAGATGCTGCAGCCACAGGTTCGGTGACGCCTCGACGACGTCGCCGCCCGACGGCTCGACGTCGAGCAGCTGATGGAGGTTCTCCCGGGGGTCGACCTCCAGAAGCAGCGTGGTCCGGCCGCGCCCGGCGAGCAGCCCGCCGAGTGCGGTGGTGACGACGGACTTGCCGACGCCTCCCTTGCCGGTGACCACGACCAGCTCGAGGGCGGACAGTCGGTCGAGCACGTTCATCACGGTGCGTCGTCACCCTCCACGGAGGCGTTCTCAGTCGGCGTACAGCTCGGCGATGACGTCCGCGAACTCGTCGGAGACGACGCGGCGCTTGACCTTCATGGTGGGCGTGAGGTGGCCACCCTCGATGGTCAGCGGCACGGGCAGCACCCGGAACTTCTTGATCTGCTCGTAGCGGGCGAGGGAGGCGTTCACACCGTCCACCGCATCCGCGAACAGCCGCTCCACCGCCGGGTTGCGGACCGTTGTGTAGACGTCGGACGTGTCGACGCCGTTCGCCTTCGCCCACCGCTCGAGCTCCTCGAAGTTCGGCGAGAAGAGGGCGACGATGTACGGGCGGCGGTCGCCGATGAGAACGACCGCGTCGACGTACGGAGACCGCTTGAGCTCGCTCTCGATCGGCTGCGGTGCGACGTTCTTGCCCCCGGCGGTGACGATCAGGTCCTTCTTGCGGTCGACGATGAGCAGAAATCCGTCATCGTCGACCTCGGCGATGTCTCCCGTTGCGAAGAAGCCGTCCGCGTCGAACACCTCGGCGGTCTGCGCCGGTTTGTTCCAGTAACCCCGCATGACGCTCGGGCCCTTGACGAGCAGCTCACCGTCGGTGGCGATCTTGACCTCGAGGTTGTCCAGCGGCTTGCCGACGGTTCCCAGGCGTAGCTCACCGGGCGCCGCGCCGTTGACCGAGATGACGGGCGACGTTTCGGTCAGGCCGTATCCCTCCAGGATCGGCACGCCGATGGCGTGGAAGAACTCGGCCACGAACATCGGCAGCTCGGCTCCTCCCGAAATGCAGTATCGCAGGCGACCGCCGAGCGCGCCGCGGATCTTCGACAGCACGAGACGGTCCGCGATCGCATGCCGTGCGGCGAGGGTGCCGGACAGCTCGCGTCCGGCGAGGCGCTTGCGCGATGCCGCCATGCCCACGTCGAGTGCCCACTTGAACAACGCACGCTTGACGGCGGGTGCGTTCGCGGCGGTGTCGAGGATCTTCTGCTGGACCTTCTCGTAGAACCGGGGAACCCCGGCCATCAGCGTGGGTTGGATCTCGGCGAGCAGGTCTCCGACGTGGTACACCGAGCAGTACGCCTTCGACGTCGCGCGCCACATGTAGATGTAGCTCACCATCCGCTCGAGCACATGGCACAGCGGCAGGAACTCGAGTGCGACGTCGTCCCGCCGCACCGGCACACGGTGCGCGGAGTGGAGCGTGTTCTGCACCAGGTTGTCGTGGGTCAGCATGACCCCCTTGGGCTCGCCGGTGGTGCCCGACGTGTAAATGATGGTCATCAGTGCGTGCGGGTCGACCTTCTTCGCGGCGGTCCAGAAGCGGGACTCCAGATCGGCTGCCGACGCCCCGGCCACCAGCTCCTCGTACGACAGCACACCGTGGTCGCACTCGCCCTCGATCTGCACCAGGTGCCGGAGCTCGCGGCAGCGTTCCCGGACCTTGAGGAACTTGGCCATCTGGTCGCGGGTCTCGACAATTGCCACCGTCGCCCCTGAGTCGGAGGCCTGGTAGGCGATCTGCTCGGCGGTGAGCGTCGAGTAGATGGGCACGTCGACGCCGCCCAGGGCGAGGGTCGCGAGATCGACCTGGTGCCACTCGGGTCGGTTGTCCGACAGCAGCATCACCCGGTCTCCGGTGCCGATTCCGAGCTCGCTCAGCGCCGCCGACACCGAGGCGGTCCGCATGAAGAACTCCTCGGTCGACAGGGTCCGGACCCCGTCCGGCGTGAAGTGCCGGTAGTGCTGCTGGCGGGAGGCTTCGAAATCGTGACGATAGAAGTCGAGAATCGTGCGCTCGGCCATGTTCGATCTCCTCGAGGTCCCGTGTTGCCCGGAGAGTAGCACGGGGGAGGACGGACCGGGTGGGCCGCCTCGGCCGGCCGGGGACGACGCCCGGAGCGAGACGACTGCGAGCCGAAATATCGAGATGGAATCGCAGGTTTTGCGGCACACAGGCCCCGGTACCTGAATTCCGGGCCGTGGAGGAGTCATGACGAGCCACGATCAGCCATCCAGCCCGTTCCGGATCGCGGCGAACGAACCGAGGTTCGTCGGCAGCCCGGTCACCGACGACGAACCAGGCGGCGCGCCCGACGAGCGAATCCGGCGGATGGTGACCTCGTCGCCCGTGTTCCTCTTCATGAAAGGCGAGCCGGCGGCGCCGCGGTGCGGGTTCTCGGCGAACACCGTCGCGATTCTCGAGTCGCTCGGAGTGCCGTACCGCACATTCGACGTGCTGTCGGACGAGTCGATCCGCGCGGGAGCGAAGACCTACGCGGGTTGGCCGACCTTTCCGCAGGTGTACGTCCGGGGCGAGTTCATCGGCGGCAACGACATCCTCACCGAGATGTACCAGGCCGGTGAGCTGCAGGCCATGGTGGAGGATCTGCGATGACCGACTCCGTCACGACCTCCGGAACCGCGTCCGAGCTGATCACGATCACCGAGCGCGCCCAGCGCGAGATCCGGCGGATCTTCTCCGATCAGGCGCCGGCGGCGGACAGCGGTCTGCGCCTCGGCGTGGTGGGCGGCGGTTGCTCCGGACTGTCGTACCAGATGGACTTCTCGGAGCGGCGTGGCACCGACAACGTGCTCGAGTACGACGGGTTCACGGTGCTCCTCGACCCGAAGTCCTCGATCTACCTCAAGGGCATCACCCTCGACTTCCAGGACGGGCTCCAGGGCAAGGGGTTCGTGTTCGCCAACCCGAACGCGCGCAACACCTGCGGCTGCGGTGAGTCGTTCAGCCTGTGACGCGCTGCGAACCGCCGCTGCGTTCGTGCGGTGGGACGGGTGGAGCGTCGTCGCCGTCACCGGCGGTGACCGGGAACGCTTTCTCCAGAGCCAACTGACGTCAAACGTGCGGGACCTCGCGCCCGGTACGGGGCAGCTGTCGGCGCTGCTCGACGGCAGCGGCCGACTCACGGCGTTCTTCGTCCTCGGCCGCCTCCCGGACCGTCACGTGATCGCGGTGCCCGAGGCGGCCCACGCGGTGCTCCTGGCGTCGTTGGAGTCGCGGATCATCGCTGATGACGTCGAGCTGCAGCCGGTCGCGGGCGACGGCGTGTGGCTCGCACTCGGGCCCGCCGCGGTGGCGCGGGAGGGGTTCGATGGATCCGCGGACGTGCTCGCCGTACCGGCCCTCGGCAGCCGCGGCCTCCTCGGGTGGGGCGAGCCACCCGATCTGCCGCGGCTCGACGATGACGAGGCCGAGGCGCGCCGGATCGTGACCGGGTTGCCGCGCTGGGGCGTCGAGGCGACGGCCGGACAGCTCGTGAACGAGACGCCGCTGCTCGATCTCGCCGTGTCGTTCACCAAGGGGTGCTTTCTGGGCCAGGAGACGGTGGCGAAGCTCGCGACCGGGCGTGGGACGGCGTACGCGGCGACGGCGCTCGAGCTGCCTGCGGACGTCGATCCGACGTCGCTGGCAGGGCGTTCCGCGTCGGTGGACGGGCGCGAGCGAGCAGGGGAGCTGCTGTCTGCGTGCCGCTGGGACGGTGTCACCGTCGTCTGGGCCCGCGTGCACCGCGGCCTCCGGGTCGAGGGCCGCCGGCTGGAGCTGTCCCTCGACGACGGCCGTAGACTGTCGGCCATCGTCCGCCGGCTGCCGTTGGTGACGAGTCCGGAGCCGACGGAGATGGCCGACGCGTGCTTCGACGAGGCGATCCGACGGTTCACGGACGACCGCGAGGACGAGGCGATCGTCCTGCTCGAGCGGTCCATCTCGATCTGCCCGCGGCACGCCGACGCGTACGAGGCGCTGGGCGTGATCCTCGGCCGTCACCGGCGGTTCGAGGAGGCGATCGAGCTCATGCAGCGGTTGCTCGAGGTGGACCCCGGCTCGGTGATGGCCCACACGAACATGTCGGTGTACTACAACCAGCTCGGTCGGATCGAGGATGCCGAGCGCGAAGCGCAGAACGCCGCGATCAAGAGCGTGCAGCGGCAGATGACCGATCGCGAGCAGGCCGAGGCGGCGGCCCGTCGCGAGGCCGACCGGGCGCACGAGCTCGAGGAACGCGCCTCGATGTTCCGCCAGGTGCTCGAGCTCGATCCCTCGGACGCACTCGGCAACTTCGGGCTCGGGGACATCCTGGTGGAAATGGGTCGGTGCGGCGCCGCGATCCCGCACCTGGAGAAGGCGCTCGAGGTCGATCCGAAGTACTCGGCGGCGTACCTCGCGCTCGGTCGGGCCCACCACGGTCTCGGCCGGCACGACCAGGCGCGGGCGGTCCTCACACGTGGCGTGGACGTCGCCGCCGATCGCGGCGACCTGATGACGGCGAACAAGATGCAGGAGCTGCTCGCGCGCCTGCCGGCGGCGGCGTCCTCACTTCCGTCCGGGACCGAGAGCGCACGTTGAGATCCGAGCGCCGAGGATCCTGAATTCCGGCGACCAGCGACCAGCGACGTGGACGACTCCCTTCATCGATCACGGCCACGGGCTCGGACCCGGGCTGGGCATACGGTTCACGCGGTACTCGCCGTTGTCCGTCGGAAACGGCTACGGGAGCGGGATCGGGAACGATCGTGACCCGGTCCCGGGCGTGACAGGTCAGGCGCTTTCGGCGCGCTCCACCCACACCGCGAGGATCGCGAGGGCGCACTCGGTCGCCTTGGTCATCCACTCCAGCGACACCCACTCGCGAACCGAGTGGAAGTTCTGACCGCCGGCCCACACGTTCGGCGTCAGCAGACCCATGTACGACAGCCGTGAGCCGTCCGTGCCGCCGCGGATCGCCTGGCGTTTCGGCTCCACGCCGATCCGCCGCGTCGCCTCGAGCGCGACCTCGAGCACCCGCTCGTCCTCGCGGATCTTGTACGCCATGTTGCGGTACGACTCCTCGACCTGCATGTCGATCTTCGCCTTCGGGAACCGCTCGCCGACCTTCGCGCACACGTTGCGCAGGAAGTTCTCCCGTTCGTGCAGCTCTTCGACGGTGAATGCGCGCACGAGCACCTTGAGGTCCACCTTGGACACGTCGCCCGAGGCGATGTACGGGTGCAGGTACGGCTGGCGATTCTCGGTGGTCTCGGGCAGCAGTTCGTCACCGATGCCCTCGATGATGGCGGCGGTCACGCGCAGCGCGTTGACGAGCTTGTCCTTGGCGTAGCCGGGGTGCACATCGTGGCCGACGACCGTCACGTTGGCGGTGTCGGCACAGAACGTCTCGTCCTCGATCTCGCCGAGATCGGAGCCGTCGAGGGTGTAGCCGTAGTCCGCGCCGAACGCCTCGACATCGAAGTGTTCGGTGCCGCGGCCCACCTCCTCGTCGGTGGTGAAGGCGATGCGTACCGGGCCGTGGAGGAACTCGGGATGTTCCTTCATCCACGCGATCGCGGTCATGATCTCGGCCACGCCGGCCTTGTCGTCCGCTCCGAGGAGCGTCGTGCCGTCCGTGTGGATCAGCTTGTGTCCGTGACACTTCGCGAGGTTCGGGTTGGCCTCCTCCGTGAGCACGTGGCCGTTGCCGATCTCGATGTCGCCGCCCGCATAGCTCTCGATGACCTGCGGCCTGACGTTTTCGCCGGAGGTGCCGAAGTACGTGTCGACATGGGCGATGAGGCCGATGGAAGGCGTCTTGCCGTGCGCCGGATGGTCTGCTGGCAGGTTCGACGGCACGGTGGCGAACACGTAGCCATACTCGTTCATCGTCGCGTCGTCGCAGCCGAGGGCCTGCAGCTCCTCCACGAGGACGCGGGACAGGTCCTTCTGCTTTTCGGTGGACGGGCTCGTCTTCGAGGCCTCGTCGGACCGGGTGTCGATCTTCACGTAGCGCAGGAAGCGCTCGAGCAGCTGGGTGCGGGCAGTCTCGTCGAGAGTCGGAATCACGTCGTCACCTCCATCGAGTTCATCGGCGGCATCAGACGGCCGCCGGGATCGGCGTCAGAACGTCCACATCACGCGCAGCGACCACGTCTCGTAGTCGAGATCCTGGTCGTCCACCGAACCGGACAGCCGGTTGAAAAGGGCCTCGACGCGGAGCCTGTCGAAGAACTTGAGGCCGAGGCCGGCGCTCCATGACGTGCCGCCGTCGACGGACAGGTCGCCGATGGCGTCGGCCGACAGGTCCGAGTAGCCGAACCGGGCGACGGCGTACAGCGGGCCGATGAAGTTCAGGCGGCCGACCGCGTACACGTTGACGTAGGAGACGTCGGCGTCAGTGTCCTGCGCCGACCGCTCGAAGCCGTACTCCGCGCCGACGCCGAGCTCGACCACCGGGACCTCGAACATCAGCTCCAGGCCCAGCGTGTAGCCGGTCGCGGAGTCGATGGAGACGTCGGTCGAGAACTCGCCGCCGAGATCCGCGCCGACCACCACGTTGAGGTCGAGGCCCAGAGCCGACGCGGGGTTCGCGACGACGAGAATGACGGTGGCGAGAAGGGCAGGGACGAGGCGTCGCATGGCGTCTCCAGTCGGTCCGGTCGGACGTCCGGCAGTCTACCAGGGTCGTGTGCGGTCAGAAGGAGTAGGTGAGCCCGACCAGACTGAACGCCTCGGTGCTCTGGTCCACGATCGGGCTCGACTCGATCTCGTCGTCGAAGAAGTCGACCGACAGCAACGTGGTGAGGCTCCACCGCTGCGTGAACCGGTAGACGAACAGCAGCGACGCGCGCGGGTTGAACACCGACGAGCCCTCGTACGCCGGTCGCCCGGGGCGGGCCTCCTCCGGGCGCACGCCGTAGTAGTAGTCGACCTGGTCCGAGCTCTGGTACACCATGCCCACCGCCGGCGCGAGGATCATCTTTCCGGGTCCGAACACCTTCCGCCAGGCGAGGTCGATCGACGACTCGAATCCGTCGCTGCGGCCGAGCACGTCGGCGAAGGCGCGCAGCTCGAGCTCGAACGCGCCGCCCATCGCCCGGGCGAACTCCCAGTCGAGCCCGAGGCCCACCTCGACGGTCTCGCGCCGCTCCTCCATGCCCTCCAGGAAGGGTGAGTCGTCCGGGTCGAGCCCGGAGAACCTGAACCGAGCGCGGACGTCGAAATCGAGGGCGTCGGTGTCCACGAACCGGTAGCCGGCGCGGATGCCCTGCACGAACCAGCGGCCGGAGTAGAACTCGACGATTGGGATGGGCTGGATGTTGGCGTCCGCTCCGACGTACGGGCGTGGTGCGGCGATGACGCCGGCTCCGAGGGACCAGCGGGTCCCACCGGCGTCGGGCGGCCCACCGGTCTGGGCACGGGCGGCGGACGGCAGCAGCAGCAGGACCGCGGCGGCGGCTGCAGCGAGCGGTCGCGGGGCGAGGAGACGTGTCGCGCCTGGAGTCATACAACCTCCGATCGTGACGACCAACCGTGTCGGGGGCGCTGACGTTCCCCCGGTGGGGTCGGGGGCGCAATGTGTCCCGAAGCGCACACGTTCACCAGATGGGGAGTGTCTCATGTCTGGTGAAGGCCACCGTCCACCGCGCATCGTGATCGTCGGGGGAGGCTTTGGCGGTGCCTACTGCGCCCAGGCCCTCGAGCGCAAGCTCCGACCCGGCGAGGCCGAGGTGGTGCTCATCGACCGCAACAACTACTTCATCTTCTACCCGCTGCTCGCCGAGGCCGGGACCGGCAGCCTCGAGCCCCGTCACGCGGTGGTGTCGATCCGGGCGTTTCTCGACCGGACGCGGTTCCTGATGGGTCGCGTGCGGTCCGTCGACCGCGGGACGCGAACGGTGGTGGTGGAGCTTCCGGACGGTGAGACGACGCGCACCCTCGAGTACGACCATCTGGTGCTGTCCCCCGGCAGTGTCACCAAGCTGCCGGACGTGCCGGGGCTGCGGGAGCACGGTTTCGAGATGAAGTCACTCGATGATGCGGTGACGCTGCGCGACCGCTGCATCCGCCTGCTCGAGCAGGCCGACGGCTCGGAGGACGCCGCCGATCGACGGCGCCTTCTGCACTTCGTGGTCGTCGGAGCGAACTTCACGGGCGTCGAAGTGGCGGGCGAGCTGCACGTCTTTCTGACGCGCGCCCTGAAGCACTACTCGCACGTTGGAAAGGACGACGTCGCGGTGACCCTCGTGGAGCTGGCGGATCGCATCCTGCCGGCGCTGGAGGAGGACCTGTCGGCGTACGCGACCGAGAATCTGCGCCGTCGCGGATTGGGCGTGGAGCTGGGGACCTCGGTGTCGAGGGTGGAGCCGAAGCGGGCCATACTGTTCGACCACCGCGAGCTCGCCACCGAGACCGTGATCTGGTGTGCCGGCATCGCGCCGAGCCCGCTCGTGGAGCGCATCGACGTGCCCACAGACGAGCGTGGTTACATCCTGTGTGAGCGCGACCTCCGGGTTCGCGGAGCGAACGACATGTGGGCGATCGGCGACTCGGCCGTCAACGTGGACGCCGCCGGCGAACCGTACCCGGCCACGGCCCAGCACGCGACCCGACAGGGCGCCCATCTCGCGAAGAACATCGTCCGCGTGCTGCGGGGAGAAGCGGCCGAGCCGTGTGATCTCGACAATCTCGGGGCGATCGCAGCGCTCGGCTGCCGCACCGGGGTCGCCAAGATCCTCGGCGTCAAGCTGTCCGGTTTCCCGGCGTGGTTCATGTTCAGGACCGTGTACCTGCTGAAGATGCCCGGGCTCGCGCGCAAGGTCCGCGTGGCTCTCGACTGGACCATCGACCTGCTGTTTCCGAAGGACGCTGTACAGCTCGGGCTGACCAAGGACCGCCGCGGGATCCGCGATGCGGAATCGGCGGGGCGCTCGTCGCCCTGAGGCAGGTCACCCGTCAGACGACAGGCCGGCGTCTCGATCCACGCGGTCGACACGGCGTCGCAACAGGGTGCCGCCGCATACGCCCGCGCCGAGGCCCCCCAGCGTGACGGCAAACCACGTCGCTCGCGTACTGTTGGTCAGCGCGAGAACGGCCACCACGACGGCGAGCAACGCCAGCCCGACGATTGCGAGGCTGCGGTCGGAGAACCGGTCCAGGTTCGAGTGGCTCACGCGCTCCCCCCGTCGGGTCGGGTCAGAAATCTCTCATCACTCGTCCGCCAGCCCGTGTCGTTCATGCCACGCAGCGAGTGACTCCTCGGGGTACTCGCGGAACTGCAGGTCCCGCGGGTCCGCGCGCACCTCCACCCATGGCGCCTTGGAGTCCAACATGATGTGCGTCCGCTGTGGCGGAACGGGCAACGGCGTGTCGATCGCCGAGGCGAACGGATGGACGAGCTCCGGCCAGCGCGGGTCCCACACCCACAGTGCGCTTCCGCACTTCGAACAGAAGCGTCGCTCGCCCGGACTGGTCTCGGCACGGACGCCGGCCGGATCGCTCAGCCACGCCCGATAGACCGTGATGTGCTCCTCCCCCTCGACCTCGAGGGTGGCGGCCAGCGCCCCGATGCAGATCGCATAACCACCGCCTCCGGCGGTTTTGCGGCAGATCGAGCAGTAGCACAGGTTGAAAGGGTAGGGGTGGGGCGACTCGACGCGGAACCGCACCGCCCGGCAGTGGCAGGATCCTTCGAGGTGCATCACGTCCTCCGGTTCCGGGATCGGAACGTGGCGATCACCCAACCTCCGGCCGCGAGAACCGTCAGCGCCGCGACCCCGAGGTAGGCGGGGTGGGCCGCGAGCGCGTCCCCGGTCGGCAAGGGTGCGAAGCTGTCTGGACCGTGGCCGAACCGAAGATGGACCAACAGCGAGGCGGTGCCGAACATGGAGGCCACCACCGCGCCCGCGAGAGCGGTGGCCGCGGCGCCCCACCATCGCCTCTGGTGGTTCCGGCGCTCCACGATGGCGACAGCGCCGGCGAAGGTTCCGACACCTCCCGCCGCGAGCGCCACGAGCAGTGTCAGCGACGAGAACGAGTCCATGTCGTCATCTTCTAATGTAGGTCGGATTCGAGCAACCGCGCCATGTGGTGAACGTCCACGGTCGACCCGTCGACCACCAAAGCCGCGGGCTCGGTGCCCCAGATGAGGAACCCCGCGCGCTCGTACAGCCGTCGAGCCGTCACCGGCGTGTCGGCGACCGACAGGTGCAGGTGCGACACGC
>Ga0316576_10002253_pt1 | contig 10920 bp, 12 predicted proteins | sample S0NA_FD_203075 | JGI IMG/M metagenome (GOLD analysis project Ga0316576, IMG submission 203075) | Rhizosphere microbial communities from salt marsh grasses in Alabama, United States - S0-2_050615r3r5 | ecosystem: Host-associated > Plants > Roots > Rhizosphere | place: USA: Alabama | collected... | reverse complement strand
ATCGGGATTCGGTGGATCCGAGCCACGGGCACAGACCCTTTGCCTCGGTGCCGATCCTGAGATTTCAAATGAAGTCCGGCAGGCTGTTGAACGGGTTACAGATGCTCTCAAACAGCAGGCCGGCAGCATCGGGTTGACTTTCGAGGCACTGGCAGAGGTGATGGCCGACCTGAAAACCGTCGACGCCCAGTTTGAATCCTCACACCCGAAAACAGCTATTGTTCGCGCCTGTTTCCAGTCGCTTAAAACCACATTCACCCGCGCCGGCGCTCAAGACTGTGCCGGCTTGGTGGCCGGTTTGTTGGGAGAGTAATCGATGGCCGGAAAAAAGATGACCCTTATTTCCTGGAATGTAAACGGCCTGCGGGCCGCAATAAAAAAAAATTTTCTGGATTCTTTAAAGGGTCTCGACGCCGATGTCATCGCCCTCCAAGAAACCAAACTGCAGGAGCCGCAACTCACCGAGGAGATGCGTTCCATCGCCGGCTATGAAAGCTTCTGGTCCTGCGCCACGCACAAAAAGGGCTACAGCGGTGTCGGGGCCTACACGCGAATTTCACCGCAGAGAGTGAACGTCCGGCTCGACCGACCGGCGTTCGATGCCGAAGGCCGGATGATCGAGATGGACTTCGGGGACTTTGTCTTCTTTAACGTCTATTTCCCCAATGGACAAATGAGTGCGGAGCGGCTGCAGTTCAAACTCGATTTTTATGAGGCCTTTTTCGGATATACCGATCAGCTCAAACAAGCGGGCCGCAGCCTGGTCATTACCGGCGACTACAACACGGCCCACAACGAGATCGATTTAAAAAATCCGAAGGCCAACGAGAAGACCTCCGGCTTTCTGCGCATCGAGCGCGACTGGCTGGACCGCATCGTCGAGCGCGGTTATGTGGACACTTATCGGCACCTGTATCCGGATACCGTGAAGTATTCCTGGTGGACCTATCGCTTCAAAGCCCGCGAGCGGAACATCGGCTGGCGGATCGACTATTTCTTCGTCACGCGCGATCTGGTCGAAAGCGGCCGGGTGAAAGAAGCCTTTATCGACAACGACATCTACGGCTCGGATCACTGCCCGATCGGCCTTGTGATCGAGATTTGACCTCTGTGGCTGAAAAACAGAAGCTAAATCTGGTGGCCCTGTACGGCAGCCCACGCAGGGCGGGCAACTCTGCGGCTCTTTTAAAACAAGCCGTTCGGGGTGCACGCGAGGTCGGCGCATCGGTTGAAGAGTTCGTGTTGCGGGACATGAAAATGTCGCCGTGCCTGGAAATTTACGCCTGCAAGCAGGCCGGTGAATGTGCCATCAAAGACGATTTTCAACGTGTCCGTGCGTCGCTGCTGGCATCAAAAGGTGTGATGATGGCTTCGCCGATTTTCTTTTATACTGTCAGCGCCCACATCAAAATCCTGATGGACCGCTGTCAGTCTCTGTGGGTCAAGAAATACTGGATCGAAAAGGTCCCGTTCAAGCATTGGACAACAACCCGCAAGGGCCTCTTTATCGCAGTGGGGGCTACCCATGGCAAGAAGCTCTTCGACGGAGCCCTTTTGAGCGTGAAGTATTTTTACGATGTGCTTGACACTGAACTCACGCAAGCACTGCTTTACAGGGGCCTCGATTTCGAAGGTGATGTGAACCGCTTCCCGGCCTATCTTGATGAAGCCTACCGGGCCGGCCGTCAACTGGTCGAAGCCTTGCGGTAAAGATGACAAAAGTAAGAACGCAACCGGGGTCGCGGGGTTCGCTTGAAACCGTGCACCTTATCAATCAACCGGAGACAAGCGACATGCCGTTGGAATTCGAACCGATTCACCTGGAACAGCAAGCGAACTACCTGAAAGCTTTGGCGCAGTGTTCACAGAAATCAAGTGATTACAGTTTTTCGAACCTCTTCGGGTGGGCGGACGAATATGGTTTGACATGGGCCTGGGACGAAAATCTCGTATGGATCCGGCAATCAAAACCGCAAACACGCCTCTGGGCGCCGATCGGCCCGTGGGAAGCGATCGATTGGGGCGACGTCTTCAAACGCCGATTCGAATCCGGTACCCGATTCATGCGCATACCCGAGACGCTGAGCCAGCTATGGCAGAAGAACCTCGGGGATCGAATCGTTGTAGAAGAAGATCGCGATCATTGGGACTACCTTTACGATATAAACGAAATGGTGGAGTTGAAAGGCAACCGTTTTCACAAAAAGAAAAATTTACTCAAACAATTCATCACAAAATACGATTACCGGTTCGAAACGTTCAGCCCGGCCATGATAGAACCGGCCATGGCCATGCAGGCGGATTGGTGCAACTGGCGGGACTGCGAGTCATCCGATGTTCTTTCAGCCGAGAACCGATCGGTCTTCAAAGTTCTCATGCATTGGAATGAACTGGTCGGCCTGACCGGCGGGGTGATCATTGTTGAAGACATCATTGTCGCCTACACACTCGCCGAAAAAATGAGTGACGAATCGATCGTGGTCCATTATGAAAAAGGCTGCCCCGATTACAAAGGGGTCTACCAGGCGATCAATCAGATGTTCCTGGAAAGCCTTCCGGAAAACTTCAAAATCGTGAACCGCGAGCAGGACCTCGGCGAGAAGGGACTTCGTCAAGCCAAGATGTCTTACAACCCGTCGGGGTTTTTGAAGAAATATCGTGTCGAAATGAAATAGAAGGCGCCTGTATTCCTTCTCCGATTTCAGAACGGTCCCGAGTATTCAACTGAAAAGCTGCAGGCGGTTATTGGCGAAGTCTCCGGACATGGCGTCCATGCGGCGCTGCTCGTGACCTCGGCCGGGGCCTTTATAAGGACGCGGGCCGCCCAAACCGGCCCACCCTCGCAGGTCGTATCGCGGATGAACCGCGACCTCGCTTGGAATATGGGGGATTCCGGTCATTTCAGGACCCTGTTTTTCATAGAAATTGACCCCCGTCACGGAACGGCAAGCTGGGTCCGCGCGGGTCACGAACCGGCTTTGATGTACAAGCCGGAGGAAGACCGATTCGAAGAGCTTGTCGGATGGGACTGCCATTGAGAGTCGACAAGAACGTCGGATACACTGACTATGAAACCGACGACCTTTCCGCTAAAAGGTCTAAGGGCCACAATAAGAAATGATTCCAAAAGATTGCACCGGATTTGGGTTCGTCTGCAAGGCACATCCAGCGGCGCATATCGAGATACGTGTCGGTGGATGTAACGCAGTAGACGGGCCAAAAGACAAGCAAGATGCGGAATTATTTCTTTCTGGGGCCCTAATATAGGGCCGATCGACCGGAAGGCCTTACAATGAGGTTTTTAAAACCGGCGGCCGTCATGTCAAGAGTTCCCCTGACTTTCGAAAAAATCTTGTAATTCCGCAAGGGGGATATCATGAACCACTGCATCGCCGATGTCGCGCAGCAGGATGAAGTGGACGGCATCGCTTTCTCTTTTTTTGTCTTTGCGGACGGCATCTATCATACGGGCCGGATCGATGCCGCAATGAACCGGAAGGTTGAGGCGGTGCAAGAGCTGCTTGATTCTAACTGCATCGGAAACTGACAGCAGGCCCTTGCTCACAGAAAGGTCCACGGCGATCACCATACCGATGCTGACGGCCTCGCCATGCGAAATGCGGTTGATATGCTCGATCGCATGGCCGAAGGTGTGACCGAAATTCAGCAGGCGCCGCAAGCCGCCCTCCTTTTCATCCTGGTTGACGATCGCGGATTTGATCGCCACCGAATCGGATACCATGCGCTCCACCGCAGCGGCCTCTAGTTTCTGGATCTGCAAATCGTTTTTCTCCAAATAGCCAAACAATTCGGCATCACGAATCAGGGCATGTTTGACGACTTCCGCCAGGCCGCAGAGGATTTCTTTCTCGGGCAGGGTTTTCAGCAGCAAGTGATCGCAGATCACAAACTGAGGCTGGCTAAAGGTGCCGACCAGGTTCTTGTACCCGCCTAAATTAACACCGTTTTTTCCACCGACACTGGCGTCTACCTGAGCCAACAGGCTCGTCGCCACATACGCACAGCGCAGACCGCGCATGAACGTCGCCGCCGCAAAACCGGCAATATCGCACACCACACCACCGCCGATGCCGACGATGAAACTGGTGCGATCAACTTCCAGTTCGAGAAGTCGGCCGTAGATCATCTCCACGGTCGCCAACGACTTGGAGGCTTCACCGGGTGCGAGGGAAATGACCGCTGCCGGCGGAAACCGATCGGCGTAATACCGTTCGACATTGCGGTCGGTGATGATGACAAGTTTTGCAGCCGGCACATGGGCTGCCAGGTTTCGCAACTGCTCGCCGACAAAAATCGTGGAGGTGCCGGAGGTGCCCGATATGGTATAGGTTTTCATATTGTGTGATACGGTCTCGCTTTTAATCGAGTGGAGTTGTTTCTTGAATCTTCCACTTATCTTTTTTTATTTTCACCCTTTGTATACCCTGACGTCCGGGTTCGGGATAGAGCCCGAGCATCACGATCGATCTTCGTAAAACACGTCGTAAATCGCCTTCACCTGCCGACAGAGCTGTTGAAACTGCTCCGGATAAAGGGACTGGGCCCCGTCGCTCAGAGCCTCTTCGGGCGCATGGTGGACCTCCACCATCAATCCCTGGGCACCGACGGCTGCAGCCGCGCGACTCAATGGGATCACCTGGTCCCGACGCCCGGCCGCGTGACTGGGATCGATGACAATCGGCAAATGGCTTTCCTTGCGCACCACCGGAACGGCCGAAAGGTCCAGAGTGTTGCGGCTGTGGTGGGCGAAAGTACGGACGCCCCGTTCGCAAAGGATAACCTGTCTGTTGCCGCCTTCCAGGATGTATTCGGCGGCCATCAACCACTCGTCTATAGTGGCGGCCATGCCCCTCTTCAGGAAAACGGGTTTGCGCGACCGACCCGCCCGCCGCAGCAGAGAAAAATTCTGCATGTTGCGGGTACCGATCTGAATCACGTCGGCATATTCTTCCACTAGATCGAAAGTGTGGTCGTCCATCACTTCGGTCACAACCGGCAGTCCGGTTTCCTCCCGTACGCGCGCCAGAATCTTCAACCCTTCTTCTCCGAGCCCCTGAAAGGAGTAAGGCGATGTGCGGGGTTTGAATGCGCCGCCCCGGAAAAGCTGGGCCCCACTTTCCTTGACCAGCCTGGCAATGGTCAGTGCCTGCTGCTCGCTTTCCACGGCACAGGGTCCGGCAATGATCGTAAAGTGGCCGTTACCGATGGTCACATTGCCGACGGTCACCAGGGTGTCTTCGTGCTGAAACTCGCGGCTGACAAGTTTGTAGGGCCGAGTGACCGGTACAACGTCTTTGACCCCCGGGTAGCCCAGAAAAAGCGAGGTGTCGACCGCGCCCTTGTTGTACAGAACGCCGATGGAGACCCGCTCTCCTCCGGGAATCGGGCGGGCGGTGTACCCCCTGGCCTCGACCGCAGTCACAACGGCCTTGATTTCTTCTTCGGTTGCCTTTTTGTCCATGACAATTAACATGTTAGAACCCCCCGTTCTCTATAAATTGACTGGTTGATGACTAGACCCTACCGACGGGTTGCCGCCTTGTAGTCACAGACTTGTTCGGCAATCCGATCCGCCAGGTCCGGACGGTCGATGTTGTTTTCGATCATGCGTTCGAAAGCACTGCCGATGACCACCCCGTCGGCTATGGCAGCAATCGCGGCGACATCGGCGGCGGTCGATATGCCGAACCCGACGCATATCGGAAGTGAGGTCACCGCGCGCAGATCGGCCATTTTTGGAGTGATGTCGACTGTGTTCAGCCCGTCGCTGCCCGTCACTCCGGTTTTGGACACAAGGTATAGAAACCCTGAACCCGACGCGGCGATGCGGCGCATGCGCTCCGGCGGCGTGGTCGGCGCTATCAGCCGGATCAAGTGCAGGTCGTTGCCGTCCCAGTGAGCGGTGAATTCGGCCGATTCTTCCGGCGGCAAATCGACCACCAGTACCCCGTCGGCGCCGGCTTCGGTGGCGCTGCGGTAAAAGGCTGCCGCACCGTACTGAAGGATCGGGTTGTAATAGCTGAAGAGCACGATCGGCAGGGTATAGCGCTCCCTCAGCCGGCGGGTCATCTCGAAAGCCCTCTGCAAACCCGTCCTGCTTTCGAGTGCCCGTGCCGATGAGCGCTGGATGACCGGTCCGTCGGCGGTCGGATCGGAAAAAGGAACGCCCAGTTCAAGGACATCCACTCCGGCCCGGCACATGGCGTCGAGGATCTCAAGCGATACGTCTGGTTTCGGGTCGCCGGCCGTGACAAAGCCGACCAGAGCGCTTTCATTTTTTTTCTTCAACCTGTCGAAGGTCTCGTCGATACGACTCATCTTATCTTGTCTCCTTTTCGGGTCTTTTCTCCTTTTCGAGTTCGGAGAACACGATGCCCAGGTCCTTGTCGCCCCGGCCGGAAAGATTGACGATGATCACCTTTTCAGGGGGCATGTTCGGCGCGATCTGCATGGCATGGGCCACCGCATGCGCGCTTTCCAGCGCCGGGATGATGCCTTCCAGAACACACAGTGTTTTGAAGGCCGCCAGTGCCTGCCGGTCGTCGACGGCCGCATATCGAGCGCGACCGGTATCCTTTAAAAAAGCGTGCTCCGGTCCGACTCCCGGATAATCGAGTCCGGCCGAAATGGAGTGGGCTTCGATGATCTGCCCGTCCTGATCCTGCAACAGATAGGACTTGGAACCGTGCAGCACGCCGACTGACCCCTTGCCGAGCGTCGCCGCATGTTTGCCGCTGTCGATCCCCTTGCCGGCAGCTTCCACACCGATCATATCGACCGGATCGTTCAGGAACGGATAAAAAAGTCCCATGGCGTTGCTGCCGCCGCCGACGCAGGCCACCAACGTATCCGGCAACCGGCCGGTTTGCTCTAAAATCTGGCGGCGCGCTTCACTCCCGATGACGCTTTGAAAATCCCGCACCATCGCCGGATAGGGATGCGGTCCGGCCACCGAACCGATGACATAAAAAGTGTCGGACACTTCGGCCGACCAGAAGCGCATGGCCTCATTCATAGCGTCCTTCAACGTGCCGCTGCCGCTGCCGACCGCCTCGACTTCAGCCCCGAGAAGTTCCATGCGCTGGACGTTGGCCGCCTGCCGCTCGATGTCTTCGGTGCCCATGAAGATCCGGCACTGCATGCCGAAAAGGGCCGCAACCGTCGCCGTCGCCACCCCGTGCTGGCCGGCTCCGGTTTCGGCAATCAGCTTGCCCTTGCCCATCCACTTGGCCAGCAGGGCTTGCCCCAGGGTGTTGTTGATCTTGTGGGCCCCGGTGTGGGCCAGATCTTCACGCTTGAGATAGATGACAGCTCCCTTCAGAGACTCGGTCAGGCGGCCGGCTAAATAGAGGGGTGTCGGCCGTCCGGCATAATGGTTCAGCAGGCGGTGGAATTCCTGCTGAAACTCCTGCCTTGGCGTTATGCGGGTGTACGCCTCATCGAGCTCCAGTATGGCCGGCATGAGCGTCTCGGCGACGTAGCGCCCGCCGAATTGTCCGAAGTGTCCGTCAGCATCCGGACGGGGTTCTGTCTGTATCATTGAAAAATCCTCCTTGCTTTTTCGTCGCCGTCGGTTGGAACGATGCCGGCAACCGCGGTAACGAACGCTTCGATTTTAGCCAGATCCTTTTTGCCCGGTGAGGCTTCAACCCCTGAGCTGACATCGACGGCATGGGGCCGCCCAAGTCTTACGGCTTGACCGACGTTTTCAGGGGAAAGTCCGCCGGCCAGGATCACCGGCGCATTCGCAACAATCGCTTGGGCATCCGCCCAGTCCCAGGTCCGGGCCGTACCCCCCGGCAACCGTCCCCTGCCGCACTCGAGCAGAAAGGCCGACGGGCCGTACCGGGAGGTCGACTTAAAGGACGGTTCTCTTTTCTGGAACAGGGCCTTGATCACCGTTAAACCCGTATTTTTAAGCTGCGTGACCTCGGCGGGTGTCTCGCGGCCATGAAGCTGGACACCGGTCAATCCGCACCGCTCCGCTTTTTTCAGGATCACATCAGCAGGTTCGTCCACAAAAACCCCAATGACGGCCGCCCGACCGTTTACCACCGCGGCAATCTCTTTGGCTTGGGCATCCGAGACGTAGCGCGGGCTTTTAGGGTAGAAAACCAGGCCGACGGCCTCAATTTTCAGCGCCGCACACGCCGCCGCCGTTTTTACTTCGGTTAAACCACACACTTTTATCTGAATGATTCTTTTCACTGTTGCTTTCTCAGCCCGATAAGTTCATGAAATTTTCGTAAGCGGTTACAGGGCACCGCATCTGGTTTGTTGTCGGGCACTTGTAATAAAAAAGGTCGTCTGCGCGCCCGACGCCTTGCATCTGCAGCATTCTGTAACCGCTTACAATGAGGTGGTTTGAAGCGCATCGGACTTTGCAAACCTTTGAACGGTTAAGTGTTTTCAGGTCGGTTCTCTTTCAATCCCAGCAAGTTCTTCAAAAAACCCCCGGTGTTATCCGCCCGCACAAGGCTCTCGCCGACAAGAAAATTGAAGATACCGGCCGCACGAATCTTCAGGATATCTCCCCGCGAGTGTATCCCGCTTTCAGCCACCCCGGTTTGTTGCGGCTCAAACCGCTGGGCCAGTCGGATTGACATGTTGATGTCGGTGTTGAAGACATCCAGGTTGCGGTTATTGACACCGATCAGGCGGGCTCCGGCCTCCGAAGCGATGTCCAGCTCTTCCTCCGAGTGGACCTCGACCAGGGCATCCACCTGAAATTCCCGGCTCAAGGAAAGGTATTCCCCGAGCTGGTTTTTCGACAGGATTCGCACGATCAGAAGAATGGCATCCGCGCCGAAGGCGACGGATTCGACTACCTGGTAGGAAGAAATAATGAAGTCCTTCCTCAGCACCGGCAGGTGGGCCGCCTCGCGCGCACTGCGCAAGTCGTTGAAACTGCCGCAAAAAAAATCCACGTCGGTGAGCACCGACATGGCCGCGGCCCCGCCGGATTCGTACCTGCGGGCATATTCCGCCGGATCGAGATCGGCCCGGATGACGCCTTTCGAGGGTGAGGCCCGTTTAATTTCGGCGATGATATTCACCCCGTGCGGACCCGGTTGCGCGAGTGATGCCCCAAAAGGCCGCACATCGATTCTGGCTCTGGCTCGTTGCTCGAGATCAGCCGCCGGAACAGCTTTTTTCGCTTCGGCAACCTCGGCTTTTTTCTTCGCTACGATCCGGTCAAGGATGTTGACGCCCATCACCCGTTTTCCTTTGTGTATGCGGCCAAGGCTTCCAGTTTACCGGCGGCGGAACCCGAGTCGATCGCCTCCTCGGCTAGCCGGATACCTGCGGGAATGTCTTTTGCCCTGCCCGAGGCGACCAGAGCGGCCGCGCTGTTGAGCAAAACAACGTTGCGCCGGGCGCCTTTTTCACCGGCCAGAATCCGGCGGGTGACCTCGGCGTTGTAGGCCGGTTCCCCGCCAGCCAGTTGCTGCGGATCGGCCGCCTCTCCAAAGAACTGTTCCGGTGACATGTCGTAGGTACGGATCTGCCCGTCGCTTAGTTCCGAGATGCGCGTCGGCGCGCAAACGGAGATTTCGTCCAGCCCGTCGTGACCATGAACCACGAAAGCCCTCCGGCTCCCCAGCATCTTCAGGGCTTCGGCAAACATTTCCGTCAGCTGAGGCGCATAAACCCCTAAAAGCTGGCAGTTGGCGCCGGCCGGGTTGGTTAGCGGTCCCAGCATGTTGAAGATACTGCGCACCCCCACCTCCTTCCTCGCCGTCATGGCATACTTCATGGCACCATGGTACAGCGGTGCAAACAGGAATCCGATGCCGATTTCGGCAATGGCCTCTTCGACAATCTCCGGGGCGGTGGCGAGGTTGACACCGAGGTTTTCCAGCAGGTCGGCACTGCCGCACTTGCTCGATACACTGCGGTTGCCATGTTTGGCGACCGTCACACCGCAACCGGCAACAACAAAGGCCGTGGTGGTTGAAATATTGAAGGTGTTGGCCCCATCGCCGCCGGTGCCGCACGTGTCCACCACCGTCTGGCCCCGTACCTCGATGCGCAGGGCCTTGCGGCGCATCGCCTGGGCCGCGCCGGCCAATTCCTCGAAGGTTTCGCCCTTCGTCGCCAGTGCCGCCATAAACGCCCCCACCTGAGAGTCGCTCACCTCACCAGAGAAAATGAGGCCGATCATCTCCGACATTTCCGACTGTGTCAGGTTTTTCCTGTCGATGATCTTGGTCAGATATTCACGAAACATTGCCCCACTCCTTTCTTTAGGCTCGCGAACCCATCATGTTTGGTTGACGAAGTTCCGCAACAATCGTTTACCCACCGGGGTCATGATCGACTCCGGATGGAACTGGATCCCCTCGGTCGCATCCGTCGCGTGCCGGATGCCCATGATTTCGCCGTCTTCCGCCTCGGCAGTGACTTTCAAGCAATCCGGCAGGGTTTCCCTCTCCACTGCCAGGGAATGGTATCGCATCGCAGAGAAAGGGGATTTGATGCCCTTGAAGATCGTTTGCCCGTCGGCGGTCACAGATGAGGTTTTGCCGTGCATCAGGCGTTTGGCGGAAACAACCTTGCCCCCCATGACCGCGGCGATGGCCTGATGACCGAGGCAAACGCCCAGAATTGGAATTTGGCCGGAAAAGCGGTCGATCAGCGGCATTGAAATCCCGGCCGTTTCCGGTCGTCCCGGTCCGGGAGAGATGACAAATCCGGCAGGCGCCATCTTCTCCAATTCCGAAAGAGAAACGGCATCGTTCCGAAACACGACCACTTCAGACCCGATGATTTTCAAGTACTGTACCAGGTTGTACGTAAACGAGTCGTAATTGTCGATGACCACTATCATGGAGAAACTCCGTTCGGTTAGGCCGGTTGAGCCCGTTTGGCCGGTTGGCCCGTTGACAGGTTACAGCT
>Ga0316576_10002252_pt1 | contig 10921 bp, 10 predicted proteins | sample S0NA_FD_203075 | JGI IMG/M metagenome (GOLD analysis project Ga0316576, IMG submission 203075) | Rhizosphere microbial communities from salt marsh grasses in Alabama, United States - S0-2_050615r3r5 | ecosystem: Host-associated > Plants > Roots > Rhizosphere | place: USA: Alabama | collected... | reverse complement strand
CGTGGCCCCGACCCCCATCACGAACCCGAAGATCATGCCCTCGAATCGCTGGAGTCGCTCGATGACCGTCATGGTGCCTCCCGTTCTGGTCGCTGGTTACTCGATGCTCGATGCTCGTCGAGGATCACACCAACCGACGGTGCCCGCCTGCGCTGTTGACGGTCGCTGCCTCGGTTGCCGGCATCGGGGCCGGAATCGGACTCCGGCAGCGAATGTGCACCGGCGTTCCCGGGGCTCGCCGACGCGAGGGCGGGCGAGTCGGGAGCGAGTATCGAGAATCGAGCATCCAGTATCCACGATCGATCGACAAGCGACATTCCCGTCCCGAGTACGACTCGCGGCTCCACCTGCGGTTCCAACAAAAAAATCCGGGTTGGGGAAACCCGGAAGAGACGAGGGGAATCGAAGAAGAAAACCGGAGAAGCCGGAGCTTCCCACGGTGTGGTGTGCTCCCCGTGTGGCGCGCGATGTGCGTGCCGGATCGAGTTGTACGGTACCCATGTCGGGTGGACCGTGGGGCAGGATACCGTGAAGTCAAGGGCGGGTCAAACCGCTCCGACGTGGTCCTGCAGGTACGTGTAGTCCGGCGTCAGCTCGCCGCGGTGCACGATCACCGCGCGGCGAATCTCCGGCGGCAGTTCCAGGTCCTCGAACGGCACGTCGTAGTCGGCCCGCGCGATGGCGACCAGGAACGGCCCGAGCGTCGAGGCGAACTCCTCGGACGCCTCGCGCGGCAGCTCGGCGGGCAGGATGTCGACGGCCAGTACCACCGGGCCGTGCCCGGTGAACCCGCGCGTCACGGCGTCCGACCCCGGGTGCCAGACGAACACGGGGTCGCCGGGGTCGGTGGTCTCGACGGTGCACTCGACGGCGCCGCCGATGTCGCACCCGAGGTCGCCGATCACCCGCAGACGCGGCGGGGTGGGTGATTCGTACAGCGTGGCGAGCTCCGCCTTGGTGACGAGCCGGGGATAGCGGTCGTCCCAGTAGTTCGCGTTCACCAGAACCGTCAGCGACGGCAGGTAGCGGGCGAAGCGCGACCGGTAGTTGTCGCCGTGGGCGTAGTAGTGCTGGAGGTCGAACGGACCGCCACCGTCGATCGGCTCGACGAGGTGTTGCTCGCGGAAGGTCATGACGAGGACATGGCGCCGGGCGTCGGCGGGCGACACCCCGTCGAGCTCGTCCGGCTCGACCTCGAGTCGCGGGAGCTCGTGCAGGATCTCCTGTGCCCCGCGGGCGACGTTGCCGTACCCGGCGACGCCGATCACCAGCGGCGCCAGACCATCGGGGAGGCCGCTGCGCGCGATCGCCGACCCCGCGGCGCGCACCGCCGCCTTCGCGTCCTCGAGACTGTCGTAGGTGTGCGCCGGCTCGATCTGGGCGAGAGGGGTGGTCAGACCTTCGTGGTCGAGCCGTTGGCCGAGCGCCCACAGGGTGTCGATCATTCCGGCGAGGCCGGCGAACCGTCCGAAGAAGATCAGCCGCCGGCCGTCCGCGTCGGTCACGCACTCGTAGTCGATGAGGGTGCAGCGCGAGCGCATCAGCGTCGCGAGCATCTCCATGTTGTACGGCTGGCCCTTGATGACGTGGCTGAAGAACATGTACGCGGTGTCCGGCAGGATGTCGTGGATCGGCACCTCCTTGACGCCGAACACCACGCGCGCCGCGGACAGGTCGGTGGTCAGGTGCGCGCCGCGATGGGAGAACTCCTGGTCGGGGAACACCCGCCGGGGGGACGGCTGGACCAGGACCTCGACGTCGTGGTCGTGGACGAGGTGGCCCACCAGCGCCGGGGTGATGGGCGTGCGGCACTCCCAGCGGCTCTTGGTCTCCCGGCGAATGGCGATCGACGGCGACATCAACGCACCTCCGATCGCGGATCGTAGCCGGTCCGTCGCGCTCGCGACAACCGGCGACCGTGCCCTGTCAGCCGTTCAGCTCCCGATCGATGTACCGGATGATCTGCTCCGAGGCGGCCTTGTCGCCGAAGGTCCCCACCCGGACACTGACATTCGTGGAGGCCAGATCGAGAGCCTTCAGCTTGACCGTCACCTTGGATCCGGACGCCATCCGCGCGCTGAGCTTGCCTTCGAGCCCGTCGACGGCGCTGTCGATCGCCACCAGATCGAGCTTTTCGAGCGCCGTCCGGGTCGCGGCCGCGACCTTGTCCAGCGGGTGTTGGAAGACGGTTTCCAGGGAGCCCTTGTACCAGACGTAGGCGGACTCGCCGGTTCCGGCGGACCCGGTGGTGCACCCGGAGAAGGTGGCGGACAGCAGCAGAGCGAGGACGAGCGTGCGCATGGACCGACGATAGCGCGACACCCACGGAGTTGTCGAGAGAGGGGTGACGGCGGAGAACCCTGATTTCGGGACCTCGTATCAGAAACCATGGCACACCGACTCAATCGACTGACCGTCCTCGCGGTGCTCGCCGCGACGGTGCCGCCGGGGCCGACCCCCGTGGCGGCTCAGCAGACGGAGCTGCCGGCCTGCGAGTGGTGCGGCGCCGCCGAGGCGCCGGAGGACGTCGACTGGCGGACCACGATCGCCGGGCCGGACGAGCGGGGCGAACGGCTCGTCCTCGAGGGCACGGTGTTCGAGGCAGACGGTGTCACCCCGGCCGCGGGAGTCCTGCTGTACCTGTACCACACGAACGCCGACGGGCGGTACGAGCCGCGCGGCGAGGTGACCGGCAACGAACGGCGCCACGGCGCGCTGCGTGGGTGGGTCCGGACGCGTCAGGACGGCCGCTACCGGGTGGAGACGATCCGGCCCGCGCCGTATCCGAACCGCCGCGAGCCGGCGCACATCCACCTCACCGTGACACCGCCCGGCGGAGAGGAGACCTGGATCGACAGCGTTGTGTTCGACGACGATCCGCTGGTGTCGGCCGACGATCGCGACCGTCGGACGGGGCGTGGCGGCTCCGGCGTCGTGACCCTCGAGCGCGACGCCGACGGCGTGCTGCACGCGGTCCGGGACATCGTGCTGGAGGAGTAGCGCGCCCCCGCGTCGGTGCCCGCGTCCGATGGCAGCGTCAGGGGCGGCGATCAGCGACCAGCGTCAGGGGCAGCGGCACCGATCAGCGGCAGCGGGCGGTGTCGGCCGGTACGACGCTCGACGAGAACCGAGCACCGAGCATCGAGAATCGGGAATCCAGCATCGAGGATCGAGCATCGAGAGCCGAGAAAAAACCGCCCCGGCGTCGTCACCCGACGCCGGGGCCCAGCGAGAGAGGATCGAGTGGCCCGACCGGGGTCAGGCCATCTCGAGGAGATAGGCGAATCCCATGCCTCCGCCGATGCACATGGTGACGACGCCACGCTTCGCGGAGCGGCGCTTCAGCTCGCCGAGGATCTTGACGGTCAGCACCGCGCCGGTGGCACCGAGGGGGTGGCCCGTGGCGATGGCGCCGCCGTTGACGTTGGTCTTGTCCGGGTCCAGCCCGAGGGTCCGGACACAGTAGACCGACTGCGAGGCGAACGCCTCGTTGATCTCGACGAGATCGATGTCGTCGAGTGTCAGGCCCGTCTTCTTCATGAGCTTCGGCACTGCGACCGCTGGTCCGATACCCATCTCGTCCGGCGCGACGCCGGCGACCGCCCACTCGCGCACGAAGGCGATCGGCTCGAGGCCGAGCTCCTTCGCTCTGTCGAGGGACATCAGCACGACGGCCGCGGCCCCGTCGTTGATCTGCGACGCGTTGCCGGCCGTGACCGTGCCCTTCGGGTCGAACACCGGCCTGAGCTTCGCGAGGCCCTCGACGGTGGTGTCGGGACGCGGCCCTTCGTCGGTGTCGAACGTGAGCTCCCGCCACGAGCCGTTGTCGCGCACGCGGATGTCGAGGGGGACGATCTCGTCGGCGAACAGGCCCTGCTCGATCGCCTTCGATGCCTTCATGTGTGAGTGGTAGGCGAACTCGTCCTGGGCCTCGCGGCTGATGTCGTACCGACGCGCCACCACCTCCGCGGTCGTGCCCATCGCGGCGTAGGCGTTGGGCATGGCGTCGATCAGGTCGGGGTAGGCGATGAGCTTGTTGCCGCCCATCGGCACCATGGACATGGACTCCACGCCGCCGGCGACGACGATGTCGTAGGCGCCGGCCTTGACCGAGTCCGCCGCCATGGCGATGGTCTGCGAGCCCGACGAGCAGAACCGGTTGACGGTGATCGCCGGCACCTCCACGGGGAAGCCGGCGGCCAGACCGATCACGCGGGCGATGTTCATGCCCTGCTCGCCCTCGGGCATCGCACACCCGAGCACGAGGTCTTCAACCATGGCCTTTTCGAGCCCGGGGGTGCGGGCGACGAGTTCCTCGAGCATCTTGGACGTGAAGTACTCGGGACGGGTGTCCTTCAGGCTGCCCTTCTTGGCGCGGCCGATGGGTGTCCGTGCGACGGAGACGATGACGGCTTCTCGCATCGCGTCCTCCTAGTTCCGAAGCGGCTTGTTGTTGACGAGCATGTACTTGATCCGGTCCTGCGTCTTCGGCTCACCGCACAGGGACAGGAACGCCTCACGCTCGAGGTCGAGGATCGTCTGCTCGTCGACGAGGTCATGGATGGTGGTGTCGCCACCGGTGAGAATGCGACCGAGATGGGTCGCGATCTTCTCGTCGTGGGAGGAGATCCAGTGGGTGAGCTTCATGTTGTGGAGCATCATCTTGAGCGTTGCGAGGCCCTCCTCGCCCGGCAGGTTGAACCGCATCGGCTGCGCCGGAGGCAGGTAGCCCTCCTCGGCCATGCCGATCGCCATCCGCTTGGCGGTCCACAGCTGCTGGTCGCGGTTGACCTCGACCCTGTCGGTGGGCCGCAGGTACTTGCGGTCCTTCGCCTCCTCGGCCGAGGTCGCGACCTTGGCCATGCCGATGTTCTCGAACGCCGTCCGGATGAACGGCAGGTTCGACAGCACGGGTTCGTCGACTCCGGCGAGCACCCGCTCGAGCATGAACAGGCAGCCGCCTCCCGCCGGGATCAGGCCGACGCCGACCTCGACGAGGCCGATGTAGCTCTCGGCCGCAGCGCACACGCGGTCACCGCCCATGGTCATCTCGCAGCCGCCGCCGAAGGTGTAGCCGAACGGGGCGGTGATCACCGGTACCGGGGCCTTGCGCAGGCCGAGGTTGATGTTCTGGAACGCGCGGATCATCTCGCCGACGGCCGCCCACTGGCCGGACTGCACGGCCTCGAGGATCATCAGCAGGTTGGCCCCCGCGGAGAAGTGCTCGCCCTGGTGGTGGATCACCAGCCCTCGGAAGTCCGATCCCGCGCGGTTCAGCGCCTCCTGCAGCACCTCGAAGATCTGATCGTCCACCGGGTTCATCTTCGGCTGCAGGGCGGAGTGGAACTCGACGCAGCCGATGCCGTCGCCGAGGTCCACCAGCGACGCGCTCTTGTTGCCGAAGACGACGTTCGACCCGTCCCGCTTGATGTCGGCGAGCACGAGGAAGGTGTCGGGTTTCGGTTCCGGCCGGTACGACTTCGACTCGGGGTCGTAGTACTCGCGGCCCGTGGCCGACTCGGTGTAGAAGCTGGTGTGGCCGGCCTCGAGCATGTCGAGCACCCACTGCGCCGGCTCGACCCCGTCGGCCCGCATGCGCTCGACCGTGTCGGCGACACCGAGCGCGTCCCAGGTCTCGAACGGTCCGAGCTCCCAGTTGAACCCCCACTTGAGCGCGTTGTCGATGTCCACGAGCGTGTCGGAGATCTCGCCGAGGCGGCGCGAGGTGTACGCCAGCGTGTCGCGCATCAACGCCCAGGCGAAGGCGCCCGCGCGGTCATCGGCCTCCACGAGCTGCTTGATCCGCTCGCGCACGTCGTGGGTCTTCTTCGCGCGCCCGAGCGACGGGGCGTCGAGCTTGCCCTTCGGCCGCATGTCCCCGGTCTTCCAGTCGAGCACGAGCTTGGTCTTGGACCCGTCGTCTTCCTTGCGGATGCCGGTGAAGCCGCCCTTGTTCTTGGCCTTGCGGCCGAGCCGTCCGTCGGCGATCAGCTGCTTGACGAACTCCGGTACGACGAACTTGTCGATCTCCTCGTCGTCCGGGCAGCCCTCGCGGATCGTCTCGATGACGTGGGCCATGACGTCGATGCCCACCAGGTCCGAGGTGCCGAAGGTGGCGCTCGAGGGGTGCCCCATGGCGGGTCCCGTGATGGCGTCGACCTCGTCCACCGCGTAGTCCATCTCCATCATGTGGTGGAGGGTCGCGACGATGCCGTACACCCCGATCCGGTTGCCGACGAAGTTCGGCGTGTCCTTGCCGAACACGATGCCCTTGCCGAGTCGGAACCGTCCGAAGTCGGCCATGAAGTCGACCACCTCGGCCGACGTCTCGTCGCCGGCGACGAGCTCGAGCAGCTTCATGTAACGCACCGGATTGAAGAAGTGGGTGACGAGGAAGTTGGAGCGGAAGTCGTCGCTGCGACCCTCGGTCATCTTCGAGATGGACAGGCCCGAGGTGTTCGACGACACGATCGAGCCGGACTTGCGGACCTCGTCGACCCGCGCGAACACCTGCTGTTTGATGTCGAGGCGCTCCACGACCACCTCGATGATCCAGTCGCAGTCGGCGAGCCGCTGCCAGTCGTCCTCGAAGTTGCCGATCTCGATGAGCGGGAGGAACCGCGGCGTGTACAGCAGCGCCGGCTTGGACTTGCGGATGTTCTCGAGCCCGGCGGCGGCGAACTTGTTGCGGAACCGCGGGTCGTCTTTCGTCAGCCCGGCCTTCTCGTCGTCCTCGCCGAGCTTCGGCGGCACGATGTCGAGCAGCAGCACGGGGATGCCGGCGTTCGCGAGGTGGGCTGCGATGCCCGACCCCATCACGCCCGCACCGAGTACTGCGGCCCTGCGGATGTCACGTTGCATGGATCGACCTCCCGGTAGGTGGTTGGCGGTCGCCGGGGGCGTGAGCCCGGGCCCTTGGATGAATGAACACTCATTCATTCTGGCGCAAATGCCGCAGGATGGCAAGAGGGTTCCGCACATCGGACGGGTCGGCCGTGAGGGTCGTAGCCCCGCTTTGACGAGTCGCGGCATGGCGCGGCGTGGCCGCGGGCTCTACCATCACCGGCGGGGGGATCGTCGATGGCGGATCGCGCGGACGTGGTCGTCGTGGGTGCGGGCCCGTCGGGTCTGGTGACGGCGGCGTCGCTGGCCCGCGCGGGGCACTCGGTGATCCTCGTCGATCGCGGCGGCGAGCCGCGGCCGGGCCCGGTGTTTGTCGACGGTCCCGCGCTGCAGCTGTTCGACGACCTCGGGTGGACAGCCGAGATCGGCGCGATGCCCGCGAGCACGCGGCACGCCGAGTTGGAGGTGATTGGCGAGCACGAGCGCCACACACTCGACGAGGGCTGGGACATGTGGGTGGCGCCGCGACGGCCGCTGGTCGACGCCGTGCGCCGCCGCGTGTCGCGCGACGGGGTGACGTGGATCGCCGGCCTGTCGGCGGTCGTCCCGGTGTGGACGGATCGTCGGGTGACCGGCGTGAGGACGCGGGACGGGAGGGGAGGGGAGCGACAGTTCGACGCCCGTCTGGTGATGGACGCGTCCGGCCCCGACGCGTTCCTCGCGACAGCGCTCGGCCTGCGCCTGCCGCGACGGGGCGACCCACGGCCCCGCGTGACCGCCCGGCTGACGGGGGACGATGCACCCTCGCGGCACACGCTGGCGCTCGTGAACGCCAGCTGGCTGGTCGGTGGGCGGCTGGGGGACGAGACCGCGGTGAGCGGCGTCATGCGGCCGCGGGCCGACCACCAGGCGATGGACGATGCGGGGGTGCTCGGGGCCCTCGGCGGAGACGTCGAGGACTTCGCGCAGGTCCACCGGTCGGTGGGCGCCGCGCTGCTGGCGCACGCCGGCGACGGGTGGGTGTCGGTGGGCGAGGCCGCCGGCTGTGGTGCGCCCGGCTCGCCCGGCGTCACGTCGGCCGGTCTGCGCCTGGCGGCTTCGGCCGCATGGGAGGCGGACCGGGCGTTGTCCCGGCACCGAACGCCGTCGAGCGGCATGTTCGGAGTGACCGTGACGATGTCGCGGCGGGACGCGCAGCTCGGTCCGATGCTCGATCGGGCACTGATGCGCGCGTCGCGGACCGGCGTGTTGTCATGGGCGTTCGACACGGCGTGGCGACGTCGGCGGCTGCGTGACGTACTGCGCGGCGAGTGGAGCCCGGACGCCCGGTTCGGTCGGGGCTGGTTCCTGTGGCGTCTCGACCGGATTTCGAGACGGGCCGCGCGGTCGGCGGGATACGGTTGAGGTCGGGTCTACAATGGTGACGTTTTGCGGATGACGATCGAACAGGAGGTGCGACATGCGGCGAGCGCTGGTGGGGATCGCGATCGTGCTGATGCTGGGTGCGGTGCCGACGCCCGGTGTGTCGGCAGCGGAGCTCGAAGGGGTCACACTGGCCGACACCGTCGAGGTGGACGGAACCCAGCTCGTGCTCAACGGCATCGGTCTGCGCAAGAAGTTGTGGGTGGAGGTGTACGTCGCCGGTCTGTACCTACCGGCGAAGACGACCGACGCGCGGGTCGCGATGGAGTCGCCAGGCCCGAAGAAGGTGGTGATGCACTTCCTGACCGACAAGGCGACCAAATCGAAGATGGACGATGCCTGGCGTGAGGGGTTCGAGGCGAACTCTCCGGGCAGCCGCCAGAAGCTGGGCGCCGAGATCGGGAGGTTCGTCGACTTCTTCGGCGACATGAAGGACGGGGACGTCATCGAGCTGACGATGGTCCCGGGGGTCGGCACCACCGCGACACTCAACGGTGCCGAGGTCGGCGTCATCGCGAGTGACGAGTTCGCGCCGGCGCTGCTGTCGGTGTGGCTCGGCGACTCGCCACCGACCGAGGATCTCAAACAGGGGTTGCTGGGCGGCTGAACGGCCCGCGACGGAACCGATACACTCGGACCGGATCCGCACGCCGGACCCCATGCGGGTGCGGCGACGATGCAACTGCGACACACGGGGGCAGCGATGGACTACGAGACGCTCAAGATCAGCGACGTCGAAGGTGTCCGCTGGGTCACCGTCAACCGGCCGGACAAGCTCAACGCGCTCAACCGTCAGACGATGGCCGAACTCGACGCGGCGTTCGCGGCCGCCGCCGACGAGGACGACGTGCTCGCGGTCGTCGTCACCGGCGCCGGGGACAAGGCGTTCGTCGCTGGCGCGGACATCTCCGAGCTCAACACGCTCGGACCTGTCGAGGCCAAGGAGTTCGGTCTCCGTGGGCAGGCGATCTTCGACCGGATCGAGGGGATGCGGAAGCCGGTCGTGGCGGCGGTCAACGGGTACGCCCTGGGTGGCGGATGCGAGCTGGCGATGGCGTGCCACCTGCGCGTGGCCTCGTCCAACGCGGTGCTCGGGCAGCCGGAGGTGAAGCTCGGGTTGATCCCGGGGTACGCGGGCACCCAGCGCCTGCCGCGGCTGGTGGGGCGTGGGCTGGCGCTGGAGATCCTGCTCACCGGGCGCAACGTGACGGCGGAGGAGGCCCATCGGATCGGGCTCGTGAACCGGACGTGCGCGCCCGAGGCGCTGACGCAGACGGTCAACGAGCTGCTCAAGGCGATCCTGCGCAACGGACCACTCGCGGTCGCCCACTGCCTCGAGGCCGTGCGCGCGGGAACCGAGATGGCGTTCGAGGACGCGTGTCTGCTCGAGGCCACCCTGTTCGGTCTGTGCGCGTCGAGCGAGGAGATGCGGGAGGGCACGGCGGCGTTCCTGGAGAAGCGGCCCGCGCGGTTCCGGTGACGCTCCGCGAGCCACCGCCGGGCTTTCCCCCACGGGTCGACGTACGGCTCGACGGGTGGCGGCTGACGTGGGCAGAGCTCGAAACGGTCGATGTCGGCGTCGAGACGTTCCGCGCAGCGTTCGAGAAGGAAACGGCGCGTCTCACACAGCGGTGGCACGACCGGTCGATCTCCGCCGACGCCACGGTCACCGAGGTGCGGCGGCTGTTCCGGGCGGCCGGGTGTGATCCCACGCGGTACCGCCCATCGTCGGAGGCGCTGCTCCGTCGCCTCCACCGAGACGGCGTGGGGTCGACCGGGGTGCCCGTGGTCGACGTCAACAACCTGCTGTCGATGCGCCTGCGGGTTCCGTGCTGCGTGATCGATCCGAACGCGATCGCTCCGCCGCTGACGTTCCGGCCCGGCCTCCCCGGCGAATCGATGACGGCGATGCGCGGCCCGATGCGACTCGACGGCAAACCGGTGCTCGCGGACGGTGTCGGCCCGTTCGGGACGCCGATCAGTGACGCCGAGCGCGTCAAGGTGTCGCCGGACACCCGTGCGGTCTGGATGGTGGTCTATCTGCCCGAGCGGGGTGCCGAACCGGTCGATCTGGAGGGCGAGCTCGCCGGCCTGCTGAGGCTGATGCCGGTGGCGCGTGTCCTCGCGGTTGCTTGATCGGCCGCCCACGCGTCCGTAATATGCTGTACGACACGTGGGTCAGGGAGGCGATCGGTGAGCGAAGGCGACAGTCCGCGCAAGATCAAGGTCGTCGACCGCCGGTGGTTCACCGACGACGGGGAGTTGCGCCAGGACCGACCGATCGAGCGGTCGACCACGACGGACGAGCCGTCGCGGCCCGTCGGCGCACAGGCCGAGCCTCCGCGATCGGCCGCCGGAGCGCCCTCTCCGGGTTCGAATGCACCGGTGACCAACCCCGCATTTCTCGAGCTCGTCGCGACTCTCGCGCAGCAGGCGGAGCTGTTCCTCACCGGAGCGGAGGGATTTCCGAAGCAACCGGAGCAGGCCCAGCGTCTCATCGACTACCTCGGCGTGCTGGAGATGAAGACCCGCGGAAACCTGTCGGCGGAGGAGTCGCAGCTGCTGTCCAACATCGTGTTCCAACTCCGAACGCTGTACGTGCAGTCCAGAGGATGACGGGCCGACTTCGCCTGTTGCTGGTCGGGGCGATCCTGGT
>Ga0316576_10002251_pt1 | contig 10922 bp, 8 predicted proteins | sample S0NA_FD_203075 | JGI IMG/M metagenome (GOLD analysis project Ga0316576, IMG submission 203075) | Rhizosphere microbial communities from salt marsh grasses in Alabama, United States - S0-2_050615r3r5 | ecosystem: Host-associated > Plants > Roots > Rhizosphere | place: USA: Alabama | collected... | reverse complement strand
AGGGGCCGGTGTAGGTGCCGCCGAAGAGCGCGAGCTCGATCTGGTGCTTCTTGCGGTGACGCAGCTCGGGGTCCAGCACGGCGGGGAGCGCGTGGCTGTCCGGATTCTCCGCCCGGGTCGTGGACCCGCCAAGGAGGATCAGGCAGACAACGAGCCGTGGCCACCGCGTCGATCCCATCGCGCAAAGCCTGGCACCGATGCGCGGCGGGGCCAGCCGATTGTCGCCGCCCCCCTGAAGCTCACCCGCCCAGGGGCCCCGGGAGCCGCTCCTGCAGAAACTCGCGCCGGCGCCGGCGGCGCTGGGCGTCCTTGATCAGCGCGCCGATGCCGAAGGGCCAGAGCGGCGTGAAGAGCAGGATCAACATCGCCGCGCGCGAGGGGATCTCGACGGGGTGCTTCGCGTTGCGCCCCGGAGCGCGGTTCTGGGCGAACCAGGCCTCGCAGAGCGGACAGCGCCGATCCGGGGGATGGGCGTGCTCCGGGCAGAGCGGTCGGCCGCAGCGGTAGCAGCGCTCCGTGGCGAGCGCCTTGCAGACCGCGCAGCCTTCCCCCGATCGGTAGGGCACCCATTGATCCTGCCATCTTCCCTGCCCCGCGTCAGTTAGCGCGCAACCTTTTTGCTCCCGCGCCGATAACCAGACCGAGACCAACCTTCACGAACCGGGAGAGGACCATGTCCAGGACAGATGCTTGCGGAATCTCTCAGAGCTGCACGCCCGCGCCGCCGACGTATCCACTCGAGGAGCCAGACACCCCGGCCGCCGAGCCCCCGCCCGGCGGCGCCCGCGATCGCCTCGCCCGCCCGGGCGCCGCGCAGGCGCGGCTGACCCGCCTCTCCGGCGCGACCCGGAAGTACGCGGGTGGGCAAGGCATGTCGCCGTCCCCCGCGCTGGAGCAGGACCCGGCGGTGCAGCGCTACCGCTACAGCCCCGAGGATGGACGCTACCAGGTGACCCGATACGATCCCGAGCTCGTCCGCTTCACCCGCGACGGGCGGCCGCTCACCGGACCCACGGTGACGCTGGACAACCGGCAGACGCGCCTCGACGACGCGATCCAGACCGTGCGGGACCGCGCAGTGGCGCGGATCAAGGCGGTGCGGACCCTGGAAGAGACGCCGTTCGGCACCAAGGCGCTGCTCTCCGCGGGCCAGTGCCGGCCGGTCTACACACACCTGCTCGCCGCGATCCAGCACACGGCGCGGGCCGAGGAGCTGCTGCGGGCCGGCAAGGGCGAGGCGGCAAAGCAGGCCCTGGCCCGGGCCACGCAGTCCTACAACGACGCGGCGATCAAGCTGAACAGCGCGAAGCGGCAGATCGAGAACAATGTCGAGCTCACCGTCGGCCTGCTCAAGGCGCTCAAGGCCGCGGGCGAGGTGGCCGAGATCGGGCTGACCATCGCTGGCGCCGGCGCGGTGGGCAAGGCCGCTTCCGGTCTGGTCAAGGCCGCGGGCGGCGCGGACTGGGCGATCTCCACGGCCAAGGTCGTCGGCGGGGCCGCGGCGAAGACGGGCATCACGGGCCTGCGCCAGGCCCGGGACCAGCTGCTGGACCCCGAAAAAACCATCGACTGGAGCAAGATCGGCAACGACGCGGCCAAGAACATGGTCTGGAATCTCATCTCGGGCGGCTTCTCCCACCACCTCGGGGAGCTGATGAAGGCGGCGGACACCGGTCCGACGAAGGAGCTCCTCGCCCGGGTCGGGCAGAAGCTCAGCGTGAGCCTCGCCCGGAAGGTGAGCGACATTGTGACCAACGCCGTGAAGCGAAACGAGCGGGCCACTCCCCGGCAGCTCGCCGACCGGGTGAGACGCGAAGCTGAAGAGGCGATTCGCGAGACCTTGGCCGAGGACGGCCACAACGTGACCGAGAGCACGCGCAAGGCGATCCTCGCCACGCTGCTCAAGATGGCGCTGACGCAACAAGGGCGCTGACCGGCCGCCCGACTGGCCAGCCGTGGACGCTCGCCCCCAAGGGGCGCCAGCGATTCCGGCCAGATGCGCTGGCCGGCGACTTGCAACGGACCTGGGCCGTGCTCCGACGCACCAGGTCACATCTGCACCTCGCCATGCTGCTGGCGCTCGCGCTCGGGGGCGCGGCCCACGCGGCCCACGAGCCCTTCGTCGCCCGCGAGCGGGCGCACCTCTCCCGGGCCCGGGCGCAGCTCGCCGAGCAGGTGGCCCGGCCCCGCGCCGACGCGGTCCGGGCCCTGCAGCGCTACACCCACGAGGTCGACCGGCTGGTCCGCGCGGCGGATCGCCAGGTCGCGAAGGAGATCGGCAAGGCGCCGCTCGACCCGACGACCGGCAAGCCCGTGGCCTACGAGCTGTTCGCCATGGGCTCCTACGGCCGGCGCGAGCTCGCGCCGGTCTCGGACCTGGACTACGGCATCCTCACGGCGCGCTCGAGTCCGCAGGTCCGGCGCTACTTCAGCCGCTACGCCCGACACCTCGGGGACCTGCTCGGCGCCATCGACGGCGCGGGCCGTCTCAGGCCCTGCACCGGCATGAGCCCGACGGGGAGCTACGGCGACGCCCTGGTCGACACGCCAGACAGCCTGGCGAGCTGCGTCGCCGGGTCGAGCCGCGCCGTGGCCAAGCGAGCGGTGCGGGAGCGCGAATACATCCAGGCCGCGCTGAGCAGCACGCGGCCCGTGGTCCGCCGCGGGCGGGCCGGCCTGCACCGCCGCTTCGTCGGCGAGACGCGCGCCCTGCTCTCGCCGAACCGCGGCCCCCTGGTCGAGCACCTGCTCCCCTCGCTGCGCGACCCCTTCGGCCTGCCCGCCGCCGCCGCCGACCCGGCCTGGTCCCGCGGGCTGGCCACCCCGGCGCCCAAGGACCCGGAGCGGGCGATCAACGCGGGCCAGGTCAACATCAAGCACGACATCCTGCGGGCGTTCCAGATTCCCGTGCTGGTCCTGCGCCAGCTCCACGGCATCCGGGCCACCGACACGGCGAGCGTGCTGCGCCAGCTCGAGCGAAGGGGAAAGATCGAGCCGGCCCTCGGCCAAGGGCTGCGCCGGGCGCTGCAGGACGCGCTGCGGCTGCGCACGCGCCAGCACCTCGCCGCCGGCGCTCCCGACGACCGGCTGGGCAAGATCGGCCCGCGCGAGCAGCGCCAGATCCGAGAGATGGTCCCGCTGCTCAAGGCCCTGCGCCAAATGGTGGAGCCCACCGCGGCGCCCTGACGCTCAGCGCCGCGCCGCGCGCGCGAGCTCCGCGCGCAGCGCCTCGAGCGGCCCGCCCGGACCCAGGGGCCGGCGGTAGGCGATCCAGACCGTGCTCCTCGCCAGGGTCCCCACAGGGAGCCGCCGCAGCGCTTTGCCGCGCAGCGCCGCGGCGTCGTCGGGGAGCAGGGCGAGGAAGCGCCCGGCAGCGCAGACCTCCAGCGCCAGGTTCAGCGCGCTGACCCGCAGGCCCACGCGCCGCCGCAGGTTCGGCGGCCACCCGTCGCTCGCCGCTCCCCCCGCGGCGACGAAGGGGTAATCGAGGCAGGTCTCGAGCGCCGGGCGACGGCGACGCGCCAGGGGGTGGCCGCGGCCGCAGTAGAGGCCGTAGGTGATCTCGGTCAACCGCTCGATGGCCAGCGGCTCGGGCACCTCGCCGTCCTCGATCAGCGCGAGGTCGATGCCCCCCTTGAGCAGCGCCTGGCAGGCGGCCCGGTTGTCCCAGCTGACCAGCTCGGGCACCACGTCGGGATAGCGCCGGGAAAGCCGCTCGAGAGCCGGCAGCAAGTAGACCCAGCTTACCGAGTTGCTCGCGCTCACGCCGAGGGGACCCGCGGCGCCGAGCCCGCCGAGCCGCTGCAGGCCGTCGTCGAGCAGCCGCATGGCGTCGCGGACATGCCCGAGGAACAGCTCCCCGGCGTCGTTGAGCTGCAGGCGGCCCGCGGCGCGCCGGAACAGCGGCTGACCCAGGTCGTGCTCGAGGAGCTTGATCATCCGCGACAGCCCCGGCGACGAGGTCCCCAGGGCGCTCGCCGCGCTGGGCAGATGCTCGGTCTCGGCCACCGCCCGGAAGGCCGGCAGCCAGCTCCACAGGCGAGCAAGGCGGCGCACGCGCTCCATCGGCTCATTATGATTTTGGTAACGAATGAGAACAACCATTTTAATGGCGGCAATGAGCGCCCGGGCCATGGAAAGACCAGCCCGCGACGGGCGGAGACGAGAAACAGACACATCAGCGACGGAGTTTGACCCCAGTTTGACGAGCTTGACTGGAGAGGAGGAAGGACGATGAGACGACGTAGACTGCACCTTGCAGCATTTCTGGCGGCCGCGCTGGCGGCCTGCGGGGGCGAGGAGCCCGGCACCCCGGCGATCGACCTCTCGGCGGTCCAGCCGGCGACTGGCAAGGCCGACAGCGCGGACGTGCACACTGGAACGGCCGGGGGCGGCTACAGCCGCCTCGAGCTCCAGGGCCAGGTGGCCAAGGACCTGTGGCAGGTGATGGAGTCTGGCGCGTTCCAGCAGACCCAGATAGGGACACTCAGCTACCTGGTCGGGCTGTACAGCGTCTGCGCCAGCGACGGCAGCGCCGCCGCCTGCCACGTCTACGCGAAGGCGGTCAAGGGGCCGGGGCCGCGCTTCGAGGCCACGGTGCACGGCCCCCGCTTCGCATCGGCGCCGAGCGAGATCTTCGGCGCCCTGGCGGCATACAACAAGACCAGCCCGGCCAGCGTGACCGCGCTGGAGAGCGCTCACATTGCCTGCGCCAAGGACGCGGTCAACGTCTGGTGCGGCTTCGACGCGGACAAGAAAAAGGAGACCCTGTCGGTCTCCCTCTCCGGGCTGCAGAAGCTCGGCCCGGGCCACCTCTACGAGGGCTGGCTGATCACGCCTGCCGGACCGGTGAGCGCCGGCCGCTTCAGCGACCCGTTGGGCTACACCGTCGAGGTGGACCCGGCGCTCGCCGCCGCGGCCACCCACTATGTCCTGACCATCGAGCCGGCCAAGAACGACGACCCCGCCCCGTCCGCGACCCACGTGGTCGCCGGTCCGCTGGTCAAGGGGCGCGCGGCGCTGTCCAGCGCCGATCCGGCGGCCCTGGGCACCGACTTCGCCCAGGCGGCTGGAAGCTTCATCCTCGCCACCCCGTCCAGCCCCGCCGCGAACGACTTCGATCAGGGCATCTGGTTCGTCGATCCCAGCGCCGGCCCCGGGCCCTCCCTCGACCTGCCCCCGCTCCCCGCGGGCTGGGCCTACGAGGGCTGGGTCGTGCTGAACGGCAAGCCCGTCTCCACCGGCCGCTTCACCTCGCCCGCCGGCGCGGACTCCGACGGCGCCGGCCCGACGGCCGGCCCGGACCCCGGCCCCCCCTTCCCGGGCCAGGACTTCATCAGCCCGCCCCGCCTGCTCCCCGGCGGCAAGGCGGTGATCAGCGTGGAGCCGGAGCCTGACGACAGCCCCACGCCCTTCGCGCTCAAGCCGCTGGTCGGCGACATCCTGGCCAAGGGCCAGGGCGAGCGCCAGGAGCTCGAGAGCAACTCCACCGCGTTGACGATCGGCGGCGTGGCGGTCTTCGAGAGCGCGACCCGCGGCGCGCGGGTCGTTGTCGCCAACCGGGGCTCGGGCTCGATCAGCGTGATCGACGCTGGCAGCAACGAGCTGCTCTGGACCGTGGACCTTCCCGGGGGCGGCGAGCCGATGTACGTCACCTACAACCGCACCCACGATCGCGTCTTCGTCGGCGACCGCCAAAACGACCGGGTGGTAGCCTTCGACGCCGCGAGCTTCGCGGCGCTGGGCAGCGCGCCGTCCGGCAAGGGCGTGTTCCACATGTGGGGCTCGCCGGACGACCGCACGCTGTGGGTGGTCAACGACGTGGACAGGACCCTGGCGGCCGTCGACCAGCGGACGCTCAAGCTCAAGCGCACGTTGGCGATCCCCCAGGACCTCGCCGCCGCCGGCGGCAAGCCCCACGACGTGGTCGTCGATCCCTTCGGCCACGCGGTCTACACCACGATCGTCGGCCTGACCGGCAAGAGCGTCGTGGTGAAGCTCGGCGCGCTCACCGGACACGAGCTGGCCCGGGCCGACGTCGGCGGCGACGCCCACCTCGCCGTCGGGGCCCAGGACAGCCGGCTCTACGTCCCGGCCCAGGAGGCCGACACGGTGCACGTGCTCTCGCGCTACAACCTGGCCGAGCAGCGGCAGATCCCCGTCCCCGGAGCCCACGGCGTGGCCCTGGCCAGCGACGCGGCCTACCTCTACGTCGGCAACCTCCCCGCCGGCGGACCGATGGCTCTCTACAGCGTGGACCTCGCCGCGCAGGCCCTCGTCGGCCCCGCGGTGGACGTGCCCTCGGACGGGAAGCCGCACAACCTGGCGCTCAGCGACGACGACCGCACGCTGTTCGTGACCCACTCGGGCCCCACCGCCCGGCGGCTCACCGTGCTCTCGCTGACCAGCCGCGCCCAGCCCGCCGTCGTCACCGAGCTCGACGTGGGCCTGAACCCCTTCGGCCTCGCCTTCCTCCGCCGTTAGCGCCGACCGCCCGCCCTGCCCCCGCCGCTTGACGTTCCACACCGGGCCGGGGTGGAATGCACGCCATGGACGCGAGCACCCTGATGACCCTGGTCACCTTCGGGATCTACCTGGTGCTGCTGCTGGGCATCGGCTGGTGGGGTGACCGCCGCTACGGCAAGACCTACGAGGGCTTCGTCACCGCCGACAAGTCGCTGGGCGGCTGGGTCGCCGCGATCAGCTCGGCGGCGAGCTCGGAGAGCGCGTGGGTGATGCTCGGCCTCTCCGGCCTGGGCTACTCCAAGGGCGTCGCGGCCTACTGGGCCGCCCTCGGCTGCACGCTGGGCTTCGTCGCCACGTCGCTGTTCGTCGTGGTCCAGCTCCGCCGCTCGTCCACCGGCGTCCAGATCCTCACCCTCGGCGACTACCTCGAGCACCTGCTCGGCGACCGGCGCCACCTGATCAAGATCGTCTCGTCGCTGCTCATCGGCTTCTTCATGCTGGTCTACGTCGTGGCCCAGTTCGTGGGGACCGGCAAGCAGATGGCCGGCATGCACCTGATGGGCTACCACCTGGGGGTCATCGCCGGGGCGGTGATCATCGGCATCTACGTGCTGATCGGCGGCTACGCCGCCGTGTGCTGGACCGACCTGGTGCAGGGCTTGCTGATGGCGGCGGTGATGGTGGTCTTCCCGGTGATCGCCGTGGCCAAGGCCGGCGGGCTCGGCGCCGTGGAAGAGACCCTCGCCGCGGCGAAGCTGGACACGATCTGGGTCGGGGCCGAGGGACCGACCTGGGCCGCCCTGGGCTTCGCCCTGGGTCAGCTCGGCATCGGTCTCGGCTACCCCGGCATGCCCCACTCCATCATCCGCTTCGTCACCGTGCGGGACGAGAAGGCGGCGAGAAACGCCGCGATCATCGGCGTCGGCTGGGGCGCCCTCGTTCTCTTTGGCGCGGTGACGCTGGGCCTCGTCGGCCGGACGCTGGTGCCCGGGCTCGCCGACCCCGAGCACATCTTGCCCGCCTTCACCGCCAGGTTCTTCCACCCCGTGGTGGGCGGGCTGATCCTCGCCGCGGTGAGCGCGGCGATCATGTCCACCGCCGACTCCCAGCTGATGATGGCGGCCACGGCGGTGATCCACGACCTGTTCTACCCGCTGCTCAAGCGGGAGCCCCCCAAGGGGCGGATCATGGTGGTCCAGATCCGCGTGATTATCGGCGTCCTCGCCCTCACCGCCATGGGCCTGGCCCTCGTCGAGCCCAAGGTGATCTACACCTTCGTGCTCTTCGCCTGGGGCGCGCTCGGCGCGGCGTTCACCCCGGTGATCCTGCTCAGCCTGCACTGGAGGCGCCTGAGCTGGCAGGGCGCCCTCGCCGCCTTCATCCTCGGCCCGCTGACGATCATCGTCTGGAAGGTCAGCGGCCTCTCGACCCACCTCTACGAGCTGTTCCCGGGCGCCATCGTGGCGACCGTGGGCGCGGTGGTGGTCTCCAGGCTGGCCCCCGCCCGCGCGCCGGGAAGCTAGGCCGCCGCCCCACCGGTATATAAAGAAGAGGAATTTGACGTGCGGCCACAGTGCGCCAACACTGTAGTGGGTGCGCCGGTTGCGTCCCGGCGCCCCATCGGATAGGAGATGTTGACCCGTAGCACCGACATAGAACGCGAGGTCCGCACCATGCGACAGCTGTCCGCCTTCCTGCTCGCGCTGGCGGCGATCACCCCGGGCTGCCCGGCCGCCGGGACCCCGACCACCCCGGGCAAGCCGGGCGGAAACGAGCAACTGGCCGCCGCCGGCGGCGTCCAGCCCGTCGGCGCCGACCCGCAGCCCGCCGGCGCGGTCCAGCTCACACCGCCCGAGCAGATCCCGGCCGAGCGCCGGGTCCACGCCTACCTCGACGGGCAACACCGGGTGATGGACATCGACCAGGCCCGCTCCCTCGGGCTGACCGTCGTCGACCTGAGCGACGACTGGGTCCCCTTCATCTTCTGGTCCCGCACCCCGGGCAAGGAGGACTACAAGCCCAACGCCTACCTGGACACCTACGTCGATCTGGCCAACGACCGCATCGACGTCGACGGCGTCGCCCTCTCCAAGTGGGAGCGCAACTACCTCGAGGTCTACGGCATCCCGCCCTCGCTCTCGGTGCTGCGCCGGCGCTTCGTGGAGGACGAGCAGAAGGCCTGCTTCGAGAAGCTCGACCTCGGCGTGTTCAAGGAGGGCTACCACGGCCCGATCAAGCTCGCCGATCCGGCGGGCAGCGAGCGGGAGCTGCGCCGCTACCACGCCGCCCGGGCGGCCTACCGCGCCGCGCTGCGCAAGGCGCGTGTGCGGACCCTCGAGGCCCTGCTCAAGAAGCCCGCGTACCGCAAGGTCGCCGAGAACTACCAGCGCTACGACTGGCGCCACCGGGCGATCCGCGCGATGCAGAAGCGCCTGATCTGCGAGGGGATGTTCGGCCGGCGCACGCCCAACCTGAAGCCGTTCGTCATCACCTGGCAGGTGCGCCAGGCCCTGCGCGAGTTCGAGCGCAAGCACGACATCTACGGCTGGGGCATGGTGTTCCAGACCACGGCCGAGGCCCTGGGGCGCTCGCCGAGGGAGAACAACTTCGAGTCGCTCAAGCGCGTCCTCACCGAGCGCGTGGTCAGCGCGGCGCGGATCCTCGAGGACGGCACCGCCGGCCGCCGCGCGAGCTACCGCTCGGCGAGCGGCAAGCGGCTCCCCGTGCGCAACCTGGTCAAGGAGTTCTCCGAGGCTTTGCTGCATCACATGGGCCTGACCGACGCGGACAAGGCCCTGGAGTTCATACGCGCGCACAGCGAGGAGGACTTCAAGCGCCTCTTCGTCGCCGTCCGGCTCCCGGCCGTGCCCGAGTACTACTCGGACAACATGGACCTCGAGGTGGTCATCGACCGCGGCGACGTGTGGTACGACCTGCCGTTCGACGAGAAGGGCAAGCGCAAGGCCCAGCCCCGCAGCCACTTCCCGCACCTCAAGCTGCTGGTGAGCTACAACAAGCAGAAGATCCCGCTCGTGCGCTGGCGCACCACCATCGGCGGCTGGCAGGCGGAGATGAAGGACGGAGAGGAGTACTACAAGTACAAGATCTCCGACGTGGGGCCGCGGATCTGGCGCCACATCGTCGCCGGCCCGGTCTGGGTCCCGCCCAAGATGACCCCCTCACGGGACATGGTGAAGATCCGCCCGGTCCGCAACCGCTCCGAGCGCATCGTCGGCCACCGCACCTTCGGCCCGGGCTACGCCTCGGCCTACGGCCTGGTCGCCGCCTTCCACGTCACCAAGGAGGGCCGCGACAACCAGGTGCGGACCCACGGCTCGGTGAACTACATGAGCATCCGCGGCAGCTACTCCCACGGCTGCCACCGGCTCTACAACTACCGCGCGGTGCGGATGTTCTCCTTCGTGCTCGCCCACCGGCCCTTCGAGCGCAAGGGCCAGAGCCGCCTGGCCTACCAGCACCGCTTCGAGCACCTGGGCGAGGAGTTCCAGATGGACCTGCGCACGCGGGGCTACTACTACGAGCTCAAGCCCCCGGTGCCGGTGAACGTGCTGGAGGGGAAGATCAAGGGCGAGACCAAGGAGCCCATCGAGGGCTACGTCAAGAAGCCGTCGGTGGTCTACCAGGACGACGTCGCCGGCGTGAAGCGCACGCCGGGCAGCACCACCGCCCCGCGCATCGGGCCGAAGAAGCCCAAGTCGCTCATGTCCCAGCCCCAGAACCTCTAGTCGCCGTACTCCATGAAGACCTCGAGCCGCTTGCCCTTCTGGGTCGGGGTCTTGAGGCAGAAGAAGACCTGGTGCGGGATGGAGAAGTAGCTGTCGCCCACCGCCTTGCCGCCAGAGAGCCCGCGGTAGACCACGTCCTGCAGCACGCCCAGCTTCTTGAAGCCGTCGATGGCCTTGGTCAGCCGGGCGACGCTGTCCGGCATCATGTCGCCGAGTGCCCGCTTCAGCTGGCGCTTGACCTGGGTCGGGCCGGTGGCCGTCCGGAAGCGCACGCCGCTCGACTCGAAGTTTTTCATGTCCTTTCGGATGAGCTTCACCGCGTCCTTGCGCTTGAAGGTGTTCGGGTTGTAGCTGCGGAAGGCGTAGGCGCCGTTTCCGAGCTCGACGTTGCACACGCTGCCGATGAGCCGGTTCATCTGGGCCGAGACACTGGGTTGGGTCGAACGAGCCCGCACCGGGCCACGCGCGTGGGCCGTTGACCCGATCGCCATGACGCACCAGGCCACAACACACACCGCAAAAGATGCTCTCATTGTTGGTCCTCCGTTTTGTGGAACCTACGGGCGCGGCCGGGCGGAATGCAGCTTGCGCGCCATCCGCTACACCTGGAAATCCCAGCCATTCCCGGCGACGCCCCGTCGAGGAATCGGTGTCCGCCGAGACTCCCCATTCGGATCTGGGATACCTGTTACCATGCCGGGGTCGCACGGG
>Ga0316576_10002250_pt1 | contig 10923 bp, 8 predicted proteins | sample S0NA_FD_203075 | JGI IMG/M metagenome (GOLD analysis project Ga0316576, IMG submission 203075) | Rhizosphere microbial communities from salt marsh grasses in Alabama, United States - S0-2_050615r3r5 | ecosystem: Host-associated > Plants > Roots > Rhizosphere | place: USA: Alabama | collected... | reverse complement strand
CGGCGGTTCGAGTCGCCCTCGTCGCGATCGGACTGCTGGTGGCGAGTCTGGCCCTCCGTGCGGCGCCGGCGCAGGCGCAGGCGATCACGGGAATCGTCGAGGACGGCTCGGGCGCACCGATCGCGGGCGCTTTCGTCGTGCTCGAGGACTCGTCCGAAGCCGCCGTGGCGCGCACGCTCACCCGGGATGACGGAGGCTACCGTCTCGCGGCTCCGGCGTCCGGCAGATACCGGTTGCGGACCGACCGGATCGGGTACGTGGGTACGGTGTCGCCCTGGCTCCGACTCGAAGCGGGACAGACGCTGGTGCACCGGTTCCGGGTCGAGCCGATTCCGATTCGTCTTCAGCGGATCACGGTGAACGAGCGCGCACGCTGCGAGTTGCTTCCCGACGAAGGCGTTCAGCTGCAGAGCGTGTGGGACGAGGCTCGAAAGGCGCTCACGGCCACCTCCTGGACGGGGCAGCAGCCGTATTTCAGGTTCGATGCGGTAATGCACAGCCACGCGCTCGACGAACGGGGACGTCCGCTCTCGGAGGCCGTGCTGGAGGAGGTCCGGTTCTACGGTCGACACCCGTTCCGTTCCATCCCGGCCCGCGACCTTGTGTTCGGGGGGTTCGTCCAGGAGCCGGAGGGTCGCGTCGCCTACTACGCACCCGATGCGGATGTCCTGCTTTCCGAGACCTTCGTCCGCCGGCACTGCTTCCGCCTCGTCCGGGGCGGAATGGATCGAGCCGGGCTGCTCGGTCTGGAGTTCGAGGCGCTTCCGCAAAGCCGGCTCCCGGACATCGAGGGTGTCATGTGGCTGGATCCGACGACCTCGGAGCTGCGAAGGCTGGACTACTCCTACGTCAACCTGGACGTACCGGTGAGCACGGAGCGGCTCGGCGGCCAGGTCGAGTTCACGAAACTTCCCACGGGGGCCTGGATCATCCGGGGCTGGAGAATCCGCGTGCCGGTGATCGAGTGGGTCGAAGGTCGGCCGGGACGAACGGCGGGGCGGTACCGGCTGACCGGAATCAACGAGGGAGGCGGACAGGTTCTCGCCGTCTGGCTGACCGCCAGGATCGCGGGGCTGCTGCCCGCCGACACGTTGCGGGTGAAGCCGCCGCCCGATTCGCTGCTGGTCCGGTTCGAGCTTCGGGAGCCCTAGAGGAGATTCTCCGGATCCCGGTCGATTTCCAGCCGGACCTTTCCGGGCACCGGCGCATGCGTGGCCGTGAAGCGGAGGATTGCACCCAGATGGCCGGCATGCACCTGCTTGATCAAAATGTGCCAACGCCAGCGTCCGCGGAGGCGGTCGATCGGGCAGGGAGCAGGCCCCAGCAGGCCGGTGCCCGTCAGCTCAGGTCGTGCCGAAACCAGTCCTTCCAGCCAATCCCCCAGCGCCAACGCCGCGCTCTCGACCTCGTCTTCATCGCTCCCGCTGACCACGAGATTGGCGAGCCGCAGGTGGGGAGGGTATCCGGGCTCCTCGCGGTCCGACAGTTCACGCTCGGCGAATTCCTCGTAGTCGTGCTGGAGAGCACTCCGAATCGCGAAGTGTGACGGTCGGGAGGTCTGAACCAGCACCTCGCCGGGTCGAGTTCCGCGTCCGGCCCGGCCGGCGACCTGGGAAAGCAGCTGGAAGGTCCGTTCGGAGGCCCGGAAATCCGGGAGATTGAGCCCCACGTCGGCGTCGATCACCCCGACGAGCGTGACGCCGGGAAGGTCCAGGCCCTTCGAGATCATCTGCGTACCGAGCAGGATGTCGACCTCGTTGCGCCGGACCGACTCGAGAATGTCGCGATGTGACCATTTCCGGCCCGTCGTGTCGACGTCCATGCGGGCGACACGCGCCTCTGAAAACAACTCGCCCAGCCGCCGCTCCACCTGTTCCGTACCGACGCCGGTATACGCCAGCGTCTCCTCTCCGCACTCGGGACACCGCTCGCGGGAGGGCTCCTCGTGCGCGCAGTGGTGGCAGACGAGGCGACCCCGCTTGCGATGCCAGGTCAAGGACACGTTGCAGCTTCGACAGATGGCGATCCAGCCACAGGCATCGCAGGAGACCCACGTGGAGTGTCCCCGCCGGTTGAGCAGCAGGATCGCCTGCTCCTTCCGGGCGAGTCGGGCCTCGAGCGCCGTCCTCAGACGCTCGGAAAGGATGATGGGGAGAGGTCCCTCCTCCTCCCGCATGTCCACGAGCTCGACCTCCGGCAGCGGGTGTACGGTCGCGCGGTCCGGGAGCTCCAGCCCCGTCCAGGCGCCCTGCCTCACGCGGGCCCACGTTTCGAGCGACGGAGTCGCGGAGCCGAGCAGGCAGAGCGCGCCCGCTCGCTCGGCCCGGACGATTGCCACCGAGCGCGCGTGGTAGCGGGGCGTCTCGCCCTGCTTGTAGCTGCCATCGTGCTCCTCGTCCACGATGATCACGCCGGGGTGCGCGACCGGAGCGAATACGGCCGAACGAGTGCCGACCACGACCCGTTTCCGTCCCTCGCGAAGAGCCGTCCAGGCGTCCCGACGCTCGCCGTCGGAAAGACCCGAGTGCAGCACCGCCACGTCGTCGCCGAACTCCGCCCGGACCCGTGCCACGGTCTGCGGTGTGAGGGAGATCTCGGGAACCAGCAGGATCGCACCCCGGCCGCGGTCGACCACGTGTCGCATGAGTCTGATGTAGACGACCGTCTTTCCCGATCCGGTCACGCCACGCAGCACGGCGACTCCGGGCTCCGGTTGCCCGCTGAGCTCCTCGAGTTGCGCCAGAACGCTCTGCTGCTGCGGGTTGAGTTGGATCTCCCTGCCGCCGGCCTCCAGGTCGGAGAAGGGATCCCGGTCCACCGACTCGCTCGAGATCTCGACGAGGCCCCGCTCTGCCAGGCCGGAGAGGATGCCCCGTCCGAATCCCAGCTGTCGCTCCATGTGCGCGACTTCCGCCCGCCCCCCGATCGACTCCAGAGTCTCGTACGCTTCCCGCTGGCGGCGGGCCCTGCCGAACGCTTCCTCCCGCTCCGTGAGAGTCGGCAGCTCGCGGACGATGCGAACGACCTGCCTTCGCAACCCTCCACTTTCGCGGCTGCCGCCCCCGAGCAGGCCGGGCGGGAGTGCCGCCCTGTGGACGAGACCAGCCGGTGCGACGTAGTAGTCGGCGACCCAACGGCAGAGGTCCAACAGTTCGGGCGACAGCACGGGCTCCGTATCGAGAACACGACCGATCTCCCGCAGCTTCATCCCGGGGACCGAGTCCCGGTCGACCAACGCCTCGAGGACGCCGGTCTCCTGTCGCCGGCCGAATGGCACAACGACGCGTGTTCCCGGCAGGGCGGCCGATCGGAGTCGATCGGGAACCCGGTAATGAAAGCTCTGGAGTACCGGCTTCGGCAGGCTGACCCGGGCGACGCCTCCCCGGGCTCCTCCGTTGCCGGCATCCGATTCGGTCACTATCGCCTGCCTTCCGTCTCTCGCTCGCGCTCTTTCGACAATCTTGACGATGGGATCGCAGGTCCTCTAAACTCCGGCGACACGCAGTTTGAACCCTGAGAGAATCCATGGGCTGTCTGGCACTCAACGCTTCTTACGAGCCGCTCACGATCCTCCCGGTGCGACGGGCTCTCCGCCTCGTCATCGACCGGAAGGCCGAGGCGCTGGAGGTGGACCCGGAGCGGCCTTTCCGTTCGGAAGCGACCACCTGGCCGACTCCTGTCGTCATCCGGCTCGTTCGCTACATCCAGGTACCCCGGCGATTCCGCCGGCAGGTCACGAACACCTTCCTGTTCGCGCGAGACGGCTACAGCTGCCAGTACTGTGGCCGACACAAGCGCGACCTCGGCTACAGGGAGTCCCTGACGCGGGACCACGTCGTGCCGATCTCCCGTGGAGGCGACAACGGCTGGCTCAACGTCGTCACCGCGTGCAGCCGTTGCAATCTCCGCAAGGCGAATCGCCTTCCGTCGGAGTGTGGATTCCGGCTCATCACCCAGCCCGGCGTTCCAAGCGGAGTGGAGCTCATCTGGGCTGTCCGACGTGTCACCCCGATCCAGGCCCGCTACATCCGGATGTTCTACGGAGAAGACGTTCTCAACGCCATCTCGGTCTGAGGACGACGACACATGGGCTTCGGCAGTCTCGGGATCTCCGAGCTTCTCGTCATTTTCGTCATTGTGCTCGTATTTTTCGGGCCGAAACGGATGCCGGAGGTAGCCCGATCTCTGGGCAGCGCCATGCGCGAGTTCCGCCGGAGCCTGAACCAGATTCAGCGGGAACTCGAGGAGGCCGATCCGACGCGTGAGCTTCGCAAGGAGACGAAGGAGATCCTGAGCCGAATGCCCGAGGAGGTCCGCCCCCGGTCGCCCGGTGCCGGGCAGCGCACGCCAGTGTCTCCGGGGCCCTCCACGGCTGAAACCGGTCGCGCGACCGCCGGGTCGCCACCGGACTCGACCCCGGCGCCTGAGCCGGCACCGGCGCCAGAGACGGAGCCGGGTCTGGAGACCGGTGAAGCCGCCGAAGCCCGTCCCGACGTCAGCGAGCCGAAACCGGGCAGCGAATCCGGCTGAGCTGTGGCGGTCGACCACCGCGGCCTTCGCTGACCAGCCACAGGACTTCGCCATCTTCGCTCCATGTCACTCCCTCGCCTTGCGGTTCGAATGCGGCGAGCAGAGAGACGGTCAGTGCCTGGACCGACGTGTCCTGTGCCAGCAGACCCTGCCACGGAAGGAGGTGGAGGGCCGCGTAGCTGCGAACGGCGAGCCAGGAGCGATCCGTAGAAAGATCGGCCGCGGTCACGAGCTGCGATGAGCTCACGCCGATATCCACGGCCAGCCGACCAATGCGCTTCAGGACGTGGACAGCGTCCCTCTCGGATTCGAGCTCGGAGATGGACAGACCGTACAGGACGACCTCCTTCTCCCTGCCCTTCGAGATGATGCCGATTTCTCCGCGCACGTCATCGATCACCAGCCCCTCGGCGTCCCGCGGACCATCGGGAAAGACCAGCTCCCATACGTCGCGGGGCTCGAGCGGCGCGATCGGACCGCTGCCGAGTGAAGCGAGGGGCGGAAGCTCCACGCGGAGGACGGAGATGCTGCTGTGGGTGGCGAGGTTGTCTCCGATGTCGCCCAGGTAAGCGCACCACGCCTCACCGCAATGGCCGATCGCGAGATCCTCGAGGTCCCGGGCGGACCCCCAGGAGATCGGAGCCGACCCGAGCAGCAATCCGGTGCTGTCCACGGCGAACAGCACCGGGTCGTTTCCACTGTCGTTGTGGAGCCAGAACAGGCCGGCGCGCCTCGGATCTCGCGCGATCCCCGATGCTTCGACCAGCGCCGAGTCCAGCGACGCTACGACCGTGGCGCTCTCACAGATCTGGTTCGATGGAGCGTTCGAACCCTCTCGCGCCGAACCGTTCGCACAACCGGCGAAAAGAACAGCGATGCCGAGAATCCCGACCGCTCTCACGGAGTCGGGTTCTCCCCGGGGGCGCCGGTGACGGTGGGAAGCGAACTCCACGCTCCTCGTGACCTGGCGAGGATCTCGATCTTCTGGCCTCGCCGGCAACCGGAGCAGAGCGGAGCGGGGTTCGCTCCGTCGAACGCCCGATCACCGATGCGGAAGTCGCCGGGCGCAGTCGACAGATTCAGGTACAGGTCCCGTCCTTCCAGTGCCTGCGGGACCTTCCATTCCCCCGACAGGGTCCAGCCGGCGGCATCCGGGAGCGGCCCCGCGGGCCCGAGCCTGTCGGGTTTGTCGCCCTCCGGTACCGACCGGACCTCCCAACCCGAAAGGTAGATCACCTCGAGACCCGAGGGTTGTGGGGCCTCGAACGTCGATCCACCCGCCCGTTGCTTCACCTCTTCATCGGCCCACTCGAGCTCGATCTCTCCGCCCCGTCCACTGAGCCGTGAGAGTCGATCCAGGGGGACCCAGAGTCCGACCGACGCCGGCGTGCCCGGAGTCAACCAGCGGGCGCTTCCCCTCGCGTCGATGCCGTCGCCCCGAAGTCGAACGCGCACATTGTCGATCGGAGAGCGACTCCAGGCCGTGACCTCCAGGCTTACCTCTCCGAAGAGTTCCTCTTCCTGCCACGCGGTCCGACCGGAAGACCGGAGTTCATCCGCAGCGATCACCCAGGGCTCGGGACCCGTTCGGATCTCTCCGGGCGGTCGCGACGCCTGAATCCGGAGCGGGGTACCCCCCCCAGCCGTCGAGAGTCGTGCGGTCAGACCGAAAGGACCGTCGGACCCGGCGTCCTCGGTGGCCCGAAAGAGAAGCGTGTTCCAGCCGCCGCCGAGGCGGACCGGAACCGAACGCTCCCCGACCGCCTCGATCGGATCCCCGGCCCCGTCCCGGAGTGGCCGTCCGTTGATCCAGACGCCGACGTTCGTGTCGCCGAGCCCGCCCCAGGTGAGGATCATCGTGCGGTCTTCCGGGAGGCGCACGTAGGAGTGAGCGTAGGCGACCGCGGGCGACTCCCTCTCCGCCAATACCGAATCGAGCCGCAGCGAGCTCTCGCCGTCCCGTCGCACCAGGGTCCATGACGCTCCCGCCTGCTCACGACCGCGATCGGGAAACACGCCTTCCTCCCCGGGCCCGGTGAGCCCGGAATCGCCGGCGGTATCGCTGACGGGAAAAGGAGACGATACGAGCCACCGGTCGATCGGGACGGAATCCCCGGATCCGGAGAGTTTCGACTCTTGAGCGATCGCTTCGGTTGGGTCGACGGCCGCGATCGCGATCGTCATGACCGCGAGAAATGCCCCTCGCACGGCTCTACCCGCAATGCTGGTAATCGAACGCATGAAACCTCGAAGTGCTTGACCGTTGGAAGCGCAGGAGTCTAACCTCCCGAACGCAATACCGCACCGCGGTGCTCGGAGGTCCGCCACCGGACCGCGATCGTCGTGGGATCGTCACGCGCCGGAGGACAGCCATGAAGAGGATCGCGCGCCTGGACGTGAATGGGGAGCGCCACGAGGTGGCGGTGCCGGTGCACTACACGCTGCTCGAAACCCTCCGATACGGCCTCGGCCTTACCGGCACGAAACAGGGATGCGACAAGGGGGACTGTGGCGCCTGTACCGTGCTGATCGACGGCGATGCGATCCTCTCCTGCCTGCTTCCGGTGTGGGAAGCGGAGGAACGGAACGTGAGAACCGTGGAGGGCCTCGGCGACCCGCGCGAATTGCATCCGCTGCAGGAGGCCTTCGATCTCACCGGCGCTGCGCAGTGCGGATTCTGCACTCCGGGAATGCTGTGCAGTGGGGTCGGCCTCCTGGAGACCAACGTCACCCCGACGCGTCACGAGATCGCAGAAGCCCTGTCCGGAAATCTCTGCCGCTGCACCGGTTACACGAAGATATTCGAAGCGGTCGAGCGGGCGGCCCGTACGTTGCGCGAGCGAGGGGTCGCCGATGCATCCCGATGAGCTGAACGCCATTCAGGCGGAGCTCGCCGCGGCGGATTCGGTCGAAACAACCGGGCCCGACGAAATGTCCGTTCTGGGCCGTCGGAATCGGAGATACGAGGGACACGCCAAGTCGACCGGACTCGAACTGTACACGGACGATCTCTCGCTTCCCGGAATGCTGCATGGGAAGATCCTCCGCAGCCCCCACCCGCACGCGAGGATTCTTTCGATCGACACCGGGGGTGCCGAGGCCATGCCCGGCGTCCATGCCGTCCTCACCGGCGCCGACATGCCGGTCGCCTTCGGGATCATTCCATGGACGCGTGATGAACACGCCCTCGCGGTCGACAGAGTGCGCTACGTCGGTGATGCGGTGGCGGCCGTCGCGGCCGTCGATGAGGACACGGCGAATCGAGCCCTGGCGGCGATTCGAGTCGAGTACGAAACCCTCCCTGCTCTCCTCGAGCCGCGGGACTCGCTCGATACCTCGGCCGTGCAGATTCACGAGCCGAAGAAAGAGGGTCGCAACGGCAACGTGACAAAGCATGTAAGGCTCGAGTTCGGGTCGGTGGACGAGGAGATGGACTCGTCCGACGTGGTCGTCGAAGGGGAGTACTACTTCCACGGTACGACCCACGCACCGATCGAGCCTCACTGCGCGATCGCACGGGCCGGGGCCGACGGCACGCTTACGGTCTGGTCCTCCACCCAGGTGCCGCATTACCTGCAGCGTGAACTGGCCCGGGTACTGGAACTGGACGTGGCGCGGATCCGGGTGATTCAGCCGGCGGTGGGAGGGGCGTTCGGAGGGAAGTCCGAGCCCTTCGATCTCGAGTTCTGCGTCGCGGCCCTTTCGCTGCGTTCCGGGCGGCCGGTGAAAATTCTCTACACGCGTGAAGAGCTCTTCTATTCCCACCGGGGCCGCCATCCGATCGAGATGTGGTATCGGGTGGGCGCTTCCCGGGACGGCACCCTGCGGGCGGTCGATGCCCGTTCGCTGCTGGACGGCGGTGCGTACGCGTCGTTCGGTCTCGTCACGACGTACTACAGTGGCCAGCTTCTCACGGCGCCCTATCGACTCGGTTCGTACCGCTTCGAGTCCACGCGGGTGTACACGAACAAGCCGGCTTGCGGACCGAAGCGCGGCCACGGCTCGGTACAGCCTCGGTTCGCCTTCGAGATCTCTCTGGACAAGCTGGCCACCGAGTTGGGCCTCGATCCGATCGAGCTTCGACGGCGAAACTTCATGGGCACCGGAGAGACTCTGAACGAGTTCCGGGTCCGCTCGAACGGATTCCTCGAGTGCCTGGACGCGGTGGAAAAAGCCAGCGGATGGAAGCACAAGTACGGTCGTCTGCCGTTCGGCCGCGGGGTGGGTGTGGCCGGGTCCTGTTACATCAGCGGCACGAATTATCCGATCTATCCGAATTCAATGCCCCAGGCGGCCGCCCAGGTACAGGTGGAGCGTTCCGGACGTGTCACCGTTCTTCACGGGGCGTCCGAGATCGGCCAGGGCTCCGACTCGACGATGGCGGCGATCGCGGCCGAAGAACTCGGCGTGCCTCTCGGATACGTGCGCGTGGTCTCGGCTGACACGGACCTCGTTCCGGTGGACCTCGGTGCCTACTCCTCGCGGGAGACGTTGATGGTGGGCAACGCGACACGTTCGGCCTGCCGTGAGCTGGCCGGGAAGGTGCGTTCGACCCTGGCGAGAGAGTGGGGGCTGCCCGAAGAGAGGGTCCGCCTCGCCGCCGGCTGGGCCCGCGAGATTCCGGATTCCAAGGGTCCGGAGGGCTCCCCCGACGGTCGAGGAGCGCGTCTCCAGGACGGGCTCCGACGAATTCCGATCGCGGAGGCTTTTCAGCTGGCCGAAGCGGCGCACGGTACGCTCGGATCGGTTGGACACTACGACACACCCAAGGATGTCCACGGCGAATACCGGGGCGGCACGATCGGCGCATCTCCTGCCTATTCGTTCACGGCCCACGTGGCGGAAGTCGAAGTGGATGCGGATACGGGGTTCGTGGATGTGAAGACCATCTGGGTCGCCCACGACTGCGGAAGGGCGCTGAATCCGATGCTGGTCGAAGGACAGATGGAGGGTTCGGCCTACATGGGTTTCGGCGAAGCGCTGATGGAGCATCACGCCGTCAAGAGGGGAGGTCCCGAGCGAGGACTTCACGACGCGCCGTCACTGCTCGACTACCGGATTCCCACCTCCAGGGACTGTCCGGAGTTCGTTTCGCTGATCGTCGAATCGAACGACCCCGAAGGTCCCTACGGCGCCAAGGAAGCGGGCGAAGGTCCGCTGCACCCTTCCCTGCCCGCGATCGCCAACGCCATCTACGACGCGGTGGGGATCCGCATGGACCGGCTGCCGTTCACGCCCGACCGGGTGTGGCGGGCGCTCAGAACCTCTCGCCCCTCTCCTCCCTGATCTGACTGCCGACCGGCCGGATCCGCGGCCACATGGTGTGGAAGTAGAGCGCGAATCCGACGAACTGCGCAGTGTCCGCCGCGACGATCGCCCAACCGTGCCGGCTGCCCAGGATCTCACGTCGATAGAGGAGCCATCCACCGTAGGCCATTCCGACGAAGAGAAAGAGGATCGCCGTCCTTATGAACCGTCGGACCGTGGAAAAAACGGGATCAGGAGTCCGCGTTCTTCAGCATCACCAGGACCATCTTGAACGGGGACAGCGCACGGACGGCATGAGGTACCGAGGCCGGAAGGTGGAGGGCCTCGCCCGTCTCCAGTCGGTGTGCTTCGCCGCCGACAGTGATCTCGGCCTCGCCCGCGAGTCCCCAGATGATCGCTTCGTGAGGCGTGGTGTGTTCGGCGAGGCCTTCGCCCTCGTCGAAGGCGAACACGGTGACGTTCCCCGAGGCGCGCCGGAGGACGGTCCGACTCACGACCGCGCCTTTCTGCACCTCGATGATCGAGGTCGGGTTCCGCGGTCTTTCCAGCCCACCCTTCGGATCGCTCACGATACAACCCCCGTCGCAGCCCGCTGAGCGTCGATCAGCGAACGGATCCCCTCCGCGCCCAGCCGAAGGAGTTCGTTCAATTCGTGGGTCGAGAAGGGCTGTGCTTCGGCCGTGCCCTGGACCTCGACGAATCTACCGTCCTCGAGCGCTACGAGGTTGAAATCGGAGTCGGCGCTCGAGTCCTCGAGGTAGTCCAGGTCGAGACAGGGAACACCCCCGACGATTCCCACGCTCACGGCGGCCACGCGGGAATGAAGCGCCACCTGCTCGGTGCGTCCCTCCTTTCGCAGCCAGTCGGTGGCCCGCTCGAGTGCCAGGCACGCGCCGGTGATCGATGCCGTTCGGGTCCCGCCGTCAGCCACCAGAACGTCGCAGTCCACGATCACGGTATGCGCTCCGAGCGCTTCCATGTCGGTCGCCGCGCGCAATGATCGCCCGATGAGCCGCTGAATCTCCTGCGTTCGGCCGCGCGGGCCTCGTCGCTCGCGATCGGACCGGGTGTTCGTGGATCGCGGCAACATCGCGTATTCGGCGGTCACCCACCCTCCGCGCCCTT
>Ga0316576_10002248_pt1 | contig 10925 bp, 13 predicted proteins | sample S0NA_FD_203075 | JGI IMG/M metagenome (GOLD analysis project Ga0316576, IMG submission 203075) | Rhizosphere microbial communities from salt marsh grasses in Alabama, United States - S0-2_050615r3r5 | ecosystem: Host-associated > Plants > Roots > Rhizosphere | place: USA: Alabama | collected... | reverse complement strand
ACACCGAGAACCTGGTGCGCCGCCTGCAGCAGTCGAAAAAACAAAAGGGCCACCGCCGTGTGGACCCGGACATCCAGCGTCTGCAGAACCAGTTGGGCGAAACCCTCGGCGCCCGGGTACACATCCAGCACCAGGCCTCGGGCAAGGGCAAGCTGGTGATCAGCTACAACAGCACCGACGAATTCGAGGGCATCATCGACCGCCTCGGTCTGGCTGACTGATCACCCTGTGGGAGCCCGCTCTGCGGGCGGCCTCGGTATGGCACCCTGTGGGAGCAGGCTTGCCTGCGATTGAATCACGGGGCCACTGCAGCCAATCGCAGGCAAGCCTGCTCCCACGGGCGCTCATTCGAGAACCTTGTTCGTCATTAGCCTGCCGGGGCCCCATACCCAAAAACCCTTCCGCCCGGCATTGAAGCGCTTAATCGAAAACTGCTAAAATGGACGGTCTTTGGCCGCGTTAAGTTTCGGGCGCCCGAGTGGCGGGCATCCGGAGCCTGACCAAGGTCAAAGCAAGAGGGAGTGCTGAAAGGTACATTGATCAGCTTGAGGGCCCAGTCACTGGCCGCCGCGGCACTGGCGATTCTGTCTTTGCTGGCGGGACCCGTGGCTGCGTATTCCTCATTGTTCGGCAGCCTGGCTGCCTACATCCCGAGCCTGGTTTTTACCCTGCTCGTGATGAGGAAGCTCGGTGGCGATACCGGCGATTTTCTGCGCACGGCCGCCCTCGCCGAGTTCGGCAAGCTGGTACTGACCGGGATTCTCTGCGCGGTGGTGTTTATCTTCGTGAAGCCGCTGGCCGCGGGGTTTTTTTTCCTGGGCATGATCGGTGTGCTGATCGCGAACTGGATCGGCCTGGCCCGTGCGTTCGGCTGATTGCTGGCGAACGTGATGATAGGGTTGCCAGGCACTTGAATTTGATGGGTTTGAACACACCTAGCGGGTGAGTACGGCGGAACCGCCGAAACCCGCGGATCGAGCGGCAAAGACGAGCAGGACTTTGGAATGGCGGGCGGCAACGAAAACCTCACTCCCAGCGGGTACATCACGCACCATCTGCAAAACCTGACCTTCGGCAGGCATCCGGACGGCAGTTGGGGCCTGGCCCATTCGGCCGCGGAAGCCAAGGCGATGGGCTTCTGGGCGTTTCACGTCGACACGATGTTTTGGTCCCTGGTACTCGGTGTCGTGTTCTATCTGCTGTTCCGCAGCGTCGCCAAAAAGGCCAACTCGGGAGTGCCCTCGTACTTCCAGTCCGCGATTGAGATGATCGTGGAGTTCGTCGACAACAGTGTGCGAGAGACCTTTCACGGCACCAGCAAATTCATCGCGCCACTCGCGCTCACGCTGTTCGTCTGGATTTTCTTCATGAACTTCATGGATCTGATCCCGGTCGACTGGCTACCGTGGTTGGCTGGACAAGCCGGCGTGCACTACCAGAAAGTCGTGCCCACTACCGACGTGAACGCCACCATGGGCATGTCCCTCACGGTGTTCGTGATGATTATCTACTTCAGTATCAAGATCAAAGGCGTCGGCGGCTACATCGCGGAACTGACCGGCCAGCCCTTCGCCGCCAGCGGCCCTGTCGGCAAGGCCATTTTCTTCATCCCCAACCTGTTGCTGGAACTCGTCGCGTTGCTCGCCAAACCGATTTCGCTGGGCCTGCGACTGTTCGGCAACATTTACGCGGGGGAACTGATCTTCATCCTGATCGCGCTGGTGTTCACCGCAGGATCGGGGTTGGTCGCCACCGGCCTGAGTTCCGTGTTCGGTGAACACATCCCGGCGTGGTTCTGGGTGGCGGCCACCGCAGCCGTGTTCCTGACCCTGTGGCTGAACATCAAGGGCAAGCTGAGCATGAAGCAGACGCTCTGGCTGCTGCTGGCCGAGATGCTGCTGGTCGGCGGACTGGCATTCCTGGGCGGCCAGCTGATGCACTTTGGCTGGGCAGTGTTCCACTTGATCGTGATTACGCTGCAGGCCTTCATTTTCATGATGCTGACGATTGTCTACCTGGCCATGGCGCACGAGCACCACTAGGAAGCGGCAGGCCATGACGGAACAGATTTTTTTGATTTTTGCTTGTTTGAACAATCTCTGAGAAAGGGAGTTATCGATGGAAACTGTAATTGGTATGACCGCACTCTCCATTGGCCTGCTTATCGGCCTGGGAGCGCTGGGCGTTGGTATCGGTGTGGGTATCCTGGGCGGTCGCCTTCTGGAAGGATCGGCTCGTCAGCCGGAGCTCGCCCCGATGTTGCAGGGCAAGTTCTTCCTGGCGATCGGCCTGCTCGACGCCGTTGCGATGATCGGTGTGGGTATCGCGCTGTTCTTCACGTTCGCAAACCCGTTCATCGGCCAGCTGCAGACCGCTGTGGGCGGCTGAGACTGTGACCGGCGAGACCCGCCCGTCGAACCGGGCAGGTGATCCGATTCATGAAACGTTGGGAACGAGGTAGGGCATGAATATCAATGCCACGTTAGTTTTGCAGTCGATCGCGATGATGATCTTCGTGTGGTTCTGCATGAAGTTCCTGTGGCCGCCGCTGATCAAGGCCATGGACGAGCGCCGCGAGCGCATTGCCGAAGGCCTGGCCGCTTCAGACCGCGCCGAGAAGGAACTCCAGTCGGCGAAGGTGGAAGTGGACCGGCAGATTCGCGAAGCGCGCGACAGGGCCGGTGAGATCGTCGACCAGGCGAACCAGCGGCAGTCGCAGATTCTGGACCAGGCGCGCGACGAGGCGACTTCCGAACGCAAACGGCAGGTGGCTGCGGCGGAGTCCGATATCGCGCAGGCCACCAACCAGGCGCGCGAGGAACTGCGCGGCGCTGTGGCCCGGCTGGCTGTGCTGGGTGCTTCGAAGATCCTTGAGCGCGAGGTCGACGAGAGCGCCCACCGCGACCTGATCGACAAGCTGATCGCCGAAATCTGACGGCGCGATGCGAAGCATGAGGTACCACGGATGAGCAGCTTGACCACATTGGCGCGTCCCTATGCGAAGGCCGCGTTCGAACTGGCCCAGGGTGAGCAGGCGCTGGCACGCTGGGACGACATGCTGACTTTGGCCGGCCAAATCGTGTCCGACGAAGCTGTGGCGAATTTGCTGGAGAACCCCGAGGTGAGCAACGCCGCCGCCGTCGGCGTGTTGACGGACACCGCGGGCGAGGCCCTGGATGACCGTTTCCGCGACTATCTCCAGGTGCTGGCATCCTATGGCCGACTGCCGCTGTTGCCGGAGATCACAAATCTGTTTCGCCGACTGCGCGAGGATGCCGAAAAGCGGCTCCGGGTGAAGGTGGTGTCCGCGGTGCCGCTGGATTCGAACCAGGCAGACCGAATGCGCGAAGCGCTTTCGCGCCGTTTCGAGCGGGAAATCGAACTGGAAAACGAAATCGACGAGAGCGTGATCGGTGGGGCGGTGGTGTATGCCGGCGACCAGGTGATCGACGGCTCGCTGCGCGGCCGGCTCGAAAAGCTGTCCAACAGCCTTGCGAACTGACCGCAACGAATTTTATTAGGGAACCAAGACGATGCAGACGACATTGAATCCATCCGAAATCAGCGAGCTGATCAAGAAGCGCGTTGATGAACTGAACATCAAGGCCGAGACACGCAATGAAGGCACGGTGGTCAGTGTTTCCGACGGTATCGCCCGGATCCATGGCCTGGAAGACGCCATGCAGGGCGAAATGATCGAGTTTCCGCGGAACACCTTCGGCCTGGCGCTCAACCTCGAGCGCGACTCGGTCGGCACGGTGATCCTCGGTGACTACGAGCACATCACCGAGGGTGACACGGTCAAGTGCACCGGCCGCATCCTCGAGGTTCCGGTGGGCCGCGGTCTGCTTGGCCGCGTGGTCGACGCGCTGGGCAACCCGATCGACGGCCAGGGCCCGATTGACAACGATGGCTTCTCGCCGATCGAAAAAGTGGCGCCGGGCGTCATCTGGCGCAAATCGGTCGATCAGCCGGTGCAGACCGGCCTGAAATCCATCGACTCGATGATCCCGATCGGACGAGGCCAGCGCGAGCTGATCATCGGTGACCGCCAGATCGGTAAATCGGCCATCGCCATCGATGCGATCATCAACCAGGTTGGCACGGGCATCAAATGCGTGTACGTGGCCGTCGGCCAGAAGCAGTCCACCGTGGCCAATGTGGTCGCCAAGCTGGAAGAGCACGGCGCCATGGAGCACACCATCGTGGTCAACGCCTCGGCCTCCGAGTCGGCCGCGATGCAGTACATCGCCCCGTACGCCGGCTGCACCATGGGCGAATACTTCCGTGACCGCGGCGAAGACGCGCTGATCATCTACGACGACCTGACCAAGCAGGCCTGGGCTTATCGCCAGGTGTCCTTGCTGCTGCGCCGCCCGCCGGGCCGCGAGGCTTATCCCGGCGACGTGTTCTACCTGCACTCCCGGCTGCTGGAGCGCGCCGCGCGCGTCAACGAGGAATATGTCGAGAAGTTCACGGAAGGCAAGGTCAAGGGCAAGACGGGGTCGCTGACCGCGCTGCCGATCATCGAGACACAGGCCGGCGACGTGTCCGCCTTCGTGCCCACCAACGTGATTTCCATCACCGACGGCCAGATCTTCCTGGACACCGACATGTTCAACGCCGGCATTCGCCCGGCGGTGCACGCCGGCCTGTCCGTATCGCGAGTCGGTGGCGCCGCGCAGACCAAGGTCATCAAGAAGCTTGGCGGCGGCGTGCGATTGGCGCTGTCGCAGTATCGCGAGCTGGCGGCCTTCGCGCAGTTTGCCTCGGACCTCGACGACGCGACCCGCAAGCAGCTCGACCGCGGCCAGCGCGTCACCGAGCTGATGAAGCAGCGGCAGTACAGCCCGATGTCCGTTGGCCAGATGGCCGTGTCGTTGTTCGCCGCAGACCGCGGCTACCTCGACGACGTGCCGCTGAACAAGATCGTCTCCTTCGAATCGGCGCTGCTGGACTACATGTCGACCTCGCAAGCCGAACTGCTCGGTGCGTTGAACGAAGGCAACTGGAATGAGGACCTCGAGGCCCAACTGACGAGCGCCGTGGAGGACTTCAAGTCCACCGGCACCTGGTAAGAATGAATGTTTGGGGTCAGAGTAAAAATTGGCGAGGTGGTGTCCGGGTGAAGTTGCGTGACGCAATTTTTACTTTGACCCCACACCGCGGGAGCGACTAAATGTCAGGCGCAAAGGAAATTACCGGCAAGATCCGCAGCATCGAGAACACCAAGAAGGTGACCTCGGCGCTGGAGATGGTGTCAGCCAGCAAGATTCGCAAGTCGCAGGACATGATGAACGCGAGCCGGCCCTATACCCACATGATCCGCCGCGTGATGGGACACCTGAGCAAGGCCAATCCGGAATACCGGCACCCCTTCACCGTGCGGCGTGCCGAGATCCGCAAGGTGGGATACATCATAGTCTCCACCGATCGCGGCTTGTGCGGCGGCCTGAACATCAACCTGTTCAAGTTGGTGCTCGGCAGTGTCCGCGAGTGGCAGGAAAAGGGTGCGGAGGTCAGCCTGGTGACCCTGGGCAAGAAGGCCTCATCCTTCTTCAAGAACATTAAGGTGGAGATCGCGGCACATGCCTCGAACCTCGGCGAACAGCCGCAGATCGAGGATCTGATCGGTTCGATCAAGGTGATGCTGGACGCGTACCGCGAGCAGACCGTCGACCTGGTCTACATCGTCTACAACGACTTCATCAACACGATGACGCAGCGACCGACCCTGGAGCAATTGCTCCCTCTGCCGGAGACGGAAGACGAAGAAGTCCGCGATATCTGGGACTACATCTACGAGCCGGATGCGGAGACGCTGCTGGACACGGTGCTGGTGCGCTATATCGAGGCTGACGTCTATCAGGCGGTGCTGGAAAACCTGGCCTCGGAACACGCCGCGCGCATGATCGCGATGAAGAACGCGACCGATAACGCCGGCGACCTGATCGACGAGCTGACCCTGGCCTTCAACAAGGCCCGCCAAGCCGCGATCACGCAGGAGATCTCGGAAATTGTCGGTGGCGCGGCCGCCGTGTAACACAAATGGGGCCGGACACATTTTTCGACGAGAAATGTACCCGGCCCCGGGAATTCAAGCTTAGGAGCTGACAATGAGTGGTGGAACAATCGTTCAGGTAATCGGCGCTGTCGTCGACGCGGAATTCGATCGCGATGGAATGCCCAGGGTATTCGACGCCCTGACGGTCGACGGAACCGACATCATGCTGGAAGTGCAACAACAGCTGGGTGACGGTGTCGTCCGAACGATCGCGCTGGGCTCGACCGACGGCCTGAAACGCGGCCTTTCGGTCACCAACACGGGGACCGCAATCTCCGTGCCGGTTGGCGAGAAGACCCTTGGTCGCGTGATGGATGTGATGGGCCGCCCAATCGATGAGGCCGGCCCCATCGGCGAAGAAAAGCGCATGCCGATCCACCGCAAGCCGCCCAGCTACGAAGAGCAGGCCGGCGGCAACGAACTGCTGGAGACGGGCATCAAGGTTATCGACCTGATCATGCCGATCGCGAAGGGCGGCAAGGTCGGCCTGTTCGGCGGCGCCGGCGTGGGCAAGACCGTGACCCTGATGGAGCTGATCCGCAACATCGCCATCGAGCACAGCGGTTTCTCGGTGTTCGCCGGCGTGGGCGAGCGTACCCGCGAGGGCAATGACTTCTACCACGAAATGAAGGATGCCGACGTCCTGAACAAGGTGGCCCTGGTGTACGGTCAGATGAACGAGCCGCCGGGCAACCGCCTGCGCGTGGCCCTGACCGGCCTGACCATCGCCGAGGAGTTCCGCGACGAAGGCCGCGACGTGCTGATGTTCATCGACAACATCTACCGTTACACGCTTGCCGGCACCGAGGTGTCCGCGTTGCTTGGCCGTATGCCGTCGGCCGTGGGCTACCAACCCACCCTGGCGCTGGAAATGGGCATGCTGCAGGAACGCATCACCTCGACCAAGACCGGCTCGATCACCTCGTTCCAGGCCGTGTACGTGCCCGCGGATGACCTGACCGACCCGTCGCCGGCCACCACCTTCGCCCACCTGGACGCGACCCTGGTGCTGAGCCGCTCGATCGCAGAGCAGGGCATCTACCCGGCGGTGGACCCGCTGGACTCCACGTCCCGACTGCTGGACCCGAACATCATCGGTCAGGACCACTACGAGGTGGCCCGCGGCGTGCAGTCCGTGCTGCAGCGCTACAAGGAGCTGAAGGACATCATCGCAATCCTCGGCATGGACGAGCTTTCCGAAGATGACAAGGCCGCCGTGGCTCGCGCCCGCAGGGTGTCGCGCTTCCTGTCACAGCCGTTCTTCGTGGCCGAGACCTTCACCGGTTCGCCCGGCAAGTACGTCTCGCTGAAGGACACTATTCGCGGCTTCCGCGGCATCATCGAGGGCGAGTACGACCACCTGCCGGAGCAGGCGTTCTACATGGTAGGCACCATTGAAGAAGCCGTCGAGAGAGGCAAGGAAATGGCTGCGAAGGCGGCCTGATCCCGATTCGGGAAAAGCTCATGAAGCATACGATCCAGTGTGACATCGTCTCCGCCCAGGAAGAGATTTTCTCCGGCGAAGCCTCGATGATCTTCGCGACCGGCACGATGGGCGAGCTGGGCATCAGCCCACGGCACGCACCGCTGATCACCCAGCTCAAGCCGGGCCCGGTGCGCGTGCAGAGCCCGGATGGCGAAGAAGCCTTTTTCTTCGTCGGCGGCGGCATCCTCGAGGTGATGCCGCACATCGTCACCGTGCTGGCGGATACCGCCGTGCGCGCCGACGACCTCGACGAGGCCGCCGCGCAACGCGCCAAGGAAGAGGCCGAGCGCGCCCTGCACGACCGCACCGGCGAGATCGAGATCGCCGAAGCCCAGGCCCGCCTGGCCGAGGCCGCCGCCCAGCTTCGTGCTCTGGAGCAACTGCGCAAACAAGCGAAGCGCCGCTCGTCGTAAGCGGCGCCTTCCCGGGCCGTGCCCGGTAAGCTAATTCCCCCGTAGGACCGAACTTTGTTCGGGATAATCCTTGATGGCCCCGTGGCCCGATCGCGAACAACGTTCGCTCCTACGCTCGAACCAGGCTGCTGCGTAACGGTCACGGGAAAGCCGAGTGTGGACATACCGCGAGGGACTCTATCCTCCATCCTCAAACAAGCCGGACTGAAGTAAGATGAATGGCATGAAATACGCGGTCGTCATTGAGCAAGGAGCGACCTCATTTGGAGCGCATGTGCCCGACCTGCCCGGATGCGTGGCCGTTGCGGATACAAGACTGGAAGTTCTGCGCCTGCTCCAACAAGCCATTCAGCTGCACGTTGAAAGCCTTATTGAGCATGGGGAAACGGTTCCTTCGCCATCCTCATCTATTGAGTATGTGCACGTCGCTGCGTAACAGGTTGCATCAGCGGACCGCCACAAGCGTCAGCCGCTGAGCTCAATCGTTAGGCCTCGTGCGGGCCAGGCCCAAGAGGAGAACGCATGTTTGATCACGTCGTGTTCGGAGTCAGTGACTATGAAACGAGTAAAGCATTCTTCCTTAAGGCACTCGAACCGATCGGCATTGCCGTAGTCGCGGAGGGGCCACTCGGTATCGAGCTCAGCGCAGACGACAGGATTTCATTGTGCCTGTTCCAAACCGAGGAGAAGCCTGCGCACCTTCACTTGGCATTCGTGGCCGAGAATCGCCAGCAAGTTGAAGCTTTCTATCGCGCGGCTCTGGAGGCGGGTGCCAAGGATAATGGCGCACCAGGTCTGCGTCCGAACTACAGTGGGCGATACTATGCGGCTTTCGTCATTGGTCCGGACGGGCACAACATCGAAGTGGTTTACCACGAACCCGAGGCCTGACAAATCATTAAAGGCGGGCGCCGTAAACGGCGCCGCTTAATTCGGACGTTAGGCCGCACACACGCACGTCACGACCATTATCAATCTCTAAGGAAGGCACACTATGGCCAAGTACCTGATCTCATTCCCGAGCGCGGCGATGGTCGTGCCCGAAGGCGAGTGGGAGGCGGTGGACCGCGACGCGCACGCCGTGATCGATGAGGCGAAGGCCGCGGGTGTCTACGTCTTCGGCGGCGGCATTGACGAAGACGTGCCGCCGGTGCTCGTCTCGGCCGACGGTTCGGTCGCCGAGGGTGGTTACTCGTGGGCGCCGCCGCTCGATGGTGGCTTTACCGTGCTCGAACTGCCCTCACGCGAGGAGGCCATCGCGTGGGCCGCGCGCATCGCAAAAGCCTGCCGGTGCGAGCAAGAGCTACGCGTCTTCGGGTTCGACCCGCAGTCCTGAGGGTGGTACTGAAATGGTGCAGAAGGTGCAGCCTAACAATTCATTCAAGCCGACACCGTTTTGCGGTGCGGCTCAATTCAGACGTCAGGCAGCGTGCGCCAGAAAACATGGCGTGGACATGAATCCATGAGCCCTACGCCCTCATTCGCATTTGCTGGGGGTGTGATGGTCAAGTTGTCCAACTCCGAGGTCGCACTCTGGGGCTGGAGCCGATCCGACCGGTGATAGAGGTCGCTGGAGGAGATGTGAAATTCAATCACCTGGGAATCCCAACCACTGAACGGTTCGAAAATGAGATCGACCTTCCGCACCTGAAGATGACGGTCAGTGATCACCTGAGCAATCCATTTGGGATTCAGTGGCAGCGGTATTGGGAAGGCGCACCATACCCAGACCTTGTGAAGAGAGTTCCGCATGTCGCCTTCGAGGTAGAGAACCTCGAAGCTGCTCTCGAAGGGCATGAGATCCTGATAGAGCCAAACAGTCCGAGCGAGGGAGTTTTGGTTGCATTCATCAAGGTTGCTGGTGCGCCGGTGGAGCTGCTACAAATTGACCGAGCAATTCGCTCAGATCTCTAATGGCTACATATGACGTACTCGCAGGTGTGGGAGGATCATGTGCAATTGCAAGCAGCCTAACAGTGCGCTGCAGCGATCGAACCCGTTGAGCTAGAGTGTTATACCCATAGATGCACATGCAGGCCCACACCCCTCAGGACGATGCAAGGCCGGTTTCATTCCTGACGAGAGGAATGCTGTCGGTTGGATCCGCGATTGTGGCTGTGTCGGCGGCGATTGAGGCGATACGAGGAAGTTGGCTGTATTGGATTTATGCGCGTTCTTTGTGGCGTTTGTCTTCGTTTGGGCTGGGTGGCCCTCGAAAAGGCTGCCCAGATGTAGCCCGAAACAAGATCGGGCCCTACAGATGATTGCAGGGGCATTGATCCTATCGATGTTGGTTTCTATTGCCATAGATGTAGCACACTGAGAGTCGCGCATAACAAGCCATCAAACGCGGACACCAGCTTTGCTGGCGCCGGTGAATTCGAACATTAGGCGTACTGGAAATGGAGCAATCGGAAGCCCAATTTTTCGAGATGAATCGCATCGGCTGGGATCAACGTGCCGCAGCTCACTTCAAATCGAAATTCTATGATGTCGAGGGCTTTCTCGCTGGTAAGTCGTCACTCCGTGAAATTGAATTGTCGGAGTTGTCCGATGTTTCCGGCAAACGGTTGCTTCACCTTCAATGTCACTTCGGCTTGGATACTTTGTCGTGGTCCCGTCGCGGAGCGATTTCCACTGGGGTGGATATCTCACCGGTCGCAATTCACAAGGCTCGAGAGTTGGCTTCAAAAGCAGGACTCGACGCTTCATTCGTTTGCTCAGATGTTTACGGCTTTCAGGCGCCGGCACCGGCCTCGTATGACATTGTTTTTGCTTCGTACGGTGCAATCTGTTGGCTCCCGGACTTGAAGCGTTGGGCCGAGGTAGTGGCATCGAATTTGGCTGTAGGCGGCACGTTCTACATTGCCGAATTCCACCCGATCTATGATGTGCTGGCGGGGTATTCATACTTCACTCGATCGGTGCCGGACATTGATGAAGAGGGCACATACACAGAAAA
>Ga0316576_10002247_pt1 | contig 10925 bp, 14 predicted proteins | sample S0NA_FD_203075 | JGI IMG/M metagenome (GOLD analysis project Ga0316576, IMG submission 203075) | Rhizosphere microbial communities from salt marsh grasses in Alabama, United States - S0-2_050615r3r5 | ecosystem: Host-associated > Plants > Roots > Rhizosphere | place: USA: Alabama | collected... | reverse complement strand
ATGGCTGAGCATATCCCGTGCCCGCTATGTGGCTCCGCGCGGACACGTCATTTTCACACTGACGGCAGGCGCGAGTATCACAGGTGCAGCGCTTGTGACCTGGTATTCGTGCCTGCAGCATTCTTTGTGTCACGGGAGGATGAGAAGGGCCTCTACGACATGCATGAAAACGAGCCGCATGACATGGAATACCGTCACTTCCTGTCACGCCTGTTCGACCCGATGCTGGAGCGAATTCCGGGGCATGCCTGCGGCCTGGATTTCGGCTCCGGTCCCGGGCCGACTCTGTCACTGATGTTCGAGGAGCAGGGGCATCGTGTCTGTCTCTACGATCCTTTCTATGCGCCTGACGAGACTGTTCTTCACGGACAGTACGACTTCATTACCGCGACAGAGGTCGCCGAGCACCTGCACCGGCCCTTATTCGAATTCGAGCGCCTGTGGACGTTGCTGCGTCCTGCAGGCTGGCTTGGCATCATGACCAGACGTCTTGACCCAGAACAGCATTTTCCCGACTGGCATTACAAGAATGACCCGACACATGTCATCTTTTTCAGTGACTTCACATTCGAATGGCTGGCAAATCGATGGGAAACAACTGTCACTTTTCATGGAGCAGACGTTGTGCTGCTGCAGAAACCCCTGAAAAACAGCTGAAGCAAGCGATTCCCGCAGGCGTTATCATTGTATGTCTTGAATCATTTCGACAGGGACATGAGGCGTGTTTCGAAAAATCCGGGAAGAAATCGACGTCGTTTTTGAGCGTGACCCTGCCGCGCGCAGCGCTTTCGAGGTCATCACGACCTACCCCGGCTTTCATGCCGTGCTGTTTCATCGTGCAGCACACTGGCTCTGGAATGCCGGGCTCAAGTGGCTGGCGCGCGTGCTGTCGAACATTTCGCGCCTGCTGACAGGCATCGAGATCCACCCGGGTGCCTCAATCGGTTGCCGCTTCTTCATCGATCACGGGATGGGTGTCGTCATCGGCGAAACAGCGGTGATCGGGGACGATTGCACCCTTTACCATGGTGTCACTCTCGGCGGCACGAGCTGGCAGAAAGGCAAACGTCATCCGACCCTCTCCGACGGTGTCGTCGTCGGTGCCGGCGCCAAGGTGCTTGGCCCGATCAACATCGGGGCCGGGGCGCGCATCGGCTCAAACGCTGTCGTCGTGAAGGATGTTCCTGCCGGGATGACGGTCGTCGGGGTTCCCGGTCGACTCATCCAGCAGAAGAAAGAGGTAGACACCGGTCATCGCAAGGAGATTGCCGAGAAAATGGGCTTCGACGCCTATGGCGTCAGCCAGGATGCCCCTGACCCGGTTGCGCATGCCATCAACTGCATGCTGGACCACATTCACGTTGTGGATGCGCGTATGGAAAAGATGTGCAAGGCATTGAAAAGTCTCGGAATAGAAGACCAGGAAGCGATCGAGAAACTCGAGTCCTGCGAGATCTTCTCCACTGCCGATGAACTCGAGAAAATCTCGAATGGCGATTCCACGGAAAAATAGCCGGAAAACCACTTATTTACTGTTCTTGTAATTCTTGACTAAATTACTAAGTAATGTATATTCGCAGCCCGAACAGTTAATCGTGACCTGTACGTAACAGCGCACCCGGACCAGCAGAGCAGGTGGTAGTAACAGCATATGAAAACGCCAATCTATCTTGACTATTCCGCGACCACGCCGGTCGACCCGCGTGTTGCAGACGAGATGTGCAAATATCTCAAGCCGGACGGGATTTTCGGTAATCCTGCCTCCCGCTCGCATGCATTCGGATGGGCGGCGGAAGAAGCTGTCGAGCGCGCCAGACAGGAGGTTGCCGACCTCGTCAATGCCGACTCCAAAGAGATCGTCTGGACTTCCGGCGCCACAGAGTCCGATAACCTGGCAATCAAGGGTGCTGCCCACTTCTACAACAAGCGTGGCAAGCACATCATCACTGTCAAGACCGAGCACAAGGCTGTGCTGGATACCTGCCGTCAGCTGGAGCGAGAGGGTTACGAGGTTACCTATCTCGATCCCGAGCCCAGCGGCCTTCTGGATCTCGACAAGTTCCGTGAAGCGATCCGCGAGGACACCATTCTTGCCTCGGTCATGCACGTCAACAACGAAATTGGCGTGATCCAGGACATCAAGGCGATTGGCGAGATCTGTCGCGAGAACAAGGTGCTTTTTCACGTCGATGCTGCCCAGAGCCCGGGCAAGGTGCCGATCGATCTGCAGGAGATGCCGGTCGACCTGATGAGTTTCTCCGCGCACAAGATCTACGGACCCAAAGGCGTCGGTGCCCTCTACGTGAGGCGCAAGCCGCGCGTTCGCATCGAGGCACAGATGCACGGCGGCGGCCACGAGCGCGGCATGCGCTCCGGTACCTTGCCGACACACCAGATCGTCGGCATGGGCATGGCGTTCCGTCTGGCCAGGGAAGAGATGGCGAAAGATAACGAGCGTCTTCTCGAGCTGCGCAACCGTCTCTGGGACGGGCTGAAAGACATGGAGGAAGTCTACCTGAACGGCGACCTCGACCAGCGAATTGCGGCTAATCTCAACATCAGCTTCAACTTTGTCGAGGGTGAGAGCCTGATGATGGCTCTCAAGGATATGGCTGTCTCCTCGGGATCGGCCTGTACCTCGGCATCACTCGAGCCCAGCTACGTACTGCGCGCTCTTGGCCGCGATGACGAGCTTGCACACAGCTCCATCCGTTTCAGTATCGGGCGTTTCACGACGCCGGAGGAGATCGACTATGTCATCAAGCAGACACGCGAGCAGGTCGAACGTCTGCGTGAACTCTCTCCGTTGTGGGACATGTATAAAGAAGGCATCGATCTGAAGTCCATTGAATGGGCAGCACATTAAACATAGAGGTATGAACCATGGCATACAGTGACAAGGTTATCGATCATTACGAACATCCGCGTAACGTTGGCGTTCTCGACAAGGATGCAACCAATGTCGGCACAGGCATGGTCGGAGCGCCGGCATGCGGGGACGTTATGCGTCTGCAGATACAGGTCAACGATGAAGGCATCATCGAGGATGCCAAGTTCAAGACCTACGGGTGCGGTTCTGCTATCGCATCCAGCAGCCTGTTGACAGAATGGGTCAAGGGCAAGTCGCTGGACGAGGCGAAGCAGATCAAGAATACCGACATCGCTGAAGAGCTTGCGCTCCCACCGGTCAAGGTGCACTGCTCCGTGCTGGCAGAAGACGCGATCCGCGCCGCGATCAGCGATTACCAGTCCAAGCGGAACAGCTGATTCATGGCAATCATGCTGACCCAGGCAGCTGCCGACCGGATGTCCACTTTCCTTGCCAATCGTGGCAAGGGAATTGGCGTTCGTCTCGGCGTCAAGACCTCGGGGTGCTCCGGAATGGCCTATGTCATGGAATTTGTTGACGATCTCAACGACGATGACCAGGTCTTCGAAGAGAGGGGTGTGAAGGTCATCATTGACCCCAAGAGCCTTGTCTACCTTGACGGTACCGAGGTCGATTATGGCAAGGAGGGATTGAACGAGGGATTCAAGTTCAACAACCCGAATGCCAAGAATGAATGCGGTTGCGGCGAGAGCTTCACCGTCTGATTCCGATCCTCCCTGTCCTTCGGCAGAAAATCACTCTGAATACGCCAAATTGTCATTGCGAAGGAGCGAAGCGACTGTGGCAATCCCGAGGCCCCCTGGTGAAAAAAGACCGGGATCGCCACGTCGGCCTGCGGCCTTCTCGCGATGACATCCCTGGTAATTATTGCGCATAGCGAATTTTGATATGCTGGATCTGTCGAAAAACTTCTTCGAACTCTTCGGTCTGCCTGTCTCCTATACCATCGATAACACCGCCTTGCGCGAGCGCTACCGGGAGCTGCAACGCAACGTACACCCCGACCGCTATGCCAATGCATCACAACAGGAGCAGCGCCTGGCGATGCAAGGGTCTACCTTTATCAACGAGGCGTTCGAAACGCTGAGGGATCCACTGGGACGTGCACGATACATGCTGCGTCTACTCGGGGTTGATGTCGATTCGGACAACGAGACAACAAAAGATACGGCTTTTCTGATGGAACAGCTCGAATTACGGGAGGCGCTTTCCGAGATCAGGCAGCAGGCTGATCCGCCGGGTGCGATCGCGGACTTTCTGGATAATGTCTCGGGTAAACTCAACCAGTTGACCAGAGAGATGGCCACGGATTTCGAACACCCTGAGGCCGACAAGCTCGACACTATCCGTGAGAGGGTTCGCAAGATGCAGTTTCTCAGGAAACTTCACCAGGAGGCCGAGTCGGTCGAGGCTGAACTCGAAGAGGAGTTGCTCTGATGGCGCTTTTACAGATCGCGGAGCCCGGTCAGGCTGCTGCCCCGCACGAACACAAGCTTGCTGCAGGTATCGACCTCGGTACGACGAATTCACTGGTTGCTTCCGTACGTAGCGGAACGCCGGAGACGCTGCCGGACGAAAAGGGCGAGCATATTCTGCCGTCCGTTGTAGCCTATACAGAATCCGGTGTTCTCGTCGGAAGCGAGGCACTTGCCAACGCCTACGACGATGCGCTCAACACCATCAGTTCGGTCAAGCGTCTCATGGGGCGCGGTGTCGAAGACCTGCGGCTGCTGGGTGACGAGTTGCCTAACGACTTCACCCAGACCGACTCCAGGGTTCCCAGGATTCGTACTCGCTCCGGGGACGTGAGTCCTGTCGAGGTGTCGGCTGAAATCCTAAAGGTACTCGGCAAGCGCGCAGAATTGGCACTCGGTGGCGAGCTGACAGGCGTGGTCGTGACCGTGCCTGCCTACTTCGACGATGCCCAGCGCCAGGCCACGAAAGATGCGGCCACTCTCGCCGGGCTCAGGGTTTTTCGCCTGCTCAACGAGCCGACTGCCGCCGCGATTGCTTACGGCCTCGACAAGGGGACCGAAGGGATTCATGCCATTTACGACCTCGGGGGGGGGACTTTCGATATCTCCATCCTCCGCCTCAATCGCGGTGTCTTCGAAGTGATGTCCACAGGCGGTGACTCTGCGCTCGGTGGCGATGATTTCGACCGCGCGATTGCTGAGTGGGTCATGCAACAGGCCGGTATCGAGAAGCCTGACTCCACGCTGCAGGCAACGCTCATGCGAGTTGCCCGTCTTGCCAAGGAGACACTGACCACACAGCAAGCGGCAGAAATCGAGCTGGAAGTGCCGGCATGGAAAGGAACACTCGATCTCGACACCTTTAACGGCTTGATCGGTGGTCTTGTCCGAAAGACGATCTCGGCCTGTCGCCGGGCACTGCGCGATGCCGGTATCACGGCCGACGAGGTCGAGGACGTCGTCATGGTTGGTGGTTCCACGCGTGTGCCACGCGTGCGTGAGCTGGTCGGTGAATTTTTCGGCAGAGAGCCCCTCGTTGATATCGACCCTGATCGCGTCGTTGCAATCGGTGCAGCGATCCAGGCCGATATCCTGGCCGGCAACAAGCCCGACGAAGAGATGCTGCTACTCGATGTCAACCCGCTGTCGCTCGGTATCGAGACCATGGGCGGGCTCGTCGAAAAGATCATACCGCGCAATACCACGATACCGGTTGCGCGGGCACAGGAGTTTACAACCTTCAAGGATGGGCAGACAGCGATGGCTATCCATGTGGTCCAGGGCGAGCGTGAGCTGGTCGATGATTGCCGCTCGCTGGCTCGCTTCGAATTACGCGGTATACCGCCGATGGTTGCAGGTGCCGCTCGCATCCGAGTGACCTACCGGATTGACGCGGATGGCCTGCTGGAAGTCGAGGCCGAGGAGCAAACACAGGGAGTGCGTGCAAGTATCGAGGTCAAGCCGTCCTATGGCCTCTCCGACAACGAGATTGCCGATATGCTGCGTACCTCCGTCGAACATGCGCGAGACGACATGGAAGCGCGCAAGCTGCGCGAACAGCAGGTCGAGGGTGATCGTGTGATCGAGGCGCTGGTTGCAGCGCTTGAAGCAGATGGTGACGAACTGTTGAGCCCGGAGGAGCGAGACAGGATTGATGCCGAACTTGCTAAGTTCCGGAAACTGGTCTCGGGTACGGATGCAAATGCGATCGAGCAGGGCATCAAGACACTCGAGACAGCCTGTGACTTTTACGTGGAACGTCGTATGAATTCCAATATTCGCAAGGCGATGGCTGGCCACTCGGTCAATGAATTTGAACAGGAGACAGAGTAATGCCGCAGTTAATTTTTCTTCCCCATGAAGAGCTTTGTCCGGAGGGAAAGGTGATCGAGGCCGAGCCGGGTACCACGATTTGTGATGCAGCCCTGGCCAATGGCATCGAGATCGAGCATGCCTGCGAGAAATCCTGTGCCTGTACGACCTGCCATGTGATCGTGCGTGAAGGTTTCGATTCACTTAACGAGGCTGATGATGTCGAGGAAGACATGCTCGACAAGGCATGGGGCCTGGAACCCGAGTCCCGCCTGAGTTGCCAGGCAGTGGTCGATGACGAGGATCTCGTGATTGAAATCCCCAAATACACCATCAACATGGTTTCTGAACACCACTGAGGAGAGAAAGCATGTCCCTGAACTGGACTGATACGATCGATATTGCCATCGAGCTCGATGAGGCACATCCCGATATTGATCCAAAATATATCAACTTCGTTGACCTCATGAACTGGGTGATGGAACTGCCCGGCTTCGAGGGAGAGAAAGAGCATTGTGGCGAGAAAATCCTTGAGGCAATCCAGATGGCCTGGATCGAGGAGCGCGAGTGATTCGTGTCGTAACGCTACTGCTGGCTGTCTTGTTCATGACAGGTTGCAAGAGCACGGCGGAGCAGAGGCCCGATCCGTTACCGCCTGGCTGGAGTCAGTGCCCCGCGGAACGTCCGGAGATCTGTACCCGCATCTACCGTCCTGTCTGCGCATGGAAGCCCGGAAGCGGCGAGTGGAAAACCTTTGCCAGCGACTGCACGGCATGTGCCGACGAGCATCTTGCAGGCTATATTCCAGGCAAGTGCGACTGATTTTGCGCGGGAGTAACCTGGTACTTCAAGACACCGCCGGCATGGCCGTTTTACTCTGGTCAGCAGGGTGAATTCAACCGGCGTATCGATTCTCTAACCGGCCGATCCCGTCGATCAGGATCCCGATCGTCTGGCCCGGCTCCATGTCGCTTGCGCCCAGAGAGGTTCCGCAAGCGATGACATCCCCCGGCAGCAGGGTCACTTCACGCGAGATCATGCTGACGATCTGTCGCGGACCGAAAATCATGTCCGAAACCGGGTAGTCCTGCAGGGTCACATCATCGAGTATTCCCTGGACCCTGAGAGTGTCGGGATCAATCCCTGTTGCGATGACGGGACCGATTGGTCCGAAACTCCTGTAGCTCTTCGCACGGCACCAGTGCGTGAAACCCTCTTCCTCGAACAGGGTCCCGGGAGCTGTCACGTCATTGACGCAGGTATAGCCGAAGATATAGTCATCGACCTCATCCCTGGAGACGTCAAAGCACTCCTGTCCGATGACCACGCCGAGTTCCGCCTCGAATTTGACCTTTCCCCTGAAGGAGGGCGGGCGAGTGATCTCCCTGCCACTGGCAAGGACGCAGGTTGGCAATTTTACGAACCAGAGTGGAAACTGCGGCGTAAAATTGCTCTCGGCGATGCGGCGCTGTTCGAGATTGTTCCACAGACCCAGAAACTGTCGCGGTTCCACCGGGGGGAGAAGCGTTGCTGATGCCAGCGGAATAGTTTCTCCAGTGGCCTCCGGTGAAGTGAACATGTCTCCACTGCATAGGTGAATTGTCTCCCCTTCGAGAAGGCCGAAGCGAGGCTGCTGATCATGGATGATGCGTATCCATCTGGACATGGTGATTCCCTGTTCTCTTGCAGGCTGACTGATTATGGATGAAAAAGCTGTTTGCCGTCAGCTGGCTGTAACAAAAAACGGAGGCCATGGCCTCCGTCTTTTCTCAACTGGTGGAAGACAGATGTATCAGCTGGTCGTGTCTTCGGATTCCTTGTCACGCTCGATAAGGGCGTAGGCGGAATGATTGTGAATCGATTCGAAGTTTTCAGCTTCGACAGTGTAAGCCGTGATGCGCTCGTCATCGTTGAGCCTTCCGGCAACATCGCGCACCATGTCCTCGACGAATTTCGGATTGTTGTAGGCGCGCTCGGTCACGTATTTTTCATCGGGACGCTTGAGAAGGCCATAGACTTCGCTCGATGCCTCCTGCTCGACGAGGTCGATGATGTCCTCGATCCAGACAAAATCCTGTGCGCGTACGGTCACGGTAACGTGTGATCGCTGGTTGTGGGCTCCGAAGTCGGAAATCTTCTTGGAACAGGGGCACAGACTGGTCACGGGCACGACCACGCGCGTGGACATCCCGGGCTTGCCTTCGCGAATCTCGCCAATCAGTGTCACCTCGTAATCCATGAGACTCTCGACGCCTGTCACCGGCGCCCGCTTGTTGACGAAAAAGGGAAACGACATTTCAATGTGGCCGACTTCAGATTCCAGCAATCCGGCCATTTCTGTGAGCATGTCCTTGAAGGAAGAGACGGTGATTTCGCGCTCGTGGTTGTTCAGAATCGCGACAAAGCGCGACATGTGCGTACCCTTGAAGTTGTGAGGCAGATAGACGTACATGTTGAACGTGGCGACAGTATGCTGTTCGCCCTCACTGCGGTCACGCACGCGGACGGGATGGCGGATGTCCTTGATTCCAACCTTGTTGATGGCGATCTGGCGCGTATCTGCACTGCCCTGGACGTCCTCGATTTCGCAGGAGGGGCAGGTGTCTGCAACTTTGATCACTGTACTCATGTCACCCGGACAGGCACATTGCCTGGATACTTGTATCGGACCAGTAATTCTACCCTGAATCCGGACCCGTGTCAGTTCAGGTAGGTTGCAGCACCATTGAAATTCCTGCGCCAGTAGCGATCGGTGATGCTGCTGGTGCTGACACGTTTTCCAGAACTGGGGGCGTGTACGAAACGGGTCGAGTCGATCATGATCCCGACATGACTGGTGGTTGCGCCAGTGTTGAAGAAGACAAGATCGCCAGGCTGGAGCCGTGAGCGGGAGACGCGCCGGGCGGTGCTTTTCTGGGCAGACGAGGCACGGGGAACGTCAATACCCGCTTTTTTGTGGGTGTAGTAGACAAGACCACTGCAATCAAAGCCATCCGGCGCTGCGCCTCCGTAGCGGTAGGGTGTGCCAATCTGTGCAAGTGCATTGGTCACGATTTCGAGGCGTTGTCCACTGACGTCACGGCTGCCGCCACATGCACTCAGCAGCAGCACGAGAAGTGCTGCAATCGCCAGTTTTGCGAGAGATCCAGATCCGGACATTGTCATCCCCCCCTCATAAAAGCCTGTACTGCTACGCAAGCAGCAGGGCCAGCATTCAGGAGAATTCTGTCATGAAATCTTTGAAAGTCAAGTGGTTGTAGTAAGAACCTAAGGATGCTCTCAGCTTGTACGGCTAAGGATCGTCCCGGCGATCGCACGCAGGGGGGCTGCAGCGTCACCCATCACCTCAATGCTTGCGAGGGCATCCTGGCAGAGTTGCTGGGCTTTTTCCCGCGATTCCGAGAGTCCCAGAAGGCTCGGGTAGGTCGGTTTTTCCTGGGCCGCATCCTTTCCCTGGGTTTTTCCAAGCGTTTCAGTATCGCTCGTGACATCGAGAATGTCGTCGACGATCTGGAATGCAAGGCCGATGCACTTGGCATAGTGATCCAGCAGGGCGATCTTTTCCTCGTCCTCGCTTGCGGTGATGGCGCCGAGCAGGACGCTGGCGCGGATCAGTGCACCTGTCTTGAGAATATGGAGGTTTTCGAGCTCCGCGATGGTCAGCGACTCTCCAGTCGATGCAAGATCGATGGCCTGGCCTCCTGCCATGCCATGGGAACCGGATGCGTTTGCGAGCACGCTGATCATGCGAATCTTTCGGCTGTCACTTGCCCTGCACCTGCCGAGTGTCTCGAAAGCAAGAGACTGCAAGGCATCACCTGCGAGGATCGCCATCGCTTCACCGAACCTCACATGGCATGTCGGCCGGCCGCGTCGCAGGTCATCGTCGTCCATTGCGGGAAGATCATCATGGATCAGGGAATAGGCATGGATGTATTCAAGTGCACAAGCCTGTTCGTCGAGATCATCGACACTCGCACCGAGAGCATGCCCTGCAGCATAGACGAGCAGGGGACGGATACGCTTGCCCGGCGCCATCACGGAATAATGCATTGCCTGATGGAGTTCCAGAGGCAGGCGATCGGTTTGTGGAAGGTTTTCGAGCAGTTTCTCCTCGATCCTTTTCTGGCAATCGACGAGAAAGATGTTTTCGCTAATCACCCTGGAACGGCTCCAGTTCTGCATCCGGCGAGTTGGCTGTGAGAATCTCGATTTTCTGTTCGGCTGCTTTCAATGCCTGCTGGCAGATACGAGTCAGCGCTACGCCGCGTTCAAAGGATGTCAGTGACTCTTCCAGGCTGAGTTCCCCTTTCTCCATGGTTTCGACGAGGCTTTCCAGTTCCTTCAATGCCTCTTCGAAAGGAATCTCTTCCTGTTTCGCTTTCTTCACCACCTCTTGCTCTCCGCCTGATTTGCTGCGTCTCTTGTCACCGGTGTATAGTCCGCCATGTTACATGAAATCCGGTTCCTGTTGATGATGAAAAGGCCCCTATTTCTGCTGCTTTCCCTGCTGATTGCGGGCAATGTATCTGCACGTGATCCTTTCGACCGGATCGATGGTATTGTCGATCCCCAGGAGTTTGATTATGACGAAAGCGTGGGTGGCAAATGGAAAGAACAGAGCTCGCTGGTAGCGCCAGTTTCGCTCAATGCACTTGTGGAAATGCAGATCGATCATGGTCCGCAAGGCGTGGTCTTTTTTCTCGACAGCAAAAGCATCGTGATGAACGAGCAAGACAGGATCACCC
>Ga0316576_10002246_pt1 | contig 10926 bp, 14 predicted proteins | sample S0NA_FD_203075 | JGI IMG/M metagenome (GOLD analysis project Ga0316576, IMG submission 203075) | Rhizosphere microbial communities from salt marsh grasses in Alabama, United States - S0-2_050615r3r5 | ecosystem: Host-associated > Plants > Roots > Rhizosphere | place: USA: Alabama | collected... | reverse complement strand
ATACACGGCATGTTCGTCACCATGGTCTGCGGTATTCTGGACACTGCGACCGGCAGCGTGCGACTGGCCAACGCCGGGCATGAACCGCCCCTGTTACACCGTGCCGATGGCAGTTATATACAACTGCCCGCCAGCGCACCGCCTCTCGGCATCATGCCACTGGACATCGGACAGGATGGCATCCGGGAGGAGCAATTCACGCTCGATGGTGGCACACTCTACATTTTTACGGACGGTGTCACCGAAGGCCGGTTGGCATCCGGAGAACGACTCGACGTACAGGGAATCAAGGCGATCATCACCCGACATGCCGGAGATCCAGCCGCCACTCGCATTCAATCCGTCGTTTCGACGCTGGGTGAGAGCGGGGAACAACGCCATGACGACATCACCATTCTGGCAGTGGAAGACCCGACTCGCGGGATGATGAAAAACGACGCCGCCTGCGGCGCCGAACCACTGGTCAGCCTGACCTTCCCGGCACGCGCCGAGGAACTGCATCCGGTACGGGAAGTGGTGCGCGAAACCTGCGAGAAATGCGGATGCCCGCCCGCCCTGGCACAGGACCTCGTTATCGCCATCGGGGAGGCCTGCCAGAATGTGGTCCGGCACGCTTACAAGGATGTCGATGACGGGGAGGCCACGCTGGATATTCTGTGCCGCGACGGCATGCTGGAATTCTGCCTTCTGGATACGGCCCCGCCGGTTGACCGGGAAAAGGTCAAGCCCGTATGGCCGAAAGAGATACACCCCGGGGGGCTGGGTGTGTGCCTGATTCACAACATCATGGACAGGGTGGAATATCTCCCGTCGCCCGCCGGTCGGGGGAATCTGCTGCGCATGATAAAATTCTTCAAGAGACACAAAGATGAAACATGAGGTAATCAAAAAACAGGCAGCGTCCATCGTCGTACTGAAAGGCGATGTCGACCTTGAAAGCTCACCGGCCGCCCGCGAAGTCCTGCTGAAAAGCGTTGAAGGGGCCGGCAAGGTACTGGTGGATCTCTCCAGTGTGACCTACATCGACAGTTCCGGCGTCGCCTCGCTGGTCGAGGCGTTGCAGGCGGCGAAACGCAATGGTGGCAGATTTGCCCTGGTTGCGGCTAGCGATCCGACCCGCCGTGTGCTGGAACTGGCGCGTCTGGACAAGGTTTTCACCATATACACGACCGTTGATGAAGGTCTGCAGGCATGATCGCCGGATCCCTGCCGGCTGGCACCGGTCACGAGATCACGCCGGCATTTGTCGGCATGACTGCCCCCCCCGGGGATGCCCGGGACCCCGGTTAATGCGCGGCATGCTCGAGAAACTCGGAGGGGAATTTCTGTATCTGCTCGAGAGCTGGGGGCGGATGGGCATTTTTTTCGCCACGACCCTGCTCAACATCCTCAAACCGCCCTACACCCCCTACCCCGTTATCCGGCAGGTCTACTTCATCGGCGCCCGTTCTGTCATCGTCATTCTTGTCACCGGTCTGTTTACCGGCATGGTGCTGGGATTACAGGGCTATCACAACCTCAAGAAATTCGGTTCGGAGGAACTGCTCGGCTCGGCGGTCGCGCTCAGCCTGATCCAGGAACTGGGGCCGGTGCTCACGGCGCTGATGGTGATTGGTCGCGCCGGCTCGGCGATCTGCGCGGAAATCGGCATCATGCGCAATTCGGAACAGATCGACGCACTGGAATGCATGGCGATCGATCCCTACAAGTTCCTCATCGCGCCCAAGTTTATCGCCGCTCTGATCTCCCTGCCGGCGCTGACCTTTATCTTCAATATCCTTGGCATCGTGGGCGGGTATATCGCCGGAGTGGTCTTTCTGGGGGTTGCGAAGGGCGCCTATTTCCAGGGCATGTACGACAGCGTGGAATGGACGGATATCCGCCTGTGCGTCATCAAATCGATGATTTTCGGCATCCTCATCGTGTGGATCAGCTCTTTCAAGGGTTTTTTCCTGCACCTGAACCGCGGCGGCGTGTTCGGCGCCGAGGGAGTCAGCCGCGTCACGACCGATGCCGTGGTGCTCGCCTCGGTCACCATACTCGTCTGGGACTACCTGATCGGATCACTGGTGCTGTCATGAGCAGACCGCCAGTGCGCTTCAGTGAGAGGACAACTCGGAGCCTGTAATGAAAAAAATGAACCTGGAAATGATCGTGGGACTCTTCCTGCTGACGGGTTTCGCCAGCTTTTCCTTTATTGCCATAAAGATGGGCGATATCAGCCTGTTCAACGAAGATTCATACCCTGTTTCGGCGCGATTTGTTTCCATCAGCGGGCTCAAGGAGGGCGCGGTTGTCGAGCTTGCAGGCGTGAAGGTGGGCAAGGTATCCGGCATCGCGCTCGACGGCGGAGATTACGAGGCCGTGGTCCACATGGATATCAGCAAGGCTGTCCGTCTCAGCGATGACAGCATTGCATCGATCAGGACAGCCGGTATTATTGGCGATCGCTTCATCAAGCTGACTCCCGGCGGGTCGGAGGATTATCTGGGCCCGGGTGACGAAATACAGGAAACCGAATCCGCCATCAGCCTGGAAGAACTGGTCAGCAAGTACATCTTCGAGAAAGAATAAGAATGTTCACGAGGGATTTCATGAGAAAACTGCTTATTCTGCTGCTGGTGCTGGTCTACTCTCCGGGCGGTGTCTGCCTGGACCTGGGTTCCGACGCGGTTGACGCGACCACTACGGATGCGGCCGGGGGCGCGCAACAAGAAGAAGAGGAGATGTTTCCGTTTGACGAGGAGGAGGAACAACTCAAAGTATCCGACCCCCTTGAGCCCGTGAATCGCGGCATTTTCTGGTTTAATGACAAGCTGTATTTTTATCTCTTCAAACCGGTTGCCAGGGGCTATCGGTGGGCCATGCCGGAACCCTGGCGCGTCGCCGTACAGAATGTCTTTTCCAACCTTGCATCTCCGGTACGTATTATCAATTCCGGCCTCCAGGGCAAATTTTCGGATGCCGGAAACGAGTTTACCCGTTTCTTCATCAACACGACAATCGGGATCGGCGGCCTGTTCGATACGGCCAAGGACCACTTCGATATAAGAAAACACGACGAGGATACTGGCCAGACACTCGGACATTACGGCATCGGACCGGGCATTTATCTTGTGCTCCCGATCCTGGGACCCTCGGATGTCAGGGACGCAATCGGTACGTTTGCCGATACACGCATGGATCTGGTCTACTACCTGTTCGACGGCTGGACCTACTATGAGGTCAAGGCTTATGAGAAAATCAATGCCCTGTCGCTGGACAAGGATACCTACGAGACTATAAAGAAGGAGGCGCTGGATCCCTATCTATTCGTACGGGACGCCTACATGCAGTACCGCGAGAACAAGGTCAAACACTGACCATGGGTACGGCATACCTGAACCCGGTGTATGGAGTAAGGAGAGCGTGATGATACTGAAGCGGTTTTTCATGCCGATACTGTTCGGTTTCATGATGACGCTGGCAAGTTCGGCCTTTGCCGTCGACAAGGCCACAGATTCAGTGCGCATGTCGGTCGAATCCATCATTGGCATACTCAAGGATGCCGGACTGGATCAATCCGCAAAACGCGAGAAAATACGGGCAGCGATTGCCGAGCGTTTTGATTTCCGCGCGATGTCCCAGCGTACCCTCGCCACCAACTGGAGAAAGGCGTCGAAGGAAGAGCAGCAGCAGTTCGTTGAACTGTTTACCAAACTCATTCAGAACACCTATATCGGACGCGTAGAGGCCTACACCAATGAAGAGGTGAGATACCCCGACGAGAAGGTCACCGGGAATCGCGCCGTAGTGGATACCCTGATCGTTACCAGCAGCAAGGAGATACCCGTCACTTACAAGCTTTACCTGAAAAATGACCGGTGGCTGGTCTATGACGTCTACATCGAGGGAGTCAGCCTGATCAGCAACTACCGCAATTCGTACCAGGAGATCGTGAAGCGGGATGGCTTCGCCGGCCTGCTGTCCCAGATGGAAGAAAAAGTAAAAGAACTCGCCAGGCAGCCATCCTAGTGATGCCGCTGGCTGCGGTCAGCGGTAAGCCTTGAGAGGTATTCCTCCGCATTAACCGGCTCCTCACGGGGACGTCGATTAAGCATATCCTGGATAGTCTCGTCGGTACTGTTACGGATTTCGTCAACCGTGCCGGTCAGCAGCACATGTCCGTCCCCCATTACCGTAATCCTGTCGGCAATCTTCAAGGCACTTTCGAGCTCATGAGTGACCACAACAATGGTGACGCTCATGGCCTCCTTCAGACGCAGGATCAGACTGTCCAGCTCGGCCGAAACAACCGGATCGAGTCCGGAAGAGGGTTCATCGAAAAACAGCAGACTGGGATCCATAATAATCGACCGTGCCAGTGCCGCTCGTTTCAGCATCCCGCCGGAGAGTTCGGAAGGCATCAGGTTTTCGAAGCCGGCCAGATTCACCACCTCGAGCCTCATGCGGGTCATGATACGGATCGTATTCTCGTCGAGTCGCGTATGGAAACGCAGGGGCAGTTCGATGTTCTCGGCAACGCTCAGGGATCCCAGCAAGGCCCCGCCCTGGAATGCCACGCCCATTTTTCGGCGCAGCTCAAAAAGCTCACGTCTGCCGATCTTCGTGAGGTCCTTTCCCAGAATACGGATATGCCCGGAGGTAGGACGATTCAGACCCAGCAGATTGCGCATAAGGGTGGTCTTGCCCGAGCCGCTTCCACCCATAATAACCATGATTTCACCCTGACGGATGGCAAGATTTATCCCTTTCAGGATCTCCCGCGACCCGTAATGGGTTACCAGATCCTCGACTTCAATCACGTTGCCGACGGGTTTCGGTGTCATGTATTCATGCTCTGGTGTGTCTGTGACAGGTAACAGGCGGGATATATTTCCATCCTACTTTTACCCGAACAACCGCCCGTCCACAAGTACAGGACTGTGAATGTCCGAGCGCATGATTATTCACTCATTTTCACCTGATCCCAGTACCGGTCCAGGGTATCGAGATCAGTTTCGTTGACGCCGGTCCCTGCTTCACGGCAGAGTTGCTCGACCTGCTGAAACCGTTTTGTGAATTTCCGGTTCGCCCGGCGCAGGACGGATTCAGGTTCCGCTCCGGCATGCCGCACCAGGTTGACCACGGCAAACAGGAGGTCACCGGCCTCGTCCCTGAGCGCCTCCTGGTCCAGACCGGACTCGATTTCGGTACGCAGTTCTTCCAACTCCTCTTCCACCTTGTCGAAGACACCGCGGATATCGGGCCAGTCGAAACCCGCCCGCGAAGCCTTCTTCTGAAGCTTGTTGGCGCGCATCAGCGCCGGCAGCGCGAGCGGCACCCCGTCAAGCACGCTGTCTGGGGCCTCGCCCCTCTCCTTTTGCTTGTGAGCCTCCCAGGCGTGAGTCTGCGCATCGGCATCGGCAACCTCCGCATCCGCGAATACGTGGGGATGCCGGCGGATCATCTTGTCGCAGATCCCTTGCACGACATCGGAAAAATCGAACCAGCCGGACTCACTGGCCATCCGGGCGTGAAAAACCACCTGGAACAACAGATCACCCAACTCGTCCCGCAGACCTGCCCTGTCATCCTGCTCGATCGCATCAACGACCTCGCAGGCCTCCTCCAGGGTGTAAGGCGCAATGCTGCGAAAATCCTGTTGACGGTCCCAGGGGCAGCCGTTATCCGGATTTCTCAGGCAGGCCATAATATCCAGCAGTGTCTGAATGGTTGCGGGCTCGTCATCGCTTACATGCATCAGGGCTGCTCCCATGCCGTTGCGGTGCAGTATATGACAGTTCCGGGGACGAATATAAAAAACGCAGGATAGCTGGACCGGCAGACAATCGTCCATGCTGTACACATCACCGGTGCGGGAGTCGCGAAGAAGCCGGTTAATCTCCCGCAGTCCATCAGGCCGGTACTTCCCTTCCGCCCGGCAGACCGTTTCCAGTGTTTCGTCGGTGGGATATTATATGAGGTCTAGTGAATCGTGCCGTTCATGGCACTGATAATCCGGTCTTCAAGCTGGATACGCTCTGCCAGACATTCACCCAGGCTGGATAAATCCAACGCGAGAAACTCGACGCTGTTATCGAGCGAAACGGCTTCGTACTTGTCATTGAATCGAAGAATGACATCCGTCGTTTCGACGATTTTCGGATAAATTCTGTCGGCCATGGTAAGCACCGACTGCCTGCGTTCACGGTTGTCCGCCAGATAGCGGTATAACTGGAAATGCGCGCTGGCCGTGTAGTCGATCAAGGCCTCGCAGAAACGGCGCAGGGCGCGCTCAATTTCCGGATCGGCGGTAAAAGGTTGCCGGCCTGCCAGCTCGGTCAACAAGGATAACGTCTGCGTACGCGACTGAACCAGTGCATCCAGTTTCTCGCGTGATTTCATACGCCGATCAACATCCGACTTGTGCTGGGATCCCATTTTGTGCTCCTGCCGATTGACAACCGGGCAGATTGTAGCAAATCACACCCTGCATGGCTGATATTCAGCACCGCCGCTGCTGAAGAACAAAATCCGCAGTAACCAACCCACCCTTGCGAGTCCTCTCCCGCGGTTTGCACCTTACTTGCCAGCGGTCATCACGGCCATACGGGATGACGGGTCATACGGGAATGGCACGTACTTAAGTCGATATCGTGATAAATAGCCAAGGAATCCACGCAAGACACTGAAATTATCTGTGAATATTCCGTGTCTTCCGTGTGTTTCCGTGGCCATTGGTTCCTTGATACAGGAACGATATCCCTCAACTAAGCGCCATTCGGATCATAGGGGTAAATTTATGATGAGAACCAGCCGCAGACCAGATGCGCCGAAGGCCATAGCTGCCCGGGTTCGAACCATTCGAGGCAACCATTGCCGCCGAAATGGCAGTATCTGGAAGCGGTCTTCACACCGAGCCGGCACCACTTTCCGATTTCCGGAGCCATTCCCGCGTTCACATGGCCCTGCGCTGATGCCATCTATCCCCTTAAGGATAGGTGGTTAATTAAGCCATTGTTTGTACTATTTATCTAACCGGACATACCCGATTACCCATGCAGTCCATGGCAAATAATTGTTGACTGTATCACTCAACTATTACTATTATCTTGTCCCAAGGATGTCGTATCACACATTGTTGTCACAGGGCCGATTCCCTGCAAGGAATACGGACAGGGCAATCGGAGCAGGTACAACAGCACCGTATTCATCGAGGTTTTTATGAAGTTATCGACAAAAGGCCGTCATGCCATTACCGCAATGATGGAGCTAGCTCTCCATGAGAAAGAAGGGCCGGTAACGCTGGCGGATATCTCCAGCCAGCAGTCCATCTCGATCTCCTATCTCGAACAGTTATTCGCAAAGCTGCGCCATAATGGACTGGTAACAGGAATGCGCGGCCCCGGCGGAGGCTATTGCCTGGCCCGACCGGCTAACGAGATCACCGTCGCACAGGTGCTCAATGCAGTCGATGACCTGGTGAAACTCCAGGAAATCTCGCTAGCCGAAAGAGAGATTCCTGGCAGCCTGCTGATGTGGAGGCAATTAAGCAACCGGGTGTTTGATTACCTGGATGGAATAACACTGGCCGAGACAGTGGAAATCCAGAAGGAAAATACCCGGTCTGCGCTGTTTCACTCGGATTTGCAGAAAAGCGCCGCCTGACGACTCGTTATTTGGACCTGGTTCGACTGGAGAAACTGAAATGGCTTACAGTGAAAAAGTACTCGACCACTACGAAAATCCGCGTAATGTCGGTTCCTTCGACAAGGATGATAAACAGGTCGGCACCGGCATGGTAGGCGCACCGGCCTGCGGTGACGTGATGAAGCTGCAGATCAAGGTTAATGAGCGCGGCGTGATAGAAGATGCGCGCTTCAAGACCTATGGTTGTGGATCCGCGATCGCCTCCAGTTCGCTACTGACCGAATGGGTCAAGGGCAAAACGCTTGACGAGGCGCGGGAAATAAAGAACACCGACATTGCCGAGGAACTGGCCCTGCCGCCGGTGAAGGTTCACTGCTCGGTGCTGGCCGAGGACGCCATCAAGGCCGCGATCGAGAACTACCATCTGAAAAATGTCGCGGAGCAGATAGCGGAAGTCTGATTTGCGGTGAGCATATGCGTTCGAGAAAACGGGGCCGAAAGGCCCCGTTTCACGTTGCGACCTGTCGGCCGGCCACGCCGGTCAATTGCAACAACCCGGTTTTATCGCCATAACCGTCCTGCGCAATCGTGTCTTGTCCCGACTGGCCGGTAACAGCAGGACACCGGCTGCGGCACCCTGGACCGCAATCTGCCTGATACGGGTACGCGGCGGCTTGTCATCCTGCTGATATACTGCAGGCCTGATGACAATCGAAACCCTGCAAGCAGCCGTAACCCGCCTTTACCCCCCACCGGCGACAGACCATCCACTGGCGGGACTCTATCTCGGTCAGATACCACGACACGGGGAAGGCGCAGTAACCCCGTTTGTCTACAGCAACTTCATCACTTCCCTCGATGGCCGGATTGCCATTGCACAGCAAGGACGGTCCACACACCAGGTCCCCACCGCGATAACCAATTCCCGTGACTGGCGGCTGTACCAGGAACTCGCCGGACAAGCCGATATCCTGATCACCAGCGGGCGCTACTTCAGGCAAAGCGAGAGCAAGGAAGCCCAGGACCATCTGCCGGTGAGCGATCACCCGGACTACAGTGATATTCGGGAATGGCGCAGTCGTCACGGCCTGGCGGCGCAACCGGATATCGCCATACTGAGTCGCAGCCTTGCCATTTCCGTGGAATCACTCAAGACGTATCAAAACCGCCGTATCATTGTCTTCACCGGTCGGCAGACCGAGGCAGAGCACATTAGCCGCCTCAGGGATCAGGGCGTCGAGGTGATTACCGCAGGAGAGGACAGGACGGTCGACGGTGCCGAACTGATCACCCTGCTGGCCGGCATGGGATACGCCAGCATCTACGCCATCGCGGGACCCGATGTGCTGCACACGCTGTTGAAGGCAAGGGTATTGAACCGCCTCTACCTGACAACCACCCACCAGTTGCTGGCAGGAGAACAGTTCGACACCTTCACGCGTGGCGCAGGCTTTGACCCGGCACTGGGCATGCAGCTGACAAGCCTTTATCTCGACCGATACGCACCCTCCGGAGCCGGTCAGTGGTTTTCATCGTTTGAACCACGAGTCGACTGAACCCGCTCCAGAGTGTCGAGAAGCTCTACTATGCGGGTGACAGGCACCCTCTTGCCGCGATTGATGCCTTCGCAGCGTCGTGATTCCCGTTGCCAGTCCTGCTGGCGAGTTACGATTTCGGACCAGAATGGATATGTGCGGCACTGCACGGGACGCACCGGGTAAATGTTGCATTCACCCCTGTCATTGAGAAACACACAGCGCCCGTCGTCATGCCATGATGCCACCAGGTCACCGTCCGGCAATCGACTCAGGTAACGGCGGCGAAACCAGCGGCGGGACAACCCGAGGTGGGCTCGAATCCCTTCTGCCTCATGCTCACTCAGAAAGACATAATAACCGCCTCCGGCCACGCAACAACGCCCGCATCGGGTACACTCAAACCGCAGTGGCTGTGCTTCGAAAAACGGCTTCAACACCTCACCTCCACAGGCTCCTGTCAGCGCAGTTGCGATTATGCAGTATCATCGTCAGGGTCGCGCACCTCACGACCATCACAGGAGAAGCCATTGTCCCACAAGACCAGAACGGTATTCGAGGGTCGGGTTATCGGGCTTAACATCGAGTCACTGACGCTTCCCAACGGAGAGCCCCAGGAACTGGAAATTGTCCGCCACCCCGGTGGCGCGGCCGTCGTTGCACTGGACGAAGACCAGAACGTCTGCCTGTTGCGCCAGTTCCGGCATGCCGCGGGCGGCTGGCTATGGGAATTGCCGGCCGGCAAGCTCGAGAAAGAGGAAGCGCCGCAAGCCACCGCCGTGCGTGAACTGGCTGAAGAGGCCGGACTGCGGGCAGCACGCTGGCGTCAACTCGGCACGGTGCTGATGACACCGGGCTTCTGTGATGAAAAAATCCATTTATATCTGGCCAGACAGCTTACACCGGTCGCGTCACACCCGGAGCGCGATGAAGTGATCGAAATCCATTGGCTCCCCTACAGCAGGGCGGTCAAACAGGTGCATGACGGGACCATCCATGATGCAAAGACCATGCTTGGATTGCTGCTGGCTGAATGCAGTCTCCGCCCCTGAAAACGACTCACCAGAAAACCGGCTGGAGCAAATGGCTTACTTGAGGGATATCGTTCTTGAATTAAAGAACCAATGTCCACGGAAGCACACGGAAAACACGGAATATTCACAGATAATTTCTGTGTCTTCCGTGGATTCCGTGGCTATTTATCACGATTTCGACTTGAGTAATAAGTACCATTCCGGTCGGAGCCGGTTTTCTGATGGAAGGCTGAAGGACTATCTGCTCAGCGTTACGGTGTCATCGTGGCGGTTTCCTGGTCCTGATTTGAAATCACCCCACCCGCCGAAGCCGTCGCCATATTGGTAACACTGCCGGCCGTGACATCATCCGCGTTCACGGCATACCCGGCCGTACAGGTGACGGATTCACCGGGATTCAGCATGTCGTCCAGGTTGCCCACCGTGGCGATCTCAGGACAGTCCACAGGCGTCTTGTCATCGTCGACACTGACGGGACCCGCCAGACTGACATTACCGGTGTTGGTTACCTGGTACTCATAACTGATCACGTCATCTACGGCTGCATAGGGATTACCCGACGTGATCCGTTTGTCCAGCGTCAGTTCGGGAAGATCGGCCAGTTCAAAATCATGCCGGGTTCCACTGGCACCGGCGATGGCGTCAACGCTGGCGACGTCGTAGAAGGTCAGATCCTCATCCAGCGACGGATCATCGTTTTCACACACCAGCGCCACCGTATGGAT
>Ga0316576_10002245_pt1 | contig 10929 bp, 11 predicted proteins | sample S0NA_FD_203075 | JGI IMG/M metagenome (GOLD analysis project Ga0316576, IMG submission 203075) | Rhizosphere microbial communities from salt marsh grasses in Alabama, United States - S0-2_050615r3r5 | ecosystem: Host-associated > Plants > Roots > Rhizosphere | place: USA: Alabama | collected... | reverse complement strand
AAAGATCGGCGTTACGCTTCATCTCTCTTCACTGCGGCGTACGGCTTCGTACGCCGCAGTCCTCGAGATGCGCAAGCCTTGATCGCGAACATATAACGGAACCTTCTGAGCATTGACTTTTTACGCGTTTATCATGATTCGATCGACAAAAAAAACACTTGACAACACGATGCGTGACCCGTATTAAGAAATTCCATTCCGCATTACGAAATATCTGTGGGGATTAAATGGACAATCTGCGATTAAAGCCTGGCAATCTGGTGCAAACGATCGAAAGGGTCTCTTTTATTCTGGATATCCTCAGCAGCAGCCCGCACGGCATCAGCGTTGGCGAACTCTCTGTCAAAACCGGCCTCCCCAAAGGAACCGCCCACCGCCTCCTGACCTCTTTGGCCTATTTCGATCTGGTGCGTCAGGACCTGACCACCAAAAAATATCATCTCGGTTTTAAGCTTGTTGAATTGGGCAACCGGCTTTTGTCCCAGCTCGATTTCAGAACCGAAGCACGCCCCTATCTCAAAGAACTTGCCGAGCGAACCAAAGAAACGGTCCATATGGTCATCCTCGATCGCAACGAAGGTCTCTACGTTGATAAAGTGGATGCGACCGAGCATGCCAGTGGGTTGCGCATGGTTTCCGCCTTGGGATCACGCATTCCCGCCCATTGCAGCGCTGTTGGCAAAATCCTGCTGGCAGCTTTATCCGAAGAAAGTCTCCTCAGCCTCGTCAAAGACAGGGGGCTGCCACGGCGCACGGAAAATACCATCACCAATTTGGAAGAGCTAAAGACACATCTGCAGATCATCCGCAAACAGGGCTTTGCTTTTGACGACGAGGAAAACGAGAAGGGGATTCAGTGCGTCGGGGCGCCGATCATCGACCAGCGCGGGAAAGTGCTGGCCGCCATCAGCATTTCGGTACCCACGATTCGGGTCGACAAGACCACGCTGCAAACGACGCTAAAAGATCACCTGACCGAGACCGCAGCCCAAATTTCCCGAAAAATGGGCTATCAAGGGTCTCAGGTCTATTTAACAAATCTATGAGCAACCATTGATCACAGTGAGGTCGATACCATGGAAATGAGAGAAGCCAGCCACCCAAACGAATTCAAAACCTACACGACCGATCGCACCCGACAGGATTTTCTGATCCAGAAAATGTTTATTCCGGGGAAGATCAAACTCGTTTACACCTTTTATGACCGGATGATCGTAGGCGGCGCATGCCCCGTCGGTCCCCTGACGCTCGCCCCCGAAAAGGAGTTGGGGACGAACTATTTTTTAGAGCGCCGGGAGATGGGGATCATCAATGTTGGATCTCCCGGCACGGTAACCGTAGACGGCCAGGAATTTGTTCTTGACCGCACCGACGGACTGTACATCGGGATTGGATCGAAAGACGTCGTCTTCAACAGTGCCGACCAAGCGAATCCGGCCCATTTTTATCTGCTCAGCTGCCCTGCCCACCGGGATTTTCCGACAACAAAAATGGAGCTCGGGCAGGCGGAGAAGGTAGAATTAGGCACACCCAAGGATGCCAATGTCAGGACGCTCAACAAATATATTCATCCCGATGGGGTTAAAAGCTGTCAGTTGTGCATGGGAATGACCAATGTTTCGCCCAACAGCGTCTGGAACAGCATGCCCTGCCACACCCATGGTCGCCGGATGGAAGTCTATTTTTATTTTGATTTGCCCGAAGATGCGTTGATGTTTCACTTGATGGGCCAACCGGATGAAACCCGCCATATCGTAATTCGCAATGAAGAGGCCGTGATTTCTCCCAACTGGTCCATTCACGCGGGTGCCGGCACATCGAATTATTCTTTCATCTGGGGAATGATCGGTGAGAACCAGGTGTTTAGCGATATGGATGCCGTTGAATATGCTGACCTTCGTTAAAGGTTTACAGTCGCTAGCGTCGTGCCGACAGAGCTTTCATCTTTTGGCCAAACGTCAGACCGTATTCGGCTTGGTTCTAATGCCAACGGGCGTTGGAATCTGGTTTTTTCGATAACCTAGTTAAACATCAGGAGGTTGGAAACATGAATTCGAAAAAGTTTGCGATCGGGATTCTGTCGATGGTTCTGGTATTCATGTTTGCCGGAGCATCCATGGCCCTGGAACTGAAGCTTGGCCACTATGCACCGGAAACCCATCCGGCGCATCAGGCCGCGTTGATGATGGCCAAGGCCGTTGCCGAGCGCACCAATGGCGAAGTCACCATTAAGATCTACCCCGCCAACCAACTCGGCGACGGCAACGAAGTGCTCGAGCAGCAAATGAACGGTGTGGTCGACCTCAGCCTGCCGACCCAACCGATGCTCGATAAATATGGCGAAAAAGGCAACAAGCCCTTCGCCGTCGTCATGCTTCCGTTCGTTTACAAAGATGCCCAACACGCCTGGCGCGTTCTCGACGGACCGTTCGCCGAATGGATTGCACCGAAGTTTGACGCGCTGGGCCTCGTGCACCTCGCCAACTGGGAATGGGGTTTCCGCAACCTGACCAACAACAAGCGCCCCGTAAACACGCCCGACGACGTCAAGGGATTGAAAATCCGCACCCCCGGCGAAATCCAACTTCAAAAGACGATGGAAGCGCTCGGTGCCCAGGTTCAAGCCATTAACTTTAAAGAACTTCCGATGGCTCTGAAACAAGGCGTCGTCGACGGCCAGGAAAACCCGCTTTCCGTCATCTACCACTACAAACTTTATGAAGTTCAGCCCTACCTTGCGCTGACCGAACACGTCTACAACTCCATGATGTGTGTCGCTTCCAAGAAAACCTGGGCCAAGCTCACCGCCGAACAGCAGGCCATCCTTACGGAAGAAGCCCAGAAAGCCGGTCAATGGTTCCGTGACAACCAACTTGCCGCAAAGGACGATCTCATCCAAAAGCTCAAAGCCACAGGCATGCAAGTGACCACACCCGACCGCGCTGCGTTCAAGGCTAAAATGCAATATGCCTACGACGCCATTGGAGAATATGCCGGTAAAGACAACGTCGAAAAGTTCCTGAAGATGGTTGAAGAAACGCCATAAGGATCACGCACGTTACAACTGACCTCGGGCCGATGTCATCGAAGACGGCATCGGCTCCAGTTTGCTAACCGGCTCGGGATGGGGTTTGGAACATGTTAACGGTGGTTATTTTCGGTGTGCTTGTGGGCATGGTCATGCTCGGTGTGCCGATCTTCGCGGCCATGGGCTTGACTGCGGCGGGAACCTTCATTCTTCTGGGTGATGCGTTCGTGTTGCCGATGATGGCGCAACGCATGTACGTGGCCACTACAGGATTCACTCTCCTGGCGATCCCCTTCTTTATCCTGGCCGGTAATTTGATGAATTACGGCGGCATTACGAATCGGGTCTTTGATTTTGCTCGTGCGCTGGTCGGCCATATCCGTGGTGGCCTGGGCCACGTCAACGTGGTCGCCAGTATGATTTTCTCCGGCATGTCGGGCGCGGCGGTCGCCGATGCCGCAGGTCTCGGGGTTGTCGAAATGAAGGCGATGACCGAAAACGGTTACGACAAGGAATTTTCGGCCGCCATTACGGCGGCCTCGTCAACCATCGGACCTGTTGTGCCCCCTTCGATTGCCTTTGTCATTTACGGCTCCATCACCGGCGTTTCCATCGTCAAATTGTTCATGGCCGGATTTGTTCCGGGATTGCTCATGGGCCTGGCGCTCATGATCGCCGTTTATTTCGTCGCCAAGAAACGTGGTTATCCCAAGGACCCGACACCGTTGTTCGGCCTTATCTGGAAAACGTTCACTGAATCGTTCCTTGCGCTGCTCATGCCGGTCATCATCATCGGCGGCATTTTGGGCGGTATTTTCACACCGACCGAAGCGGCCGTTGTCGCGACGGTCTATGCCTTCGTCATCGGGTGCTTCATCTATAAGGAAATCAAACTGAAGGACATCCCCGAAATCGTTTGGGAATCCATCAAACAAAGCGTACGCGTTCTGTTCATCATCGCCACCGCCGGTTTCTTCGGCTGGATGATGATCCACCAAAGCATTCCGGAACAGGTAATTTCAGGCCTGAGCACGGTCACGGAAAACAAGTACGTGTTGTTGATCATCGTTGTCTCTGTTCTGATCATTCTCGGTTGCTTCATGGAAGGCATTGCGGTGATGGTCATTACCATCCCGATCTTCATGAAGATCATCGAACAATTCCAGATCGATCCCGTCCAGTTCGGCGTCATCATGGTGCTGTGCTCGATGATCGGCCTGCTGACCCCGCCGGTGGGGATGAGTCTTTATGCCGTCGCGACGATTTCCAATGTTTCGATCGGACGCCTCACCCGCGAGCTGTTCCCTTACCTGCTTGGCATTTTCATCGTCACATTGATGATCACCTACATTCCCATCGTGTCCTTGTGGCTTCCCAATCTCTTGATGCCGGAGTGATCGGAGGATAGATCTTGACCCTTCTAAAATCCATCGATGGCATACTCGGCAAGGTTATGCGCTGGTTCTGCATCGCCAACTTGCTGACCCTGATGGTGATGTTGGCCCTGCTGGTGTTTGTCCGTTTTGTCCGCATCGACTGGTTCACGTCATCGACCGCCGTGATCGATTGGTTCAAGCTGAGCTGGTCCGACGAGATTATCGAATGGCTGATGTCATCGCTCATATTCATTGCCGCCGCGGACCTGTGGCGCCAACGCGACCATTTCCGGATCGAGGCCGTCGCCGATATGCTGGCGGGCACGATGTTCGGCAAGATCTTTACCTTGATCATTGAGATCTTCTCCGCCGCGTTTATTGCCGCTTTTGCGTATTATTCCTTCAATTTGACCATGTCGGTCGGCCGCCATTCACAAATATTGGCGTGGCCCATGAGGTGGTGGTATGCCCCCATGCCGGTTGCCGGGGCGATCATGTTCGTCTACTCCATCCGCAACCTCATTGAACAAATCAACGAGGTTTTCGGATTCGGATGGTTCCAGGAGAAGAAAGAGGCGTGATGTAATCGTTGGACACAATACTTGCGCGGTTTGAATGCCTTCGCTTTAAATAGCATCTACCGCGGAGCAATGTCGCCAGCAGGGTTGGCCTGCCGGCAGGCATAGATGCAAAATTGATTCTTGAAACCATCGATAGAAACCACAGTTTAATATTTAAGAGGAATTAGCAGATGAAAGCGGCCGTGTTGAAAAATGACATGCAAATTGTGTTCGAAGATGTGCCGACCCCTTCTCCGGGACCGGGGCAGGTGCAGATCCGGGTTAGTTGGTCCAGCATCTGCGGCACGGATCTCCATATATATATGGGTGAATTTAAAAACCGCGTAGAATATCCACGGATCTTGGGGCACGAATTCGCAGGTGTTATCGAATCGGTGGGAACCGCCGTTCCAAATTTGAAACCCGGCGACCGGGTAACGGTCGATCCGATTGTGTGGTGCAACCAGTGCCCGGCGTGTTTGAATGGCCAGAACAATGTCTGCAGCAACCTAAAATTGCTCGGCATCGAATACAACGGTGGATTTGCCGAGTATACCGTTGCCGGAGCCGACAAAGTCTTTAAAATTCCGGATTCGGTGTCCATGCGGGACGCCGCCCTTGTCGAACTATACAGCCTAGGCGTTCATGCGACCCGCAAAGCAATGGTCGAGCCGGGCGACCGGGTCGTTGTCCTGGGCGCCGGCCGCCTGGGGCTGGCTGTTCTGGAGGTCATCAAGCAAACCGCCGCGAGTTGGGTCTGTTCCGTGGATATCCTCGACAATCGCCTGGAAATCGCCCGGAAAATGGGAGCGGACCTGACGATCAATGCGCGGTTGGAAGACCCGGTGGATAACATACTCGCGCGGACGGAAGGCCTTGGCGTCGATCGGGTCATCGAATGTGTGGGCACGTATGCTGAAATTGACGGCCGGGAAGGCCCTGTGCAGCAAGCCGTGAAGATGTCGCGCAGCGGGGGGCGGGTCGTGGTCATGGGTTTAGGGCCTCAGCTTACACCTGTGTTCTGGAAGGAGTGCGTGTTCAAGGAACTTCAGATCGTCGGCTCCAGAGTGACCCTCGGCGATTATCCTCGGGCCCTTCAATTGATGGAGCTCAATAAATTTCACCCCGAGCTGTTCGTATCGGAAGTATTTGAGCTTAACGAACTGCACCGGGCGTTTCACCTGCTCGAGGATAAGCCCGACCAATACCTCAAGGTGCTTGTAAAAAACGAATAAACGCGTAGCGGCGGCTTTACCGGGTTTTGCTTGCACTCCAACACCGGCAAAGAGGCGAACGGACACGTCGCTGTCGGTTGGGATAAAGGCGGGTGTCGAATGGCCGTATATATGAAAAACCAACCCTATATAAAGGAGATCAAAAATGGCTGAAAAAAAATCGAAGTACCTTCACAAGATCACGGACCTTCCGTACATCAATCTTACGGGTGATGAAAAACTGCCCTCCATGTCCAACATGCTTCTTACGGACAAGATGCTTATCAGCTTTATCGAGAACCCTCCCGGTTGTGTTTTTCCCGTGCACAGCCATGATTGCGAGCAGATTTTAATCATGCTTGAAGGCGAAGAAGAGCATATCTGCGGCGACGAAAAATTTCTGATGAAAGCCGGAGACGTGTGTGTTCATCCCGCCAATGTTCCCCATGGCGGTGAAACCAAAACCGGCTTCAAGGGCATCGATATTTTTTGCCCGCCGCGCAAGGCCCACGTCGAGAAGCTTAAAGCCGCGGCGAAAGATAAAGAGGCGTCATAACCGCCGCGCCTTCTCAGTCGAAATGGCCATTGAGGAGGGCCAAATTGCCCTCCTCATGGCAGATGTTTTTGGCAGAGGATGGTCAATCCATAAGGAAGTCATCGAGATTAAGTAACACTTAGGAAGCGCTACGGCAGCCGGAACCCATACGAATGAGGAGACAGAACTATGAACGAAGTACTTCGGCAGTTTGAAAAGATGCGTGTTGTGCCAGTTGTTGCCATCCAGAAGGCGGATGATGCCATGCAGCTGGCCGATGCATTGATTGAGGGCGGGCTGCCCTGTGCAGAAATCACGTTCCGGACCGACGCCGCCATAGACGCCATGCGCATCATGGCCAAACGTGACGACATTCTCGTGGGCGCCGGTACGGTTCTGAAGGTCGATCAGGTGAGGGCCGCCGTTGACGTCGGCGCTCGCTTCATGGTGTCGCCCGGGTTCAATCCGAAGGTGGTCGGCTATTGTGTCGAAAACAATATCCCCATTACACCCGGTGTCTGCACTCCGTCGGACATAGAGGCGGCCCTGGAGTTCGACCTTGAAGTTTTGAAATTCTTTCCAGCCGGGGCTTTCGGCGGATTAAAGACCCTCAAAGCCATGAGCGGACCGTATACAACGGCCAAATTTATCCCCACCGGCGGTATTTCTCCTGCCAATCTGGCGGAATATTTACAGTTTCCTAAAGTCCTGGCATGCGGCGGCACCTGGGTTGCCAAGTCCGATCTGATTTCCGAAGGCAAGTTTGACGAAATCGTTCAAAACGCACGGGAGGCTGTCAAGATCGTCAAGACGTTATAGGTTCCTGCTTCATGAAGACGATGGCGTCTGGGTTGCATTGCAACCATAAGGGAATTCTAAATTCGCCGGATTGACGTTAAACCAACTTGACAAAGCGAGGAGAAAAAAATGACCGTTCTCGATATTAAACCGGCGGACAGCTGCCGCTACGACCTTGTTTCACTGGGCGAAGTTATGTTGCGTTTGGATCCGGGTGAAGGTCGGGTCCACACGACGCGAACTTTCCGCGCCTGGGAGGGCGGCGGCGAATACAATGTGGCCCGCGGTTTGCGTCGTTGTTTTGGAATGCGCACCGCCATTGTGACGGCCTTTGCCGATAACGCTGTGGGACGGTTGGTGGAAGATTTCATTCTGCAGGGGGGCGTGGACGTATCCTTTATCAAATGGGCGCCTTTTGACGGAATCGGCCGGACGGTTAGAAATGGGTTGAATTTCACGGAGAGAGGTTACGGGATCCGCGGGGCTTTAGGCGTTTCGGACCGCGGCAACACCGCCGTGTCGCAATTAGAGAAGGGCGATATCGACTGGGAGGAGATATTCGGCCGGCACGGCGTGCGCTGGCTGCACACCGGCGGGATATTCGCCGCCCTTTCGGAAACGACCCCGGACGTGATCGAAGAAGCCATGCAGGTGGCCAAAAAGCACGGCACCATGATATCCTATGATCTCAACTACCGCCCGTCTCTCTGGCAGAGCATCGGAGGCAAGGAAAAAGCCCAGGAGGTGAACCGTCGTTTGGCGCAATACGTGGATGTAATGATTGGCAACGAGGAGGATTTCACCGCCTGTCTCGGATTCGAGGTGGAAGGCTTGGATGCGAATCTGTCTTCGCTGGACGTCAGCAACTTTAAAAAGATGATTGGCGTCGCTGTTACGCAATTTCCCAATTTTAAAGTTACCGGGACGACCCTGCGGACAGTAAAAACGGCCAGCATCAACGACTGGGGGGCTATCTGCTGGGCGGGCGGCGATTTCTATGAAGCCCCACTGAGAGAAAACCTGGAAATCCTCGATCGTGTCGGTGGCGGCGACAGCTTCGCTTCAGGACTGATTTACGGCTTGATGACATCGGGGGATCCACAAACGGCCGTGGATTATGGCGCCGCTCACGGTGCTTTGGCCATGACGACCCCTGGTGATACCACCATGGCCACATTGAAGGAAGTGGAGAAAATCATGGCAGGGGGCGGTGCCCGCGTGGTACGCTGATTCCAAAAGCACCACCCAACCTTCTTCACGCATTCAACGAACGAGATAGCAATCATTCAATCCAAAGGGGTTCAAAATGTCAAAACATATACTCATTACAGGAGCGAGCACGGGTATCGGTGCCGAGACCGCGCGCGTACTGGCTGCCGGCAATACCGTATTCATTCATTACAATGCGTCTCAAAAACCAGCCGAGGGGGTGGCCGCTGACGTCAAGAACGCCGGCGGAACGGCCATTGTTGTCCAGGCTGATCTATCGAAGGAAGACGGCTGCCGGGCACTGGTTCAGGCCGTATCGAGCAACACGGACAAACTTGATGTCCTCGTTAACAATGCCGGTGGCCTGATCAAAAGACAGGGCATCAAAGACTACGAATGGGGCCTCATGGAGGAGATTTTTGCCTTGAATACGTTTTCGGCCATGATGGTCACCTCCCTGTGCGTCCCTTTGCTCGAAAAGGGCGAGGACCCTTCCATCATCAACCTCACGTCTGTGGCTATGCGACATGGTGCCCCGACGGCCACGATCTACGGCGCCTCGAAAGCGGCTCTCGATTCCTTCACCCGTGGCATTGCCAAAGAACTGGCACCGACCATCCGGGTCAACGCCGTATCGCCCGGGGTTATTTTGACGCCCTTCCACGACAAGGTTTCAACGCCCGAGCAACTTGAAGCCTGGCGTGCGGGAAACCCCCTTCAAAAAAATGGCGAACCCATCCACATCGCGGAAACCATACAATTCCTTGTCAACAACGATTTCATCAATGGCGAAACGATCGACATCAATGGTGGACTCTTTATGCGGTAAAATCCTACGGGGGGAAATCGATGATACTAGATCAATTCAGCTTATCTGGCAAAGTTGCCCTAGTGACCGGATGCAGTTCCGGGTTGGGCGAAGGAATGGCCATCGGGCTGGCCGAGGCGGGTGCCGATATTGTCGGAATTTATAACCAGGGCCAACCGCACTTAAAAGAGGAAGTCGAAGCCCTGGGAAAGAAGTTTCTCGGGATTCAGGCGGACTTGACCAGTATCGCACCCGTCGACCAAATCGTAGATCAAGCGGTCGATCATTTTGGCCACCTGGATATTCTGGTGAATAATGCCGGTCTCCTTCGCCGGGATAAAGCCCTCGATTTCAGCGAAAAAGACTGGGATGACGTCATGAACGTCAACCTCAAATCGCTGTTTTTTCTCTCCCAGGCGGTCGCCCGGCAGTTTGTTAAACAGGGTACCGGCGGCAAGATTGTCAACATCGCTTCGATGCTCTCTTTTCAGGGAGGCATCCTGGTACCATCCTATACGGCCAGCAAAAGCGGTGTCATGGGGCTCACCCGCCTGATGGCCTGTGAATGGGCGGCCCACAATATCAATACCAATGCCATCGCACCCGGTTATATGAGAACCAGGGTAACGCAACCACTGCAAGACGATCCCGTCCGAAACAAGCAGATTGTGGAAAGAATACCGGCCGGAAGATGGGGAACAGCGGAAGATTTGAAAGGAACGGTCGTGTTTTTGGCATCCGAGGCCTCTAAGTATGTCAATGGATATACGTTAGCGGTGGATGGTGGGTGGTTGGCTCGCTAAAATCTGTGTTGCCCGCGGGTCGAGCGGAAGGGCCCCAGGTCAATGATTCAACAACCAACCTGTCTGGAAGAAGACGGGGGCAGCCTGCCGCCGGTACGAATCAAGCACTGATGCCACCCTATGGATTGATGGGAAGGACATCGGCCGCCCGGGACCAAACCTGTTAACGATTCTTGGGAGGATATCATGGACCTCGATATTGCCGGTAAAACAGCCTTTGTCACGGGTGGGAATATAGGCATCGGGCGTGCCGTTTCGCTCGCGCTTGCGCGCTGCGGCGCGGATGTGGCCTTGACCTATTATTCGCATGAAGCCGAGGGACAACAGACGCTTGAAGCCATTAAAGCAATGGGGCGGAATGCTAAAGCCTATCAGCTGGACGCGACGGACAGCGGACAGGTCAAAGCTGTGGTGGGACAGGCGGCCGGGGCGCTTGGCGGTCATATCGATATCCTCATGAACAATGCGGGTCATCTTGTCGGCCGTTCTTCAATTGCGGATATGACGGACGATCACTGGTTTAAAACCATCAACGTCAATCTGACCAGTGCCTTTTTCTGCACGCGTGCGGTATTGCCCTATATGAATACCGGATGGG
>Ga0316576_10002244_pt1 | contig 10930 bp, 6 predicted proteins | sample S0NA_FD_203075 | JGI IMG/M metagenome (GOLD analysis project Ga0316576, IMG submission 203075) | Rhizosphere microbial communities from salt marsh grasses in Alabama, United States - S0-2_050615r3r5 | ecosystem: Host-associated > Plants > Roots > Rhizosphere | place: USA: Alabama | collected... | reverse complement strand
GGAAAACCCTCATTCACGGTGATTCGCTTCCGCCACTCCCCGCCCCCGGTGAGGAGTATGGCGCGCAGGCGCCGCCACAGCGGCAGGTCCTCGGGCGCGGTGCCGGGGAAGTGGTCCACCGGGGGCTGCCCCAGGTTGTCAGCGGCATAGCGCAACAGCGCCAGGAGGTCGTCGTGGTGCGGTTGCAGACACTCGCGCAACCGGGTCAGCGTCTCCTCGAGCAGGGCCCGGACCGAGCGCAACAGGTAGTGCTCTGCCTCCTCCGCCGCGCGATGCAGCCCGATGTAGTCCCGCCACTGGTCGCGCTGCGACAGCATGGCCACCAGTAGCTCACGCAACCGCTCCCAGTCGTTGTCGAAATGGAGCATCAGTGCCCCGAGGTCTGGTGCGACGGGGTGCTCGGTTTCCAGCATGGCGAACAGTTCATCGACTGCTTCGACATAGAGTTCGGTGGCGCTCTCCACCACCCCTGCCTGCCCACCGAACTCGCTGAGAACCGGCATCTGGCGGGTCAGGTAGGCGCAGAAGCCGTCGATGGTCCGGATGTTGAGCCGGCTGCTGTCCCGCTCGAGATGCCAGCCGTTGGCCGCTTCGGCGCTCAGGGCGTCCAGGGCCAGGTCGCGCGTCCGCTGCTGGTGAGGGCTGGCGCAGGGCGTCTCCAGGCGGGCCTCGCGCAGCGCGGCTATGACCCGCTCCCGCATCTCCGCCGCGGCCTTGCGGGTGAACGTGATAGCCAGCACCTGCTCGGGGCGCTCCACCCGCGGCAGCAGCGCCAGGTAGCGCTGGATCAGCAACTCCGTTTTGCCCGAGCCTGCGGGCGCGCTGACGCAGAAACTGTGCAGCGGATCCAGGGCGCGCTCGCGCTCGCGGGCGTCGGCGACCGTCATTCCACTGGCTCCTCGCCCGGCGTCTGGCCTATCCGACAGAGGGGTTGAAGGTTACACCAGGCGCAGCTCGCGGGCGAAAGGGGGTCGACGCGCGCCTCTCCTGCCAGGAATTCGCCCGCAAGCCGCTCGAGGTGGGTACGCCACTCCTCGTTGAGAGACTCCCAGTCAGGGGCGTCGGACCTGTTCCTGACACTTTTCCCGATGTCGGCACTGATTCCGGGCGCCGCCGCCGTGCGCCCGAGACCGACAAAGGCGCAGTCCCGGGACCGGATCCGGGCAAACGCGATGGCGGCCGGCGGGGCCGGCGCGGCGATGCCGTAAAGCAGCAGCTGCGGCTTTGCGGGCCGCTCACCCAGCCAGTCCGAAACGCCGCCCTGGCCCGACTTGTAATCGATCACGACCAGTGAGCCATCCGGCAACTGGTCGATCCGGTCGACCCTCAGCTTGATTTCAAGGCGATCCAGCGAGAGTTGCACACCCTCCTCCCGGCGATAAACGACGAACGCCTCAGTGCGGCTTCGCTCTACCGCGAGCCATTCCCTGACCAGGTCCTGCAGGCGGCGGCGCTCCAGCTCGATCAAGGCGCGCTGCCCGCCACGGCGGCGCGCCGGCAGTGTGTCCAGAGCCTGCTCCACAGCTGCGCGCACCAGCTGCTCCTCGGCCTCCGGTCGCAGCGCCGCCAGGGCGCTGCTGTCTTCCAGCTCACCCCAGAGAATATACAGAACGTGATGCAGCAGGGCTCCGCGCTCAGCACTGGAGAGACCCACAGCGGCCGCCGGCAGGGGCTCGACCTGCAGTCGACGCCGCGCGAAGGCGCGAAACGGACAGTGAGACTGGTCCTCGAGCAGACCGCTGCCGCCGCGCAGGGAGGCCAGCTCCGCATCGCAGACGGGCGGCGCAGCAGCATCGGGCAGCACCTCCAGCTCCCCTGCCTGCCACTGCCCCAACCAGGAATCTGCGCCCACGGTCGTTTCTACGCGGTCATAGACCGCGAAGCCATCCAGCAGGGCGCTGGCGGTGTCTGGAATGCCCTCCAGCTGCCGGGAGTAACTGGCGATGAGCTCGGCGGTGGAGCGCCTGTACTGCTGCAGCAGACCGTCTGCGAAAGCCCACTCCCGCTCGACGCTGGCGTGAGGCATCTGCAGCCGGCGCTGCAACGCCACCGGGATGAACGGGTTGGGCCGGGGCGGTGCCGGCCAGCTGCTACCCTGCATGCCGCACAGCCAGAGGTGGTCGAATGCGAGGCCCGCTGCCTCCAGCGGCCCGAGGACCTGCACGTTGGAGTCGGCGCTCTGGGGCTGGGAGACCTCTCGAGCCAGGCAGCGCTCGAGCAACTGCAGCGCTGCCTCAAGGCGCAGGGAGGGGTGGATCGCATCGTAACCGGCGAACGCCTCCAGGGTCTCGTGCCAGCGCTCCACCTGCTGGTACTCCAGCGAGTCGAGCGGCCCGGGGCCGGGCCAACCCCAGAGGTCCAGGACCGCGGTGATCCGCTCGATCCAGGCCGAGGGCGGCGCCGGCCGTTGCAGTTCCCGCATGGTGAACATCGCCATCAGGTAACGTCCCAGGGAGAGACCGCGGACCCCGTCCAGCTCTGTCTGGCTCGCCGCATGGCGCAGGTCGGCCACGGGTATCGTGTCCCGCATATCCTCGTGAAGGCGCACCAGGAACAGGGTTGCGAGCGATGAGCCTGCGTCGGGCAGCCTGGCGAAGCGGGTCTGCAGCAGGGCCACCACCTCCTTCAACGCCACGCGCTGCAGGCCGAACCGCAGCATGCGCAGCGCATCGCGCACCACTGGCGCCCGGTCGAGAGTGATCCCCGTGGAGAAATTGACCGGCAGGCTGCCATAGGCCTCGCCGAGACAGTCGAACTCGCGCCGCAGCAGGTACTCGAGCGCGCTGCGGTCCGTCCCGCTCTCCTGCAGTACGATACCCACCGTGGCACCGGGCTCATCCACGCTCACGCGGCGCGCCCAGCGGGCGACGGCTGCCAGCTCCGCTCTCCTGTCGTCGAACGCGGCTACCGTGCACCTGGCGGGAGCCCCCTGCGGTGCGATCAGCTGGATCCGTTCGCAGAGCGCATCCAGGCAGGCCATGAACAGCGGCGGTACGTCGTCGAACTCAAGCAGTGCGACCCGTGCCCGGGGCAGCTGACCGGCGCAGCCGGGCAGCATCGCAATGGCGTCGGTGGGCGTCGCCAGGCCAGCCTGCTCCAGGCGTGCGTTGAACCGGTCACACCACTGCAGCCAGCAGGCGCAATCCTCGGACAGTTCGAATTCCTGCCGTACAGCGCGCGCCCGCAGGTCGACCCGCCAGCGCAGCGCGGTCTCCCTTGCCTCGCCGGCCAGTGCGGCCGCGCCAGCCGGCTGCAGGAGGCGGTACTGCCCGGCACTGAGCTGTTCCTCCTCAATCACCTGCTGCCAGATTTCCTGTGCCTGACCGGACCCTACCAGGACGCGTGGCGGCAGGTGATGCCGGGCCACTGCCTGCCGCCACTGCCCGAGCAACCAGGCTTCCAGTGGCTCCACCGGTAGCGGTTCCCAGACGCGCCTGCCCGCGGCCGCCTGGCAATCGCCCCACTCAGACCTGATCCGCCGGGCCAGCCGGTAATTGGGCGTGATAAGGGTAAAACCCGCTTCGATCAGCGGTTCCAGCGGCGTGATGTCGTAAAAACTGTGTCTACCCTTTGCGGGCAAAAGCGCTCTCCTCGATGCCCGGGTCGCGACCGGGGTCTCCGGACGCGCCTACCCAAAGCGGTGTCGCTGCTATAAAATACCGCGCCCCAGTGGGGGTCCGCCCCCGTGAGTGCGTTTTACTCTATCAGGTAAGTTTCAATGAGCAACAGCGAAGTCCACAACATCAACGTCGATTCCCAGGTGGTGCTGATCAACCCGGAGCAGCTCTGGGAGGCGCTGCCGATGAGCGAAGCGGTGCGCGACACTGTCGCCACCAGTCGCAAGGTGATCTGGGATATTCTCGATCGCAGGGATCACCGGTTGTTCGTGGTGGTCGGCCCCTGCTCGATCCATGACACGGAAGCGGCTATGGACTACGCCAGGCGGCTCAGGAAACTGGCGGACGAACTGTCGGATACGCTCTATATCGTCATGCGCGTCTATTTCGAAAAGCCGCGGACCACCGTGGGCTGGAAGGGGCTGATCAACGACCCCCACCTTGACGACTCCTTCATGATCGAGGAAGGGCTGCACATTGGTCGCAAGCTGCTGCTCGATATTATCTCCCTGGGCCTGCCCGCGGCCACCGAGGCGCTGGACCCGATCACGCCGCAATACCTGCAGGACCTGATCAGCTGGTCCGCGATTGGCGCCCGTACCACAGAATCCCAGACGCACCGGGAGATGGCCAGCGGCCTCTCCTCGGCGGTGGGGTTCAAGAACGGCACGGATGGCGGCCTGACCGTAGCCACCAATGCGCTGCAGTCGGTATCCAGCGCGCATCGCTTCCTGGGTATCAACCGGCAGGGCCAGGTGTCGGTCTTTACCACCAGCGGCAACGCCTACGGCCATATCGTGCTGCGCGGCGGCAGCAATGGTCCCAATTATGATTCGGTCCACATCAGCCTTTGCGAAGAGGCACTCGCGGGGGCCGGACTGGCACCGAATATCATGGTCGATTGCAGCCACGCCAACTCCAACAAGCAGCCGGAGCTGCAGCCCCTGGTGGTGGAGAATGTCGGCAACCAGATACTCGAGGGCAACCAGTCCATTATCGGGCTGATGATCGAGAGCAACCTGAAAGCAGGCAACCAGGCCATTCCCGCCAACCTCGATGAACTGGAATACGGGGTCTCGGTGACCGACGGCTGTATCGACTGGGAGACCACTGAACGCTGCCTGCGCGACCTGCGAGGCAAAATCAGGGGGGTATTACCCGGCAGGCGGGCGCTCCTGAATCAGTAATAGGCCTGCGACCGGTCCGTGTGATCGGTCATGTCACGGACCCCCTGGAGCTGGGGCAGCTGCTCAAGCAGGGTTTTTTCGACCCCTCCCTTGAGCGTCTGGTCGACAGCGCTGCAGCCCTGGCATCCCCCGCCGAAGCGCAGGATGGCATAGTTGTCCTCGGTGATCTCGACAAGACTGACCTCGCCGCCGTGGGCCGCGAGGGCGGGGTTGATCTCGTTGTAAAGAATATAGTTTATGCGGTCTTCCAGTGGGCTGTTTTCATCGACCCGCGGCATCTTGGCGTTGGGGGCTTTGATGGTCAGCTGTCCGCCCATGCGGTCCTTGGAGTAATCGACCAGGGCGTCCTCCAGGTACGGCAGGCTGCGAGCATCGAACCAGGCGGTGAAAGCCTCGTAGTTGCGCTCCTCGTCGCCCTCCTGTACGTCCCCCTCCCGGCAGTAGGCAATGCACGTCTCCGCCCGGGGCGTGCCGGGCTGGTTGATGAAGACCCTGACTCCGAGTGCGTCCTCCTGCCTGGAGAGCAGATCCGCGAGGTAAGCCTGAGCAGATTCGGTAATGGTGATCATGTCGCCCGCCATTCTGAGTAATTTACTCGGGTATTCTAGCAAACTTGTGCACAAATGTGCGAGCGCTATCGGAAATCGACCACCCGCGCGCGGGAGCATCTGGTAGAATAGCCGGCTTTTTGAGGGGCTGCACCGGGTATCTCCCGCCAGCAAGCCCGAACCGGACAGAACCGCGATGACCACGGACACCACGACAAAAGCTGCCCTCGAGCAAGCCCTGCAACACCGTATTCTGGTACTGGACGGAGCCATGGGCACCATGATCCAGGCGGTGGGCCTGGTGGAATCCGACTACCGCGGTGACCGGTTCGCGGACCATCACAAGGATCTCAAGGGCAACAACGACCTGCTCTCCCTGACCCGGCCGGATGTTATCCGGGACATTCACCAGGCGTACCTGGAGGCCGGCGCAGATATCATCGAGACCAATACTTTCAACAGTACGGCCGTCGCCCAGGATGACTACCAGCTCGGTCACCTCGCGGCCGAACTGAACCTGGCTGGCGCCCGTATTGCGCGGCAGGCGGCGGATGCCATGACGGCGCGCACACCGGACAGGCCGCGCTACGTGGCCGGTGTTCTGGGACCCACCCCACGCACGGCCTCTATCTCACCGGATGTGAATGACCCGGGCGCCAGGAGCATTACCTTCGACCAGTTGCGGGAAAATTACGCCACCGCAACCCGGAGCCTGCTCGAGGGCGGCGTCGATCTGCTGATGATCGAAACCATCTTCGACACACTGAACGCCAAGGCGGCGATCTTCGCCATTCAGGATGTTTTTGAGGCGCTCGGCTGGGAGGTGCCGCTGATGATCTCGGTGACCTTCCCGGACATCAGCGGCCGCCTCCTCTCGGGACAGAACCCCGAGGCGTTCTGGAACTCGGTTGCCCATGCCCGACCCCTGATCGTGGGCAGCAACTGTGGTCGCCGCTTCAAGGAGATCCGGCCGTTTATCGAGGAGCTGGCCGGCGTTGCCGATTGCTATTTCAGCGCGCACCTCAATGCCGGCCTTCCCAACGCCTTCGGCGAATTCGACGAGACCCCCGAGATCATGTACGAGGATTTCAGGGGTTTCGCGGAACGCGGTTTCCTCAACCTCGCGGGCGGCTGCTGCGGCACCACGCCGGCGCACATCCGGGCCATTGCCGACGCAGTGCGCGACATCGCGCCGCGCCAGCTGCCTGAGCGGGCACCCGCCTGCCGTCTGAGCGGGCTCGAGCCATTCAACATCACAGCCGACAGCCTGTTTGTCAATGTGGGCGAGCGCTGCAATGTGACCGGCTCCGCCCGGTTCAAGCGCCTGATTCTCGAGGGCGACTACGACACCGCCCTTGAGGTGGCCAGGACCCAGGTGGAGGACGGCGCCCAGATCATCGATGTCAACATGGATGAGGGTATGCTCGACGCCGAGCAGGCCATGGTCACGTTTCTCAACCTCGTTGCCGCCGAGCCCGACATTGCCCGGGTTCCGATCATGGTGGACTCCTCGAAGTGGACGGCGATCGAAGCCGGACTCAAATGCATCCAGGGCAAGCCTGTGGTCAACTCCATCAGCCTCAAGGCCGGCGAGGAGGAATTCCTCCAGCAGGCCCGCCTCTGCCGCCGCTATGGAGCGGCCGTCGTGGTGATGGGCTTTGACGAACAGGGACAGGCAGACTCGCTGGAGCGTCGCAAGGAGATCGCGCGCCGCAGTTACGACCTGCTGCTGCGCGAGGTGGGATTCGATCCCAACGATATCATCTTCGATCCCAACATCTTTGCCATCGCCACCGGTATCGAGGAGCACGACAACTATGCCGTGGACTTCATCGAGGCCACGCGCTACATCAAGGGCAATCTGCCCGGCGCACTGGTTTCCGGCGGGGTGTCCAATGTCTCGTTCTCTTTTCGCGGCAACGACGCGGTGCGCGAGGCGATCCACTCGGTGTTCCTCTACCACGCCATCCGTGCCGGGATGGATATGGGTATCGTCAACGCGGGCCAGCTGGCAGTTTACGACGAGCTGCCGGAAGAGCTGCGTGAGGCAGTCGAGGACGTGGTACTCAACCGCCGCAGTGACGGCACCGAGCGCCTGCTCGAACTCGCCGAGCGGTATCGCAGCCAGGGCGCCGGAGAGGGCCGGGTTGAAGACCTTGCGTGGCGCGAACAGCATGTCACGAAGCGGCTGGAGCACGCCCTGGTAAAGGGTGTCAACACCTGGATCATCGAGGACACTGAGGAGGCGAGGCAACACTTCGATCGCCCGATCCAGGTGATCGAGGGGCCGCTCATGGACGGCATGAATGTTGTCGGCGACCTGTTCGGCGAAGGCAAGATGTTTCTTCCCCAGGTCGTCAAGAGCGCCAGGGTGATGAAGCAGGCGGTAGCTTACCTGCAACCCTTCATCGAGGCTGAAAAAGTCGAGGGCAGCCGAGCCAATGGCAGAATCCTGCTGGCGACGGTCAAGGGGGATGTCCACGACATCGGCAAGAATATCGTCGGCGTGGTACTGCAGTGCAACAATTTCGAAGTCATCGACCTCGGCGTCATGGTGCCCTGTGAGGAGATTTTGCGCGTCGCCCGCGAAGAGCAGGTTGACATCATCGGCCTCAGCGGCCTGATCACACCCTCCCTCGACGAGATGGTCCATGTTGCAAGCGAGATGCAGCGCCAGGGCTTCGACGTCCCGCTGATGATCGGCGGCGCCACGACCTCCAGGGCGCATACTGCGGTAAAGATCGAACCTCAGTATGACCGGGACCTCGTGGTGTATGTACCCGATGCCTCTCGCAGCGTCTCCGTAGCGACCCAGTTGATAGGCGACGGCAAGAGTGAGCTGGTGAGTGCGCGCCGTGCGGAGTACCGGCAGGTGCGCGAGCGGATGGGCAACCGCAAACCGCGGGCCCGGCAGCTCGCCTATGCCGAGGCGGTCGAGCGGGGGCTGCACCTCGACTGGCGGGATTACCAGCCGCCCCGCCCCACGTTTCTCGGCACCCGGGTATTCAACAGCTTTCCCCTTGACCAACTCGTCGCTACCATCGACTGGACGCCGTTCTTCATCACCTGGGAACTGGCGGGAAAATTCCCCGGGATTCTGGAGGACGAGGTCGTCGGCGCCACGGCCCGCGACCTGTACCGGGATGCCCGTGCCATGCTGCAGCGCATTGTCGACGAGCAGTGGCTGGAGGCCAGCGCCACGGTGGGTTTCTGGCCAGCGGCGAGAGTCGGCGCAGACGACCTGGCGCTGTTTGCGGATGAGTCCCGCAGTGAGGTGCTTGCCACCCTGCACCACCTGCGCCAGCAAACCGAAAAACCTGACGAAAAGCCCAACCTCAGCCTGGCGGACTACATCGCCCCGCTGGAGAGCGGCGTCGCCGACTATATCGGTGGTTTCTGCGTGACCACAGGACACGGCGTGGAGGAGAAAGCCAGGGAATTCCAGGGAAACCACGATGATTACAGCAGTATCATGCTGAAGGCGCTGGCGGACCGCCTCGCGGAATCCTTCGCGGAATATATGCACCGACTGGTGCGCAAGGAGCTGTGGGGTTACGCGCCTGATGAGACCCTGAGCTGCGAGGAGCTGATCCGGGAGCGCTACCGGGGCATCCGCCCGGCACCGGGCTATCCCGCCTGTCCGGACCACACGGAGAAAGCCACCCTGTTCGCCCTGCTGGATGCCCCGAAGACCTGCGGGGTGACACTCTCGGACAACTTCGCGATGAGCCCGGCGTCCTCTGTCAGTGGTTTCTATTACTCGCACCCGGCTGCACGCTACTTCGCCGTAGGCAAGGTGGGCCGGGACCAGGTCGAAAACCTGGCGCACCGCAAGGGCCTGCCGCTGGCAGAGGTCGAGCGCTGGCTGCGGCCCAATCTGGATTATTGAGGAGGATCAGCAGGGATGGCAGATCAGGAAGAAAACGCCGGGGACAAAGACAAAAAGCATCGTCTCAACCCGTTCCAGGTGGTGGCCAGCGTTTTCGCCGCCGGACTCGGCATTCAGAGCAGCAAGAACCGCGAGCGCGATTTCAAGCAGGGCCGGGCCGGCGTATTTATTGTCGCCGGCATCGTGTTCACCCTGCTCTTCATCGGTACGGTCTACACCGTGGTCCAGCTCGTGCTGAAGAGCACGGGCAACTGACGGGCGGGCGTCTCAGGTGGGCATACCCGAGAGCCAGACGTACATCACGAGGACGACGATAGTGATGATGGCGGTAGCGGCAATGGCATCCGCTTTCCCGTCTTCTTCGCGCTCACGGTCGGTTTGGTCAGACATGATCTGCTCCGGATTGTCACTGTAGGGCGCCGGCATTATACCAGTAACGGCGCCGATACCAAGCGCTGCGGCATGCCCTAAAAAATCCTCACGGGTGGTTCTAACCATATGAATATTATGACTAATTGCCTCGCGGCCTTTTCTGGTAAGGTAGCGCCTCTTGGAGTTCATGCCACGGCCAGAGGGCCGGGTTGACAGGGTTTTCCGATGTACGTTTACGATGAGTACGACCAGCGAATTGTCGACGAACGGGTCGCCCAGTTCCGCGAGCAGACCGATCGCTATCTTGCCGGGAAACTGACTGATGCCCAGTTTCTCCCGCTGCGACTACAGAACGGCCTGTACATCCAGCGCCTTGCGCCGATGCTGCGCATCGCCGTGCCGTACGGCCTGCTGAATACCACGCAGTTGCGGAAACTGGCCGAGATCACGCGGGTCTACGACAAGGGCTACGCCCATGTCAGCACGCGCCAGAATATCCAGCTCAACTGGCCGAAACTGGAAGAGGTGCCCGACATTCTCGCAGATCTGGCGAGCGTACAGATGCACGCGATCCAGACCAGCGGCAACTGTATCCGCAATACCACCACCGATCAGTTTGCCGGTGTCGCCACGGACGAACTCGAGGATCCGCGCCCCTGGTGCGAGATCATCCGGCAATGGTCCACCTTTCACCCCGAATTCGCCTTTCTGCCGCGCAAATTCAAGATCGCCGTCTGCGGGTCCGCCGAGGATCGGGCCGCCATCCACACGCATGATATCGGCGTTGAACTGGTCGCCGGCACCGGCGGCGAAGTGGGTTTCAGGATTCTGGCCGGCGGCGGCCTGGGCCGCACGCCCATGATAGGCGCAGTCGTTTGTGACTACCTGGAGAAGAGACACCTGCTCACCTATCTGGAGGCGATACTGCGGGTCTACAACCAGAATGGTCGGCGCGACAACAAGTTCAAGGCCCGCATCAAGATCCTGGTCAAAGCGATGGGCATCGACGCGTTCCGGGAGGCTGTGGAGCAGGAGTGGGCCACATTGAAGGACGGTCCTTCTACCCTGACCGAGGAGGCCATTGCCCGCGCCAGCTCGTTTTTCACCCGGCCGGACTATGCTGAGTTCGACGCAGACGCCGCCAACAGCGCGCTGGCGGAGAAGTGCGGGAGCGATCCCATTTTCGGCAACTGGGTAACGCGCAATACCCGGACACATCGCGAACCCGGCTACCGGATCGTCAACATATCCCTCAAGGGCACCGGCTTTGCTCCCGGGGACGTGACCGATACCCAACTGGAAAAGATCGCAGATCTC
>Ga0316576_10002243_pt1 | contig 10933 bp, 10 predicted proteins | sample S0NA_FD_203075 | JGI IMG/M metagenome (GOLD analysis project Ga0316576, IMG submission 203075) | Rhizosphere microbial communities from salt marsh grasses in Alabama, United States - S0-2_050615r3r5 | ecosystem: Host-associated > Plants > Roots > Rhizosphere | place: USA: Alabama | collected... | reverse complement strand
GACCACCGCGGAGGCCATCTACGACGTGGCCTGGTCGGGGAACCGGCAGCCCGGCGCCAACGGCGACCTGCCCCCGGTGGGGAACACGGTGGATCTCGAGACGGCGGAGTACACGAACACCATCGGAACGGTGGAGCTGCGGGCCGTCTGGACGGACCCGGACTTCGACCCCTCGCAGCCCGCCGTCTACTACGTCCGGGTGCTGGAGATCCCGACGCCCCGGTGGACGCTCTATGACAAGGTCCGCTTCGGGGCGGAAATGCCCGACCGGGTGCCGCTGGTGCACCAGGAGCGGGGATTCAGCAGCCCGATCTGGTACAACCCGGGAGCGTGACGCTTCACCCAAGGTTCCACTCGACGAGGATAAACGCCATGAGCACACTCGACGGAAGAGTCGCCCTGGTCACCGGCGGCGCCCGGGGCATCGGGGCGGAGACGGCCCGCATGCTGGCGGACACCGGTGCCACCGTCTTCGTGACCGACATCCTGGAGGACCTCGGGAAGGAGACCGCCGACGGCCTGCCGGACGGCCGGGGACGCTTCCTGCACCTGGACGTCACCGACGAGGGGGCCTGGCAGACCGTTATGGAGAAGGTCGAGGCCGACGCGGGCCGCCTCGACGTCCTGGTGAACAACGCCGGCATCGAGATGATGAAGCCCATCGAGGAGCTGTCGCTGAAAGAGTGGCAGCTCGTCTGCCGCATCAACCTCGACGGGGTGTTCCTCGGGACCCGGGCCGCGGTGGGCCTCATGAAGCGGGAGAAGGAGGGCGGCCGCGGCGGCTCGATCGTCAACATCTCGTCGGTTGCCGGCCTCGTGGGAACGCCCTTCCAGACCGCGTACGGGATGACCAAGGGGGGGGTCCGGACCTTCAGCAAGGGCGCCGCCCTGGAGTTCGCCGCCCTGGGCTACGGCATCCGGGTGAACTCCGTCCATCCGGGGGTGATCGAGACGGCCATGGGTGACGAGATGCTGGAGACGCTGGGCGGTTTCCTGGGTCAGTCTCCCGAGGAGACCGCCGCCTTCCTGAAGGCGCAGCAGCCGCTGGGACTCGGGCAGCCCCGGGACATCGCCTCGATGATCCTCTTCCTGGCGTCCGACGACTCGCGACTGATCACCGGCGCCGAGTTCGTGGTGGACGGAGGGCTGACGGCCCAGTAGTCGGGCACTCGATCCACCGTCGGCCGGACCGACCTCGGATGGCTTGACCGCGGGGGCGTGCGGATAGACACTCTGGCTGGACCTTCTTTCGTCCTGCTGGGTTCCCCCTCGATACGGGGGTGCCCGACGTGTCATCCCCATCAATCGCCGTCTTCGCCGAGACAAAGGACCGCTCAATGAGCCGTCGCATTCCTGGCCCCGCCGCCCGCGCCTCTGCCCTTCTCGTCGCCTTGGCGCTCGGCGTCCTGATGCCGTCCGCGGCCCGGGCCCAGGAGGACCTCGCCAGCCTGGCCACGGATCCCACCGCCTCGCTCCTTTCCGTGAACCTCTTCGGGGACATCCGCACGTCGTTCCACGACCGGGACGAAAGCGGGTTCGAGTGGCGCTTCCAGCCGGTGATCCCGTACGCCGCCTTCGGCATGCCGAACATCCTCCGGGTGGTCGTGCCGTACCAGGCCTCGGGGCCCGGCGCAGAGGGCCTTAAGAGCGTCTCGATCTTCAACCTGACCCTCGTGGACGAGGAGTGGGGGCGCTGGGGCGTGGGCCCGGTCATGACGCTGGCGGAGGGCGTCTCGGACGCGGGCCCCCAGTTCGCCATCGGTCCCGCCGTGGGGGCGGTCTACCAGTACAGCCCCGTCGTCCAGCTCGGGCTCTTCAACCAGAACCTGATCGGGAGCGACTTCGCCATCACCCAGCTCCAGCCGATCATCGCCTACCAGCTCGGCAACGGCTGGTCCCTGGCCGCCGGGGACCTCCAGTTCATCTACGACTGGGATGCCGGGGCCTGGACCCAGGTCCCCCTGGGCTTCCAGCTGGGTCTTGTGAAGGCTCTCTTCGGGCAGCCCATGCGCTTCTCGGTGAACCCCATGTGGAACCTCCGGGATCGGGCCGGGACCTTCGAGTCCAAGATCATCTTCGGGGTCACGCTTCTCGCGCCCACCGGGGGCTGAGCCGACAGCCGTGTCTCCCCGCATCCGTTCGCTGCTGAAAGAGCCCCTGGTCCACTTCCTGGCCCTGGGGGCCGTCCTCTTCCTGATCGGCCGGGGCACCGGTGACCCGGCGGGACCGATGGGGTCCCGCATCGTCGTCACGCCGGGCCAGGTCGAGCAGCTGGCGTCGGGCTTCGCAGCGACGTGGCAGCGGCCGCCCACGGAGATGGAGCTCCAGGGGCTCATCCAGGATCACATCCGGGAGGAGGTCTACTTCCGGGAGTCCCTGGCCCTGGGCCTCGATCGGGGCGACATCATCATCCGGCGTCGGCTGCGTCAGAAGATGGAGTTCCTCACCCAGGACCTGGCCGACGCGGTGGAGCCCACCGAAGAGGAGCTTCAGGCGTTCCTGGACGCCAACGTGGACGACTACCGGATTCCGCCGCGCTACACCCTCTCCCAGCGGTACTTCCAGGGGAACGACGCGGAGATGAGGGCCGAGCAGACCGCCGCGGCCCTGGGCGACCCCACCGACCCCGCGGCGGGACCGGCGGGAGATCGCTCCATGCTCCCGGCCCGCCTTGAGGACGTGCCCTCCCGGGAGGTGGCCCGGGTGTTCGGGGAGGAGTTCCTGGAGGGTCTAGCCGACCTTCCGGTGGGTCGTTGGTCCGGGCCCGTGGAGTCAGGCTACGGCACGCACCTGGTCTACCTCCACGAGCGGGTCGAAGGGAGGGCCCCGACGCTGGACGAGGTGCGCCCCTTCGTGGTCCGGGACTGGACCATCCAGAAGCGGGAGGAGGTCAACGACTCCGTCTACCAGCGGATGCTGAACCAGTACACCGTGGTGCTGCAACGCCCCGACGGGACCGAGGAGCGGTGGCGGGAGCTGGAGGGCGGGTCCGGGGGCGTCCAGGAGGTCGAGGCGGCGGAGGCGCCGCGGGGGGAGGGGCCCGGCGACGATGGATGACGTGCAGCCCCTCCGGGCCCGCCTCTCCGCCGGAGGGACCGGGACCCGCGTGACGGCACCGGCCCCCACGTTCCGTCCACGGGGACCCGGGCGAGGCCTGGGCGCCATCGTGGTCCTCTCCCTCCTGCTCGTGGCGGCCCTCCCCCGCACCCTGGGAGCCCACGAGTCCCGGCCCGGCTACCTGGAGCTGACCGAGACGGAGAGCGGCACCTGGCGGGTCCTGTGGAAGCGCCCGGTGAACGGCGAAGTGGAGATCCGGATCTCTCCGGTCTTCCCCGAGAGCTGCGCCCTGGTCGGTGCCACGGAAGGTGGGGAGGAGGGGACCGTGCTGATGGTCCGGGCCGAGGTGGCCTGCGCCGATGGACTGGTCGGGCAGCGGGTGGCGATCGACGGGCTCGAGACCACCATCACCGACGTCATGCTCCGGGTCTACTACCTGGACGGCGCCACCGAGACCCACCTCCTCCGGCCCTCCTCGACGTCGGTCGAGATCGGTCAGGCGGCGGGGGCGGGCCGACGGGCCCTGGCCTACATCCGCCTGGGCATCCAGCACATCGTGCAGGGGGTGGACCATCTGCTCTTCGTGCTGGGGCTGCTCCTGATCGTCCAGAGCACGAGCATGCTCCTCAAGACGATCACCTCCTTCACGGTGGCCCACAGCCTCACCCTGGCCATCGCGACACTGGGCTACGCCGAGGTGCCGACCCTCCCGCTGAACGCCGTCATCGCCCTGTCGATCCTCTTCCTGGGCCCCGAGATCGTGCGGGCCCAGCGGGGTGGGACCAGCCTCACCATCCGCCACCCCTGGATCGTGGCCTTCGCCTTCGGGCTGCTCCACGGCTTCGGCTACGCCACGGGGCTCACGGAGATGGGTCTCCCTTCCGCGGAGATCCCCCTGGCCCTCTTCACCTTCAACGTGGGGGTGGAGATCGGACAGCTGGCCTTCGTGGGGATGGTGCTCCTCCTGGTCCGGGCTTTCCGCACCCTGGAGATCCGCTGGCCCCGCTGGGCCCTGGCCAGCCCCGCCTACGCCGTGGGGGTCCTGGGGGCGTTCTGGACCATCGACCGAACCATCGCCCTTCTCCAGGCCGTCCTGTGAGCACCGCGCCCATTCACCCGACTCCGACCACCCCCACCGTCCTCCCCCGCCTGGGCCTCGCCCTGGCGGCGGCAGTGCTCGTCTTCCTCCTTCCGGACGCCCTGGTGGCCCACGAAGGGGGAGCCGCCGTGGGCCTCTTCAACGGGCTCAAACACCCGGTCTCCGGCGTCGATCACGTGATCGCCATGGTGGCGGTGGGGCTGTGGGGCGCCCAGCTGGGCCAGCCCGAGGTCTGGGTGCTCCCCGTCGTGTTCCCCATGGTCATGGCGCTGGGGGGGATGCTGGGTCTCCTGGGCGTCCCCATTCCGGGTGTGGAGATCGGGATCGCCCTGAGCGCCATCGTCCTGGGCGTCATGGTCCTGGGAGAGGTGGATCCGCCCCTGGCGGTGACGGCCACCGTGGTGGGCCTCTTCGCGATCTTCCACGGTCACGCCCACGGCGCGGAGCTGCCGGAGGGCGCCAGCGGGGTCACCTACAGCCTCGGATTCGTGGTGGCCACCGGGACGCTGCATGCCATCGGCATCGCCATCGGGCTCGTCCACCGGTGGCCTGCGGGGCAGAAGGCCCTTCGGGTGGCCGGGGCGGGTGTGGCCGCCGCCGGGATGATGTTCCTCTTCCGGGCCCTGGGGGGATGAGGAGCGGGGCGCAGGACCGGTCGGAGGGATCACGCCCGGGAGAGGCGGGAGTCGGGGCACCGGGTCGGGCGGTGCGCGGGCACCGGGGACCGGTCCCCCTCGGGTTCGCGGTGGTGGGCGCGATCCTGCTCCTCCCCCGCCCCGCCGCCGCCCACCTGGTCACCACCGGGCTGGGGCCCTACTACGACGGCATCGGACATCTCCTGGTGACGCCCCAGGACATGCTGCCCCTCCTGGGGTTGGCCCTCCTTGGTGGGCTGGCGGGCCCCCAGGCCGCCCGGCACATCCTCTTCGGGGTGCCCACGGCCTGGTTCCTGGGGGGCCTCGTGGGGCTGGCCTGGTCCACCGAGATCACCCTGCCGGTGGTGGTGAGCCTCACCGTGCTGGCCGTGGGCGGGCTGCTGGCGGCGGACCGCAGGCTGGGGCCGGGGGCCGTGGCCGGGATCGGGATCGGGGTCGCCCTGCTCCACGGGTTCCTGAACGGCACCGCCATGAGTGCCTCCGCCCTGGGCCTCCGGGCGCTGGCGGGGATCACCTGCACGGCCTTCGTGCTCCTGGCGCTGACCGCCGCCCTGGGGGTGGCCTTCCGGGAAGGCTGGACCCGAATCGCCATCCGGGTTGCCGGGAGCTGGATGGTGGCCACGGGGCTCTTCATGCTGGGGTGGGCGATCCGGTAATCCGCCGCCCGGAGCGGATCCGAGCAATCGGATCCCGCGGCCGCGCCCGCCGGCACAGCCCATCGCCCCCTGGCAGGAACCGGATTGCGCTCCGTCAACCGACCCCATCTCCGGCGCGGATAGGTTGCGATATCGGCCTGTTCGCATGTGCGCAGTCGGTAATTCCCCTTATCTCGAGTAGGTCATTGCCCAGGGCGCGGGTAACCCGCATGTTGAGGGACTCTAACCGGACGACGCTGCCGGCGGTCGGCAGCTCGGCGCTTACACTCCAGTACGAGGAATTCCAGCATGGCCGCAGACAAACCGAACATTCTCATCCTGTGGGGCGACGACATCGGCTGGTGGAACATCAGTTACAACAGTCGCGGCCAGATGGGCTACCGGACGCCGAACATCGACCGGGTGGCCAACGAGGGCATCGCTTTCACGGACTACTACGCGCAGCAGAGCTGCACCGCGGGCCGGGCCGCGTTCATCTGTGGCCAGAACCCGATCCGCACCGGTCTGACCAAGGTCGGGATGCCCGGGGCGGACGTGGGGCTCCAGAAGGAGGACCCGACGATCGCCGAGCTCCTGAAGCCCCACGGCTACACCTGCGGGCAGTTCGGGAAGAACCACCTGGGGGACAAGGACGAGTTCCTCCCCACCATGCACGGCTTCGACGAGTTCTTCGGCAACCTCTACCACCTGAACGCCGAGGAGGAGCCCGAGGATCCGGACTACCCGCAGGATCCGGAGTTCAAGAAGAAGTACGGTCCCCGGGGCGTGCTCCACTGCAAGGCCGACGGCAAGGGTGGCCAGACCATCGAGGATACGGGCCCCCTGACCATCAAGAGGCAGGAGACCATCGACGACGAGACCACCGAGCACGCGATGCGGTTCATCCGGGAGGCCGTCGAGAACGACACGCCCTTCTTCGTGTGGTACAACACGACCGCGATGCACTTCCGGACCCATCGGGCCGACAAGCACAAGGGCAAGAGCGGCCAGGGCTTCTACAACGACGTCATGGTGGCCCACGACGAGCACATCGGTGAGATGCTCGATCTGGTCGACGAGCTCGGCATCGCCGACAACACGATCGTGATGTACTCCACGGACAACGGCCCCCACTACAACACCTGGCCCGACGGGGGGATCACGCCGTTCCGGTCCGAGAAGAACACGAACTGGGAGGGCGCCTGGCGGGTGCCGGCCTTCGTGCGCTGGCCCGGCGTGTTCGAAGCCGGCTCCGTCCGCAACGGGATCGTGTCCCACCAGGACTGGCTCCCGACCCTCCTCGCCGCGGTCGGTGAGGACGACATCAAGGAGAAGCTGCTCAAGGGCCACGAAGCCGACGGGAAGAAGTTCAACGTCCACATCGACGGCCACAACATGCTCCCCTACCTCAAGGGCGAGGTCGATGAGAGCCCCCGTCGGTCCTTCTTCTACATCAGTGACGATGGCGACGTCATGGCCATCCGCATGGGGGACTGGAAGTGCGTCCTGATGGAGCAGCGGGCCAAGACCATGCTGTGCTGGGCCGAGCCCTTCGTGCCGCTCCGCATGCCGAAGCTCTTCAACCTCCGGCGTGATCCGTTCGAGCGGGCCGACGAGAACTCCAACACATACTGGGACTGGCTCATCAGCCACGCGTACTCCATCTACGCCATGCAGGAGGTCGTGGGCCGGGAGATCGAGGCCTTCAAGAAGTACCCGCCCCGGCAGACGCCGGCGTCGTTCAACCTCGACGCGGTGATGAAGCAGGTCCAGGCGTCGGGCGACGGCGGGATGCACTGATCCGGCGCACGACGCCGATCGCCGCTGCACACCGGCCGGTCGGGCGCCCCCTGGGCGTCCGGCCGGTTCGGCGTGTAGGTTGTCGAGCATGACGGAGTCCACCACCTCCGCCCCGAGGGGGCGGCCGATCCAGACTGCAGCCGACCGGATCCGGGCCTTCTACGAGGCCCACCCCTATCCCCCGCCGGTGGACGATCTGGCGGCGTATCGCGCCCGCTGGGACGATCCCTCTCGCCGGCGGGCGTCCCATCATCTGTTCTGGCCCGGGGTCCCCTTCGGCACTGGCCGTTCGGTCCTGGTGGCGGGGTGCGGGACCGCCCAGGCGGCCCGGCACGCGATGCGGGATCCCGGGAACCGGGTCGTGGGCATCGACGTGAGCCGGACGGGGATCGACGCGACCCTGGCTCTGAAGGAGCGGCATGGGCTCGACAACCTCGAGGTCCGGAAGCTCCCCCTGGAGGAAGCGGCGCAGCTGGAAGAGCGCTTCGACCTGGTGGTGTGCACCGGAGTGCTCCATCACCTGCCGGACCCGCACCGAGGCCTCGCGGCGCTGCGGGAGGTCCTGGCGCCGGGCGGCGCCCTCCACCTGATGGTGTACGCGCCCTACGGGCGGGCCGGGGTGTACCTGATCCAGCGGTACGCCCGCATCCTGGGCATCGAGCCCACACCGGAGGAAGTGGAGGCCCTTGTGGGGGCCGTGCGGGAGGTGCCGCCGGACCACCCGCTCCGGCCCCTGTTGGGCAAGAGCCCGGACTTCCAGTCCCGGGAGGGACTGGCCGACGCCCTCCTCAATCCACAGGACCGGGCCTACGCCGTCCCGGAGCTCCTGGAGCTGGTCCGGGGCGCAGGCCTCCAACACGGCCGATGGCTTCGGCAGGCCCCATACCTTCCGGCGTGCGGGGCGCCGCTGTTGACGCCCCACCGGGACCGTCTGGCCGCCCTCGAGCCGGACGATCAGTGGGCGGCCATGGAGCTCTTCCGGGGCACGATGGTCAGGCATAGCGCGCTGCTGCGACGGGACGACGAGGCGCTCCCCGGGCCGGAGGGCTCGGTGGGAGATGTCCCGGAGACCGCCTGGCGGCATTGGGTGCCCGTGCGAGTACCCGACACGATCGAGGTGGTGGAGGGAATCCCGGACACGGCGGCGGCCGTGCTCATCAATCGGAACCACAGCTGGAACGACCTTTACCTCCCCATCGACCGTCGACAGGCAGAGTGGCTCGAGGCCATGGACGGGGTACGGACCCTACGAGAGATCTTCGGAGAGGAGGAAGACGTGGAGGAGGGGTGGAGCTTCGCCCAGCGCCTCCTCGCCTACGACCAGGTGGTGTTCGACACGTCGATCCGCCCCCCCGACACGAACCCCTGACGGGAGTTTCCATCATGACCGACGCACCCTCCAAGGATCAGGCCGGCGTCTCGCCCGCCCTTCCCTCGTGGAACGAAGGACCCGCCAAGGCCGGCCTCCTGGAATACGTCGCCCGGGTCACGGAGCCCGGTTCCCCAGATTTCATTCCTCCGTCGGAGCGCATCGCGGTCTTCGACAACGACGGCACGCTCTGGCCGGAGAACCCCATCCCCTTCCAGGCGGCCTTCATCATGGACCGCCTGAAGGAGGGCCTCGGAGACCATCCGGAATGGGCGGAGGACCCCGCCGTCCAGTCGGCCCTGAAGTTGGACGTGCGAGCGCTGGTGGACGACGGCCACCGGGGGCTGCTCCGCATCGTCTCCCTGACCCACGCCGGCATGACCACGGACGCGTTCACGGAGCGGGTGAACCACTGGATGCACACCGCCCGGCACCCGCGCTACGAGCGGCCCTACGACGCGTGCATCTACCAGCCGATGCTGGAGCTGCTCCGATACCTCCGGGCCCAGGACTTCAAGACCTTCATCGTGTCCGGAGGAGGGGCCGACTTCATGCGGGTCTGGTCCGAACGCGTGTACGGCATCCCGCCCGAGCAGGTCGTGGGGTCCCATGGGCAGGTGACCTTCGAGGTCCGGGACGGCGAGGCCGTCCTCCACAAGTCCACGGACGGGATCTTCGTGGACGACAAGGAGGGCAAGCCGGTGGGGATCCACCAGTTCATCGGCCGGCGCCCGGTCCTGGCCTTCGGCAACAGCGACGGCGACAAGGCCATGCTGGAGTACACGACCCTGGGAAATCCCCGCCCCAGCCTGGGTCTGATCCTCCACCACACCGACGGCGAGCGGGAGTACGCCTACGACGCCGAGCCCCGGAGCACCGGGAAGCTGGTCGAGGCGTTGGCCGACGCACCGGAGCGGGGCTGGGTGGTGGTGGACATGGCCCGGGACTGGTCCACGGTGCTGCTGAACGAGCCTTTTCCGGCAGAATCCCCGTCCTCGCCCTGAGCTGTAAAGCCGCTCCCCGTCCCGATCCGACCGACCCATGTCCCACGAGCCCGCCGACGCCTCCACCACCCTTCCCGACCCCACCCGGGACGCCCCGGCCCCACCCCCCGACGACCGCATGGTCTGGATCCCCGGGGGCCGCTTCCGCATGGGCTCCGAGGACCATTATCCCGAGGAGTCGCCGCTCCACGAGGTGCAGGTGGACGGCTTCTGGATCGACCGATTCCAGGTGACCAACCGGGACTACGCCCGCTTCGTGGAGGAGACGGGCTACGTGACGGTGGCGGAGCGCCCCCTGGACCCCGCGGACTTCCCCGGCGCCCCGCCGGAGAACCTGAAGCCCGGTTCGATGCTCTTCCACCCGACCCGGGGCCCGGTGGACCTGCGGGACTACAGCAACTGGTGGGCCTGGGTGCCGGGCACGAGCTGGCGGCATCCGGCGGGACCGGAGAGTACATTGGGCGGGCTGGAGGACCATCCCGTGGTGCACGTCGCGTGGGAGGACGTGGAGGCCTACGCGAAGTGGGCGGGGAAGGACCTCCCCACCGAAGCCGAGTGGGAGTACGCCGCCCGGGGCGGTCTCGAGGGCGCGGCCTACACCTGGGGGGACGAGCATTCCCCGGACGGACGGGTCATGGCCAACGTCTGGCAGGGGGAGTTCCCGTGGCAGAACCTCCTGGAGGACGGCTACGCGCGAACCGCCCCCGTGGGCTCGTTCCCGGCAAACGGGTACGGACTCCACGACATGGCCGGGAACGTCTGGGAGTGGACGAAGGACTGGTACGTGCGGGTCCTGGCGGGAGCCACGCCCACCGAGGCCAAGCCGTCGTGCTGCGGGCTTTCCATCACGGTGAACCCGGAGATCACCTCCCCCGACGGCAGCTACGATCTGCGGCAGCCGGACCACCGCATCCCCCGCAAGGTGGTGAAGGGGGGCTCGCACCTGTGCGCGCCGAACTACTGCCTGCGGTACCGACCTGCGGCCCGGCAGCCCCAGATGATCGACACGGGGATGAGCCACATCGGGTTCCGGTGCGTGGTGCGGGGGGGGTGAGGATCGGAGGCCGCGTCCGTCGCCCTCCGGTCCTCGGCAGCGGACGTCTTGCCGTGTAAGCTGTCGGAGCGGGTCCGGGTCGCAGGGGGCGTTCGCCGCCGGCGGAGGAGGACTTGGAGGTGGGGAGCGGTCGATGGGATCCCGGATGAGCGAGACCTCGACGGCCAGTTCACCTCCTTCGCCGCGGGCGTCCCCGACGTCCACGACAAGATGATGAAGGAGAAGAAGCAGTACATCGACGGCGAGAACAACGTCGACT
>Ga0316576_10002242_pt1 | contig 10934 bp, 9 predicted proteins | sample S0NA_FD_203075 | JGI IMG/M metagenome (GOLD analysis project Ga0316576, IMG submission 203075) | Rhizosphere microbial communities from salt marsh grasses in Alabama, United States - S0-2_050615r3r5 | ecosystem: Host-associated > Plants > Roots > Rhizosphere | place: USA: Alabama | collected... | reverse complement strand
ATAAGTGCGGTGCTAATATAACTAACTGAAAATAAATTAAATATTTATTTTGACCACTTTGGCCTGCTTTTTGCTTTTTTTGATCGGGTTCAATTTCCCCAAATTCATGTTCAGGTGACTAAGTGAAAGGTCGAGGATCCCACTACCAATTCAAAAGATATCTTTATTGTCCATTTTTTATTGCAGGGGTCCTCCTATTCTGTTTGATCGGTTGCGCGACTTCGACCGACCGGTGCCATCCCGAGTTCAATCACCGCATTCAACCAATCAAAACATTGTGCCTGTTACCGCCAGAGGCCATTGTGTACGAGGAACTTCCCGACGGCCGGCTTAAACAGCGCAGCGATCGGAGCGAGGCGGCAGGCCTTTCCGTTCAACAGGCGCTGATGACAGAACTGACTGCCCGCGATTTTCGCGTTCTGACATATCCCGTCGATCCGACCCATCGCACGGCCGAATTACAGGAAGTCCTCAGTTTATACCGGGCGGTCAACAAGTCGATCCAACTTCATACTTTCGGGCCCGAGGTTTTCGCTGCAAAACAAACCCAGTTCGAGTATTCGGTTGGTCCGCTCGAAACGCTTCTGCAGCAAAACGGTGCAGATGCATTTGTTTTCGTCCGTGTTCTTTACAGGTACTCGTTACAGCAGTCACGCAGCTTCGTCAGCCTCGGGCTGGCAGACACTACCGGCACCATTCTGTGGTATGGCGCCAATGGCAGCAGGGAAGTTGCGGGCATCGAGGACCCGCACAAAACCACCCTTCTCGTGAAAAAAGTCCTGATGAATTTTCCGGAGGGTCGATTGTGAAAGCGTTCGAGCGGCTCATTATCTTATGGCTGATCCTCACCTGCCTCGGCACTCCAGCTGAAGCCGATGAGCAATTTCTCCCAGACCCGAGCAAACATGATATCCAGGCTCTGATGGAGGCGGCCAGGACGGACGAGAAGCGCCTCGAACAAAGCGATGCCCTGTACAGAGATTCAAAGCTGGAAGCTTATGTGAATCAGGTGGCGATGAGACTGGTTGCAACGGTGCCGGAGAATGACGGCGGATTTATGGTCAAGGTGGTCAAGGATCCTCATTTGAACGCCTTCACTTACCCAGACGGCATCTGCTATGTCAACACCGGTATCCTGGCGCGGTTGGAAAACGAGGCTCAACTGGCGGCTTTATTGGCCCACGAAATCGCCCATTACATCAACCATCATGCGGTTAACGGCATCCGGCGCCTCCAGCACCAGCCCGACCCTGCCGCGCCCGATTTGGCTCACTACGATAGGGCTCCGTCTGCTCTGGCGGCGCAGAGTGCCGAATGCACCTGGTCCGGTTATCGTCATGAAGCCGAACTCGAGGCCGACCGCGAAGGGTTGAAGCTCATGATAAGGGCAGGTTACAACCCTTATGAGGCTCTGCGACTCTTCGAACACCTTGCAGAGGAAATGGCGCGGGAGAAGTTTCACGAACCACTATTTTTCGGCTCACATCCCAGATTGCAGACGCGTATTGAAAAATGCAGCGAATTCCTGAGTTCCATCGATCCAACCCGCCGGTTTCGGTTAAACAGCGACAACCGGTTTGGACTCATGCTACGAAATGTGATCCTGGACAATATTTCATTCGACATTCAAGCCGGGCGTTTCGCTCAGGCGCGTCAGGCTTCGGAAAGGTTTTTGGCGACCTATTCGGACGACGCCCGGGTCTATTATTTTCTGGGGGAAATCTATCGTCAACTGGGTCGCGACAGAGACGAATCCGACCGGGCCGAATCGTTTTACAAACGCGCCATCGACCTGGACGCAGGTTACCCCGAACCGCATCGGGCCCTTGGACTGATGTATTACAAAGCCGGGCAGCCCCAAAAGGCGAAGGCGTATCTCGAAGCCAGCCTGTTTCTGGCACCCACTGCGCAGGAAAACACCTATATCCGGAATTACCTCAAACGGATTCATCTTCGAGATCAGCGGCAGGTGCAGTTCGCATACAAAAAAAAGTGAGTTGTTCAGCCTGCCGGTGCGACCACTTTTTTCATCCATCAAGAGATGGAAGATGAAAAACAGACTCATCCTATTGGCCATTATCGTCATGATAGCAGGCTGCGCCGGCTGGAAAGCCGTCGACGGTGGGATTCATTCAGAAACTTATCGTGTTGAGGTTCCTAGCGGGTGGATGAAATTTGACGCCGGCGCATACGTGATGATTTCGCGTGACGGTCCCTATCTTCAGTACGTCCTGTTCCAAGAGCGCCCTTTGGAGCGCCCTTTTCTTAATGCCCGCAAGCGTCTAAATGCGGACATGCTGCCCCAGGAAGCCGCGCAGATCATTATTGACGACTTGTCTTCCGATCCGATGGTAGCGAATTTTACCGTCATCGAAAATGCACCGGCCGCCATTGACGATCATGACGGTTTCAGATTGCTCTTCAGTTACAGTGACCCGAAAGGGCTGACCTTAAAAACGGCTTATTATGGCTTTATCCAAGGCCAGAGTTACTACAGCCTCCGTTTCACCGCTCCCCAGCGGTATTACTTTGATAATGATATCGATGTATTCGAGACGATGCTGTCAAAGTTTCACCTGGTTGCGGCGCGCTGATGAAGTATCGCCGATGATCGATCGAAACCGACCTTTTCCAGCGGCGACCGCCGCGGCAGGCTCAGTGCGTTCAGTTGACGTCCTTTGAGAGGCTGCTGCTGGAGATTATTCCATCAAACAGGCTCTCCGATTTCGGTTGTGTCTTGATGCGGCCGCTGCCGCAGCAAGGACAAACCGTCCCCGAGGTATCATCTCCTTTAAAGGCCAGCCGGGTAAAAGCGTGACCGCAGTCTTTGCACAAGAAATCTACGGACGGCATAATTCCTTCAGTTCCTCATTCGCCGATGATATAAGGGCCCCAGCAAGAAATAATGCCACATCTTGCTTGTCTTTTGGATCGTTTGCTGCGGTACATCCACCGACACGTATCTCGATATGCGCCGCTTGATGTGCCTTGTAGGCGGACCCAAATCCGGCGCAATCTTGTGGCATTATTTCTTACCGTGACCATAGACAGGATGGCCAAGGATTGCACTTTCTGATTGCAGGTAGATATTTACTTAAAGGGAACGGTTCGATATAGTCGAAACCGTTTTTTGGACCGGACGCGGGGATGCAAAGTCCGATGCGCTTCAAACCACCTAACTGTAAGCGTTTACAGGGTGCCGCAGATGCAAGGCGTCGGGCGCGCAGACGTATTTTCGTACGTCAAGTGCCCGACAACAAAACAGGTGCGGTGCCATGTGAATGTTTACCTGTTTTTTGAGTTAAACAGCATATTGAATCCTTCCGGGTTACCCTTTTTCACGCCTTGCCGGTTATCGGAGTTTGACCGTATGCAACAGCCGGAAAAAAAAACCTGTTCGTAACCGCAGCCCGTCGCTTGGCAGGAGAGCCAACCGGGTTGAAGACAGCGTAAACATCATGAAAATACTGACCGTGTCAGATGTTGTCGAGCCATCGCTGTATCCCGTAGTCGATGCCGGTCGGTATACCGGAATCAATCTAATTCTGGCATGCGGAGATCTACCGCCGGAGTACCTGTCTTTTTTAACCAACTTTTTCAGCGTACCACTCTATTACGTTTGCGGCAACCACGATATTCGTCATAATAAAAAACGGCCCATGGGATGCACGGATGTCCATGGCAGGCTGGTGCGGTTCAGAGGCCTTAACATTCTAGGGCTGGGGGGCTCGCACTGGTACAACGGCGGACCGCACCAATACACCGAAGGTCAAATGCGACTCATGGTTTTTCGCATGCTGCCCACGCTGTGGCGGCGGGGAGGCGTTGACGTTGTCATAACCCATGCACCACCACGTTTCGTCCATGATGCCGAAGATCCCTGCCACAAAGGATTTGTCGTCTTTCGCCAATTGATTCGTCGATGGCGCCCGCAATACTTTATTCACGGTCACATACATTGCCGTTTCAGTCATGATTCCGAGCGGCTCTCACTGGTAGAATCAACCCGGGTCATTAATACGTATGGCTATTTTCAGCTTGAAATCGACGATCGCCCGACTGCGGGATAGGATCGGCAAACACCGGCCGAATCAGGACACGGTCGGTAGTTTCAACGACCGTCAGCAAAAAGAAGCCGCTTTTGACAGTCGGGTTCGGGGTATTAGAACCGTGCCGATTGATCGGATCGTGGGCAGCGTCGGGCGCTATCAGGACCTCGACGACCGTTTTCGATTGAAACTGCACGTCCCATCGGAACGGCTGCAGCGGATTAAAGAGGCCATGCGAGAAGGTCGTCCTCTGCCTCCGGTAAGACTCTACCAGATCAAGGATGAATATTATGTAATGGACGGAAACCATCGAATAGCGGCGGCCAAAGAGTTCGGCCACGACGAAATTTTGGCCGATATCATCGAATTCATCCCTTCGCCCACTACCCTGCAGAACCTTGTTTTCCGCGACCGGGCGGATTTTTTCGACCGCACGCAACTCAAAGCGGATATTCAGTTGACCGAGGTCGGTCAATTTGCTCACCTTCTAAAGCAGATTGAAGACCACAGGGCCTATCTGCAGAGCGAACGGTCCGAATGTTTTTCTTTCGAGGCTGCAGCTCAGGATTGGTACAAAACCATCTTCCGACCTCTCTGCACGATCATCCGGCGCGGCCGCCTATTGGAATCCTTGCCGGGCCGAAGCGTTGCCGACCTGTATGCGTACATTTCGGTTCATCAGTGGGAAACGGGTCGACGACGGCGGTACGGCAGCGGTATTGATGAACTGATACCCGACAATATGGAGGCATTTAGAAAAAAAATGATGGAAACGAAGGATTGCGATTACCCGGAAATGCGAAGGGGAATCACGGCATTTATTCTGATGAACGTACAGGCAAAAAAAGAGTTCAAAGTCGTCGACAAGATTTACGAACTGGAAGAGGTTCGGGAAGTGCACTCGGTTCACGGTGATGTCGACATTCTGATTAAAATTTATCTGAGCCGTGACCTGCTCAGCTCGGATGCCGAGATTATCTCACAATTCGTTCACGAGAAGGTCCGGCAACTACCGGGCGTCATCAGTACGAAGACCCTGATTCCGGGTTACTCTAAAATCAAGGACAGCCGGAAGAGCGAGGAGCATTCTTCAGGGTGACGTCGGAAGCTCAACGGTTAACCGGCTTTTGGGTGGCTCACAATTTCTTACAGCCGTCGGCCGTCGCGGACGAAGGTGATACGGCAGGTGCCCGGTAAACACCACTGGAAACGGCATGAGCTTTCGGAGCGGTTTAGGATATCGTCACGCCAGCATGTTCTCCGGATTCATCGATGTCAAATCGGACGGATTGTCAGACAAAAACCGGTCGAGCAGGATGCTTGCCGCAAATTGGCAGCTCCGGGTAACATTTTGGGGCAACCAAGGGCGAGAGCCAAAATACAATACAGTATAATATATTGGAATCAATCACAATAGATGATTTCCGGTTAATGGCATACAAATTGCTGATAAGAGGTTGATCCACTATTCAGGCCACGTGTCGGATCAAATAAATGGCTTCAATCGCCAGAAACTGGAGGATTTCCATTGATCTGCGAACGCTGCTACCACTATAAAGGCTGTAAACAAAAGCCAACCCCTGAAGGCCGCTGCGACGATTATCTTAAAGATGGTCGGATCGATCTCGACGACGAACTCGATATCAATCCGATGGACACGTTTACCTTCGACTACGACACTCTCAAGAAGCTTTTCAAGGACCTGCACGAAGAGCAATTGAAATAAGATGAGTTCCGGCCGCGATTTTTTGACTTTCAATTTTCCCTTCTGCCCAGTATACGCGTAGTCACTCACTTTTCTATCCAGTCGATTTCCTCCTGGCAAAATCGGAAAGACAGGCCTTTCTTTTCTGAAAAAGCCGCTGGGGGGGAATTCATGGGATCCAAATTCAATCTAATCGCCGTTTACCCGAAGGGAGCCGAACCCCATGCAAGGTAACGACTTTTCCCGCAAACCGCTGCAGGAGCTTCTCGGCCTCGAGATTCACGGCTGCCGTTGCGGCAGAACGCACCGGGTACCGACTAGAGAGGTATCGTTGCGTCGCGACGCCATGAACCTCCTGCCGGAGTTTGTGGACCGCTGGATGCCAACCGGACCGCTAATCCTGGTGGCCGACGGAAATACATGGGCGGCGGCGGGAGAGAAGGCGGTGCGGCTTCTCGAATCGGCCGCAAGAACAGTTTCGCTGCACTTCATCGGCCACAACAACCAGGCGGTCCATGCCGACAAGCAGACAGTGGCCGATTTGGTGTCGCGGATCGAGAGGGAAACGACGGCCGGTCTTATCGGTGTCGGGTCCGGAACGATCAACGACATCTGCAAAGCCGCCGCCACAGCGACCGGAAAAACCCTGCTCACAGTGGCCACGGCCGCCAGTATGAACGGCTATACATCGGCGATTTCGGCGCTGACCGTCGATGGCGTGAAGATTACGGAACCGTGCCATCCGCCGGTGGCCGTCATAGCCGATCCGGAGGTGCTTGTCTCGGCACCCCAAAGTATGAGTGCGGCCGGCTTCGGTGACCTGCTTTCCAAGAATGCCTCGACGGCCGACTGGATTCTGTCGCATGCCTTGTTGGGGGAATATTTTTGCGACATACCGGTTGCGGTTGCGGAGGAGGCCGCTTCAACCAGCATCCGGCAGGCAGACCTAATTAGAGCCAATAAACCAGAGGGCCTCGCGGTTTTGATCGATGCTCTTTTGCGCTCCGGTATTGCCATGGTCCTGGCCGGCTCAAGCTCACCGGCTTCCGGAGGAGAGCACCTCATCAGCCACCTGTGGGACATGACGGCGCATTGGACGGGCCGTACACCGGCACTCCACGGTCAGCAGACCGGCGTGACCACCCTCATATCGCTGGCGCTCTACCAGAAAATATTGTCACTCGAGCCGGAGAAGATCCGACGCAAAGACGTGAAACCTGAATTTCCGACCATAGCCGCTATGGAATCTGAACTGCAATCCGTGTTCCGGGATATCGCTGCGTCGGTGATGCCGCACGCACGCGCGAAATTTCTCGACCCAAACGGCTTGGCGACACGGCGGCAACTGATTCTTTCGCGTTGGGGCAAGATCCGACAAGCGGTTGCTGCGGTAGTGATTTCACCCGTGCTGTCCCGACAGCATTTGCAGGCCGCCGGTGCGGTGACCAATATCGACGGTCTCGGAATCACCGGTGAAGAGCTTCAGTTCGCCTACACCTACGCGCGTTGGATTCGCAACCGGTATACGGTGCTCGACATGGCGGCCGACATTGGGATGCTGAACGAATGGCGCGACGAGGTTCTTGCGTCGGTGCAGTGACCGCTGTGGGGGGTCTGTCAGGCCGTTTGGATCCTGAGGGCATGCTCCCGGGTGCGCCACACTCCAGTGGGGAACACATATGAAATCGCCCGCGGATTATGCCAGTTCGTCAAACCGGCATTTCAGATAGACCCCCTCCCCGTCGTATGAGGTTTTGACTTTGTAAGGCAGGGTTTTAAAAAGCCGTATCATCGCTTGGTTATGGGGGGCGGTATAAGCGATCAGACCGGCGATACCGTTTTCCCGCGCGGCATCCGCCAGCTTTCTTATGATACGGCGGCTGAGGCCCTTGTTCTGGTACTTTTTGTTGGCCGAAAAAGCCACCTCGGCCATGTTGCTGTCCACCAGCAGCATGCTCTCGCCCACGGCCACCACCCGACCGAAACCGAACTCGCCGACCACCGCTACCAGTGTCAGATCTTTTACATAGTCGATCTGTGACTTGCTTTCGACCTCCTTGCGGGCAAAACTGGTTTTTTCGTGGAAGAAACGGGAAAAAATGTCTTCCTTGTCGAGGTTGTAGTAATGCTCCTGAATGCGGCGCTCGTCCACGGGTTTTGAGGGACGGATGGTGACCTCTTCGCCTTCGATTTCAATGGTTTCTTCGAGGCGGACCGGGTAGACACCCCGCACGGCCTCCCCAAGGGAACGCTCGGCTCCGATCATGCCGGCTCTCTTGGCCTCTTCGAAGAGCGCCTCCCTGAAATCCGGATGGGCAATTCCGATCATGGCCATGACCCGTTCCTGGTAGCTCTTGCCGAACAGGTTGACCACGCCGTACTCTGTCACCACATAGTGAACATCCCCGCGGGGCACCACCACTGCCGTGTCCCCGAGCATCGGAACAATGTTGCTGGTTTTTCCATCCTCCGTGGTCGAAAAGAGCATTAAGATCGACTTGCCGCCCGGTGCCCGCCGTGCCCCGCGAACGAAATCGGCGATACCGGACACGCCGGCATAAAAGGTCTGGGCAGAGGCCTCGGCCGCTACCTGCCCGGTAAGGTCGATGGCTTTGGCGACATTTATCGACACCATCCGGTTGTGGCGTGAAATGACGTACGGGTCGTTGACGTAGTCCGACGGGCGAAAGTCGACGGCCGGATTGTCGTCTATGAAGTCGTAAAGGCTGCGGGATCCGATGGCGGCCGAGGCGACCAACTTGCCCTCGTTGAACCCCTTCCTGCGGTTCGTTATAATGCCTTTTGCGTAGAGGTGCATGATGTCGTCGATCAAATATTGTGAATGGATTCCCAAGTCGTTCTTGTTGGAGAGGGCCTGCAGGGTTGCCTGGGATGCGGCATCCAGACCGATCTGCAGGGTGGAGCCATCGTCGATGAGCCGGGCAATGTGCTGCCCGATGCGGGCTGCCGTCTCCGATGAGGGCCGGGGGCCGACGGCCAGCAGGTCCTCCTCATGCTCCACGATAACGTCCACGTCGTTGACGTGGATGAAACTCTGACCCAGAACCCGCGGCATTTTCGAGTTGACCTGGGCGATGACCAAGTCTGCGGATTCGGCCGCCGCCAGGGTCACATCCACCGAGATGCCGAGGCTCATCCAGCCGAAATCATCCGGGGGGCTTACCTGGATCAGCGCAACGTTGATCGGCAGCTTGTGCGTCTTGAACAGCCCGGGGACATCCGACATGTTCATTGGCGTTATGAACCGCAGGTTGCGGGTAATGATCTCATCCTCGCGAGCCGAGCCCAAATAGATGGTTCGAACGCTCAGGCTGAGATCTTGAGTCCGGTTGGCAATGGCCGTCAGAGATGTGGTTTCCATGCTCATGAGGCGCACGATTTCAAGACCGGAGAAACGGGGTGCCGCTTCGGAAAGCGTCCGGACCAGTGCCTGCGGTTCACCGCAGGCCGACCCGATGAACACACGCTGACCCGGCCGGATCAGGCTGACGGCTTCGACCATGCTTTTCTTTATTTCAATGTAATTGTCGGCCCAGTATTTGGAACCTGCCAAGTTTGACCTCCTCCTTCGATGGTGAAAAAAGCTCTTTTTGAATTGTCGAAAAATGCGACCACATTAAAACTAAACCCCTAAACCGGTTAACGATTTTTCGATCACTATAGGCCACCGGGATCATGTTCGCAACCCAAAGAACAAGCAGCCCATAACACCGCTTTACGGTTCGGGTGACGCCCAGAGGTGACTGGGCTCTGAAGAATTTGCCGGGGTTGATTGCCTGGGTTTGAGCGGCAGCCGCGAACGCACTGGTCGGTAGGGTTGTCAAGGGCCCTCATTTGCCGGTGGTTTCATTCAATGTCCAGTCGTACTGGTTGTCTGAAATGCGGTCGATCTTCTCGAGCTGTGTCCGCAGATCGGGTTGCGCGTATTTTCTCAAATGATCGATGACGCCGGCGTCCGTATCTCCGAAATCGGACTTGAACCAGACGTAGATGCTCGAGACCGTCAGTTTGCCGTTTTCGATCCGGGCACCGCGGGGACTGTTGACGAACTCCCGGGCCCCCTTGTCGAGCAGTTCGTCGCTGTTTTCGGCGGTAAACGCTTCGGGTTGCAGGTTCGGACAGCCAATGGAAGCACAGTTGACGCCGTAATGGACCCGGGGGTCGTTCCATACCGGGCGCAGAATGCGATGCTCTATGTCGTCCAAGCTTATATCTTCGCCCTCCACGCTGGCCAGTTTTTTGCCCCACGGACCGTCAGAGAAAAGCCCCGGCGAAATGTCGATGTCGCGGATGCTCTTGACAGGATAGTGGTCGAGGACGATCTTCATGGTCAAGGCGTTGTATAGGTTGATCCAGAAGGCTTTCTGCTCGTTCCGGTTGAGTCGGCTCACCGCTGTCTGCGTCAACTGCCGGATGTAGTGATCGAGGGCCGTGCGGTCGGCTGCCGAGACCCGGCTGTATCGAACCAGGGTCACCCCATCGGGCCGGTTGACCAGATAGGTTTTTAAGAGCCCATCCCAGGCCGAGTGGTCTACCCGCAATACGGATGAAGGATCGTTTTCCGTCCAGTGTTGCCACAGTTCCGATTTGGGCGCCGCCAGGGCAGGACCGACGCAAAGCAAAAAGGTTGTTATGAATAGTACTGCCTGCATCTGTTTCTGCATTGGGATACTCCTTTTACAGTCGAACTGAACCGCTTTACCCGGCGAAAGAGAAAACCGCTCCATCTTCATACCGTTCAGTGGTGGCGGCTCGGTAAATCGTTGCCCCTCGCTTGCCTAAGACCTCCCATTTTCCGCTTGCAGTGCCGCTCAGGATGGCGGTTTCCTCGTCAACACCGATCAGCGTGACCGTCGTCGGCAGCAGTGTCGCCAGACGCGGGGCCCATTGATGCCCGAAGGCGTCGTGGTGGGGCAGGAAACAGGTGTTCGGTACCAACCCCAATCCCTGGTACACTTCACCGGAATCGGGATCAAAATAATGGCTGCAAAGGACCATGGCCCCGGCACTGGCGCCGGCAACCACCGCACCGTTCCGGTATGCTTCAATGACAGCTGCCCACGCGGTGCTGCCGGTCAGGGTTTGCTCCAGGTAGCGGGGAAACCCGCCTGGAATATAGACAAACGTTGATTGGTGCAGGTCTCTGACCACACTTGGGT
>Ga0316576_10002241_pt1 | contig 10938 bp, 11 predicted proteins | sample S0NA_FD_203075 | JGI IMG/M metagenome (GOLD analysis project Ga0316576, IMG submission 203075) | Rhizosphere microbial communities from salt marsh grasses in Alabama, United States - S0-2_050615r3r5 | ecosystem: Host-associated > Plants > Roots > Rhizosphere | place: USA: Alabama | collected... | reverse complement strand
CTTGGCCTGCAACCTTGAGAGGAACACCGATGGGAGATGCATCCAGAGATCGGCCGCTGCGGGACCGCATCGTCCTGGTGACCGGGGCGGCGGAGGGCCTGGGCCGGGCGGTGGCCCTGGGCGCCGCGGCGCGGGGCGCCACCCTGGTCCTGTGCGACCGCCGCCAGCTGGACCTGGAGCCGCTCTATGACGCCATCGAGTCCGCCGGCGGCGCGGAGCCGGCCATCCTGCCCCTGGACCTGGAGTCGACCGACCCCGATGGATTCGGCACCGCGGCGGATCTGGTGGGGGACCACTTCGGCCGCCTGGACGGTCTGGTCCACTGCGCCGCCTTCGCCCCCTTTCTCAGCCGCATCGACGACTACGACGCGGGGGAGTGGGAGCGGGTGCTGCGAATCAACCTCACCGCCCCCTTCCTCCTGACCCAGGCGTGCCTGCCCCTGCTGCGGGCCTCCCCGGACGCGGCGCTCGTCTTCACCTCCGATCGGGTGGGCCGCACGGGACGGGCCTACTGGGGCGCCTTCGCCGCGGCCAAGTTCGGCATCGAGGGGCTGGCCCAGGTCCTCGCCGAGGAACTCGGCGGCAGCAGCGCCATCCGAGTGGCCTGTATCGATCCGGGCGTCCTGCGCACGGGGCTGCGGGCACGGCTCTACCCGGGGGAGGACCCCATGAGTCTGCCGACGCCCGAGTCGGCGGTCCCCCGTTATCTGGAGCTGCTGACGCCCCAGGGTTCCTGAGCCGGGACCCCGGGGCGGGTCGGGCGCCCGGCCGCGCCAGGGAGTCAGTCGCTCTTGAATCCCGCGGCCTTGTGGCTGCCGTCGCAGAAGGGCTTGTTCTTGGACTCGCCACAGCGGCACAGCCAGGTCTTTCCGCCCTCCCAGGCCACGCGTCCGCTGGAGGCCCGGATGCTCAGGTTGCCCTCCAGCATCAGGGGACCGTCCGCGATGGGCTTGACCTTGATGGGACCGCCTCGGGCGCTGAGCCCGTCGCCCCGCTCGCCAACGGCACCCGAGTCCTCGAAACCGGCCGCGGCATGGCTGTTGTCGCAGAAGGGCTTGTTCTTCGATTGACCGCAGCGGCACAGGGCGACACGGAAACCGAGGCCAGGCATGTCCTCGGGGGCCCCCTCGATCGCCAGCTCCCCATGGAGGAACAGGGGGCCGTTGTAGCTCACGGTCAGGGTGTTCTCGCCCGGGGCCGACTCCGGCCTGCCGTCCTTGTCGGTGTAGGTCAGGGCGCCGCTCGGGCAGCGCTCGCAGATCTCGCGCACCTCCGCCTTGGTGGCCGTATCCGGGACGCACCAGGGGTCGCGTCCGGCCACGAACAGCTCGCCCGCGGCCCCGCCGCACTCACCGATGTGGATACAGAGCCGTCCGTCCCATCGGACGTCGATCTCGGCTCCGGGAAAGTCGAACACCTGCTTCTCGCTCATGCGCCGCTCCTCGCTTGGGTTTGATTCATCTCGCTCGCGCCAGGAGATTGTCCCGCGGGCCGCGGATTCAACCGCGCCCGCGGCCCACGGCGAGCCATCGCTGCTCGCTCGTCACTCCTCGGCACTCGCTACGCGTTGCCCGCAACGGGCTCAGGGCAGATCGAACACCAGGACCTCGGCGGAGCCCCCCGCCTCGATCCGCACCTCGGGCTCGCCCCGGACGCGGACCGCGTCCCCGGCCTCGAGCGCCGTCCCGTTGACCCGGGCATCGCCCCGGGCCAGGTGCACATAGGCCTGCCGGCCGCCCTCGACCCGGTGGACGACGGACTCGCCCTCCTCGAGCAGGGTCGCGTACAGGAGCCCGTCCTGGTGCGTGGCGATGGAGCCATCGCGACCGTCGGGAGAGGCCAGCAGGGCGAGGCGCCCGCGCCGCTCCTCCGCGCCGAAGTGACGCTGGTCGTAACGGGGCGTGACCCCCAGCCGGTTGGGCATGAGCCAGATCTGGAGCAGGTGCACCGTCTCGGAGTCCGAGGCGTTATACTCGCTATGGCGCACCCCGGTCCCGGCGCTCATGTACTGGACGTCGCCCGGTCGGATCACCGAGCCATTGCCCATGCTGTCCTTGTGCTCCAGGGCACCCTCAAGGACATAGGTCAGGATCTCCATGTCCTTGTGGCCGTGGGTGGGGAAGCCCCCCGCGGGTGCGATCCAGTCCTCGTTGATCACCCGCAGATTGGACACGCCCATGTGGCGCGGGTCGTAGTAGTCCCCGAAGGAGAAGCTGTGGTAGCTGTTCAGCCAGTCGAACCGCGCATGTCCGCGCTCGTCCGAACGTCTCAGGTTCATCATGGTCGGTCTCCCCTGAATGATGTTGGATGGGGGAAACCTGGTGTCTTGGTCGGCGGAAGACCAGCGGGAGGCCGGTCGAAACAGCCGTGCGCCGACCGCAAGAATCCCACCGCCTGCCCCGGCGTCGGGCAGGCTGCGGATCAAGCGCCGTCCTGGCGCCCGGCCGGCTCGCGTCCCGAGACGCGCGAGCCTCGGGACGCGAGCTGTTCAGAGGCCCGAGGCCCGCGAGCCTGTCGGGCCTTGCCTGGGCCGGAGGGCAAGCGCTATCAGGCAGCGCTCCCTAGACCTGGGCCTCGATGAAGGCGCGCAGACTCTGTTCCTCATCCTTGGTGAGAGAGGTCTGGATCACCTTGCCCTTGCCCCGGAACTCCTCAAGCTTCTCCAGGACCTTGTCCGCCGTGACCTTCTTGACCAGGATGAAGATAGCCGAGCAGCCGGGCTTGAAGCTGTCGGCCAGGTCCTTCATGAACTGGTCGTTGATCCCCAGGTCCGTGAAACGGCCGGACAGGGCCCCGGCCCCCGCACCCACGGCGGCGCCCAGCAGGGGGTTGAGAAAGATCATGCCGATCAGCATGCCCCAGAAGCCGCCGCCCACCGCGCCCATCGCGGTCAGGTTGGTGGCCTGATGGAGCTTGATCTTGCCCTGGTCGTCCTTGGTGACGACAACCACGTCTTCCATGTCGATCAAATACTCCTTCTGCAGCTTGGCCAGGGCGGCCCGCATCTCGAAGGCCAGCTGCTCCTCGGGGAACGAGATCGCGATTAGGGTGCTCATTGGAAGCTCCTCAATTGGGCTGTTGGAAAGGTTTGGGGTTGGAGCGCCGAAAAGGCGCCGGGTGGTCAGGCCCCCAGGGGGCCCAGGGATGGAGTCGCGCTCTGATCTAACCCACGGGGCGTTGCTTCAGTCGGCGATCTCCGAGACGACGCCATTGACCACGACCACCTCGGCCAGACCCTCGGGCCGCACGGGACACAGGTAATTGACGACCGAGACACGGGTAACCGCGCCTCCGGTGAAGTTGGGAGACTGGGGGACCGGATCGTAGCCCTGGGACTGCGCCGAGAAGCAGCCGCAGCGCGCCAGCTGGTCCGTGTCCATGCCGCGCTCGAGGACACAGCCACCGGCTTCGGGCAACCCGCGGGCACTGCCGCAACCGCCGACCACGAGGAACGCCGCCAACAGCCCGGCCCCGAGAGCCATCCGTGCCGACGCCGGTCGGCGACTGGAGAGGCGCCGCGTCAAGTCGCTGCCCGCCCCACCCGGGAGACGCCCGCTTGGATCGGGGGCCCCGGGCCCTTGGAGATGGCGGCGACCGAGACTCGCGCGTCCTGGGAGGCGAGTCGAGGCAACGCCGGGACGGCATCCGATCGGCATCTCCCTGGATTCCGGCCCGGGTCCTCGCGCGGGCGCGCCCTATTCCGCCTCCACCTTTGCCAGGGCCTCCCGCAGGGCCTGGAGGATCAGGCCCCGGGCGGCCTTTTCGTCCAGCTCCGGGACCTCCCAGCCCATGATCCGGCAGTACTTCTTCACCAGGTGCTTAACGTCGTCGTCCAGCTCGGCGCGGTAGCGCGCCATCTCGATCTGTTCGATGCTCGCCATTTGCCACTCCTCGGGTCGAAATTTGGTGTCGGTTATGGTGTACCACCGGGATGCCGGAACGGAAGACCCCGCTTGGCGGCGGCGCCGCTGACCGGTCCAACCTCCCTCGCGGCAAGGGTGGGGTCCGCTGCTCGCCCTTTCCAGTGATCACGGGCCCATGGCGTCGAGGTCGAAGGCGCGGGCAGGGCGCGCCGCCGAGCCGGCATCCGCGAGTGTAATCGGAGCTGAACGGGCCGGCGCTTCGCTCGGGGGCGGGATCAGCCGCGGCCCTGGGTGTGTCGAAAAAGGGCCAGGACGGCCTATCCGGCGCTTGCGAAGACCTAGCTTACTGAAAATTAAGGGGTCGTTAAGCCGACCGAAACGCTGGTGCTCCCATACTGGGTGCCAGCGGGAGGTTGCGGCGACGCCGTCGACCGTCCCGACCTTCATTCGACCACCACTGAATCACCCGAGACAGCCATGAGCGAAAAGACCAAGCCGCAAACGCGCATCCTGACCCAGCGCCGCACCCTGATCGCCGCCTCCGTTGCCCTGGCACTGGCGGCGGGTGGTGCCGTTGTCGCCCAATCCCAGACCCAGCCCCCCCCGGTGACGTCGCCCTCGGCCGCGGTCCTGCAGCCGGTCATGCCAAGCTTCGCGGACGTGGCCGAGCGGGTCTCGCCCGCGGTCGTGAACGTGACCGTGGTCTCCGAGAGCTCCCCCCGCACCTCCCTGCGGGTCCATCCCGGCCTGCCCGAGGAGGGTCCCATGGGCGAGCTGTTCAAGCACTTCTTCGAGCAGCCCGGCACCACGATGCCCCATCACAAGGTGCAGGGGGCCGGCTCCGGGTTCATCATCGATCCCGAGGGCCACATCGTCACCAATAACCATGTGATCGATGGCGCCGAAGAGGTCACCGTCACCCTGAACGACGGCACCAAGCTGGAGGCCCGGGTCCTGGGCCGGGACGACAAGACCGATCTGGCCATTCTGCAGGTCGATGCCGGGCGTCCCCTGCCCTACGTGGACCTGGGCGACTCGGCGGCCACCCGCGTCGGTGACTGGGTGCTGGCCGTGGGCAACCCCTTCGGCCTCGGCGGGTCCGTCAACGCGGGGATCGTCTCCGCCCGGGGGCGCGACATCAACACCGGTCCCTACGACGACTACATCCAGATCGATGCACCCATCAACCGCGGCAACTCGGGCGGGCCCCTGTTCGACGCCTACGGCCGCGTGATCGGCGTCAACACCGCCATCTACTCCCCCACCGGCGGCAACGTGGGCATCGGCTTCGCCATCCCCGCGGAGACCGTGCGTGGCGTGGTGGCACAGCTGCGCGACCATGGCCGGGTGGAGCGCGGCTGGCTGGGGGTCCAGATCCAGCCGGTCACCGAGGAGCTCGCCGGCGCGCTCGGGCTGCAGGGCACCGAGGGGGTCCTGGTGGCGGATGTGCTTCCGGACGGTCCGGCCGCCGGCACCGACCTCAAGGCCGGGGACGTGATCCTCAAGGCCGGCGGGCAGCCCATCGCGGACTACAAGGACCTTCCGAAGCTGATCGCCGCCACCGAGGCCGGCACCGTCATGAGCCTGGACCTGGTCCGCGGCGGCAAGCCCATGACGCTCAGCGTGACCATCGGACGGATGCCCGGCGATGAGACCCTGGCCCAGTCGGACACCCCGACCAGCGGGGACTCGGGCCAGCCGCGCCTCGGCCTCTATCTCGCGCCGGTGACCCCGCAGCTGCGCAAGGAGAAGGGACTGGACCCGGATTCCGAGGGCGTCTTCGTGGCCCGGGTGGAGCCCGATAGCCCCGCGGCCCAGGCCGGGATCCGGGCGGGCAGCCTGATCTCCATGGTGGGCGGGGAGCCCGTCACCTCGCCCGACCAGGTGGTCGCGGCGGTGCGTCAGGCGGCCCAGGACAAGCGCCCCGCGGTGCTCCTGCGAGTCGAGACCGACGGCAAGCCCATGTTCGTCGCCGTGCCCTTCGAGGCCTGATGGACTCTATCGCCGACCTTGCGCCCGGGAGAGCCGCCGCCCCGGCCCTCCAGGCGCGCCCACTCGCCCATCGCCCGGGAGAGGCCACGGATGGCCGCGCTTTCCCGTATTATTCGTCCATGCGTGTCCTCTTGATCGAAGACGACCGCCAGATGGCGGAGTACCTGCGCAAGGCCTTGACCGAGGTCGGGGCGGTGGCCGATCACGCGGCAGACGGCCGTGGGGGTCTGCTGCAGGCGGCCAGCGGCGAGTACGACGTGCTCATCGTGGACCGCATGCTCCCCGGTCTGGACGGGCTCGCCATCATCCGCACCCTTCGGGCCTCGGGCAACCAGACCCCGGTGCTGATCCTCTCCGCCCTCGGGGAGGTGGACGACCGGGTCGAGGGGCTGCGCGCCGGGGGTGACGACTATTTGGTCAAGCCCTTCGCCTTCTCCGAGCTGCACGCGCGCCTCGAGGTGCTCCTGCGGCGCGGGGCGGCCGAGGTGCCCGAGACCCGGCTGCGCGTCGGCGACCTGGAGATGGATCTGCTCAAGCGCGAGGTCGTCCGCGCCGGGCGCCCCATCCAGCTCCAGCCCCGGGAGTTCCGGCTCCTGGAGTACCTGATGCGCCACGCGGGTCAGGTGGTGACGCGGACCATGCTCCTGGAGCAGGTCTGGGACTACCACTTCGACCCCCAGACCAATGTCATCGACGTCCATATCAGCCGCCTTCGCGGCAAGATCGACAGAGACTTCGACACCCCCCTGCTCCACACGGTGCGCGGCGCCGGCTACATGATCCGGGCCCGATGAGGCCAGGCCCCTCCGCCGACGGCCTCGGCAGCCCGCCCCCGGGCCTTCCCAGCGTCCCCGGCGAACGTTCCACCGCGCTTGTCGGGCCACCACGGCCGAGAGCGAGCCGCCCCCGCGGTCCCGCCGATGACCTCTGGGTGTGGGCGGGCCGGGTCCTGGGCAGCTCCAGCTTCCGCCTGGCCGTGCTCTACATGCTGCTGCTGACGGTCTCGGTGGCGATCCTGCTCGGCTTCATCTACTGGTCCACCGCGGGCTACATGGACCGCCAGCTCGACGCCACCATCGCGGCGGAGACCCAGGGCCTCGCGGAACAGTACCGCCGACGCGGACTGCGGGGGCTCACCAGCCTGATCAAGGAGCGGGTCGCCCGCGATCCCACCGGGGCCGGAATCTATCTCCTGGTGGACAAGAACCTCGAGCCCCTGGTAGGCAACCTGGACCGCTGGCCCGGGGGCTTCCCGAACGCCGACGGTTGGATCCACTTCCGGCTGCGCGAGCGCGGCCCGGACCGCACCGAGGAGCACGACGCCCGTGCCCAGGTGTTCCGGCTCCAGGGGGATTTGAGGCTCCTGGTGGGCCGCGACGTGCGGGACCTGGAGGCGACCCGCGGACTCATCCTGGATGCGCTCACCTGGGGGCTGGCCCTGACCGCCGGGCTCGCCCTGGTCGGGGGCTGGCTCATGACCAGCCGGGTGGTCCGGCGGATCGAGGCCATCAACCAGACCAGCCGCGACATCATGGAGGGTGATCTCTCCCGGCGCATCCCCCTGGGCGGCAGCGGCGACGACTTCGACCAGCTCGCCGACGGGCTCAACCGCATGCTGGCCCGAATCGAGAACCTGATGTCCGGGGTGCGCCAGGTCTCAGACAACATCGCCCACGACCTGCGCACCCCGCTGACGCGACTGCGCACCAAGCTCGAGGTCCTGCGCGCCGAGCTGGAGTCGGCCCTGGGGGACGGTCATCCCGCCAGCGCCTCGGTGGAGGAGACCATCGCCGACGCCGACGTCATGCTCACCACCTTCAACGCCCTGCTGCGCATCGCCCGCATCGAGTCGGGCAGCCAGCGTGCCGGCTTCGCCGAGGTGAACCTGGCCCCACTGGCCGAGGACGTCGCGGAGCTCTACGAGCCGGTAGCGGCCGACAAGGATCAGACCCTGATGGTGGAGGTGCCCCGATCCGCCCGGGTGATCGGGGATCGGGACCTGTTGTTTCAGGCCCTGGGCAACCTGGTCGACAACGCGGTCAAGTACACCCCCGAGGGGGGCCGGGTCACCCTGCGAATCCGGCCCTTGGCGGAGTCCATCGCCGTCGAGGTGACCGACAGCGGCCCCGGCATCCCGCCGGAGCTGCGCGACGAGGTCTTCCGGCGCTTCTTCCGCGCCGACCACAGCCGCTCCACCCCCGGCAGCGGCCTGGGCCTCAGCCTGGTGCAGGCGGTGATCCAGCTCCATGGGGCCAGCATCGAGCTGGGCGACAACGGCCCGGGACTGCGCGTCACCGTGCGCGTGCCTCGCCCCAGACCCTCCGCCCAGGCCAACGCCCAGGCGCCCGTCACGACCTGATCCCCCGATTCCCCGGACAGCGTTGGCTCTTCCAGTATCAGGAGATGTGCTTCACGCCGTTTCCCCACCTTCGCCTTCTCCCGCGACACGGGTGCGCGACAACTCCTTCTGCGCACCTACGGCCGTGGCCCGGACCACGGGACCCAGTGTCATCCCCTGGACCAGGATCGAAAAGACCACGATGACATAGGTGACGGTCACCAGGAGGTCACGCGGCTCACCCTCCGGCAGCGAAAGCGCCATGGCAACCGAAATGCCGCCGCGCAGGCCGCCCCAGGTGAGGATCGTCACGACACCCGGCGAAAAGCTGCGGAACCGGCGCATGATGCCGATCGGCAGCCCGACGCTGATCACCCGCGCGATCAATACCAATGGGATCGCCAGCAGCCCAGCGGCCAGGTAGTCACCCGCCAGAGAGATCACCATCACCTCCAGGCCGATGATCACGAAGAGGACGGCATTGAGGAACTCGTCCACGAGCTCCCAGAAGCTGTCCAGGTGTTCGATGGTTTTGTCGGACATGGCCCGCTCGCGCCCCGTGTTGCCAATCAGCAGCCCGGCGACGACCACTGCGATGGGCGCGGAGAGGTGCAGGTGCTCGGCCAAGGCATAGCCGCCTCCGGCGAGAGCCAGGGTGATGAGCACCTCGACCTGGTAGTTGTCAACCCGCCTGAGCATCTGGAACGCGACCCAACCGGCCGACAGACCGAAGACTAGTCCGCCAACGGCCTCGTGGAGGAACAGTTCCAGGATGCCCAAGGGACTGACGTGCTCCCCACCGGCGGCGATCCGCAGCAGCACCAGGAAGACCACCACCGCCACGCCGTCGTTAAACAGGGACTCGCCGGCGATTTTGGTTTCCAGAGACTTGGGCGCGCCCGCGCTCTTCAGGATCCCCATGACCGCGATCGGGTCGGTCGGGGAGATCAGGGAACCGAAGAGCAGACAGTAGATCAGGGGTATGTCGAGACCCAGCCAGCCGAACAGCAGGTAGGCGCCCCCGCCCACCAGGAAGGTCGAGCCGAGCACGCCCGCGGTGGCGAGGACGCCGATGACCCACTTCTGCCTGGCCAGGTCGTGCAGATTCACGTGCAAGGCGCCGGCGAACAGCAGAAAGCTGAGCATGCCATGCAGCAGCGTCTCGTCGAAATCGACGCTCGCCAACATCAGCTCGACATCGTGCTCCAGACCATCCGTGTAAGGGATCGGCGCCAGCAGAAGCAGCGACATGACGAGCGCTATCAGCATCAACCCGATGGTGGTCGGCAGCTTGAGAAAGCGGTGGTTGACCCAGCTGAACAGGGCCGAGAGGGTGATCAGGATGGCGACAATGTCGAAGAGGGCCACGGCAGGAACCCTTGTCGAACGGACCTGGCCGGGCATTGTGCAGGTTCTTGGCCCCCGGTTCGACTGCAAGGGGAGGGACGCGGGAAGGACCCCGGAGACAGGCACTAGGCTGCACGGGTCGTGGTGTCGGGGCAGGTTGGAACTCTCGAGCGGGAGAGCCTTTGGTGTACCAGCGAATCCACTCGTAGGCCGCGAATACGACCAAGAGGACCATCGTAACGATCCATCTCAGCGCCCGCTCGGTGATGCGGGCGATCTCTGCATCCAGCGACTCACCGGGATCTCGGAGCAGCTTGCCCTTGATGGGGGATCGGAGCTTGGCTCGACGTCTTCCGAGCACTTCAACCTCCTGGCGCCGCTTGGCTCGACCGCTCCAGGTTGAGGGCTAGGAGGCGGCGGAGGATCTCGTCCTCGGGCATGTCCGGGGTGTAGTCGGTCCAGCCGTAGGCGGCGGCGACGGCCGCGTCCAGCGCCTTGTGGGCCAGGTCCAGCCAGGCGGGGCGCTGGTTGTAGAGGTTGGTCAGGGTGCGCTTCTTGATCTCTGCGGCGAATTCGGGCTTGGGGATGATGCGGTCCGGGTAGCCCGGGACCACCTCGGGGACCCGCTCCACCCACTCGGGCGGATTGAGCCAGTTCTCCCGGAGGGTGTTGAGCCGGTGCGCGGCCTCGGCGATGGCCTGGGCCGCGGGGCGGCGCTCCGGGGCGACGCTCGGCAACACGACCCCCGATTCCAGGGGCTCGGTCGGACCGGCTGTGTCGGCGGGTGTCAGACCCGCGGGGAAGGGGAAGGTCTCGAAGGTACTGGTCGGCGTGTAGCGGGGTCGGTCCTCCAGACTGGTACCCATCCGGAGCGCCCATAGCTCATGGAAGCGCGAGTGCAGGATGCCGAGGGACGCATCGTCGGCTCGGGAAACGACAATGAGTTGGTGGTCAGGGCACGTCGCGGCCGGCAGCCATACAAACACCCGATGCTTCGCGACCGTTGGAGTTGCGACATATCGCTCCAAAGGAACGAGTTGCTCTCTCATATCCGCCCGAGGTCGCAGAAAACGCCACCAAACAGCAGCATGAGCGGTTAAGCGATTCTCTTGGCGCGGCTAAAATACTGCGCGACGGACTTGATCGAAAGGCATCTCGTAAAGTGACGCCTCGGCTTCGCTCATCGCAACCCCGAAATCTATGATCCACATATCCCTCGGCCGCCGGGTCACATCGAGCCCGTTTGCCCACGGCTTCACTACGTCAGAATTTGGCCGACCATGGGGATTTGGCGCGGCCAACATTTCCCGAGCGAGAGCGCCCGGAATATCGAATGCCCCACCCTTGGTGGTCGCCATGTAGGCAACTTCCAGGTTCTCCGGAAGCCGGCGGGCCTGG
>Ga0316576_10002240_pt1 | contig 10939 bp, 10 predicted proteins | sample S0NA_FD_203075 | JGI IMG/M metagenome (GOLD analysis project Ga0316576, IMG submission 203075) | Rhizosphere microbial communities from salt marsh grasses in Alabama, United States - S0-2_050615r3r5 | ecosystem: Host-associated > Plants > Roots > Rhizosphere | place: USA: Alabama | collected... | reverse complement strand
CACCCTTTTCGTGATGTCCCCAGTCCTGCAACGGATCAATCAGGAGGCGGTGCAGCCCTACCTGACCCAGCAGATGCCGATGGAAGAGGCCCTAGAGCACGCGTCCACGCCGATGCGTCAGTTCATGACCCCCCTGACCCGGGAGCAGGACCTCACGCTCTTTGCTGGGCTCGCAGGGGCGGACGACCTTCAGTCGCCGGATGAGGTGCCGTTCTCCCTGCTCGTCCCGGCCTTCCTCACCAGTGAGCTGAAGACCGCCTTTCAGATGGGCTTTCTCATCTTTCTGCCGTTTCTCGTCATCGACATCGTCGTCGCGGCGGTGCTCATGTCCATGGGGATGATGATGCTGTCCCCCATGATCATTTCCCTGCCGTTCAAGCTCATGTTGTTCGTGCTCATCGACGGTTGGACCCTGATCATGGGAACCCTGGCCAACAGTTTCGTCTGAGCCGCAGGAGGGTTAGACATGTCGCCAGAGCTGGTCCTGACAATCGGCAAGCAGACGCTGAGCGTGACCGTGCTCCTGTCCGCGCCGCTACTGCTCACCGCACTGGTCCTGGGGCTGATCGTGAGCCTGTTCCAGGCCGCATCCCAGATCAACGAGATGACCTTGAGCTTCATCCCCAAGCTCCTGGGCCTGGTTGCAGTGGTCTACATCGCCGGCCCTTGGATGCTCACCCTGATCACTGGTTTTGCCAGGCGTCTGTTCGAGTCGATCCCAGGACTGATCGGGTGAGGACTCAGAGGCCATCTCATGACCCCCGGGTCTTCCTCACCTCCCTGCCGCGCGAGGCATGGTGAGGATCCAGCTCGACCAGCTGTCGGCCTGGGTGCTGGCCTTCCTGTGGCCCTTCGTCCGGATCGCCGCCATGCTTTCCGCCGCACCTCTGATCGGCGGGCGCCTCTTGCCCATGCGCGTGCGCCTGGTGCTGGCCCTGGCCCTGACCTGGGTGGTCTTGCCGTTGGTCGGCCCCGTCCCCCAGGTGGACCCCTTGAGCCCCGCAGGCATCCTGTTGGTCGTCAACCAGGTGCTCATCGGAGCCGCCATGGGGCTCACGCTGCAGGTGGTCTTCAATGCGCTGGTGGTGGGTGGGCAGATCATCGGTGCCAGCATGGGACTCGGTTTCGCGTCGGTGGTGGATCCCCAGAACGGGATCCAAGTACCGGTGGTCAGCCAGCTCTATTTCATCCTGGGCGCGCTGATCTTCCTGTCCCTCGACGGACATCTGACCATGGTGGAGCTGGTGGCGCGTAGCTTCGCCACCCTGCCTGTGGACGGCCGAGGATTGGAGCCCCGGCACTTCGAGGGACTGTCCCTCTGGGGCGGGCTCCTGTTCGGTGAGGGCATGCGGCTCGCGCTGCCAGTGGTCTTGGTGGTGCTGCTCACCAACCTGGCGCTGGGGGTTGCGACGCGAGCTGCACCCCAGCTGAACGTGTTCGCCTTGGGGTTCTCCATCACCTTGATGTTGGGGTTGACGGCCATGCTCGTGTCGCTCGGCAACCTCGGACCCCTGTTCACCGACATGCTGGCCCGGGCATTCGCGATGACGGCGCGTCTGGTGTCCGGATAGGGTGCGGCATGAGCCAGGACCAATCCCAGGAGCGAACCGAGCGAGCGACCCCGAAACGGCTGCGGGACGCGAAGCGAAAGGGCCAGATTGCCCGTTCTCGGGAGCTCAACACCGCTGTGGTATTGACGACGGCGGCGTTGGCCCTCTATGGGTTCGGGGCCGACATCGGGCAGGGGCTGATCGCCTTCATGGAACGGTCCCTGGACCTCGGGCCGGCCGATCTGGTGGACCCTGCCGCCATGCTGCGCCGGACGCGGGAGGCCACCGGCGACATGCTGGTGCTCTGGGGACCCTTCGTCCTGGTGGCCGTCGGGGCGGCCCTCGTGGCGCCGGTCTTGCTCGGTGGCTGGACCTTCAGCGTCGAGCCCCTCATGCCGAAGCTCGAGCGCCTGAGCCCTGTCAAGGGATTTGGCCGGATCTTCTCCCTGACGGGCCTGGTGGAGCTGGTGAAGGCGGTGCTCAAGGTCTCCCTGATCGCCGGGGTCGGTGGCTTGATCCTCTGGTCCTACCAGGCAGAGATCCTCGCGCCACCCGATGCCTCGCTGCCCCGGGACCTGCTCGACGCATTCCGCCTCTTCGGGACCGTCCTGTTGATGCTGTCTGCCGCCACCCTCCTGGTCGCCGCCGTGGATGTGCCCTACCAGCTCTGGGATCACGGTAGGAAGCTGCGCATGACGCGCCAGGAGGTGCGCGAGGAGCTCAAGGAGCACGAGGGGCGGCCCGAGGTGAAGAGCCGGATCCGTCAGCTTCAGCGCGAGCTTTCCCGAAGGCGCATGATGGACGAAGTGCCCAAGGCCGACCTGGTGGTCACTAATCCGACCCACTACGCCGTTGCGCTGCGCTATGAGCCCCTGAAGTCCGCTGCGCCGCGGGTGGTGGCGAAGGGTGCCGATCTGCTGGCTGCGCAGATACGTACCCTCGCCCGGGCGCACGCGGTTCCCATGATCGAAGCCCCGCCCTTGGCACGGGCGCTCTACCGCGGGGTCAAGCTCGACCAGGAGATCCCGGCCCCGCTCTATCTGGCGGTCGCTCAGCTGCTGGCCTATGTCTACCAGCTGCGCACCGCACGGGAGGCGGGAACGCGCGAGCCCGCGCCGCCCCGTGACCTTTCCATCCCCGCCGATCTGCCCGACCAGGGCATCTGATCCGTCCGGTTACCCCGTGCGCGGTGTCCAACCACATGCTGATCCAATGCCGCTATGGCATTCAATCGGCTCACTCCGCGAGCGGTGCGACGCTCACAGTGCTCCATCCTCAAGCAGTCAGGCTGCTTGATTATGCCGGGCCATCTATGATCCGGGCGGAAGACGTGAGAAGTCGAGGTTTCCCTCTACCAATAGGAGCAGGAGGTCAGAGATGAGCCCCGGTGCCTTCTCGGCCCGGTTGCCGCCCGGATTGCGCGCGGCCCTCGGTGCCCCCGTCCTGGTCATCCTGATGCTCGGGATGATGGTGATACCGCTTCCGGCCTTCGCGCTGGACATGCTGTTCACCTTCAACATCTCCCTGTCCATGATCATCCTGATGGTGACCGTGTATGCGGTGCGACCGTTGGACGTCGTGGTCTTTCCCACCGTCCTGCTGTTGGCAACCCTGCTGAGGCTGGCCCTCAACGTCGCCTCGACCCGAGTGGTCCTGATGAACGGGCAGGAGGGAACGGGGGCCGCCGGAAAGGTGATCCAGGCCTTCGGCGACTTCGTGGTCGGGGGCAGCTATGCCATCGGTCTGGTGGTGTTCGTCATCCTCGTGATCATCAACTTCGTCGTGGTCACCAAGGGTGCGGGGCGTGTCTCCGAGGTCAATGCGCGCTTCACCCTGGACGCCATGCCCGGCAAGCAGATGGCCATAGACGCTGACCTCAACGCTGGTCTGATCAATCAGGACGAGGCTCGGGGTCGCCGCGAGCAGGTCCAGCAGGAGGCCGATTTCTATGGGGCCATGGATGGTGCGAGCAAGTTCGTCCGCGGTGATGCCGTGGCCGGCATACTCATCCTGATCATCAACATCGCCGGCGGACTGGCGGTTGGAACCCTGCAGCACGGGCTCCCGCTTGGGGAGGCCGTCAGGATCTACACCCTCCTCACCATCGGGGACGGCTTGGTGGCCCAGATCCCCTCCCTGCTGCTATCCACGGCCGCGGCCATTCTGGTCACCCGGGTCGCGAGTACCCAGGACATGGGCCGGCAACTGCTCAGCCAAGTCTTCGGCTCCCCCAAGGCCCTCGGGGCCACCGCCGCCGTCGTTGGGCTGCTCGGCATGATCCCCGGTATGCCGAATCTGTCCTTTCTCCTGCTTTCAGGTGCAATCGCGGCCACCGCTTGGCTGCTCAGTCGCCGGCGGGCCGAGGCGGCGCAGAAAGACAGTCACCCCGAGGGCACGACCACCGAGGCGACGGTTCAGGCTGACGTCACTTGGGACGACGTCCAACCCGTGGACCTCATCGGCCTCGAGCTCGGCTACCGCCTGATCCCACTGGTGGACCGTGCCCAAGGCGGAGAGCTGATGGGACGGATCAAAGGGGTGCGTAAGAAGCTATCCCAAGAGCTTGGGTTGCTCATTCCAGCGGTCCACATTCGCGACAACCTGGACCTGGCGCCCAATGCCTACCGCATCTTGCTCCTCGGCGTTCCGATCGGGGAGGGCCAGGTGCAACCTGAGATGGAGCTGGCGATCAACCCCGGTCAGGTCTTCGGTGTCATGCCGGGGATCGCGTGCAAGGAGCCCGCCTTTGGACTCGACGCAGTCTGGATCAAGGCGGGCCAGCGGGACCAGGCCCAGACGCTGGGCTACACGGTCGTGGACTTGAGCACCGTGATTGCGACCCACCTCAGCACCCTGATTCAGGAGCATGCGAGCGAGCTCCTAGGACATGAGGAGGTCAACCAGCTCCTCAACGTGCTGGCACGCCAGGCGCCCAAGCTGGTCGAGTACCTGGTGCCAAAGACGGTGCCCCTGTCGGTGATCGTGAAGGTGCTCCAGAACCTGTTGGCGGAGGGGGTGCCCATCCGTGACCTGCGCACAATCGCGGAGTCCCTGGCGGAGAACGGGGCCAGGAGTCAAGATCCCGTCGCCCTCACCGGGGCGGTCCGTGCTGCCCTTGGTCGATCGATTATACAGAATATCAATGGATTGGATCCAGATCTTGAGGTAATCACTCTCAATCCGGAGTTGGAACATCTATTGCTCCAGTCCGTGCAGAAGGGGGACGACGGTGGTATGGGCATGGAGCCCGGGCTGGCTCAGCGGCTTCTCAGCAGCCTGCGGCAGTTGGCCGAGAAGCAAGAGGTGGGAGGGCGGCCGAGCGTTCTGGTCGTCTCACCGCAGCTGCGCACCTGGCTCGCCCGTTGGCTGCGTCCGAGCGTCAAGTCCCTGCACGTGCTGGGGGTCAACGAGATACCAGACAGCAAGCGGGTACGCATCGTCGCCTCGGTCGGCTAGGGAAGGGTCTGTTTGTTGGGGTTCCCGTCGGGGCCATGGATGCCCCGGCCATATCAAGCGGCCTAAGCGTTTGAGAATGCGCGCCCTGAGAGTTGCGGGCCGCAGAGCGCAAGCTGATAAGGCGACAGGATGGTGTGCAGTCAGCGTCCGAGTGGTATTCACCGGAAGGACGGCCGCGGGGGGTATTAGGGTGAGCGAGGTTTGGTCCAGATGAAAATCAAGCGATTCTTGGCCCCAGACATGCGACAGGCCCTGCGCATGGTGCACGAGGATCAGGGGCCTGAGGCAGTCGTCGTGTCGAGCCGCCGCACGGAGGCGGGGATCGAGCTCTTGGTTGCCCTCGAGTATGACGAGCAGCTGGTCTCGGCCCTGGGCGCCGCGGCGCCAGTGGCACGGTCATCCAAGGGTGCCCTGGGCGCGGGGGTGGATCCAGCTCCAGAAGGCCACGTTGAAACCGCCGCTGTCCCCGCTGGATTGCCCCGGACGCCCCCTCCCAAGGATGCAATCGAGGCCATGGGGGGAGAGCTACGTCGGCTCCGCGCGGCCCTAGAATGCCAGCTGCGGTGGCTCGAGGGGCGCAACGGGGAGCCGACGCCTTCAGTCGATGCCAAGGCGCGAGCCGAGCGCCTGGGACTTGGGTCCGCGCTGGCCGAGGAGCTCGTCGCCGAGGTCCGTACCGAGGGCCATCTCGGGGACAGGATTTGGCCTGCGGTGCGCACCGCCCTCGGTGCCCGCATCCCAACCGTTTCCGAAGACCTCGTGAGCAGGGGCGGTGTCTTCGCGTTGATCGGTCCCACCGGGGTCGGCAAGACCACCACGGTGGCGAAGCTCGCGGCCCGCTTCGCCCTGCGCTACGGTCGGCGGCATGTGGCCCTCATCACCACGGACGCCTATCGCATTGGTGCCCGGGAGCAGCTGCTCACCTTCGGAGAGGTGCTCGGAATCCCCGTCGACTTTGCCGCGGACCGCGACGAGCTGGGCGGGCTGCTCCAGCAGCACGCGCGCAAGCGCCTCGTGCTGATCGACAACGCGGGGCTCAGCCAGCGTGATCTGCGTCTCGCCGCCCAGCTCAGCGATCTCGCGAGGATCCCGCTCATCAAGTCCTATCTGGTGGTGTCCTGCAGCACCCATCCGGCAGGGCTGGACGATGTGTTCCGGGCCTTCGGCCGCACCCGGTTGCAGGGATGCATCGTCACCAAGCTCGACGAGGCGGTGTCCCTTGGGCCGGTCTTGGGCGCGCTGGTACGCCACCAAGTGCCGCTCGTGTATGCCTGTGACGGTCAGCGGGTTCCGGAGGATATCCACCCGGCCCTGTCCTTGGACCTGGTGGAGCGCGCCGAGACGCTTGCCTCGGAGAGTGACCACGACGCGGTCCCCCCGGAAACCTTCTCGGAGTACAAGGAAGCTCATGGCTTTGTTTGAGCGAGCGCTAGAACAGCGGGGCGCGACGAGGCCCCCCCTCGAGTCACCGCCGGTGCAGGTCGTCGCGGTCACAGGCGGAAAGGGAGGCGTGGGCAAGACCAACGTTTGCGCCAATCTCGGGGTGGCTCTGGCGAGGCGCGGTCACCAGACCATGGTCTTCGACGCCGACCTCGGGCTCGCGAACGTGGAGGTCCTGCTGGGCCTGCGCTCCGTCCACAACCTGTCTCACGTGATGGACGGGCTGATGAGCCTGGAGGAGATCCTTGTCCAGGGACCGGCAGGGCTCAGGATCGTCCCCGGGGCCTCTGGACTGTCGCGCATGGCTGCGCTCAGCCGGGCGGAGCACGCCGGGCTCGTGCAGGCATTCAGTGAGCTGACCATTCCCGTCGACTTCCTGCTCGTCGACACGGCGGCGGGCATCTCCCCGGACGTCGTGGGTTTCGCACGGGCGGCCCATGAGGTCGTGGTGGTCGTCTGCGATGAGCCTGCTGCCCTGACCGACTCCTATGCCCTGATCAAGGTGCTCAGCCAGGAGCATGGGGTCAAGCGCTTCCAGTTCGTTGCCAATATGGTCCCCGGGGTCCAGGAGGGTCGGAGGCTCTACGAAAAGCTGGCGCATGTAACGGACCGCTATCTCGAGCTGGTCCTCTCTTACCTGGGGAGCATCCCGATGGACGAGCAGCTGCGCCGGGCGGTGCAGCGCCAGCGCGCGGTGGCCGACCTCTATCCCCGCAGCCGATCCGCCGCGGCCTTTGACCAGCTCGCGGCGTCCCTCGAGGTCTGGCCGCGCCCCACCGCGGCCAGCGGACACCTGGAGTTCTTCCTTGAGCGGGTGGTTCAAGCCGGAGCCGCGGGCGCCTGATCCCCCCAATCCCTCGAGCAAGCGATGCGTCGGCACGATCCGCCATCCCAGATCCAGGGACCAGGGGTCCGAACCATGGTGAGGGGCAAACGCGGCCTGCGTCTTGGATGCCCTGTTCAGGCCGGAGCGAGTGATCGCCCCTCGGCGGGCTCCGCCGTCGAGCGCCCTAAGGGCGGCGTCCGATGAGACCCTTGGCGGCCTACGCGACGGCGTCAGGCATCCAGCTGGACCAGGCGATTCGGGACCATGCATCCCTCGTGAAGCGGATCGCGTACCACCTGAAGGTCCGTTTGCCAGCGACCGTCCAGGTGGAGGACCTGATCCAGGCGGGGATGCTGGGTCTACTCGACGCCGCCAAGGGTTTCGACGGCTTGCAGGGCGCCAGCTTCGAGACCTACGCGAAGGCGCGTGTCCGCGGGGCCATGCTCGACGAGGTGCGGCGCAACGCGTGGGCGCCGCGTTCCGTGCACCGTAAGGCGCGAGCGGCGGCGGAGGCGATTCGGGCCATCGAGCACCGGGAGGGGCGTGCGGCGCGTGATTCGGAGGTTGCCGAGGCCCTCGGGGTCAGCCTGGAGGAGTATGGGCGCATCCAGACGGACGCCGTCACCGGCCGGCTGGTGAGCATGGATGACCTCACGATCGAGGTTGGCGAGGCCCGGGAACAGCAGGCGGAGCTAGGAATCAATCCCGAGGATCCCCTCGGCGCACTGGAATCTTCTGCCTTTCGCCAAGGGCTGATTGAGGCCATCGGGGGCCTACCCGAGCGCGAGAAGCTGGTGCTCGCGCTCTATTACGACGATGAGCTCAATCTAAAGGAGATCGGTGCTGTGCTTGGGGTGGGGGAATCCCGTGTGTGCCAGATCCACGGGCAGGCGATGATCCGACTGCGCGCCCGGCTGCGCGATTGGCTCGATGTCCAGCTCTAGGCGTCTTTCAGTGGGTTACGCCTGAACGGCGATGGTGTTGGTCTAACCCGAGCAAACGCTGAAAGGGCTGATCGTGGAAGTTGTCAGCTCCCGCTCCGAGAGGCGTGACGCTTGGAGCGAGCCACCGTTTCTGCGCCCACGCGCCTTCGCGAGGTCGGCGTATGCCATCCCTGGGCCGTGGGGAGTAGGTTCAAGGGAATTGCGTGCAGTTCCACCTGTGTGAAAGGGAGGCAACGTTGCTGAACGACGAGTTGAAGAAGGGACCCCAGCAGACTCGGGACCGCAACCTGAGCCGAATCATCGCCCGTATCCGAGACGACGGCCCTGCGCTGCCCGACGTGGATGAAGGCGTCGGAAGCCGGATGCCTCGACAGGAAGAGGCTCGGGCGCCGGCGGATGAGCCAGCCGTGGTGCCTTCGGTCTGGGATGCAGTCTGGGATGCAGCGCCGCCGGCCCCACGCCCGGCCCCTCCCGGGCGGCGATCGCCCGCTCCTTCCGACCGCGCGCCCCCGGAACTTTCCACAACCCCTGAGGACCGTCTCCAATCGCCGGTGTCGGCGCAGACGCCCGCGCGCCGCGGCTGGTACCTGTCGGGTACCCTGCTGGCCGCGGCTCTGGTGACCCTAGGCGTCGTCGCCGCGCTCTATCGACCGCCTCCTCAAGCTGGGTCTCCCCCCGCGGCGGCTGGTACCGGCGACCTTGCGCTGCGCTCGGAGCTCGCCAACCTTCAGGGGACGATCGCCGCCCTCTCGGAGCGCGTCGAGTCCTTGAAAACGGTTGACGAGCTGCGGCAGACCGTGGACTTGGGGAAGCGCCTGGAGCGCGTGAGTCGGCAGGTCGCCGACCTTGCCGGCGACGATGCCATACCTGGGGATCTGGATCGCAGGCTAGACCAGCTCGCCGAGGGCCTGGACACGGTCGCAGCACGGGTGGAGGGACTGGTGGCAAGGCGCGATCCGCCCAAGGGGACTGGTCTGCCCGACTCGGGGAGCCCCAATCCCGAGGCGGTGGCACCCGCGTCGGCGACCCCGGCCGGAAGCATCGCCGGCGCGGTGCCGGGGATTGGTGCAGCTGAGGGCCGTACCGCTGAGACTCCGACCGATCCAGCGCAGATCGGGCACGTCGCTGTGAGTCGGGGTGTTGGCCCGCAGCTGCGGCCGGAGGTCGGGCCTGTCGCGGTCAGCGACGCGGTCAGTCTTCCCGGTCCACAGGCTTCACTTGAAGGACGACAGTCCGAGACTCGCGGCTCGGTCGGGACGGTCGACAATGCCCGCGAGACGGAGGAAGGCGTCGGGATTGGTGAGGTCCCTGACGACGGCTCGGACCCGATCGACCGATCGGTCCCTTCGGCAGCGGCCCTGGCGGAGGCGGTCGACCCTGGCCCCCCGTCCGAGGATGTGGCTCCGAATGGGGCCGAGCCCGGTCTCGATCCGATTCAGGCAGACCCGCCGGAGCGGGGGCGGGACCGGTTCCAGGCGATGGCGGCCAGGCCGATGGGCGGCGCCGACGTCGACGCCGCTGCTCCCGAGGGTCCCGCGCCGTCCGAGGCCCCCGATCCGGCGGTTCAAGCTGCGCCCGAGGTCCCGTTGGGGGAGGAATGGGTCGTGAACCTCATCGCCGTGCGGCGGGAGTCCACCGCCTTGGATCTCCAGCGTACCTTTCGGGGGAAGGGGGTTGACAGCCAGGTGCTCAAGCTCCCGAGTGGACTTTACAGCGTGCGCGTCGGCGGATTCGGCTCGCGAACCGATGCCCTCGCCGCGGCTCCGGCCATTGGTGCAGACCTGGGGATCAAGGATACCTACGTCTCGCGACGCTAGGACATGATGCGGGGGAGGGGATCCGCCTTCGTTCGAGTCGCCGGGGACGGCGCGCTGTCTGGGGTTCCCGGGGCCCAAGTCGGGCTCTAGGCCTCGCCGATGAGGTGGTTGGGATTGGCGGCCTCCAGGCGTCCGGAGGCGTGGTATAGCTTGTTCCCATCGGGGCTGTCGAAGAAGATCCGTAAGGCACGCTCGACGGCTGCGCGTCGCCGCTCCAGCAGTCCACCCACGGCCCTGTTGTCGGTGCGACAGGCCTGGAGGGCCTGGATGGCGCGCTGGTGGAGCCCGGAGAGCGCGGCGTCACTCGGCGCCTCCCTCACCAAGCGGGCCAGCCCCTCTCCATCCGCTGGGTAGCCCGAATTCTCCAACAGTCCATCGAGCTCGCGCGACAGATCCGTGAGTCGTACTCCCAGGTCTTGCATCTCCTCGGCGAGACTGAGAATTTCCTCGTGCCCCTGGGAGGCCAAGGCCCGCGCCTCCCGGGCGAGTGCATCCTTCAGTGCATCCAAGAGGATGACCTTCCGCCGCAGCAGCCTTGCAAGCCCTATGTAGAGCGTGTCACTGGGCGGCATCAACGGGTGACTCCGGTGAGGAGCTGAACCTCCTGTGTCAGTAGCGAGTCCGCGAGGCGGTTCACATCGATCCGATAACTCCCCTGACTCAGGGCCTGCCGGATGGCCTCCACGCGTCCCTGGTCCACCTCCGGCTGCTCGGAGAGGCGCTGCTGGAGCTCAAGCAGATTGAGCGCTCCCGTGCTCAGGCTCACTGCGTCTGCGCGGTCTCCCGGGGCAGCGCCTCCCGGCGTTCCCGGGCGGATTCCATTGTTGCGGGTGAGCCGCTCGCGCTCCTGCGCAGCAGTGGTCTGGACGCCGAGTTATTTGCAAATCTGGTGTATGACCTTGGGGG
>Ga0316576_10002238_pt1 | contig 10944 bp, 9 predicted proteins | sample S0NA_FD_203075 | JGI IMG/M metagenome (GOLD analysis project Ga0316576, IMG submission 203075) | Rhizosphere microbial communities from salt marsh grasses in Alabama, United States - S0-2_050615r3r5 | ecosystem: Host-associated > Plants > Roots > Rhizosphere | place: USA: Alabama | collected... | reverse complement strand
GGGCGACCGGTTCTTCTCCGACCACGCCACGTTGACCGGCGCCTCGTAGCCGGGCACGAGCCGCTTGTATGAGTTCACCAGCGGGTTGGTGAGCGCCACGAGGGCGCGCGCGTGATCGAGCAGGCCACCGATGTAGCTCCGTCCGACCTCGGACAGCTCCCAGTCGCCGCCGGCGTCGTGGAACGCGTTGCGGCCGTCGGCGGTGAACAGCGATTGATGGACGTGCATCCCCGAGCCGTTGACGCCGGCCAGGGGCTTCGGCATGAAGGTCGCGTGCAGGCCGTGCATCAGCGCGACCTTCTTGACCACGAATCGGAAGGTGATGACGGCGTCCGCCGTGGCCACCGCCTCGCCGTACTTGAAGTCGATCTCGTGCTGGCCGGGGGCGACCTCGTGGTGCGCCGCCTCGACCTCGAGCCCCATCGCCTCGAGCACCAGGGTGATGTCGCGGCGCGCCTCCTCGCCGAGGTCGCGGGGGCTCAGGTCGAAGTAGCCACCGGTGTCGTGGGTCGCGGGGATGGCGCTGCCGTTGGCGTCGGTCTGGAACAGGAAGAACTCCGCCTCGGGCCCGGCCATCATGGTGTAGCCCATGTCGCGGGCCTTGGCCACCATCTGTTTGAGCACGCCCCTCGGGCACCCGGCGAACGGCGTTCCGTCGGGGTTGGCGATGTCGCACACCAGTCGGCCGACCTTGCCCTGGTTGGCCTCCCAGGGGAAGACCTGGAAGGTCTCCATGTCGGGCACCAGGAGCATGTCCGACTCCTCGATCCGGGTGAATCCCTCGATCGACGAGCCGTCGAACATGATCTGACCGTCGAGCGCCTTTTCGAACTGGCTCTCCGGCACCTCGACGTTCTTGATGATGCCGTCGATGTCGGTGAACTGGAGCCGCATGAAGTGGACCTTCTCGTCCTTGACCCGGGACATGATGTCGGCGGTTGAAACTGACACTGTGCAACCTCCTTGCGTGCCGTTTCGCGAATATTGTGCCCGGCTTTACGCAAAGTCAAGGAGAATTTTGCGGAATCGCAGAAAATCTCGGCTCATTCTGCAAGATCGAGGGTGCGGAATCTGAGACCGGGAGGTCGTCGCTGCCTGGTGCATCGGCCGTCTGGCCCGCTCCGCCGTACGGCGGGTGCGGTCCAGCGTCACCCGGGCAGCCCGGCGCTCGAAGGAGACCGCGGAAGCCGCGGCCGCACCGATCGGGCGCCGGCGGCCGTTCGGAACCTCGAGACGTCGTTCAGGTTGCAATCTACAGTTTCTGAAGACTGCGAGCGTCGATTTGTGGCCGCAGGCGTCCCCGCCTGCCAATCATCGTCGAATGCCGGAAAGAAAATGGCTCGAGATCATCACGCCCGCCGCCGGCGATTGACGTCGGAGGGATCGAGGACCTCGTGGGCCGGAGTGGGCGCGTTGCCGGCGGACGTGCCACGTGTTGCATTGTTCGGTCCCGGAACCTGTTCGTTGCGGGCGGGACGCCCGTACCACGATGGCGCTCCCACCGAACAATGCAACGGGTGGCAATCGCCGAGCCCAGCCGTTGTTGACAGTGGGCGCGGACCGAAATGCACGACCTTTCTTCGGGAACGGGCACGGGTACGGGGTCGGGCACGGGAGAGGGAGGGTATCCTGGACCGAGGAGGGTCCGATGACCGACACACCCACCCGCGACGACGCCTGGGCGTTGCTCACCGAGTACACCGACAACCCGAGCCTGATCAAGCACGCACTGGCGGTCGAGGCCGCGATGCGCGCCTACGCCCGCCGATTCGACGAGGATGAAGAGGCGTGGGGAACCATCGGCCTGATTCACGACTTCGACTATCAGCAGAACCCGACCGAGGAGACCCATCTCCACGTCGGTACGCGGATCCTGCGCGACAAGGGCTGGCCCGAGGACTGGATCACGGCCGTGGCGTCCCACGCGGATTACATGGGTGTGCCGCGCGACACGCCCGCCGCGAAGACCCTGTTCGCCGTCGACGAGCTGACCGGCTTTCTCACCGCCTGCGCGCTGGTCCGACCCGACAAGGCGATCGCCGAGGTCAAGGTGAAGTCGGTGAAGAAGAAGCTCAAGGACAAGGCCTTCGCGCGCGGCGTCAACCGCGACGATGTCCGGACGGGCGCCGAGGCGCTCGGAATCGAGCTCGGCGAGCACATCGAGTTCGTGCGCGACGCCATGGCCACCATCGCCGACGACCTCGAGCTGCCACCGCGTTGATAGCGGTCAGCGATCAGCCATCAGCTCCATCGCATGAGATCCGGTGCGGCTCTGTCCCGAGCTGACAGCTGGGAGCTGACAGCTGACGGCTAGGCCGCCGGTGGTTCGATGACCTCGAGGCCGTGCATGTAGGGGCGAAGCACCTCGGGGACGACCACCGAACCGTCGGCGCGCTGGTAGTTCTCGAGCACCGCGACCATGGTCCGACCGACCGCCAACCCAGAGCCGTTGAGGGTATGGACCAGCCGGGCCTTGCCACCGTCGGCCGGTCGGTAGCGGAGCCGGGCGCGCCGCGCCTGGAAATCGGTGAAGGTCGAGCAGGACGAGATCTCGCGATAGGCCTGCTGGCCGGGCAGCCAGACCTCGAGGTCGGTCGTCCTGGCCGCCGAGAAACCGAGGTCACCCGTGCACAGGGCGACCGTCCGGTACGGCAGCCCGAGCCCCTCGAGCACCGCCCGGGCGTGCCCGGTGAGCTCGTCGAGTGCGGCCTCGGAGTGCTCCGGGCGAGTCAGCTGGACGAGCTCGACCTTGTGGAATTGATGGAGCCGGATCAGACCTCGGACGTCCTTGCCGTACGAACCGGCCTCGGCGCGGAAACACGGGGTGAATGCGCAGTACCGGACCGGCAGCCGCGTCTCGTCGAGCACCTCGCCCCGGTGCAGGTTGGTCAGCTGAACCTCGGCGGTCGGCGACAGGAAGAGATCGCGATCCTCGATGTGGAACAGGTCGTCGGCGAACTTGGGCAGCTGGCCGGTGCCCTCGAGCGCGGCGCCGCTGATCAATGCCGGCGGCAACACCTCGGTGTAGCCGTGCTCGCGGGTGTGGAGGTCCAGCATGTAGCTGACCAGCGCGCGCTCGAGCGCGGCCCCGGCGCCGATCAGCACGGCGAACCTCGCACCGGACAGGGTTGCCGCGCGCTCGAAGTCGATGATGCCGAGCGCCGGTCCCAGATCCCAGTGAGCCTTGGGCTCGAAGTCGAACTCGGGTGGCGTGCCCCACCGCCCGAGCTCGACATTGTCGGACTCGTCGCGACCTTCGGGAACCGACGGGTCGGGCAGATTCGGGAAGACCAGCTCGAGGCGGACAAGCTCCTCCTCGAGAGCACGGGTGCGCGTCTCGAGATCGGCGATCTGCTCGCCGAGCGCCGCCATGTCGGACTTCCTGGCCTCGGCTTCGTCCCGCTTTCCATCGCGGTACAGGGCACCGATCTCCTTGGAGCCGGTGTTGCGGCGGGCCTTGAGCTCCTCGAGGTGAACCAGCAGTGACCGCCACTCGTCGTCAATCTCGAGCAGTCGTTCGAGCGGGGCCTCGCTGTGGCGGAGCTCGAGCATCCGCCGAACGCGCGCCGGATCGTTGCGAAACAGATCTCTGGACAGCATCGGACCTCCGGGCGCGGATCTTACCGCAACCCCGCGCGCGCGCCGGCCGCCTGGTCGGACAGTCCGCCGTCACACTCGATTGCCGTCAGTCGTCCGAGGTTCCCTTCGGTACGTAGATCTGGGTGCCGCGTCGGGTCCGGATGATCTGGTCGACAAGCGCGTCGAAATCCCCCGGGTTGTTGACGAAGTCGATGTCGTCGGTGTTGATGACGAGCAATGGTGTCGAACGGTAGTGGAAGAAGTAATAGGAGTAGGCGTCACTCAGCCGCTCGAGATACTCGACGTCGATGTCCGCCTCGAAGTCGCGGGCGCGCCGTCTGATGCGGTCGAGCAGCACCGGCACCGATGCCTGCATGTAGATCACGAGATCCGGCGTCGGCACCTCCTGCTCGAGCACGGGGAAGAGCTTCTCGTAGATTCGGAGATCGGTGTCGTCCAGGTTCAGGTAGGCGAAGATCCGGTCCTTGGGAAAGCTGTAGTCGGCGAGCACCAACCGTTGGAACAGGTTCATCTGGGCGATCTCGCGCTGCTGCTGGAACCGCGACAGCAGGAAGTAGATCTGGACCTGGAACGCAGCGCCCGGACGGCCTTCGTAGAACGCCGGCAAAAACGGGTTGGTGATGTCCTCGAGCACCATCACACCCTCGAAACGGTCGGCGAGCAGCTGGACGAGCGAGGTCTTTCCGACCCCGATCGGTCCCTCGATGGCGATGTGGCGGAACGGCAGCTTGCGGGTGCTCATCGGCTCGCCAGATCTTAGTACAGCCGCCGACGGCAGTGCCACCGGGAAGGCGATGGTCCGACCGCGACTCTGATGCAACCCGACGAGTGCAAAAAATGATGTCAGTGTAAAAAACCTCTCCCCTATTCGTTGCAGCAATTTCCGAATAAACCGACAAGATTTCTTGTCGGTGCGACGACGGCTGCGGCTCTCATCGTCTCGATTAAATGTTTATTTTCCAACGACTTGGGAGGATCACGGGTGATTGGCATGGATCTCGCCTTACGTGTGGGCATCAACACGCGGGAGGTGATCGATGGACGACAGCTGACCGACCTTCGACCGACCGTTCGCCCCGATCGTCAACCAGAACAAGGAGGTTTTCATGAACCACAGAGTCGCAGTCGTTGTCGCACTGCTCATCGTCGTCGCGGCGTCCGCCGCGATCGCCGACGACGCCGGCCCTTCGGGCGTGGTGAACGTCAACACGGCCGATGCGGAGCAGCTCCAGCTGCTGCCGCGGATCGGTCCGGCGCTGGCCGGGCGGATCATCGAGTTCCGCGACACCAACGGACCGTTCGCGTCGGTCGGTGAGCTGGTCGCCGTCAAAGGCATCGGCGAGCGCTCGCTCGAACGACTCGAACCCTACGTCACGACCGATGGAGCGACCACCCTGAATGTCAAGGTCACGCTCCCGAGGTCGTCCGCCGGCGGTTCGTCGACGAACCGCTGAACACACGACGAACACAGCGTGGACGGGATGCGGCCCTTCGGGGCCGCTCTTTCCCGCCGGACGCGATGGTCGACCGTATCCGGCCGTCGCTCAGGAGGACATGATGACGGCACACGGCGCTCGCTTCGACGCCTCCCGGGTTTTCCGATCCGGCTACTCCCTCATCGAGCTGGTCACCGCGTTGGCGGTGGTCGGCACAATCATGGTCGCGGGAGCGCCGGTGCTCGACGATGCGCGGCGGGGGGCGGCCCTGGAGCGAGCCACCGCCCAGGTCCGCGGCCTGTTGGTTCGCGCCCGAGCGGTCGCGGTGCTGCGCTCGCGAGCCTGTGCGGTGGTTTTCGACCGCCATCCGGACGGCTCATGGAGCTGCTTCACGGCCGAGGATGGTGACGGCGACGGGGTGCGACGATCCGACATCGGCAGCGGGCGCGATCCGATCACGGGCGTCGTCGTCCGGCTTGACGGCGTCGATGCCGGCCCGTGCATTCTGACCGAAAGTGCGGTCCCCGATCCGACCGGTCGGGGCGCGCTCGGTGGCGATCCCGGCGATCCGATCCGGGCCGGTGTCGGCGACATCATCACCTTCAGCGCGCACGGCACGGCGACGCCGAGCTCGGTCTATCTGTGCGACTCCCGACGGCGCATGGTCGTGCTCCGGATCTACGGGGGGACGGGTCGGATCAACACGCTGGCGTGGCGTCTCGGGCTGGACGCGTGGCAGCCGAGGTGATCCGCGGCAGCGCCCGTCATCCGGGCGGCCGGTCGTCGCGAAGGTCGGTGATCGGCTCCGCCCGATAGCTGTCGTCGACCCGATCCCCGGCCCGCACAGAAACCTCGCCGAGCAGCACGGATCGAACGACCCGGGCGCCACGACCGACGCGTGCGCCGGCGGCGATGACCGACTTTCGGACCGTGGCCCCCTCGTCGATCCTCGCCCGGGCGCCGATGAGGGCCGTCGAGATCGTGACCGTCGGATCGACCGTCGCGGTCCGGTCGATCACGTTTCGGTCGGCCAGACGTTCCAGCACGGCGCCGAGATAGTCGTCGGGCGTTCCGATCTCGCGCCAGTGGCCGGACACGACGACACCACCGAGCCGACCCGACGCGAGGGCCGGACGCCACAGTCGCTCCGGAACCGCCCCGGGCCCGGCGTCGAGCGCGTCGAGCGCGGCGCGGGAGACCAGCATCACGCCCGGGTACAGGAGTGGGACCTCGCCGTGACCCGGACTCCCCGGACCGACGATCCGACGCACCCGCCCGTCGGCGTCGAGCAGAACCCGCGACCAACGCCGTGGGTCGAGGTGCGGCAGCAGGGCGAGGGTGACCAGGTCGTCGGCGTCGGCCATGCGCCGGACGACCGGCTCGAGCTCGACGTTGAGGACGCCGTCGCCGTTGATCACCAGGACCGAACCGCGGGCTCCCAGAAGCCCGCGATCCCGGGCGAGCGCCAGACCGCCGGCGGTGCCCATGAGCTCGGGCTCGCGCGAGATCGAGGTCCCGATCGGCGGATCGACCGCCGCCACGGCCGCCGACATGACCCCGGCCAGGTGCCACGTGTTGACCACCAGGCGTCGGGCGCCGGACGCTGCCGCGAGACGCAGAGGAGAGGCGATCACCGGCTCCTCGACGAGTGGCAGCGCCGGTTTCGGCACGGCGTCGGACAGCGGTCGCATCCGTTCGCCGCGCCCGGCGGCCAGCACCATGGCCGCGTGGATCGTCACTCGAAGACCATGTCCCGACCGGCATCAGGCCGGCGGCGGCGGTGCTCGATCCAGAGCTCGATGTACGATCCGGCGACCGCGTTTCCCGGCTCGAGCCCGAGCCGGCGCGCGGCGTCCTCCAGCCGATCGGCGTCCCCCTCGAGCTCGACGAAGTCGCCCATCGGCGTGTGGTCGAGCTCGACCCGGATCGCGGACCAGTGCCAGCTCTCGCGCCACTTCTGGTAGCGGATGCTGGGCGCGAACCCGAGCGCGCCGAGCAGCTCGGTCATGCGTTCGACCGAGCCGATGTCGAGCTCGATCTCCCGCCGCTGCTTGACCGCGCCGTTCATGGTCGCCCGGTCCTTGTACGTCATCACTCGTCGGTCGCCGATCCGTCGGAGCCGGAGCACTCGACCGGATCCGGCCAGCTCGCCGTCGGCGGTGTCGAACAGGATGTTGGTCTCGAGCAGCGCGTCGGCCAGACGCCGGCCGCCGGCCTGTTCGAGGCGGTGCCGGATCGGCGTCAGGTCCGGCACCGGGATCTTGATTTCAGACTCGATCACCCACCGAGCATAGCCGGACGGCCGCCGGTGCGAAAGTGACGGTGGTCGAGAATCCCGGCCGGCGGCCAGGGTGTGTACCATGGCGCCATGGACCACGTCGTGTTCGGCACCGCCGGTCATATCGACCACGGCAAGACGACGCTCGTCAAGGCGTTGACCGGGACCGACTGCGATCGGCTGCCCGAGGAACGGGAGCGCGGAATCACGATCGACCTCGGTTTCGCGCAGCTGGTCGATGACGGCGTCCGGATCCACTTCGTCGATGTCCCGGGGCACGAGCGCCTGGTTCACACCATGGTCGCCGGTGCGTGCGGCATCGACCTCGCCCTACTGGTGGTCGCCGCGGACGAGAGCATCATGCCCCAGACCCGGGAGCACCTCGATGTGATCCGACTCATGGGAGTCCCCGGTGGGGCGGTCGCGCTGACCAAGATCGACGCCGTCGACGACGATCTCGTCGAGCTCGCGGTCGAGGAGATTCGGGACTATCTGGCGTCGACGCCATTCGCCGACGCCCCGATCGTGCCGGTGTCGGCGATCACCGGTCGCGGTCTCGACGAGCTCCGCGCGACCCTGGTCGAGGTGTCCCGAACCGCCCGCCCGCGCCAGCTGGGGGACCGCCCGTTCCGCCAGGCGGTCGATCGTGTGTTCTCGCTCACCGGCGCCGGAACGGTGGTCACCGGGACCTCCCTCTGGGGTCGGCTCGAGGTCGGCACCGAGGTCATCGTCGCGCCCCGGGGTCTGCGCGCGAGAGCGCGTCGTCTTCACGTCCACGGCGAAGAGCGGCCGACCGTCGAGGCCGGTGAACGGGTCGCCATCAACCTGGCGGGTCTCGGCCGCGACCAGGTCGAGCGCGGTCATCAGATCATGGCCGTCGGCGACTGGCGACCGACCCGGCTGGTCACCCTCCGGCTCGAGCTGCTCACCTCCGCCCCGCACCCCCTCACCGAGGGTGACGAGCTCGAGCTCCACGCCTTCGCCGGGCGCGTTCCGGCGCGGGTCGAACGGCTGTCCGGGACGACTCTCGAGCCCGGTTCGCGCGCCGTCGCCCAGCTCGGTCTGCGCGAGCGGATGATGCTGTTCCCCGGTGACAGGCTCGTGCTCCGGCGTCCCTCCCCGGTCAACACCTTCGCCGGCGGCGTGGTGCTCGACGCCCACCTCAGACGGTGGCGGCGGCGCGACAGCACGGAGCTCGAGGGCGTGCCGTCGCCTCACCGTCGCGACTGGCCCGAGCTGCTCGCCTTCTGGATCGAGCAGGCCGGCCTGGTCGGCGCCACCGCCCACCAACTGGCGGTGCGTCTCGGCGTGCTCGACGACGCCGTCGAGTCGCCGCTCGGGCGTCTGCTCGATGCCGGCACGGTGGTCGCGCTGCCGACCCAACCCGCGACGCTGGTCAACGCGGCACACCTCGATGTCCTCGCATCGGCCGCCGAACGCGAGCTCGCCCGACGTTTCGAGGGGGTCGAGGTGTCGGCCGGTGTGCCGACCCGTGATTTCGCCGCTGCACTGCTCCCCCGACGGGCGCGCGATCTGGCCGGCGTCTACCTCGAGACCCTCCGTCGCCGTGGACTGCTCGAGCTGACCGGCGGCCGGGTCGTGCCGCCGGGCAGTGACCGCCACATGTCGGCGCTCGGCGAGGAGCTCACGCGGCGCATCGAGAAGCTGTACCGCGACACCGGTTTCGACGCGCCGAGCCCGTCGGAGGCCGCGTCCCGACTCGAGGCCAAACCCGCCATGGTCGACGGCATCTGCTCCTACCTGGTTCAGCGGGGTCGGCTGGTCCGCCTCGACGGGAAGTTCCTGATCCACCGGGCGGTGCTCGACGAGGTCGCCGAGCAGATTCGGGGCTGGGACCGGGACAGCTTCGCCGTGGGCGACTTCAAGGAGCGTTTCGGGCTGACCCGTAAGCTGGCGATTCCGGTCCTCGAGTGGCTCGATTCCGAACGGGTCACGGTGCGGGCCGGCAATCAGCGCAAGATCCTCGGGCGTCGACCGGACAACGGCTGAGAATCCCGCCCCTCAGTCGTCCGAGCTCGGCGGTGTGAAGCTGCGGTCGCGCAAGACGTTGGTCACGTTCGAATCGAGACTCGACAGCTCGAACTGGGCCCGCGCCGAGTAGATCACCCACGCCTCGTGCGGCTCGCCGTCGAGCACCGCCGGCTCGAGGCGCCAGGTCGCCAGGTAGGCCGACAGCCACGAGTGCAGTCCACTGTCGAGGTTGAGCGGCACGAAGCGATCGCACCGCCCTCCGGGGGTGATGTGGACGAGCGCACGGATCGGCATGTCCACGTCTTGACCGGACGCCTTGACGCGCAGCCGACGTGGCGTGGCGAGACTGGTGAGCGAGCCCTGAGGTTCGTACGGCGCCCGGACCAGCGAGCCCGGCGGCGCGACGCGAAGCGGTTCGCTGGGCTCCGGCGGCAGTCCCGGGTCGGGGAGGTCGAAGGTCGGTGCGCTCACGGTCGACTCCTTGACCCGACCGGTGATGTCGAAGCCGAGCACGACCCACGACGGGACCTCGCGGTCGCCGATCCGGGCGGTGTCGAACCGCTCGCCGGTGATCTCGTCGAGGACGGCGGAGGTGAGACCGGGGAACGGCAGCTCGAGGGGGACGCCGCCGAGGCACTCGCCCTTGGCGTCGACATAGGCGGCGACGACCGCTCGGCCGGCCACGTCGAACTTGCGTGGCGCCTCCGAGCTGGTCAACTTCGGCGGCTGATCGACCGCGATGGCGAACGGGTTGGCCGACTCGACACCGACCACCGGCACCGGGAGATCGACGGTGACATCGATCCGCTGCTGCCAGGCGCGCGGTGCCCCCTGTTGGGCGCCGACACCCAGCGCCGTGGTGACCACGATGACGACGATGACTCCTCGAACGAGCTTCACAGCGGCATCGTACCACGCCGACGTACACTGGCCCGAGATGGGTGAAATCGACAGCCTCGACCGACCGCGGAACGCAGACCGCCGGTCCGCGATCGCATGGTTCGTGACGCCCCACGGGCTCGGACACGCGGCCCGGGCGTCCGCCATCATCGCGGCCTGCGCGCGTCGTCGCCCGACCCTTCGGCACCACCTGTTCACGACCGTAGCGCCGAGCTTCTTCACCGATGCACTGCCCGGGATCGATCTCGTGATCCACGCCGAGACGTGCGACGTCGGGATGGTTCAGCGCACACCCTTCGTCGAGGATGTCGCTGCGACCGTCGAGGCGATCGAGCGACTGCCGCTGGAGCCGGGGTCCGAGCTCGACCGGCTGGTCGACGCGACCCGCGCGACGGGGTGCCGGGTCGTGGTCGCCGACATCGCGCCACTGGGCCTCGTCGTCGCCGACCGACTGGGCCTGCCGAGCGTCCTGGTCGCGAACTTCACGTGGGACTGGGTCTATCGCAGCTACGACGACGACCGAATGTCCGCGATCGCCGATGCATTGACGCCGATTTTCCGATCCGCGACGCTGACCATTGCCACCGAACCATGCTGCCCCGACCTGTCCGCATCACGCCGGGTGCCGCCGATCAGTCGGGCGGCGCGACGCGGACGCAGCGAGGTTCGTGACCAGATCGGCATCGCCGCCGACCAACCGGTGGTACTGGCGAGCTTGAGCGGCGTCGACAGGATGGA
>Ga0316576_10002237_pt1 | contig 10945 bp, 9 predicted proteins | sample S0NA_FD_203075 | JGI IMG/M metagenome (GOLD analysis project Ga0316576, IMG submission 203075) | Rhizosphere microbial communities from salt marsh grasses in Alabama, United States - S0-2_050615r3r5 | ecosystem: Host-associated > Plants > Roots > Rhizosphere | place: USA: Alabama | collected... | reverse complement strand
CGCCGATCGCGTCGCCCCGTTGGCGCTCGCTCGGGAACGTACGCTGCCGGTGCCCGAGGCGTTCGCCGAGATCTTCCCCGAGGGCGGCCTGGTCAGAGGGCATGTCATTGCCTGCACCGGACCGGCAGCGACGTCACTGGCGCTGGCAGTGGTGGCCCCGGCGGTGGCGGCGGGGTCGTGGCTCGCCGTGATCGACGTTCCCACGATCGGCCTCGACGCCGCCAGCGAGTTCGGCGTCGCGCTCGAACGTGTGGTCGCGGTGCGGACGGAAGGGGCCCGCTGGGCCGACGTCGTCGCCGCGGCTGCCGACGGTTTCGACCTGCTGCTCGCGCGGATCCCCGATGACGTCTCGCCGGCGGTCATGCGCAAGGTCGCCACCCGGCTCCGTCAGCGTGACGCCACCATGATCGTGCTCGGCGGCGCGCTGTCGTGCGATGGCGTGATCGACTCCGACTCGGTCGAATGGACGGGTGTCGGCGATGGTCATGGTCACCTGCAGCAGCGTCGCCTGGTGGTGGAAGCCTCGGGTCGGCGCTTCCACGGTCGCCGCACTTGCCGCCTGGCGCTGCCCTCGTCATGAGTGCCTCGTCACCGCCGCGCATCGTGTCGCTGTGGTGTCCCGACTGGCCCGTCACCGCTGCCGGGTTCGCTGCCGACGTGCCTGCCGCCGTGATGGGGAACGCCAACCGGGTGATCGCGCGTACAGCGAGTGCTGCTGCTGACGGTGTGGTCATCGGGCAGCGGCGACGGCAGGCGCTGCGGCGCTGTCCGCAGCTGGCGCTGGTCGATCGGGACGTCGACCGTGACGCCCGCGAGTTCGAACCGGTCGTGCGCGCCGTCGCCGAACTCTCTCCCCGCCTCGATGTGATCGAGCCTGGTTGGATCAGCCTGCTGGCTCGCGGGCCATCGCGGTACGTCGGCGGCGACCGGGCGCTCGTCGAGCGGTTGGCCGGACGACTGGCCGGGGTCACGGACCGTCCCCACATCGGGATCGGGGTGGCCGACGGCCGGTTCGCGTCGAGCGTGGCATCGAGACTGGCGGTGCGGCGTGGCGCGCCGGTGATCGTCGAGCCGGGCGGCTCGCCGGCATTCTGTGCCGAGTTGCCGATCGGGTGGTTGCAGACGCTCGGCGAGTGCGAGGCCGAGCTCGTCGAGTTGTTCGCCCGCCTCGGCATGCGGCGCCTCGGGGAGCTCGCCGCCCTCCCGGTCGCCGACGTGCTCGGTCGGTTCGGCCACCCGGGTGTACACGCCCACCGGCTGGCCTCGGGCGCCGACCTCCGGCTGACCAGTACCACCGATCCCGCCCCCGAGCGTCGTCTCGACCACGTTCTCGACGACCCGGCCGCTCAGTCGAGTGCGGTGGTGTTCATCGCCAAGCAACTCGCCGACGAACTGGCCGGCACCCTCGCCGCCGACGGTCGGGTGTGCACCCGGCTGGTGGTGGTGCTCGAGTCCGAGCACGGCGAACGCTGCGAGCGGTCGTGGTACCGATCGGCGGGCCTGTCGGCGCCGGCGATGGTCGAGCGGGTTCGCTGGCAGCTCGACGCCTGGGTCGACCTGCCGCGGGGGAGCGAGGAGGAACTCACCGGCGGCATCTCGCTGATCCGGCTGATCCCCGACGAGGTGCGCGCCGACGACGGGCTGCAGCTCGGACTGTGGGGCGGACAGTCCGATGCCGACCGGCAGGCCGCCCGGGCGATCGCTCGCCTGACCACGCTCACCTCGGACGACGCGGTCACCGTGCCCGTCTGGAACGGCGGCCGCCTTCCCGCCGATCGCTACCGATGGGTGCCGGCCGCCACGGTCGACCTCGACGGTCGAGCGCGGGCGGTGTCGTCAGCGGGCACCGGCAGTAGTCCCACCGGCCCGTGGCCCGGCTCGTTGCCGTCACCGTCGCCGGCGACCGTGTTCGAACGTCCCCATCCCGCCGAGGTGCTCGACGAGCACGGCGCACCGGTGCGGGTGAGTGCTCGTGGCATCGTGTCGGGTCGCCCCTCCACGCTGCTGCTGCTGATCGGCGACGACACCACCGGGTGGCGGCGAGGCCGGCCTCGTCCGATCGTCGCGTGGGCCGGTCCGTGGCCGGTCGAGGAGCGATGGTGGGAACCGCTACGACATCGACGTCTGGCCAGGTTCCAGGTGGTCACCGACGACCACGACGGCTATCTGGTCGTCGCCGAGCACCAGCGGTGGTGGGTGAGCGCCCGCTACGACTGACGGCCGCACCGCTGGGACGTCAGCCGACGGTTGCGAGACCGAACGGGTGCGAGATCTCGAGCTGGTCGGTGACGTCGTTGGCGAGACGGAAGCCCACGCCGCGGACGGTGTGGATCACCTTGATGTCCGGCGCCGCCTTGTCGAGCTTGCGTCGCAGGTTCGACAGGTGGACGTCGACGACGTGGTTGTCGCCCACCCAGGTCGGGCCCCAGACGGCGTCGAGGAGGTCCTCGCGGGTGCACACCTCGGTCGGTCGGCGACAGAGCTGTTCGAGCAGCGAGAACTCGATGCGCGTGGTGGCGACTTCCTCGTCGGTGATGCGGACCTCGCGCCGGCCGAGGTCGATCGTGAGGGGGCCCAGGTTGAGCACCGACGTGATCACGGTGTCCGGGCGGCTCTGCAGTCGGCGTGGGCGTCGCAGGAGCGCGTGGCAGCGAGCGGACAGCTCCTCCGGGAGGATGGGAGCCGACACGGCGTCGTCGGCACCGGCGTGCAGCATGGCTGCTCTGGTGCGATGGGCGCCCTCGTCGGTGATGCAGAGCAGGTACTGCTCGCTCGAGTCGCGCAGACGCTCGAAGAGCGGTCGCCCGTCGGGGGCGCGGAGGCGTGAGCAGACGATCAACACGTCCGGCGAGAAGGATTCGGCCAGCATGATCGCCGCATCACCGTCGGTCGGAGCACTCACGCTGAAGCCGGCCGAGCGGAGCCCGGCGACGCTGACCCGTCGCAGATCGGGGTCGTCGACCGCGATCAGAACGCGAGGTGCGATGTTGATGTCGTTGTCCATGTGATGTTCCCGCCGTTCCACCGGAGGTGGTGATTGTCTCTGGTGTGTCTGCGTGAGGTATCGGCACGAACCTGATGAACTCAAGAGGAAATCGACGAGCGATCACACGGATGTCATTCGCGCTGCGCCTGGTACACCTGTGTGATGAGCCGTCACGCTCACCATCACGCCCACCAGGACGATCTCCATCACGCTCACCATCACGCTCACCAGGACGATCGTCGGCGGCGGGTCCGTGCCGACGTTGCCGCGCGCCGTCCGGTCGACGATCGTGAGCGGTCGGCGGTCGAGCGATTCCTGGAGTTGTTCGACGCGCTGGCGGCGCCGTTCGACCAGGACGCCGATCGGGTTCACGTGACCGGCTCGGGCATCGTGGTGGGTCCGCGTGGCGTGGTACTGCTCGAGCACAAGCGACTCGGCATCTGGCTGCAGCCCGGTGGGCATCTCGATCCGGGCGAGACACCGTGGGATGCGGCGCTGCGGGAGAGCCGGGAGGAGACCGGGCTCGACGCACGGTTCGCCGGGCCGCTCGATGCGGCCGGCGTGCCGGCGTTGGTGCACGTCGATGTCCACGAAGGCGGACGAGGACACCTCCATCTCGACCTTCGCTACCTGATCGCAGGGGGCGCGGATGATCCCGCGCCGCCCGAGGAGGAGAGCCAGCAGATCGGCTGGTTCACGTGGGAGGCGGCACTCGACCGGGCCGATCCGGGCCTGCGCGGCATCCTCCTCGAACTCGCCCCCTGATGCCGACCCCTCCGGACGATGTGAGGGTGCTGGGGGTTGCCTGGATGCGAACACATGTTCGATACTGGAGGGGTGGGGTTCAACAACCCGTCCTGGTCCTGGAGCGAACTCGAAGCGGCCCTCTCGGGTCGACCGGTCGGACGTGACGGTCGCGCGCCCGGGAGCCCGTCCTGGAACTCCGGCGGAGACGGGCCCGCGTGGAGCCGCCGGCGTCAGCCGTTCGAGGCGCCGTCCGACCTGATGCGGCCGCCGGCGTCGACGGTGCCCTACGCCGAGTTGCACTGCCACTCGAACTTCTCGTTCCTCGACGGGGCCTCGCACCCCGAGGAACTGGCGACCGAGGCGGCCCGGCTCGGGCTGGAGGCGTTGGCGATCACCGACCACGACGGGTTCTACGGGGTGGTGAGGTTCGCCGAGGCGGCCAGAGCGGTGGGCATGCCGACGGTGTTCGGTGCCGAGATCACCCTGGCGCAACCCGGTGTCGCCGAGCGCGTGGCCCGTTCCGAGGCCGACACGACCCGCCAGGTCGTCACCGGCCTGGTGCCGGACTCGCACGCTCCGGATCCGCCAGGGACCCATCTCGTGGTGCTCGCCGACGGCCCCGACGGCTACGCCCGGCTGTCGCGAGCGCTGAGCGCCGGGCATCTGGCCGGGGAGAAGGGAGCGCCGCTGTTCGCGTTCGCCGACCTCGCCGACACCGTCGCCGGGCACGCCTGGGTGCTCACCGGGTGTCGCAAGGGTGCGGTCCCCGCCGCACTGGTCGACCACGGACCCGCGGCGGCGCGCCGCGAGCTGCTGCAACTGGTGGACGCGTTCGGACGCGACCGGGTGCTCGTCGAATTGTGGGATCACGGCGATCCCCTCGACGCTGCTCGCAACGATGCACTCGTCGAACTCGCCCACCGGGAGCGCGTCGAGTGCATCGCCACCAACAACGTCCACTACGCCACTCCCGCGCAGCGCCATCTGGCGACCGCGCTCGCTGCGGTGCGGTCTCGTCGCAGCCTCGACCAGATCGACTCCTGGCTGCCCGCTGCCGCCGGCGCTCACCTCCGCTCGGGAGCCGAGCAGGACCGCCGGTTCCGGCGCTATCCGGGTGTCGTCGAGCGGGCTGCCGAGATCGGTCGTGCGGCGGCATTCGACCTGGCCCTGGTCGCACCGAAGCTACCCCCGTTCCCCTGTCCAGCCGGCGATGACGGCCGGCCGATGTCCGAGATGGCATTCCTGCGCCGGGTCACCGAAGAGGGTGCCGGACGCCGGTACGGCGCACGCCCGGTGCACACCGACGACCTGTCGCTGCGGGCCCGGGCATGGACGACGATCGATCGTGAGCTGGCGCTGATCGAACAGCTCGACTTCGCCGGCTACTTCCTGATCGTGTGGGACATCGTCGAGTTCTGCCGCCGCTCGGACATCCTCTGCCAGGGCCGCGGAAGCGCCGCCAACTCGGCGGTCTGCTACGCGCTCGGCATCACCGCCGCCGACGCCGTGTCGCTCGGGCTGCTCTTCGAACGGTTCCTGTCACCCGAACGTGACGGTCCACCCGACATCGACGTCGACATCGAGAGCGGCAGGAGGGAAGAGGTGATCCAGTACGTCTACGAGCGCTACGGACGCCACCACACCGCCCAGGTCGCGAACGTGATCACCTACCGGGCGCGTTCGGCCGTGCGCGACATGGCCAAGGCGCTCGGGTTCGAACCCGGCCAGCAGGACGCCTGGTCGAAGCAGGTCGACGGCTGGGGCACGGTCGAGACGACCCGGCGGCAGCAGGCCGAGTCGCGTCGTTCAGAGGCAGGGACCCGGTCGGGCATGGCGGCGTCTCCCGACGCTTCGCCGGTCGCGTCGGGAGGGGACGGCTCGATTCCCGAGCCGGTGCTGGCTCTGGCATCGGAGGTCGAGGACGCGCCTCGCCACCTCGGCATCCACTCCGGTGGCATGGTGATCTGCGATCGACCGGTGATCGAGGTGTGCCCGGTCGAGTGGGCGCGGATGGATCGACGGTCGGTGCTGCAGTGGGACAAGGATGACTGCGCTCGCACCGGCCTGGTCAAGTTCGACCTGCTCGGGCTGGGGATGCTCTCCGCGCTCCACCACGCCGTCGATCTCGTGCGCGAACACCGGGGTTACGAGATCGACCTCGCCACGATCCCGCAGGACGACGACGTCTACGGCATGCTGTGCCGCGCCGACACCGTCGGGGTGTTCCAGATCGAATCGCGTGCGCAGATGGCCACGTTGCCGCGGCTCAAGCCGCGCCGGTTCTACGACCTGGTGGTCGAAGTGGCGCTGATCCGGCCGGGGCCGATCCAGGGCGGGTCGGTGCATCCGTACATCCGGCGCCGTAACGGCCAGGAGCCGATCACGTTCCTGCACCCGTTGCTGGAGAACTCGCTCGGCAAGACGCTCGGTGTGCCGCTGTTCCAGGAACAGCTGATGCAGATGGCCATCGACGTCGCGGGGTTCACGCCCGCCGAGTCCGACGAGCTTCGCCAGGCGATGGGTTCGAAGCGGTCGGCGCGGCGGATGGAACGGCTGCGGGAGCGGCTGTACGCCGGGATGGCCGAGCGGGGGATCACCGGCGACGTCGCCGACGAGCTGTTCACGAAGATGAAGGCGTTCGCCAACTACGGCTTCCCCGAGTCGCACTCGGTGAGCTTCGCCTACCTCGTGTACGCGTCGTCGTGGATCAAGTACCACGAGCCGGCCGCGTTCTGCGCAGCGCTGCTCAACGCCCAGCCGATGGGGTTCTGGTCACCGCACACACTCGTGCGCGACGCCCGCCGTCACGGTGTGGTGGTGCACACCCCCGATCTCGCCGCGTCGAGGTCGGCGGCGACGTTGGAGCCCTGTCCCGACTCGCACAACGGCGTCGCCGTGCGACTGGGGATCGGGTCGGTGCGCGGAATCGGGTCGGAGCTCGCCGAGGAGATCGAGACCGAGCGTGAGGCCAACGGTCGGTTCGCCGACACCGAGGATCTCGTTCGCCGTGTGCCGGCACTGACGCTGACCCAGCTGGAGGCGATGGCGACCGGTGGTCTGTTCGGTGAGTGCTTCGGGCTCGACCGGCGCGAGGCATTGTGGACGGTGGGAGCGACCGCGCAGTCACGGCCGGGACGGTTGCCCGGTGTCGTCACCGGCGACGAGGCGCCCCGGTTGCCCGGGATGGCGCCGGTGGAGGTGGCGGTCGCCGACCTGTGGGCGACGGGGGTGTCCCCCGACGGGCACCCGACGATCTTCGTGCGCGAGGAGTTGGAGCGGTCGGGTGTGTTGACGTCGGCGCAGCTGTGGGATCCCGAGCCCGGTTCGATCGTGCTGGTCGCCGGGGTGGTCACCCATCGCCAACGGCCGATGACTGCGCAGGGCGTCACGTTCCTCAATCTCGAGGACGAGACCGGCCTGATCAACGTGGTGATCTCGAAGGGGTGCTGGGCGAGGTTCCGCCGGGTCGCGAGAGAGGCGCCGGCGTTGCTGATCCGCGGGCGGTTGGAACGTAGCGAAGGTGTGGTCAACATCGTCGCCGAGCACCTCTCGCCACTCCCCATGCCGGCAACCACCGCCTCCCGCGACTTCCGCTGATCGTCAGCGCACCGGGGTGTCGACCATGTCGAGGTGCAGGTCGCCGTCGGCGGGGTAGGGATGGGCCAGCGCCACCTCCTCGTCCAGCTCGACGCCGAGGCCGGGCTCGCACGGGACGATGACGTCACCGTCCTCCCACTGGATGGGTGTGGTCAGCAGGTCGGCGTGGAATCCCGACCAGTCCTGGATGCCCTCCACGATCAGCAGGTTCGGCAGCGTCGCTGCCAGCTGCACATTGGCGGCCCCGAGGATCGGGCCGGAGTACAGGTGGGGAGCGATCTGGCAGCCCCACGCCTCGGCGACGGCCGCGATCTTCTTGCCGGCGAGCAGACCACCGCAGCGCCCGAGGTTCGGCTGCCAGACGGCGGCGGCGCCGTGCCGGGCGAGTGCAGCGAACTCCGAGATCGTCGTCAGCCGCTCGCCCGTGGCGATCGGGATCGAGGTCTGTCGGGCCACCTGCGCCATCTCCTCGGGCCGGTCCGGCGGGGTCGGCTCCTCGAACCACAGCGGGTCGAACGGCTCCAGGCGCTGCGCCACCCGGATCGCGCCGGCCGCGGTGAACTGGCCGTGAGTGCCGATCAACACGTCGGCCCGCTGCCCGACCGCCTCGCGCACCGCTGCGGTGATCGCCACCGAACGCTCGATGTCCTCCTGGCTCGGCTGATGCCCGTCGAATGCCGTGTAGGGCCCGGCCGGGTCGAACTTCACGGCGGTGAATCCCCGTGCGACCTCGAGCGCCGCCTGGTCGGCGGCCTGCATCGGATCGTGGTACACGTCCGCTCGGTCATCGGTGGGATACAAGTAGGTGTAGGTGCGCACCCGATCGTGGACGCGGCCGCCGAGGAGATCGGCGATCGGTTTGCCGGCCTCCTTGCCGACGATGTCCCAGCAGGCCATCTCGAGGCCGCTCGCGATCCCGACCAGTGTCGGATCGGGCCGCAGCGAGTACCCGGACGAGTAGATGCGGCGCCACAGCAGCTCGATCCGGTTCGGGTCAGCGTCGATCACCCACCGGTCGGCGACGTCGGCGACCATGGCGGCGACGGCGTGCGGTCCGAAGGTCGCCACGTAGACCTCGCCGTAGCCGACGACGCCGGTGTCGGTCGTGAGCTTGACGACGATGAAGTACCGGCCACCGAAGTGCGGCGGGGGATTGGCGATCACGAAGGTCGTGCAATCGACGATGCGCATGCAGCGGACCCTACGCGCCCGGTGGATCGCGTCGTTCGAGCGGCGCCGGCGACGACGTGCCGCCGGCTCGGGTTTGGCGGCACCGGCCGGCCTCTGTGATCGTCTCGGCGTGGTCTCCACGTTCGACCTGCTCGACCTCCATCCGACCGACGTGCCCACGCGATTCGCGCTCCCGGTCCGGAAGGAGCTCTGCACACCGTTCGGATTCCTCTACGGGGGATCCGGGATCGCCGCGTCGGTCGAAGCGGCGGAGCGGGCGAGCGGCCGTCCGCTCCAGTGGATCACCACGCAGTTCATCGGCAGCCCGGCGCCGGGTGAGACGGTCGACCTGGAGGTGACGCTGCCGGCGCACGGCAAGGCGACCTCGCAAGCGCAGACCGTCGGGACGGTCACCGATCCGCAAGGTCGGACACGCCCGGTGTTCACGTCGCTCTCGGCGCACACGGAGCGCCCGGGTGGTGACGTCGCCGGGTTCCTGACCATGCCGGAGGTCCCCGGTCCCCACGACTGTCCGCCCATGGCGGAGCTGTTCGCCGTCGCGATGGCGGGCACCTTCTTCGATCACCTCGAACGACGCGTCGCCGCCGGACGGTTCGCGGTGGACGCGGTCGACGACCCGCAGACCGGGCCCATGGCGATGTGGTGCCGCCTCCACGGCGACCGGATCGGGAGCGCGGCCACGCAGGCGTTCGTTGCCGACGTCGTTCCCCTCGCCGTGTGTGCTGCGTTGGGCTCGTTGCCGGGCGGGACCAGCCTGGACAACACCGTGCGCGTCATCGATCCCGAACCCTCCGAGTGGGTCCTGCTCGAACTCGTCCCGGAGGGGTACCACCGCTCGATCGGTCACGGCTCGCTGCGACTGTGGAGTGCGGACGGCCGCCTGATCGGCACCGCGCAGCAGACCTGCATCATCCGCACCAGCCACCACGACCGGCGCTGAGCGCACAACCCTGCGACTCGTGGCTCATCACGTGCCAAGATGATCGCTCCGGCCACGTCCGACACGGCCCCGACAGAGAGGTGACAGAGGCGATGAACGACATCGTGGTGGGAATCGACCGCTCCGCAACCGCAGGGCGAGCGGCCGTCGTCGCCGCCGAGACCGCTCAAGCCATGGGCGCCAACCTGCATCTCGTGATGTGCGCTGACCGCTCGAAGTCGGTCGATCTCAAGGTGGGTGGCGACCGGTTCCGAACCGATTGGCTGTCCGAGGCCGAACAGTTCCTGCGAGACGTTGCCGCGGGTCTTCCGTGCGACCGGATCACGCAGACCGTGTCGTCCGGCGATCCTGCCGACGAGCTGTGCGAGGAGGCGCGACGCCTCGACGCTCGGATGATCGTCGTGGGCAATCGCCGGGTCCACGGGATGGCGCGCGTGCTCGGATCCGTCGCCGGTGATGTCCTGAAGAAGGCCGACTGCGACGTCCTGGTCGTCAACACGACCAGTTGAGCGCTACACGCCCGTGTCGATCGGCTCGGCCGGTGGACCGTCGGCGAGCAGCGTTCGCAGGTGTCGGGCGAGCGCTCGCGGGGAGAACAGCACACTGCGGTCGGTCGCGGCCTCGATCTCGTCGAGGTGCCACCAGCGCAGTTCGTGGAGTCGCTCCGCACGGAGCTGCTCCCAGCTGAGCGCAGGGGTGGGTTCGAAGCGTTCGGTCGCCTCGACGAGGTAGTAGCGGTCGCGTTGGCCGTCCCAGAGACCGTCCTCGTGCGGGATGATGTGCTCTCGGTTCCACACGTGCGCACCCACGACGGGATCGTGCAGCCCCACTTCCTCGATCAACTCGCGATGGAGCGCATCGACGTGGCTCTCGCCGGGGTCGAGGCCCCCGCCCGGGAGCGACCAGACCGTGGCGGTCGGGAACTCGAACCGCACGAGCAGCACATGGTCGTCCGGTGTGATCAACAGGGCGCGCACCGCCTGGCGGATGCGCAGACGGGAGTCGGCGTCGGCCATGTCCGCCGTTCAGTCGCGCGGTGTGTCGCGGAGGCCGTCGTTGAACGCCTTGTACATCTCGTAGACGCTCTTGCACTCCTCGCAGAGTGGCAGCTTCTTGGGGTCGCGGGACGGGACCCAGACGAACCCGCACAGCGCTTCGACCGGCGTCCCCATGATGCGCGCCTCGAGCACGACGGCCGCGGCGTTCTCTCCCCGCTCGGTCTTCACGATGTGGGCGACGGTCGGCTTCCCCGTCTCGGTGGTCTCCTCGGTGTCGACGTCGACACGCTCGACGGGCATCGTCTCGAGATCGGTCATGGTGTCAGTCAAACAGATGGGGTAGGATGTGCAACGTGCTCTTCGCCATTGTCGCCGCGCTCGCGGCAGCAGCCGCCGTCCTGGTGGCAGCAGGTGCAGTGGCAGCACGCGGCCCCGCTCCCGTCCTCATTCCGGTACGGGTCAGGCGGGGGACACGGGTTCAGCGTC
>Ga0316576_10002236_pt1 | contig 10945 bp, 10 predicted proteins | sample S0NA_FD_203075 | JGI IMG/M metagenome (GOLD analysis project Ga0316576, IMG submission 203075) | Rhizosphere microbial communities from salt marsh grasses in Alabama, United States - S0-2_050615r3r5 | ecosystem: Host-associated > Plants > Roots > Rhizosphere | place: USA: Alabama | collected... | reverse complement strand
CCGGTCCGTCTCGATAGGACCTTGACCGCTGTCCCTTGTTGTCCTTCCGTGCATAACACAAGAAGCAGCCGACTGAAAACCGACCACCGGCAAAGGCCGTGCGCTTTCGATAAACGCCACAGGCGTTCGGTGGACACTTGCGCATCGTTATCGGCTACGCGACAATGAGGTGGGTCGAACGACGCGTCAGCTTGACCCGGCTATATTGAGTTTGCGATCCTAATCAACGGAACCCAAAATGTTTCAGCAGATTCACAAACAGGAAAAAGAACAATTCAAAAAGCTCTTTAGGCAGGAGCGTATCGACCGCTTTGAAGACCGTTTTAAAGTTCTGGATACCTTTCTCAAAACCGAACAGCATGTGACCGAAGTCGAGATGACGCGTCTCCTGAAGGAGAATGGCAATGAGCTGTCGAACGAATTCGTCAAGGAGACCCTTCATCTGATGTGCCGTTTCGGCTTTGCCCGCGAAAATCGTTTCGACAACGGCAAGGTCCGCTATGAACACCTTCATCTCGGTGACCATCACGATCACATGATTTGCACGAAGTGCAAAAAAATTTTTGAGTTTCGCAACGACCAGATGGAAGCCCTTCAAGTCAATATCGCAGCGGCTATCGGTTTCCACATGTTACAGCATAAAATGGAGATCTACGGCATTTGCGCTGAGTGTTTGAAAGACCGCGCATTAATTATGCCGCTTGAGTTGGCCCGTCCGGGAGAAAAACTCGTCATCAGGCAGATCAGCGGTGGGGCCGGCGCCAGGATGCGGTTGTTGACAATGGGACTTAGAATCGGCGATTCTATCGAAGTCATTACCAATCAAAAAAAAGGCCAAGTCGTCATTGCAGCCGACTTCAAGCGCTATGCTCTCGGACGCGGGTTGGCCGAAAAAATCATGGTGGCGCCGGTACGGCGATGACCATGGAAAAATATGACGAAAAAGCGCAGGCCGCTATTGCAAAACAAAATGCCCAGAGCTGATGCCTCTTACATGAGACTGATCGAACAGGGTAGGCTAAAGGAAAAAATTCGCTCGGCACACTCGAAGCTGCGTGCCTGTACCCTGTGTCCCCGAAAATGCCGTGTCGACCGCCTAAGGGGTCAAACCGGCGTCTGCAAAACCGGCACATATGCTTGGGTGTCCAGTTACTCACCGCACTTCGGCGAAGAAGCCCCTTTGGTGGGCACCAACGGCTCCGGAACGATATTTTTCACCCATTGCAACCTGTTGTGCATATTTTGCCAGAACTTTGACATAAGCCATGCGGGCGTCGGTCAAGAAGTCAATGCCGAACAACTGGCTGCGATAATGCTCGATTTGCAGCGCATGGGCTGCCATAATATCAATTTTGTGACGCCGTCTCACGTCGTTGCGCAGATTCTGGAAGCTCTGGCCATAGCGGCCGATAACGGACTTCGGGTGCCACTGGTTTACAACAGCGGAGGCTACGACCGGATCGAGACACTGCAACTGCTCGAAGGCGTTTTCGACATATACATGCCGGATTTTAAATTCTGGAACCCACGGGTGGCTGCAGAAATCTGCAACGCCCCCGATTACCCTGAGGTTGCCCGCAGCGCTTTACGGGAAATGCACCGCCAGGTGGGTGACCTGGTGATTGATGGCAGCGGAATCGCCAGAAGCGGTCTGCTGGTTCGACACCTTGTTTTGCCCGCAGGCCTGGCCGGCACACGAGAAATTATGCGGTTTATCGCTCATGACATATCGACCGATACTTATGTTAACATCATGTCGCAATACAGGCCCTGTGGCCGTGCCGCCGAGGTCCGAGAATTGGCGGCTTATCCCACGGAAAACGACTTCAAAAAAGCCCGATTGGCCGCTTTGGAGGAGGGAATACGGCGTCTCGACCACCCCAGGCGCGTTTTCGCGTTGCGGTAGGATGAAATCGACTTCGGAGCAAAGCGAGCGATCAGAATAATGGAACGAATATATGCGGTCGGCGATATCCACGGGTGTTACGATAAGCTATTGGTATTGATGGAAAAAATAGATATCAATTTCGAGTCCGACACTCTGGTCTTCCTCGGAGACTATATCGATCGGGGACCCCAGTCTTTCGAGGTCGTCGCCTACCTGGCGGACCTGAAAAAAAAATATACCAACGCGATTTTTCTGAAGGGCAATCACGAGGAGATGCTTGAAAGATACCTCTCCGGCGAGGACCGGATCACTTATTTGGTCAACGGCGGCCAGCAGACACTGGAGAGTTACATGAACCGTGACCGGCCGGAAGGTGAACCGGTGATACCGAGCACGCATCTTGAGTTTTTCAAAACCCTTCGCATCTATTACGAAACCCAAAATTACATCTTCGTTCACGCCGGATTAAAAAACAAAGTGCCGCTCGAAAAGCAGAAAACAGAGGACCTTTTATGGATTCGAAGGCGCTTTATCGAATCGAAGTATGATTATGGCAAGATGGTCGTATTCGGGCATACACCGTTGCACGAACCGCTCCTTTTACCGAATAAAATCGGCATCGATACCGGTGCCGTCTACGGCAACCGACTCACCTGTGTAAGGTTGCCAGAACTGGTTTTTTACACAGTCTGACGGACTCGACTGCATCCCATTATGATCACCCAAACCGGGTATCACCGATGAAAAATGTCACTTTGACGCTATTGACTTTTGGACTCGTCTTCACTCAATCCGCCTTGGCGGAGCGACTGGCGATTACCGCCACGCTCGCCAATATTCGTTCTGGTCCAGGGTCCAGTTACGATCTTATCTGGAAGGTACAGCAATACTATCCTTTCGAGGTCATCAAGAAAGAAGGCGCCTGGTACCAGTTCCGCGATTTCGAGGGTGATACAGGCTGGGTCCACGATTCTCTAACCGGCAACATACAGGCTGTCATAACCTCCAAACCGCAATGCAACGTCCGAAAAGGACCGGGGACCGAGAACGAAATTCTCTTTACGGTCGGCAGCGGAGTGTCCTTCAAGGTCCTCGAGCGGAAGGGCAACTGGATCCATATTCTGCACGCAGATGGTGACCAAGGCTGGATTCACGACTCGCTGGTCTGGTAAACGAGCACGACGGCGACGACGAAAAAACCAACCTGGATACCCTTATTTGTCCCAGCCGCAATGAGGGCTCGTGAGCCGAGAACGGTCTGTTTTTCGATGATGGGATCGACATATGCATGCGCAGTTAAAGCTTAGACCGGACAGCAAACTGATCGTAGGGGTTGGATCAGCTCTGGTAGACATACTCACCCACGAAAATGACGCGTTTCTAGAGAAAACAGGTGCCCTCAAAGGTGGCATGACCCTGGTGGAAAAAGACTTTATCGAAGCTGCCCTGGCCCGTTCCTCCGGCGAGCGCAAGATTGTGCCGGGAGGATCGGCCTGCAACACGGTGGTGGGTGTCGGCCGGTTGGGCGGCCGGGCCCGTTTTGTCGGAAAATGCGGCAACGGGGATTGGGGTCGCTTTTTTCGTGAAGATTTGCTACGCCAAAACGTGGAACCAGCTCTTTTCGTCTCCGGTTCGCCCACGGGCCGGGTATTGTCGATTATTACGCCCGACGCACAGCGATCGATGTTTACCTACCTCGGCGCGTCTTCGGAAACCCAGCCCGCAGAACTGACCAACGGCTGTTTTGAAAACGCGGCTGTTGTGCATATTGAAGGCTACCTGCTGTTCAATCCGGAACTGATGATGGCAGCCTTGCGTGCCGCGCGCGCTGCCGGTGCTCTGATCTCCCTCGACTTGGCCAGCTTTACAGTCATCGAGGAATCCCGAGACCTTCTCGAGCGAATCGTCAACGAATACGTCGACATCGTTATCGCCAACGAGGATGAAGCCCGCGCATTCACCGGTTACAGCGACGAGCGACAGTCCCTGGCGGTTTTGGCGCAAAAGGCTGACATAGCCGTGGTCAAACTCGGCGAACGGGGCAGCGCCATCGCCCATCAGGGCCAGATGGTGCACATCGAACCGCTGGGATCCGGACAGGCGGAGGATACCACGGGCGCCGGTGATCTCTGGGCTTCCGGTTTTTTATTCGGGCTGGTGAACGGACAACCGCTGGAACGGTGTGGACGGATCGGATCGGCTTGCGGTTACGAAGTATGCCAGGTTGTCGGCGCTGCCATTCCTGAAGAAGGTTGGCAACGTATAAGAAAAATGGTGGAGGAGAGCCAAAATGGCGATTAAAAAAAAAGTCTCGCTCAAAAAACGACTCAAGGAACCTGATGAGTTCCTGACACTGTCGGCCCGCTTGTTCCAATTTGTCGTCAAGTACAAATATCAGATGCTCGCCGCTTTAGGCGGCGTAATTCTGATCGTTTTGGCCGTTTCGGGGTGGAGCTACTATTCCCATCAACGCGCCAACAAGTCTCTGGCACAGCTGCAGAAAAGCTGGAACCGGTACGAAACGCTGCGCAACGCGCAAGACCAAGATCCAGGGCTGGCATTTCAGGAGGTCAAGGTGGAATTCGAGCAACTGATTGCCGATTACGGTGACAAACCAGGCGGAAAAATGGCACGCGTTATTTTTGCCGATATCTGCCTTGATGCCGGTGAAGTGGACAAGGCCATCGCCCTTTACAAAAGCGCGCTGGAAGAGTTTAAACAGCCGTTTTACAGAGAACAGATTTTAAACGGTTTGGGCTACGCCTATGAGGCAAAGAAAGAATACCCTACCGCATTGGAATATTTTGAAAAAATTTCCGTGGGGAGCGACCCGGTACTCAAAGCCGAGGCCCTTTTCAACATTGGACGTCTGCAAGCGGCACTGGGCAATGCAGAAAAAAGTCAGCAGGCCTTCCGGAAAATCGTCGCTGATTTACCCCAGTCGTTTTACTCCGAGCTGGCAAAAGAGCGGAGCGGAAACAGTGCAGTCGAACCGTCCACGTCTGCAAACTGAATACGAAGGCTACTTAGAGCCGACGTCCAGATTGTACTTCTTGATCTTTTGATTCAGACCACTTTTACCGATCCCAAGCAACTCCGCCGCTCGCGACTGAACGTAGCCGGTTTTTTTCAAGGCTCTCAAAATCATGGTTTTTTCGATCATCGTCAGGGTGTCGTACAGTTTTGCATCCGGCGGAACACTCTCTATGTAGAGGTCGTCGTGGGCAGTCTCCTTGAAGCTTTTCGGCAGGTCGGCCGGGGTGATGACGCCGCCTGGACTCATGATCATGAGGCGCTCGATGAGGTTTTCGAGTTCCCTCACATTTCCCGGCCAACTGTACTCGTAAAAGAGCCGCTCAACGTCGGAGTCAATCCCGGTCACCGGCACGCTATGCTTGCGTTCATCGGCGTACTTCTTGATAAAATGATCCAACAGCAGCCGGATATCCTGCTGCCTCTCTTTGAGTGACGGCAGGGCGATATGGACAACGTTGAGACGGTAATAGAGGTCCTCTCGGAATCGTCCCTTTTTCATTTCCTCTTTCAGGTTGCGGTTGGTGGCGGCAATGACCCGGATATTGACCGCTATCGGTTTCGTGCCGCCCACTCGTTCGAAGACCTTTTCCTGCAGCACCCGCAAAAGCTTCACCTGTAGGCCGGTTGACATATCACCGATTTCATCCAGGAAAAGGGTGCCGGTATCCGCCAGTTCGAAGCGTCCCTTTCTCATCGACACCGCACCGGTAAAAGCGCCCTTTTCATGTCCGAACAACTCACTTTCAAGAAGCGTTTCAGCCAGTGCGGAACAGTTAACAGCTACGAAAGGCTTTTCCCGGCGCGGGCTGTTAAAGTGGATCGACTTCGCCACGAGTTCTTTACCGGTGCCACTCTCGCCTTCAATCAGAACAGTGGCATTGCTGGAAGCAACCTTTCGTATCGTATCAAAGACCTGCTGCATGAGTTTGCTCTTACCGATGATGTTGCCAAACCTGTACTGGGAGGAAACGGCATTGCGCAGATCCCTGTTTTCTTTTATCACACGAAACATAGCAACGGCTTTTCTGACATAGATGATCAGACGATCGTTGTCAAAAGGCTTTAAAATGTAGCTGTAAGCGCCCTTCTGCATGGCTTCCACTGCCTTGTCCACGGTCCCGTAGGCCGTCATCATGATGACAGGCAGTTCAGAATCTCTCGTCTTGATTTTCTCTAGCAGTTGAATACCGTCCATTAGCGGCATTTTCATGTCCGTCAGAACCAGGTCCACATCTGAACCTTCCAGAACTTCAAGTGCTTCGGGGCCGCTATTGGCGGTTAGTATTTCGAACCCCTCCTCTTCCAGAACGGCACCCAGAATCCGTGTATAGTTTTTCTCGTCGTCGACGATGAGAACGGTTTCCATAGTTATCCTTTCTATTGGAGGGGCAAATGAATGATAAACCGCGCCCCCCCATTGGAAGTATTTTCGATAAAAATATCTCCGCCGTGGGCGTCGACGATGTTCTTCACGATCCCCAGCCCCAAACCGGTGCCCTTGTCCTTAGTCGTGAAGAAAGGGTCCCAGACCTTTCCCAGTATTTCCTGCGGCACACCACTCCCCTGGTCCGCGATGATGACTTCCAGCACACCCGTTTTGGCCTGAACCTGGAGAATGATCTGGCCTCCATCAGGCATCGCCTGTAGGGCGTTGATGAAAATGTTGAGAAATGCCTGATAGAGCATGTCGGCGTCTGCAGTCACCGCCGGCAGATTGTCGCCGATGGTCTTGAGAACGCTGTATCCCTTGCCCTCCAACTGTGTCGAAAGGAAGGTCAGATTTTTTTCTAAGACATCTTCTATCCGGCAGGGGGCAAGGCGCGGCGGCCTCGGTCGGGCGTATTTCAAGAAGTCTGTAATGATGTTGTTCAGACGGCTTGATTCTTCGATAACGATATCCGGAATGGTGTTGTTCGGATCAAATCCGACCATCTTTTTTTTGAGTAACTCAGCGGAGCTGCGGATAATGCCGAGAGGGTTTCGGATCTCATGGGAAATCACCGCGGCCATTTCACCGAGGGCAGACAGATGTGCAGCTCGGTTGAGCTGTTCCTTTAAGCGCAGCCGCTCCTGCGCCCGCAGCTCGATAATACCTTCGCCCCGTTTGACCACAAATATCAACACCAGAAAGAGACCCAGCATGACCAATGCACTGGTGGTCACGACATAGACTTGGTATTTGAAGATCGATTTGTACTCGTCGGATAGGTCCTGCACAATTTCAATCACCCCCAGCACCGGACCGGATATCCGGGACGGCAGTTGCTCCGCGCGCAGCGGCGCATAGGTGATAAAACGGCTTTCTTTCGGTATGCCAAAAAGAATCTCTAAGAAGTTGCCGCGCTGAATCTGACGGGAAACGGAATTGCCCTCTACCGCTGTCTGGTAGCCGGTGCCCCCCATGTTCGTTTTGCCGATCAGCTCCCGCTTGAAGCTGTAAGAAATGACATTGTTCATGTCGTAAATATTGACCGTCTCCACCTTGAAACTGTGTAAGGTATTGCGCACCACCTTATCCATGAGCTCATACTGTTCCTTGTTTCTGAGCTGAATCTTACCGTAGCGAAGAACGACGGGCATTATAAACTGCAAGAAAATCTGGTGATTCAGGTTTTCGATGATCAAATGGGCATATTCTTCACTCTTTTCACGTTGCATGGAGCGCGCCCAATGGGTGTTCAGCATCGAAAGGACGATCGTCCCCATGAATATCAATATCAGGCTGGTAACGGTAAAATACTTTACCAGCCGGAACGGTTTGGTTCTTTCTTCGACCACCCGGTCGCTCGATTTCAGAATCTGTTCGCGTTTCGACAGAGAGATCGCTTCCATAGTGAACCCTTGCGGTGATAAATGCTTCCTTTAACATCCATTAAAGAACGAAAGACTGCTGAAACCCTCCACTGCAATTAAAATGGTATCAGCCTGCCGCGTTGCGCAAGTTAGCACGCCAGGATCAAAATATCAATCGACACCGACCAGAGAATCGTCAGGTAGCAATCCGAACGTAAACGCCCCTGTCGAATAAGACTTTGCTGCCGCTTGTCCGCCAGCTTCCAGGAAGCGCAGAAAAGCGTCAAAAAAAGAGCGCCGGCGACATCAGGTATGAACTCGTCCTTATATTTGGCTCGAAGAGTCCGTGCGACCAAGGGCCGCCGTAAGACGAAATGACACATCATATTTGTCTTTTGGCTCGTCCACTGCGATACACCCACCAACATATGTTCCGATATGCATCGGCAGAGATGCCTTTGCTGACGAACCAGAATCCCATGCAACCTTGTATAATTATTTCTTGCCGAGATCCTAAACTTTCGCCCCAATAGGCCGATAAAGAAAGTTAAGCGCGTCACACTCTATCGGGTTCGGACTCACGGCATCGAGGTCAGCTCAAGTGGACGTGTTCAATCCGACAATCGCCGCCGGAATTCGGTTCATCGGCCGGAAGCAGACCTCCGGAGGATAAAAAAACAGGGTACCGAATTCTTACTTTTTGTGTTACAATGTATTTTAAATGAATGCTATAGTATTGACACCCAAGATGTGGGTCAATACAAAAATTTTAAGCGCAATATAGTGTAACTAACTATAATTATGCATAATTATCACACAATTAGTTTGACTAAAACATGACAGTATGCGATCATTGATAAAAACGAATAGATTAAAATGCCTCGCAATTATCAGAGGTCAATTTCATTCACTGCTTTTCCAAATGACGGCAAAAGACCCTGTTAATGCAAAAAAACACCTTAAAAAAAGTAAGGGAAGCGCGGTTGGTGAGCAAAACCGAGCTCGCAAGAACCGCCGGTGTTTCACCCATAACAATTTCACGCATCGAAAACGGGTTGCCGTGCCGCATGGCAACCCAACGAAAAATCATTCTGGCTTTAGGGCTAAAACTTTCAGACAAGCGCAAAATCTTTAAAGATTAAGAGAGCTGCTATGCTATTCGGAAAAAAAGACCATCTCGTTGGCTTGGACATCGGCTCAAGGACAATCAAAGCTGCTGAAATTGCCGATACCGCCAAGGGTCGGACCCTCAAACGTTTCGGCATGGTCGACATCACGCCGGGTCTTATCGAAGATGGGACCATCAACGAACCGGAAGAGGTGGCCGAGAAAATCAAAGAACTGTTTAAAACCTTTAACATCCGTGAAAAAAATGTTGCTGTGTCCATTGGCGGCTACTCGGTCATCGTAAAAAAAATCAACGTACAGACGATGGCCGAGGATCAACTTCAAGACACCATCCATTTCGAGGCCGAACAATACATTCCTTTCGACATCAGTGATGTTAACCTCGACTTTCAGATTCTCGGCCCGAACGAAAACAATCCGAACCAGATGAACGTCTTTTTGGTGGCCGCCAAGAAAGAAATGGTCAATGATTACATTAAACTTGTCAACCTCGCCGGATTGAATCCCTGCATCATCGATGTCGAAGCGTTTGCACTCCAGAATATTTTCGAGATTAACCATGAAGTGAAAGATGAAAATCTCGCTTTGATCGACATCGGCGCCAGCAAGACATCACTTAACATCCTAAAGGGCAGAAACTCGGTTTTCATGCGGGATGTCTCCCTCGGATGCGGACAGATCAACCAGAAAATTATTTCCTTGGTGAACTGCTCCTTCGATGAGTCTGAAGCAATTAAACTAGGTGAACAGACCGATAAAGTGACCCCTGAGGATTTAAAGGAAATCGTGATCGGGGTCGTTTCTGACTGGTGCACGGAAATCAGGCGGGCGATTGACTTTTTTTATTCGACTTACCCTGAAGATCAAATAAAACGAATTATGCTCAGCGGCGGCGGCGGTAACATTGCTGACTTCCGCCAATTGCTGGCGTCAGAAACGTCCTCTGAAGTGACGACCATCAATCCCTTCGGTAACTTTGTATTGGAAAGCAGCTTCGACCCTGCTTACATCGAACAAATTGCACCCCAGGCCGCCATTACAATGGGTCTGGCCATAAGGAAGATTGACGACAAATGATACGCATCAACCTTTTGCCCTTTCGGGCCGCCCGTAAAAAAGAGAATATTCGGCGCCAGATTTCGGTCTTCTTTCTTTCTTTTTTTCTGATGCTGGCCGTGCTGATCTATTACAACATTTATTTGGGCGGGCGGATCAAGGATCTCAAAACCGACGTGGGCGGCACGAAAATCGAGGTCGCAAAATTTCATAAAATTACCAAACAGATCGAGGAAATAAAGAAAAAACTTGCTGTACTGGAGAAGAAAACCGAAGTCATCCGCAAACTGGAAACCAATCGGTTCGAACCGGTCGAGATGCTCGATAATATGTCGGGGAAAATCATCGCCAATCGGATGTGGTTTACTTCATTCAACGACCAGACCGACAATATCAGTATCAATGGCATCGCCTTGGACAATAAGACAGTGGCCGACTTCATGACCCGTCTGGAAGGTACCGGGCTGTTCGGTTCCGTGCGCCTGCAAACCATTCAGAAACATGTGGTCAAGGACTCGGGGCTCAAAAAATTCTCCATCACTTGCAGCAAGACGGTACCCAACGAACCGAAAAAAGAGCATAAGAAAAGAATAAAATCATGAAAAAGACCTCTCTTTTTTTAGACGCTTTTGAACCTTTAGTCGATAAGATCGAAAAACTTTCAAAGCTCTACCGGCTCCTGATCAGTGGCGGCATTTTTCTGGTCTTCATCGGCGTGGCTGTTTTCTTGCTCTACATGCCGAAATACGAGACCATCGCCACACTCGAAAACGAACTGGCAAAATTGGAAAAAGAGCTTCAAATAGCTAAAAGAAATGCCAAGGATCTGAATAAGTTCCAACAGAAGATGAAGGATGCAGAAGAACAATTTAAAATCGTCATGAAATCCTTGCCGGAAAAAGAAGAGATTCCGTCACTGTTAACCAGCATTTCAGATTCCGGCAAAGATTCCGGGCTTGAGTTTCTCCTTTTTCAGCCGAAGGGCGAGATAACGAAAGATTTTTATGCAGAAATTCCCGTCGCCATGACAGTAAAAGGCAAATT
>Ga0316576_10002235_pt1 | contig 10948 bp, 11 predicted proteins | sample S0NA_FD_203075 | JGI IMG/M metagenome (GOLD analysis project Ga0316576, IMG submission 203075) | Rhizosphere microbial communities from salt marsh grasses in Alabama, United States - S0-2_050615r3r5 | ecosystem: Host-associated > Plants > Roots > Rhizosphere | place: USA: Alabama | collected... | reverse complement strand
ACATAGGACTCCAGCATCGTGTCGTAGCGCATGCCACGCAGCGCAATACCGTGATTGCGCAGTACGTGTGCGTCATATTTCAGGTGATGGCCAATCTTCGCTCGCTCGTCGTCTTCCAGCAGTTCCTTGAGTTTGCCGAGTACTTCGTCGCGATCCAGCTGGACCGGTGCATCAGGGTAGTCATGGCCTACGGGAAGATAGGCCGCGATGCCCGGCTCGATACAGAAAGACAAGCCAACAATCTGCGCCTGCATGTAATCCAGCGACGTGGTTTCGGTATCGAGCGCAAACACCTCGGCATCATTCAGGCGGTCCAGCCAGTCGTCGAACTGTTGGCGGGTCAGGATCGTCTCGTAGTGACGAGCCGGCGGCGTGGCAGCGGCAGCCGGATTCGCGGAATCGGGCACGGCCAGAGCCTCGTCGTTCGATGGTGGTTCGGTCGCAGGCAGATCACCATCGAGTTGCTTCAGCAGGGAGCGCAATTCGAGTCGCTTGTACAGTTCACGCAGCCGGGCTGTGTCCGGCTCGGATCGCTGGAGGTCTTCGTCCCGCAGTGCCAGTTCGAGCCCGCAGTCAATCCTCGCCAGGCGACGCGATAACGCCAGCGCGTCAGCGCTCTCGCGAAGACTCTCGCCGACTTTGCCCGGAATCTCTGCCTGATGCGCGATCAGTTCGTCCAGGGTCGAATACTGGTTCAGCCATTTGGCCGCAGTTTTCGGGCCGACCTTGGGCACACCCGGGATGTTGTCGGAGCTGTCGCCGACCAGGGCCAGGTAATCGACGATCTGCTCCGGGTAGACGTCGAACTTGGCCTTCACGCCGTCGCGGTCCAGCGACTTGCCGGTCATCGTGTTGACCAGCGTGACCCGATCGTCGACCAGCTGGGCCATGTCCTTGTCGCCGGTCGAGATCGTTACCCGGGTATTCGACCCGGCGGCCCGTCTTGCCAACGTGCCGATTACGTCATCGGCCTCGACCCCCTCGATACTCAGCAGTGGCAGGCCCATGGCTTCCACGGCTTCCAGCACGGGTGCCACCTGCGCGCGCAGTTCGTCGGGCATCGGCGGCCGGTTTGCCTTGTATTCGGCAAATATCTCGTCCCTGAAGGTCTTGCCCGGCGCGTCAAAGACGACGGCGATCGAAGACGGGTCATATTCCCTGATCAGCTTGACCAGCATGTTCAGTACGCCCAGCACTGCGCCGGTCGGCTCGCCCCGGGAGTTCGCGAGCGGTGGCAGCGCGTGGAAGGCCCTGTACAGGTAGGACGAGCCGTCAACCAGCACCAGTGTCTTGGGGTCTGTCACGGCTGATTTTCCCGGCTTTTCTCTTCTTCAGTCGCCGGTTTCGTTGCCTGAACGGCTTCCTCCGGTGAGGCGGGCACCGCCGTTTCCACCGCGGCGGCCGGTTCCCGGATGACGATATCGCTCGATTTTTCCGGGAGGGTCAGGGGGCCCTTCAAGCCGCAGCCGGTCAGCGCCACGAAGCCAGCGGTCAGGATCAGCCGCTGACGGTTCATTCGGTCGGACCTTTTTGCGCGGCCGGCGGCCGGCTGTCGATGACGGCCATCGTAATCCTGGAAATGCAACACAATCGCTGGCGTTCGTCCTCGATTCGAATCTCCCAGACCTGGGAGCGCTGGCCAATGTGAAACGGACGTGCGGTGCCCGTTACGAGACCGTGGCGCACGGCAATGAGGTGATTCGCGTTAATTTCCTGGCCGACGCAGTGCCCGTGACGCGGATCGACGCACAGATTGGCACCAACACTGCCCAGCGTCTCCGCCAGGGAGACTGAGGCGCCGCCATGCAACAGCCCGAATGGCTGGTGCGTGCGGGAATCAACCGGCATCGTGGCGCACAGGTAGTCCGGACCGATCTCGGTAAACCGGATACCCAGGTGATCCACCATGCAGTCGTGCGACTGGCGCTGAAGATCTTCCAGTGAAACGTTTTGGACCCAGATGCTCATGCTTGCCTCGTCACGGTCGGGGAGGCGATTGTAACTGCCCCGGCCCCGGGACACCCCCGGGAACGCGGGTGTGGGCCAATGGCCCAGGGGCTCTTCCGCAGTCCGCCGTGTCGCCGAATGGCGCTCGGCGCTGAGAGAGGGCAGAATTGCTGCAAAGCAATACCCGCTGTCCAGGAGCGCGACCATGACCGAATACCGAGCCCCGTTGAAGCAGATGCGCTTCACCATCGATCACCTCGCAGAGTTCGCCGAGGTTTCAAAGCTCGAGGACTATTCGGCAGTCGACAGCGATACAGTCGATGCAGTGCTGGAGGAGGCTTCCAAATTCGCCGCAGGCGTCCTGGCACCGATCAATGTGCTCGGCGATCAGCGGGGCGTCGAGGTTGTCAACGACGCGGTGCAGGTCCCGGCTGAGTTCACCGATGCCTATGCGCAATTCTGCGAAGGCGGCTGGCCCGGAATTGCGTCAAACCCCGAGTTTGGCGGCCAGGGCCTGCCAAAGACCGTCGCCGTGGCCTGTGATGAGATGTGGGCCGGGGCGAATGTGGCCTTCGCTCTCTGTCCGGAACTGTCACAGGGCGCCATTCTTGCGATGGACCGCCACGCCACCGATGAACTCAAGCAGGTCTATCTCGAAAAGCTGATCTCCGGCCAGTGGGCGGGAACGATGTGCCTGACCGAGGCGCAGGCCGGCTCGGACCTGGGTGTGTTGACCACGCGTGCCGAGCCTGCCGGCGACGGCCGATACCTGATTACCGGCCAGAAGATCTATATCACCTGGGGCGATCATCCGATGGCGGAGAACATCGTCCATCTCGTGCTCGCGCGCCTCCCGGACGCGCCGAAAGGCTCAAAGGGCATCTCGTTGTTCCTCGTGCCGAAATACAAGCTCAATGCCGACGGCTCCCCGGGCGAGACGAACGACGTACGGGCCGTTTCTGTAGAACACAAGATGGGCATCCACGCCAGCCCGACCTGCGTACTGGCCTTCGGAGACGAGGGCGGTTCCGAGGGCTACCTCGTCGGCAAGGAAAATGAAGGTCTCGCCGCGATGTTCACGATGATGAACTACATGCGCCTTGGCGTTGGCGTGCAGGGCGTGGGCCTGGCGGAAGTTTCATACCAGCAAGCCGCCGCTTACGCGCGCGAACGCGTGCAGGGTTCCGCGCCGGGCGAGAAGGGCCCGGTGCCGATCATCCGGCATGCCGATGTTCGCCGAATGCTGCTGCTGATGGCTACGCTCACTCAGGCCGGCCGCGCCCTGTGCGTCTATACGGCATCCTGCCTGGACCGCGGTGCGCACGGCTCGGATCCTGAGGCGTCCCGCGCGTTCCAGTCCCGTGCCGAGCTGCTCACGCCGGTGGCCAAGGCCTGGCCCACCGAGTCGGCGCTGGAGGTTACATCGCACGGCATCCAGATTCATGGTGGCATGGGCTACGTGGAAGAGACGGGCGCCTCGCAGTTCTACCGCGACGCGCGCATTGCGACGATCTACGAAGGTACGAATTCCATTCAGGCGATGGATCTCGTGGCGCGCAAAGTACTGCGCGACGGCGGGGCGACGATCTCGGCATTCGTCTCCGACATGCGGTCGGTGGATGCAGACCTGGCAAATGCGGGGCCGGACATGGAGGCCGTTCGCAAGGCGCTGACACGCGGGCTGGATGAAATCGTGCAGTGCTCGACCTACATCCTGACCAACTTCAAACGCGACGCGGACCTGATAAGCTCGGTGGCATTCAACTACCTGATGCTGGTCGGAACCGTCATTGGCGGCTGGCAGTTGGCCCGTGGCGCCCTCGCGGCCCGGTCGCAGCTGGCTGCCGGCGACGGCGACACGGCTTTCCTGGAAAGACAGGTCGTGCTGGCAAGGTTCTATGCCGAGCAAGTCATGCCGCGAAACGCCGCCTATGGCGAATCGGTCAGAGCCGGAACCGGGTCCATGATGGCACTGGCGGCCGACAATTTCTGATGCGACGATTTGCTCAGATCCGATTTGAGTCTCGGTGTGCAGCCCAGCCGGGGAAGCCGCGGTTCCGGAAATGAGCGAGCCCTGGCGGCCCCTCGGCGACTGCGGGGCGCATCCACCAGCCGATCTGATTCCGTGGCTGGTGGAGCCAGGGCTGCTGATCGACCGGGTGCGGGCGCTTTGCGCAGGGCAGACCCGCCTGCGCCTGTTGCGCCTGGAACCTTCGGAATTGCAGGGGCAAATCAAGCTCAAGCTGCAGGTGAATGACAATCGCTGCCTGTTGCGTGAAATCGAGATTCTTTGCGGCAAACAGCGATGGATCTATGCGCAGTCCGTCCTGCCGGATTCGACCGTGGACCGGTTTCCCTGGCTGCGGGAGCTGGGGCATTCCGGTCTCGGTGAATCCCTGTCGCGGGCAGGCGGTGTCACGAGGGAGGCGTTTGAGTACCTGCGGCTGCCGGCTGAGCATGAGCTGGCGCTTGCCGCAGGCGCACAAGAGACCAGTGCTGCGCCGTACTGGGCGCGCCGCGCCGTGTACCGGCTCGACGGGTGGCCGTTACTGGTGCAGGAAGTATTCATGTCCGTGCTTTATGGCGAGACCCGAAGCCTGAACGACCTGGAGACTCAGAAGTGAAATACGTTATTGAGCCTTCGCCTGTCCCGGCTGTCGCCGTGGCGAATACCGACGTGTTCTTCCCCGTGCATCGATTGTATTGCGTCGGCCGCAATTACGCCGCGCATGCGCGAGAGATGGGGATGGACCCGGAGCGGGAACCGCCTTTCTTTTTCAGTAAACCGGCCGATGCCGTTGTCGCAAATGGGGTGTCGGTCGCGTACCCGTCCCGAACGAACGATCTGCAGCATGAAATCGAACTGGTGGTGGCGATCGGACGGGGCGGCAGCAACATTCGCCTGGAGGACGCGCTGCAGCACGTGTTTGGATATGCCGTAGGCAACGACCTGACACGCCGGGATATGCAACTGGCCGCGCGCCAGCGTGGCGGCCCCTGGGACGTATCGAAAGGGTTCGATCATTCGGCACCGGTGTCCGCGATCCGCCCGGTCACCGATGTCGGGCACATCGCGCAGGGCGATATCTGGCTCGAGGTCAACGGCAACCAGCGCCAGCGGGCCTGCCTGTCGGAAATGATCTGGAGCGTGCCTGAAATCGTTACCGAGCTATCGACCTTGTTCGAGCTGCGGCCCGGGGATTTGATATTTACCGGTACGCCCGCCGGAGTGGGGCCCGTCGTTCCGGGCGACAGCCTGGTTGGCGGCATCGACGGCCTGGACACACTGCGCACGATGATCGTCTGAAGGTCGCGCTGAGGTTCCCGATAATGTCGCTGAAGCTCTACACCTATTGGCGCAGCTCCGCATCGTACCGGGTGCGAATTGCGCTGAACCTGAAAGGTCTCGATTACGAATCCGTTCCCAGGCATCTGCTGCGCGACGGCGGCGAGCAAAGAACGAAAGACTACCTCGCCGTGAATCCCCAGGGACTTGTGCCCACACTCAATGATGACGGGCTGCTGGTGACTCAGTCGCTGGCGATCTGCGAATATTTGGACGAAAAGTACCCGACGCCACCACTTTTGCCCGGTGCAGCAGGCGCTCGTGCCAGCGTGCGTGCCATGGCTCTCGCGGTCGCCTGCGACATTCATCCCTTACAGAACCTGAGCGTTCTCGCCTACCTGCGATCCGAGCTGGGCCAGGAACAGCCCGCCGTCGACGCGTGGGTCCGCCACTGGATCGCGAGGGGATTCAACGCGCTGGAAAAATTGATCAGCCGTCACTCCGGTGACGGCCGGCATTGCCATGGAGAGCGCATTACGCTGGCTGATGTCTTCCTGGTTCCTCAGGTCTATAACGCCAGGCGCTTCGGGACGGACCTCTCGAACTGCCCGCTGATCACCCGGGTGGCGTCATCCCTGGAGGCCCATGCAGCGTTCGCAGCAGCCAGGCCTGAAGTGCAGGCGGATGCGTCATAGGGACGTGATAACCTGCCGGGCACATGTCCGGAAACAGTCAGAGGGAGCGAATCTAGATGGTCACGGCAGTCGTTCTGATAAAGGCGCAGACGGACAGGATCACTGAACTGGCTGAAACAATGGCGGACCTGGAAGGCGTGAGCGAAGTATTCTCCGTGGCCGGACAGTACGACCTCGTCGCCCTGGTGCGCGCCCGGAAAAACGAGGACCTCGCGCACGTCATAAGCGATCGGATGCGCAAGCTCGATGGGATCACCAGCTCGGAAACACTGATCGCCTTCAAGGTCTATTCGAAGAAAGACATCGAGGCCGCATTCTCGCTTGGACTGGACTGAAGCCCGGGTTGCCAGGGCTTCACGAGGCTGACCCGCGGTTTGTCAGAGGGTGCCGCCGAGTTGACGCAAGGCACTTGAAGTGAACTCACGGAACTGGCCCTTTGCATTGAATTCCATTGGCTCCTTCACCTCGTTGTCGAACCCGCCCGCCAGATAACTGCGACTGTTCAAGTCATAGTAAATCCCGTAACGGTACCAGGGCACCTGCACGTCATAGGCCACGATCAGGCTGTGCATCGCAACACGCCACAGTCCGCCACGCGTGTCGTACGCGTCCTCGATCAGCACACTCCAGCTGTCTTCATCCAGGAAGAAAGTGCGCTTTCCGTAGACGTGCCGTTGCCCCTCCTTGAGCGTTCCTTCAACGACCCACACACGATGCAGTTCGAAGCGCGTCAGATCGGGATTGATGGTTTTCTTCCCGATGATGTCCTTGTATTTCAGTTTCTTGTCTGAAAGGCGGTAGGCATTGTACGGAACGTAGATTTCCTTCTTGCCAAGCAGCTTCCAGTCGAACCTGTCCGGGGCTCCGTTGTAGCCGTCCACCTGGTCGGTGACGAGCATTCCCTCGGAGCCATCGTTAATGCCGTCATAGGCGAGGTCCGGCGCGCGACGCACCCGGCGCTGGCCGGCGTTGTAAATCCAGGCAGAACGCTCTTCTGCTACCTGATCGACCGGCTCGTGAACAAGGAAAATCGTGCCGCGCAGCGTGCTGGGCTCCGTGAAATAGCCCAGTGCATAGAACAGGCGATTAGGTTCCGAGTTTTCGACGTTCTGCGCGTAGATGCGTCGTGACGTGAATCCGATCTTGAAGTAGTCCCCATTTGAACGAACGGGAAACGAGTGCCCGGATCGCTCGATCCCGCCCCCAAGATAGCGGACGAGATGATTCCAGATCGCCTCCAGTCCATTGTCCGGAATCGGAAATGGAGTGGTCGAACCGCCCAGGTTCTGCAGGCCAAATCCTTTCAGGCTGACTTCAGGCGCACGCTCGCGAACGAGGTCCGTTACCCTGGCTGGCAACCCGACCGTTCTCCGGGTCTGGTAGATGGGCATGCGGAAATCATCGTTCTGCTTCAAAAGGGCGATCTGGCCCGGTGTCAGGTTCGCTTCATACTCGGCCGCGTTCGCAGCGGTAATCGTAAACAGCGGCTGATCGTCCGGGAACGGATCGATATAGCCCTGCTCGCGGCTCCAGCCGGGCGGCGGCTGCGTCAGGCCGCCATCCCAGGCCGGGATCGTGCCCGCGGCATTGCCGGCGCGTTCGGCACCGACTGGCGTGAGGTCTTTCTCGAGTCTGCCGAAGTCCTTCTCCGCGGCGGCAGCGTGGAGGGAAAAAGCGATCAATGCAGTCGCGGACAGCAATTTCTTCATGTGGCGATAATATCAGTCCTTCACCAGCTTCTGCGCAACGCGCCGATAGGCGTCGCGAAAGGCAATACCCTCGCGGGCAACCAGCAGGTTAGCTTCGGCCGCGGCGTGTATGTCCGCATCCAGGCGGACCTTTTCCGGCAGGAAGCGCAACTTTGGAATGGCCGCCGCCATGATGCCGAGGGACTCCTGGCAGACGTCGATCGATCGGAATAAAGGTGCCTTGATCAGTTGCAGGTCGCGCTGGTATCCGGATGGCAGTTTCGCGGTGATTGACATGACTTCGAGCAGGCAGGCCTGTGCGGTGGCCGAACGGCCACGAACGAGTTCGAAGACGTCGGGATTGCGCTTCTGCGGCATGATCGAGGAGCCGGTCGTAAATGCATCCGGCAATTCGACAAACCCAAATTCACGCGTGTAGAAAAGGAGCAGGTCAGCGGCCAGTCGACCGAGATCCTGCATCAGCATTGCGATCTGGAAGAGGACTTCCGCTTCCGCTTTGCCGCGTGACAATTGCACGGCGGTCACTGGTTCGTGATTCTGCGGCAGGTCAAGGCGGTCCCGCGTCGAGTTGCGGTCGATCGGCAGATTCGGCGTGCCATAACCGGCGGCGGAGCCCAGCGGATTTTTCAATATTCGCCGGTGCGAATGCCGCAATGCATCAATATCGTCACGGATTTCGGAGGAGAATCCGCCGGCCCATAGTGCTACCGAACTCGGCATGGCCTGTTGCATGTGGGTATAGCCGGGCAGGACTGTCGCGCCTTGATCGAGCGCCAGCGCGTCCAGCGCTTCAGCTACTCGCCTTGCCTCGTCGGCCAGCGCCTCGACCGCCCCCCTGAGGTAGAGCCGCAGGGCAGCGAGTACCTGATCGTTGCGCGAGCGACCTGCGTGCAGACGGGCGCCGGCTGGCCCGATCTTCCGGGTGAGCAAGGTTTCTAGCGCCGTCTGACCATCCTCCAGATCCAGCGTAACCGACCACTCGCCTCTGGCATGTTCCCGGGCAAGTTCCGTGAGGCCGTCCCGAATCGCGGTCAGTTCGCCCGCTCCGAGCAATCCACACTCGTGGAGCATTTCTGCATGAGCTATTGAGGCCTGCACGTCGTGGGCAACGAGGCGGTCATCGAGCGCATGGTCCTCGCCGGCCGTGAACTGCAGCACGCGTGCGTCCAGCGGGGCGCCCTTGTCCCAGAGTCTCGACATCAGGTGGCTCCCTGCTCCGCCGGACTCAGCGCCTGGGTATCGGCGACAACCAGCGTTCCGGTTCCTTCATTGGTAAAGATCTCGGCGAGCAGTGCGTCGGACGGTGCATAGGAAATCACATGGACCCGGCCTACTCCACCGAGGATGGCGGCTTCGATCGCGCTGGACTTTGGCAACATGCCATCGGCGAGTGCACCGTCTTCGCGAAGGCGGCGCAGGCCTGCAACATCCGTATACGAGATGAGGGAGCCCGGATCCTCTATCCGCTCGAGAATCCCGGCCGCGCCAGTGCACAGGATCAGCTTTTCGGCGACCAGTGCACTTCCGATCGCCGCGGCCACGGTATCGGCATTGATGTTCAGTAACTGACCGCTCGCGTCGGCGGAAAGTGGGCTGACGATTGGCAGGAACCCGGCATCGAGCAGGCGCGCAATCACCGACGGGTCGACTTGCTCGATATCGCCGACCATTCCGTAGTCCACTACGTCCCCGCTGGCGAGCGTTACCGGGGCACGCCTTCGTGCGTGCACCAGGGGGCCGTCCACACCGCTGATTCCCACGGCCGGGATGCCGAACTTCCGGCACAGGGCCAAAAGTCGCGTATTTATCAGTCCATTGAGAACCATGCTCGTCGCATCGATGGCGTCGCCATTGGTCACTCTTCGCCCCTGTACGATGCGCGTCTCGACACCGAGTTTCCCAGTGACTTCGTCGAGCTGCGGGCCACCGCCGTGAACAAGAACGACACGGATGCCAAGGTGATGCAGTATTCCAACCTGCTCCATCAGCGAGCTCATCGTCGAATGGTCGCGAAATGCGCCGCCACCTGCCTTGATGATGAAAACCTTGCCCTTGTACATGTGAATGTAGGGCGCCGCACCGCGCAGCGCGCGAACAGTGACGGCCTGTTCAACCTTGTGTCCGATCATCTCTGTGTTTACCCCTTGAGCAATCGATAGAGTACGGCCATCTGCACGACCATACGATTTGCGGCTTCGGCAATGACCCGGCTGCGCGGGCTGTCCAGAATTTCGTCGGCCACCGCCACGTTTCTTCTCACGGGCAGGCAATGCATGAAGTGACAGTCCGGGTCCGCCTTCTGGAACCAGTCTTCTCGCACACACCAGTCGCTCAGCAGTTTGCGCAACAGCAACTCCGACGCGCTGTCACCGTAGCAGGCGGGCGATCCCCACTCCTTTGCATAAAGCACCTGCGCACCGGCGAGTGCCTCATTGCGATCGCTGCTCTCGCGTACCGAGCCGCCAGAGGCCGCCGCGGCTGCACGCGCACGCGACATGATGGGCTCCGGCAGCGCATATCCGTCGGGCCGCAGTACTACGACATCCATGCCGCGGTAGGCAGCCATGTGCACCGTCGCGGCGGGGACGGCCAACGGCAATGCGCGCGGGTGGTATACCCAGCTGAGCACGAATTTCCCTCGCTGCGGAACCGCGTAATCATCCATTGTTTTCCAGTCGGCAAGCGCCTGGCAGGGGTGATTGACGGCCGACTCCATGTTGACCAGCGGTTTGCCACAAAGATCCGCCATCATTCGAAACCGCTGCTCAGACAAGTCTTTCTCGAGATCGACGCCCTCGGCAAAGGCGCGGATCCCGAGGGCATCGCAGTAGGAGGCGAGCACCGGTATGGCTTCGCGAATGTGTTCCGCGGCGGTTTCGTTCATTACCGCGCCCGTGCGTGTCTCAACCTGCCATGTTCCCTGGCCCGGTGTGATCACGAAGGCGGAACCGCCCAGGCGGGCCATGCCGGACTGAAACGACGACAAGGTGCGCAGCGACGGATTCATGAACAAGAGTCCGAGTACCTTGCCTGACAGAGCCCCGGGTTCGGGGTGTTCCTGCAATCGGCGAGCCAGCGAGATCAGGTCCAGGACTTCCTCGCGGTTCAGGTCTGCTAAATCGAGAAAGCGATCCATGAGTGTTGCACTTGTCGGTTGGTTGGAATCTTGGCTTGGTGCTGCAGTCAGGCGTCGAGGTCCGCGAGTGCGTCACGTAAACAGCGAACGTGTTCTTCCCTGAGCACGTATGGCGCGAGAATTCGCAGGACCTGCGGGTCTGCGCTGGTGCCGGTGAGTATGTCTCGTGCAAGCA
>Ga0316576_10002234_pt1 | contig 10948 bp, 19 predicted proteins | sample S0NA_FD_203075 | JGI IMG/M metagenome (GOLD analysis project Ga0316576, IMG submission 203075) | Rhizosphere microbial communities from salt marsh grasses in Alabama, United States - S0-2_050615r3r5 | ecosystem: Host-associated > Plants > Roots > Rhizosphere | place: USA: Alabama | collected... | reverse complement strand
GGCCGTCGTCATCGACCTTTGCGAAGATCGTCGCATGCGGGCAGAGGATCCCGTCGGTCCCGCCCGACCAGACCATCGGGATCTCGTCGACGACGTCCTTCGGCCGGGTGCCCTTCTCCATGAGCACCTTCCGGAACGCCTGGTCGGCGAGAATCCGCGTGAAGTCGTTCACGCCGCCGTTGCCTTCGGTCTTGCCGATGACGGCGACGACCCCGTCGGCGTCGAAGATGCCCTCATCGATCAGCGCGGCGAGGCCTGAAGCGTCGCTCACACTCTCGAGCACAACCTTGCGGACCTCAAAGGCCATGGTCTCCTCCTGTCGCTCCTACGGGTTCCGGGATAGAGGAATCCCGTTGCGAGCGTATGACAAACCATGGGCCGCTGCATTGGGGCTTCTTGCCCTGAATCGGGGCGGATCGTTGTCAGAGTCTCACGATGCGTGCTGCGCTCGGGACGCATCGGTCGGGCGAGGCTGCCGACGGCCGGTCACGGGGACCCGTCGTTCGGCGCCTCGAGGCCGGCCACCAGGCCGAAGACCACCGGTTCGACGTCCTCCGCCGCGATCTCGCCCACCGGCAGCACACGCCACCACTCTCGGTGCTCGGCGACGCCGCCCGGCTCCAGGCGCTCCAGTGGCCCCAGTGTCTCGAGCTCGATGACCCGGTGGTCGCGGTAGATCTGGGCCGAGGCGCCACGGTCCGCGTACGCAAGGTGCGGATCGTGGATCGGCCCCCACTTCGCGAAGAGCCATCCGTCGTGCAGGTACGCGAGCCAGCCGGTGCGGTTCTCGGTCCCGATCTTCTGCATCGGCCCGGCCGATCCACGCACGACGACGGCGTCACGGCTCCACGCGAGCCCCGGTGCCCCGAGATCGGTGTACGGCCACAGGGCGACCGCACGGTTCGCCTGGTAGGGCTCGCCGTCGACCGGTGGGGCCGTGAGCGGCATCACGGCGGTCCCGTCGGCGGGGAGTTGCGTGATCGACCACGGAGCCGTCTCGACCGGCTCGCGGCCGACGTTGATGAGGCGGTGATCGATGCTGACGAACCCGCCGTCGCCGCCCGCCCGCATCTCGCGGACGATGCCGTCGGGGTCGGGGGCGCCACGGGCATGAAGCCACACGTCTCCACGCTCGAATGTGACCGGCTCGTCATCCGGGGCGTAAGTGACCGCCGGGACCTCGGGTGCGCGCCACAGCCGGTGCCCGCCCAGGAACCGGAACGGCGCGCCCGACCCGCGTTCGATGACGACGCCGGGCAGCGACGCGAAGAGGTTCCGCCCATCCGCGACCCGCAGTCCCGTCACCCTCGGCCCGGTGAGGGCGAACTCGAGGAGTAGATCACCGACTCGCAGCGTCTCCATGCCGCCGGAGGCTAGGCGATGGGCCGGAGCGCCCGCTGTGAACACCGGGCAGGCGCACCATCGAACGCGGTGGTCACAGCCTCACGGGCTCGAGCAGCGTCGACACGACCGGCCCTTGCTCGGTGATGAGCACCGTATGCTCGAAGTGCGCCGACGGCATCCCGTCGGCGGTGACGACCGTCCAACCGTCGTCGAGAACCGCAGTCTCGGCCGTGCCCAAGTTGAACATCGGCTCGATCGCGATCGCCATGCCCGTCTTGAGCTTGAGCCCCTTCCCCGGTGTCCCGTAGTTCGGGACGTTCGGGGCTTCGTGCATCTGACGACCGATGCCGTGCCCGATGTACTCCCGGACGACGCCGTACCCGTACGGCTCGGCGGTGGACTCGATCGCGTGGCCGACGTCCCCCAGGCGGCTCCCGTCGCGGGCGAGCCGCAAGCCGTTCCAGAGCGCCTCCTCGGTGACATCGAGGAGCTGCTGGATCTCGTCGGGGACGTCGCCGATGGCCATCGTGAACGCGGCGTCACCATGCCATCCTTCCCAGATGGCGCCGGCGTCGATCGAGATGATGTCGCCGGTGCGCAGCGTGTAGGCGTCGGGGATGCCGTGCACGATCGCCGAGTTCGGCGAGGTGCAGATGGTCGCCGGGAACCCGTGGTATCCGAGGAAGGAGGCGCGGCACCCGCGTTCGCGGACGACCTCGGCGGCGATCGCATCGAGCTCCCGGGTCGTGATGCCCGGGACCGCCGCCTCGCGGACGGCCTGGTGCATCGCCGCGACGCACTGCCCGGCGACGAGCATCTTCTCGAAGTCTTCGGGGCGCTTCTTCGTGATGACCTTTGCGCCGACCATCAGGTTGCCAGCTCGTTGATCACGCGACAGAAGACGGCCTTGATCTCGCCCATCCCGTCGACGGTGCGGACCGCACCGCCGTAGTAGTCGACGAGCGGCTGAGTCTCTGCGAGGAAGACTTCGAGGCGGTGCCGGATCGTCGCTTCCGTGTCGTCGCAACGGCCTTCGCGTTCGGCCCGCTTCAGGAGCCTCGTCACGAGCTCGTCTTCATCGACGGCGAGGTACAGCATCGTGTCGACGGCGTCGGCGCCGACCGCCGCTTCGAGCGCGCGGGCCTGGTCGGCGTTGCGGGGGAACCCGTCGAGGATATACCCGCACGCTGCATCGTCCCGGGCGAGGCGCTCTTCGACCATCGCGACGACGAGATCGTCGGGGACGAGGTCACCGGCCGCCATGTACGCAGCCGCCTTCCGGCCCAGCTCCGTGTCGTCGGCGACGGCTTCACGCAGCATCTCCCCGGTCGAGATGTGCGGCACGCCGAGCGCCCGATGCAGCATCTGCGCCTGGGTGCCCTTCCCGCCGCCCGGGGGCCCGAGGAACAGGATCCGTCTTCCCATCAGTGCTCCTGTCTGCGTTGGTCGGAGGATACCGGCCGCCGCACCGGCGCAATCCGCCGTCCGGGCCGCAACGAGGGTGGGCGGCCCGAAGGCCGCCCACCGAAGTCTTGTGTCTTCTGTCTCGTGTCTTGCGTCTGGTTTCTCGAGCCTCAGCTCAAGAAACCCTCATAGTTCCGCATCATCAGCTGCGACTCGACCTGCTTCATCGTCTCGAGGGCCACGCCCGCCACGATGATGATCGACACGCCGGAGAGGCCGACGGGGACGTTCCAGAGCCACCCCATCACCGACGGGGCGATCGTGACGACAGCCAGATACATGGCGCCCGGCAGCGTGATGCGGCTGAGCACGTGCTCGAGGTACCGCACCGTGGCGCGCCCCGGGCGGATGCCGGGGATGAACCCGCCCTGGCGCTGGATCATGTCGGCCTGCCGCTCCGGGTCGAACTGGATCGCCGTGTAGAAGTACGTGAAGAACACGACGAGGAGCGCGAGCACGCCGATGTACCAGAGGCTCGGCGAGAACCCGCCGCCGCTGGACGACAGCAGGTTCGTGTCGATCCAGTTGCGGACCGTCTGGCCCCAGCCTTCCGGCGGCAGCACCGAGGCGATGAGGGCCGGGAAGTACATGATCGACGTGGCGAAGATGACCGGGATGACGCCCGCCATGTTCACCTTCAGCGGGATGTACGTCGACTGACCGCCCATGACCTTACGGCCGCGGACGCGCTTCGAGAACTGCACCGGGATCCGCCGCTGGCCCTGCTCGATGTAGATGATCCCGATCGTCAGCGCGATCATCACCGCGACGATGATGATGAACTGATACGTCTGCGAGTTCGTGTTGAGCACGACGAGCTGCGACGGGATCTGCGAGATGATCGAGACGAAGATGAGCAGCGACATGCCGTTGCCGATGCCCCGCTGCGTGATGAGCTCACCGAACCACATGAGCAGCGCGGTGCCGGCCGTCATCGTCATGACGATGATGACGACGTTGCGCGGCGTGTAGTCGGGGATCAGGTCGATCCCGCCCGTCAGCTGGCCCGAGTGGAACAGGAACGTGAAGCCGGTCGACTGCAGCAGCGCGAGGATCACGGTGAGGTACCGGGTCCACTGGGTGATGACCTTGCGGCCGGTCTCGCCTTCCTCCTGGAGCGCTTGCAGCTTCGGGATGACGACGGCGAGGAGCTGGAGGATGATCGACGCCGTGATGTACGGCATGATCCCCAGCGCGAACACGGACAGCCGCGTCAGTGCCCCACCCGAGAAGAGGTTGAGCAGCCCGACGAATCCCGAGGTCTCGGCCTGCGCCGTGAATTCCTTGATCGCGTTGAGGTCCACGCCCGGGACCGGGACGGTCGTCCCGATGCGGTAGAGGGCGAAGATGAACAACGTGAAGAGGATCTTGTTCCGCAGATCGTGGATCCGGAACGCGTTCCTGAAAGCAGTCAGCATGGGGGTATCGAGTCCTTCGGTGGTAGCGGCACGATAGTGGCGTACGAGCGTTGCGCTGCGAGCCCCGGGCCTCGAGCTGGCGGCTCGAGACCCGGCGCCCGGCGATCAGTGCTCGATGACCTCGACCGAGCCCCCGGCAGCTTTGATCTTCTCCACAGCGCCGAGGCTGAAGGCGTGCGCCTTGACGGTCAGCGCGCGGTCGATCTCGCCCTCACCGAGGACCTTCACGAGGCCGCGGTGCTTGACGAGGCCGTTCGCGCGCAGGTCGTCGACGGTGACGGTGCTCCCCGCGTCGAAGTCGTTGAGACGCTCGACGTTGATGACCGTGTACTCGACGCGGTTCGGGTTGCGGAAGCCGCGCAGCTTCGGCATGCGACGCTGCAGCGGCATCTGGCCGCCCTCGAACCCGCGGCGAACCTGGTTGCGTGCCTTGAGGCCCTTCGTGCCGCGCCCGGCGGTCTTGCCGCGACGGCCCGACTCGCCGCGCCCGACGCGGATCTTGCGCTTGTTCGACCCGTCGGCGGGTCGGAGGTGATGGAGTTTCATCCGATTTCCTCCACTTCGAGGAGGTGCTTCGCATGGAACACCATGCCGCGCACGTCCGGCGTGTCCGGTCGCTGGACCGACTGCCTGATCTTGCGAAGCCCGAGGCTCTCCACGGTCGCCCGCACCTTCGGCTTCTGGCCGATCGTGCTCCGCACCAGGGTGATCTTCAGTTCCTTCGCCATCAGTCACCCGCCTGCGACTTCATGAGCTCGGCCGAGCGGTACGAGGCGAGCAGCGCGGGCGGGAAGAGCTCTTCGGGCCGCTTGCCGCGTGCCTTCGCGACCTCGTCCGGGCGCTGCTGCGACTGGAGCGCGTTGACGGTCGCCTTCGCGACGTTCACGTGCGTCGGCGAGCCGAGCGACTTGGCGAGCACGTCCTTGATGCCGGCGGCTTCGAGGATCTGGCGGACGGCGCCGCCGGCGATGACCCCGGTACCCGGTGCGGCGGGCTTGAGCAGCACACGCGAGGCGCTCTGCTCGCCGATCACCTCGTGGATGATCGTCTGCCCGGCCATCGGCACGTCGAACATGTTCTTCCGTGCGATCTCCATGCCCTTCTGGATGGCCATGGGGACCTCTTTGGCCTTGCCGTAGCCGATCCCGACCTTCCCCTTGCCGTCACCGACGGTGACGAGGGCCGTGAACGAGAACCGGCGGCCGCCCTTGACGACCTTGGCGACCCGGTTGATCGCGATGACGCGCTCGTCGAACTCCGACTCCCGGCGCTCTCGGCGGTCTCGGCGATCCCTGCGGTCTTTTCTGTCCTGGGTAGTCATTGCGCTCCTAGAACTCCAGCCCGGCTCCGCGGGCTCCGTCTGCCAGCGCCTTGACGCGCCCGTGGTACGCGAAGCCACCGCGGTCGAAGACGACCTCGTCGATGCCGGCGTCCTTGGCGCGGGCGCCGATGAGCTTGCCGACCTCGGTCGCCGTCTCGACGTTGAGCGTCTTCTTGGCGAGCTTGCCTTCACGGGACGAAGCCGATGCCACGGTGACGCCCTGGTCGTCGTCGATGACCTGCGCGTAGATGTAACGATTGCTGCGGAACACCGCGAGCCGGGGACGAGTGGCGGTGCCGTGCACCTTCTTGCGCACCCGGAAGTGGCGATGTCGCCGCGCGTCTGTGCGTGAACCTCTCATCAGCCCACTCCTGCCTTCCCGGCCTTGCGGCGGACGTGCTCGTCGACGTAGCGGATGCCCTTGCCCTTGTAGGGCTCGGGCGGCCTGACGCGACGGACGTTCGCCGCGACCTGCCCGACGAGTTGCTTGTCGATCCCGGTGATGACGATCTTCGTCGGCTCGGGCACGTCGAAGGTGATGCCTTCGGGCGCATCCATCGCAACCGGGTGGGAGAACCCCACCTGGAGCTCGATGCTGCTGCCCTTGAGGGCGGCGCGGTAGCCGACGCCGACCATCTGCAGCTCCTTCTTGTACCCCTCCGACACGCCCTTCACCATGTTGGCGAGCAGGGCGCGCGTCAGACCGTGGAGCGAGCGGACGTCGCGCTCGTCGTTCTCTCGTGTGACGGTGAGCACACCGTCGTCGATCGAGATGCCGATCCGAGGGTCGACCACCTGGGTGAGCGTGCCCATCGGGCCTTCCACCGTGACGGTGCTCCCCTCGACCGACGTCTCGACGCCGGACGGCAGCTCGATCGGTGCGTTTCCAATGCGGCTCATGTCACCACACCTCGCACAGGACTTCGCCGCCCACGTTGCGCCGGCGAGCCTCACGGTCGGTCATGACGCCGTCGGACGTCGACACGATCGCAACGCCGATGCCGCCGCGTACACGCTGGACGTCGGTGGCGCCCTTGTAGACGCGGTGCCCCGGCTTCGAGACGCGCTGGAGTCCCCCGAGGATCGGCTTGCGGTCGTTGTTGTAGCGGAGCCGGATCGTGAGCTTCTTCCCGACGCGTGCGTCGTCGACCTTGTACCCGTCGATGTACCCCTCTTCGGAGAGGATCCGGGCGATCTCTTCCTTCAGCTTCGACGACGGCATGGTCGTCTCCGGATGCAGCGCCAGCGAGGCGTTGCGGATCCGGGTCAGCATGTCGGCGATTGGGTCGGACTGCATGACTACCACGAAGCCTTTCTCACGCCGGGGAGCTCGCCGAGATGGGCGAGATCACGTACGGACGTGCGCGACATGCCGAACTTGCGGAAGTACCCCCGTGGACGGCCCGTGACGCCGCACCGGTTGCGGTAGCGCGTCGCCGAGGCGTCGCGCGGCATCTTGGCGATCTTCGCGTATGCCTCCCGCTTGTCGTCGTAGCCGGCATCGGGATCCTTGATGATCGCGACGAGCTCCGCACGGCGCTCGGCGTACTTGTCGATCGTCGCTCTTCGCTGATTGTTCTTGGCGATCTTCGATGTCTTCGCCATCACACACCTACCTGCTGCTGACGGCGGAACGGGAACCCGAAAGCATCGAGTAGCGCCCTGCCTTGGGCGTCGTTTGCTGCGGTGGTCACGAACGTGATGTCCATGCCGCGGACCTTGGCGACCTTGTCGTAGTCGATCTCGGGGAAGATCAGCTGTTCGGTGACGCCGAAGTTGTAGTTGCCGCGCCCATCGAACCCGTTCGGGTTCAAGCCACGGAAGTCCCTGATCCTCGGGATCGCCGTGGCGATGAGGCGGTCGAAGAACTCCCACATGCGGTCGCCGCGCAGCGTGACCGAGGCCCCGACCGGGACCCCTTCGCGGAGCTTGAAGTTCGAGATCGACTTGCGTGCCATCGTCACCTTCGGCTGCTGCCCGGTGATGATTCGCAGGTCCTCGACGGCGGCGTCCATGAGCTTGGCGTCCTGGGCCGCGTCGCCGACGCCCATGTTCACGACGATCTTCGTGAGGCGCGGGATCTGCATCGCGTTATCGAGCCCGAGGTCGTCCTTGAGCTTCGGCGCGATCTCCTTGTCGTACTTCTCCTTGAGGCGAGGTGCCATCAGAGCTCACCTCCGCACTTGCGGCAGACGCGGTACTTGCGGCCGTCGTCATCGAAATGGGCACCGATGCGGGTCGGCCCGCAGTTCGAGCACACGATCATGACGTTCGAGGCGTCGATCGGCATGTCCTTGTCGATGATGCCGCCCTGCATGGTCTGGCCCGTCGGTCGCTGGTGACGCTTCGCCGTGGCTACGCCCTCCACGATGATCTTGTTCTTCCGCGGGAAGACCTTGGCGATCCTGCCCTCGGAGCCGGCGTCCTTGCCGGCGATCACCCGCACGGTGTCACCCTCTTTGAGTTTCATCACAGCACCTCCGGCGCAAGCGACACGATGCGCATGAACTTCTTGTCGCGCAGCTCACGTCCGACCGGTCCGAAGATGCGGGTCCCGCGCGGCTGCTGCTGGTCGTTGATGATCACGCACGCGTTGTCATCGAAGCGGATGTAGGTCCCGTCGGGGCGACGGTTCTCCTTCTTGGTCCGCACGACCACGGCTTTGACGACCTCACCCTTCTTCACGGTTCCACCGGGGGTGGCGTCTTTCACCGTCGCCACGACGGTATCGCCGAGGCTGCCGTACCGCCTGCCGGAGCCGCCGAGCACACGGATGACCAGCACCTCTTTGGCGCCGGTGTTGTCGGCGACCTTGAGCCTGGATTCCTGTTGGATCATCTCGCACGCTCCACGATCTCCGCGACGCGCCACGTCTTCGACTTCGACAGCGGGCGGGTCTCGACGATCCGCACGGTGTCGCCGACGTTGGCGTCGTTGTTCTCGTCATGGGCGTGGAATCGCTTCCGCACCGGCACGGTCTTGCCGTACTTCGGGTGGCGCTTCGAGTCCCGGACCTCGACGGTGACCGTCTTGTCCCTGGCGTCCGAAACGACGACCCCGACGCGTGTCTTGCGGCGTCCCCGTTCCATCTACGCCTCCTCCTGTTCGTTCTGCCAGGCTGCGATCTCCTGCTCACGCATGAGCGTCTGGATGCGAGCGATCTGCTTCTTCACCTGCTTGATGCGCGCGGTGTTGTCGAGCTGGTTCGTGACGATCTGGAAGCGCAGGTTGAACAGCTCTTCCTTGCCCTCGTCGAGCTGCTCCTGCAGCTCCTTGTAGGTCAGCTTTCGCAGGTCGACGGTGTTCATGCGTCCTCCCGCCTCACGAACTTCGTCTTCACCGGCAGCTTGTGCGCTGCGAGGCGCATGGCCTCACGAGCCAGCTCCTCGTCGACGCCGGCCATCTCGAACATCACACGGCCGGGCTTCACGACGGCGACCCAGTACTCCGGGTTGCCCTTGCCCGATCCCATGCGCGTCTCCGCCGGCTTCTCGGTGATCGGCTTGTCCGGGAAGATCGTGATCCAGACCTTCCCGCCGCGCTTGATCTTCCTCGTCATGGCGATACGGGCGGCTTCGATCTGGCGTGCGGTGATCCACCCGGGCTCTTGTGCCTGGAGGCCGTACTCGCCGAACGAGACCTTCGCCCCGCCTTTCGCCTTCCCGGCCATACGGCCCTTCTGGACCTTCCGGTACTTCGTGCGCTTCGGCATCAACATCAGGACTCGCCCCCTTCGGTCGGCTCAGGAGCGTCGTCCGAGTCGTGTGCCTTCGGTCGTGTGCCTTCGGTCTCCGGATCGACCTTCTGAGCCACAGGTGCTTCAGTGGTTTCGACCGTGGGGGTCTCCTCCACATCCGCTCCTTCGGCGACCTCCTCGGTGACGGGCTCGGCCGGTGCCTCGACAACCTCAGCAGCTGCCTCCGGCGTCGCGTCCACCTCGGGGGGGCGACCGGCGACCGGCGACTCAACGAGCTCCTCGGCCTCGGCCCTGGCCGCTTCGAACTCAGCCGCCGCCTCGGCGGTCGTCTTCGCGGGGCGCTTGCCACCGCCGGCCTCGATGAGGCGCTTGCCGCCCTTCTTGCCGCCGCCGGCCTCGACGACGCGCTTGCCGCCGCCGGCCTCGATGAGGCGCTTGCCACCCGTGTCGCCTGCCGCCGCCTCGGCGCGCGAACGCGCAGAGCGACGACGGCGCTGGGCCGGCCCGCCCGCTGCGAGCCGGGCCTCGGCTGCGATCTTCTCACTGCGTGCGGCCGCGCTCGTGAGCAGGTCGCCGCGGTAGACCCACACCTTGATGCCGATCGCACCGACGGTGGTGCTGGCCGTGGCCACACCGAAGTCGATGTCGGCCCGAAGGGTGTGAAGCGGGACGCGTCCCTCGAGATACCACTCGCGGCGGCCCATGTCGGCGCCGCCGAGGCGCCCCGATGCCTGGACGCGCACGCCCTCGGCTCCGGCCTTCATCGCGGTCGTGACCGTGCGCTTCATCGCACGGCGGAACGCGACGCGCCCTTCGAGCTGGTCGGCGACGCTGCGTGCGAGCAGCGTGGCGTCGAGCTCGGGGTTCGAGACCTCGATGACGTTGAACTTGACGTTGCGGCCGGTGAGGTCCTCGAGGCCGCCGCGGAGACGCTCTGCCTCCGAGCCGCCGCGACCGATGACCACGCCGGGACGCCCGGTGTGGATGTCGATCTGGACCTTCTTGTCACCGATCCGCTCGATGTCGATGCGCGACACGGCGCCCCGGGTGAGCTCGTTGCGCAGGTAGGCGCGGATCTTCTGATCCTCGTTGACCTGTGCGGCGTAGTCCTTCTCGCTGTACCAGCGGGACTTCCAGTCGGTGACGATGCCGAGCCGCAGACCGTAGGGATGGATCTTCTGCCCCATCAGGCATCCTCCTCCGTGTCGGCGTCTGCGACGACGATCGTGATGTGACTTGTGCGTTTGCGGATCCGCGTCGCGCGGCCCCGAGCACGAGGGCGCCACCGCTTCAGCGTCGGGCCCTCATCGGCGTACGCCTCTGCGACGACGAGCTCGTCGGCGTCCGCTGCGAGGTTGTGCTCGGCATTGGCGACGGCCGAGTCGAGGCACTTGAGGATCGGTTCCGCTGCCCGACGCGGGCTGTGCTGCAGCACCGCTCGCGCGTCTTCGACGGGGAGGCCCCGCACGAGGTCCAGCACGCGCCGCACCTTGTAGGGCGACTGCCGAACGTGTCTGGCTTTCGCGTGGGCCTTCATCGCTTCCTCGCTGCTTTCTCGCTCCCGGCATGGCCCCGGAACGTCCGGGTGGGGGCGAACTCGCCGAGCTTGTGCCCGACCATCGACTCGCTGATGTACACCGGTACGTGCTTGCGACCGTCGTGGACGGCGATGGTGAGGCTCACCATCTCCGGCGTGATCGTCGA
>Ga0316576_10002233_pt1 | contig 10949 bp, 8 predicted proteins | sample S0NA_FD_203075 | JGI IMG/M metagenome (GOLD analysis project Ga0316576, IMG submission 203075) | Rhizosphere microbial communities from salt marsh grasses in Alabama, United States - S0-2_050615r3r5 | ecosystem: Host-associated > Plants > Roots > Rhizosphere | place: USA: Alabama | collected... | reverse complement strand
TTTTCGCAGTCGGCCGCGGTTGTACACCTTGACCGGTTCGATGGCGCCGAGCAGGGTCTCGAGTGCGTCGATGTCTCGGCACTGGCAGAGACGGCGCAGCATCATCGGGCGGTTGCGCTCGTGCTGCAGCCCGAGCTCCTCGAGCGTCAGGCTGATCCGGTCGAGCCGCCGGTACATGTCACCGAGATCCCGCACCGAGCCCGGCGACCAAAGTCGCTCGGCGATCGCGGCGGTGCGTGGCCAGATCCTCGAGTCGACGGTCTCCGGCGACACGTACTCGGCCCACATGGTCGCTTCGCCGCCGAGGATCCGCGCCGCTTGCTCCGCGGTCAGAGGCGCGTCTTCCGGCAGCGGGTCGTTGAGGTAATGCTGATCCGTCGGGTGGCTGAGGTCGATGTAGTAGCCGTTGGAGAGGATCCCCGAGTAGCCGGCGCGCGCCGCATCGAAGAGCGACTCGCGGCCGCGCCAGCTCTGGATGACGATGCTGGTGGGCAGGCCCTCCTGGAAGATCTCGTCCCACCCGACCATGCGCTTGCCGTCGCGGGTCAGGATCTCGAGCACCCGCTCGTTGAAGTAGCGCTGAAGCTCGAGCGGCTCGGCGTAGCCCCTGGCTTCCATGAAGGCGACGATGTCCGGGTTGGCGAGCCAGTGCTCGCCGTTGTTCTCGTCGCCGCCGATGTGGATGAACTCGTCGTCGAACAGCGCCGCCATCTCGCCGAGGAAGATGCCGAGAAAGCCGTAGGTCTGCTCGAGGATCGGGTTGACGGTCGGGTTGAAGATCCCCCAGCTGCGCTCGATCCGGTAGGGTCCGGGAGCGCTTCCGAGCTCGGGGTAGGCGGTGAGCCAGGCGGTGGCGTGGCCGGGGAGGTCGAACTCGGGCACAACCCGGATGCCGCGATCGGCCGCGAAATCGATGATCCGTCGGATCTCGGCCCGGGTGTAGTACAGCCCGTCGGATCCGAGCTCGTGCAGCTTCGGCAGCGCGAGCGACTCGACCCGGAAGCCCTGATCGTCGACCAGGTGCCAGTGAAAGACGTTGAGCTTGACGGCCGCCATCCCGTCGAGGTTGCGCTCGATCACCTCGAGCGGCATGAAGTGGCGGCTCGAGTCGATCATCAGGCCGCGCCAGGGGAAGCGCGGCGCGTCGTCGATCGCCACCTCGGGGATGCGGATCCCGTCGCGGTCGAGCACCAGCAGCTGGAGCAGGGTCTCGAGACCGCGCAGGGCGCCGATGTCGGTCGCCGCGTCGATCAGGATGCGCCCGTCGCGCGCGGTCAGCCGGTAGCTCTCATCCTCGCCGAGCCGGAGCTCGCCGACCCGGTTGGCGTGCACCCGGAGGACGGCGTCGGTGTGGTCGCGGAGATCGAGGAAGGTCGAGTTCGGGAAGAACAGCGTGGTGCGGTCGGACAGCCGCCGCAACATCCGGCCGACCGCCCTCTCGAGCCGGGGGCCTGCGCCCGCACCCTCGACCGTCACGGTGAAGCCGTCGTCGATCGCGACCGAGCCCGGGCCGAGCTCGAGCGCCGCCGGAACCGGCATCAGGTCGAGGGTCGGCGAGGCTCCGCCATCGGCCGCTGCCAACGATGTGGTCACCACCAGGAGCACGACGACGGTGCTCGATCGAGTCATCCTCCACCTCCAGCCCCGAACCGGTGTGTCCCTCTCCAGCTATTCTCCCCGAGCGCCGGCCTCTTGGCCACCCGCCGACGCCGACTGCCTCCGGACCCGCCGCGGGGAGAAAACCGAGCTAAGATCGAGCCGACAGGGAGACTTGCACCCATGCAGCTTGTCGCCATCGACTGGGTCGTCATCGCCGTCTGCCTTGCCGCTGCGTTCGCACCGGCCCTGTTCTTCGCCCGCCGGGCGAGCCGGGACACCAACGAGTTCTTCGCCTCGGGCCGGTCGGCGCCGTGGTGGCTCATCGGCACCTCGATGGTGGCGACCACCTTCTCCACGGACACTCCGAACCTGGTCACCGACTTCGTCAGGTCGAAGGGCGTGTCCCAGAACTGGGCGTGGTGGGCCTTCCTGCTCACCGGCATGCTGACCGTGTTCTTCTACGCCCGAATGTGGCGGCGGTCGGGGGTCCTGACCGACCTCGAGTTCTACGAGCTCCGCTACTCGGGCCGGTCGGCGGCCTTCGTCCGGGGCTTTCGGGCGGTCTACCTGGGACTCTTCTTCAACTGCGCGATCATGGCCTCGGTGACCCTGGCGGCGGTCAAGATCGCCAACGTCATGCTCGGCTGGAGCCGGCTCGAGACGGTCGTCGTCTGCGGTCTGATCTGCATCGCCTTCTCCGCCCTTGCCGGGCTCTGGGGGGTGCTCGCTTCCGACCTGGTGCAGTTCGTCATCGCGATGGTCGGCGTGCTCGCCGCGGCCTACGTCGCGCTGTCGCAGCCCCAGGTCGGCGGGCTCGACGGGCTGGTGACGAAGATCGACCCTGCGACCCTCCGCCTGCTGCCCGACTTCTCCGACTGGGGGCTCACCCTGTCGGTGCTGGTCGTCCCGCTGACGATCCAGTGGTGGGCGGTGTGGTACCCGGGCGCCGAGCCCGGCGGCGGCTCCTACATCGCCCAGCGCATGCTGGCCGCGAAGGACGAGCGCCACGCCATGGCCGCGACCCTGTGGTTCAACATCGCCCACTACGCGCTGCGGCCGTGGCCGTGGATCATCGTCGCGCTGTGCTCGATGCTGGTCTTCCCCACCCTCGGCGACATCCGCACCGCCCTGCCCCACGTCTCGGAGAGCCTGATCGGCAACGATCTCGCGTACCCGGCGATGCTCACCCTGCTGCCCGCTGGGCTGCTCGGGCTGCTGGTGGCATCGCTGCTCTCTGCCTACGTCTCCACCATGTCGACCCACCTCAACTGGGGCTGCTCGTACCTGGTGCACGACCTCTACCGGCGCTTCGTCGACGCAGACGCCTCCGAGCGCCGCCTGGTGTGGCTGTCGCGGGTCATCACGGCGTTGCTGATGGTCCTGTCGGGGGCGATGGTCTTCCTGCTGTCGACCGCCGGCGAGGCCTTCCAGCTGCTGCTCTCGATCGGCGCCGGTACCGGGCTGATCTACCTCCTGCGCTGGTTCTGGTGGCGGATCAATGCGTGGTCGGAGATCGCCGCCATGGCTGCGTCCTTCTCGATCGCTCTGGGGCTGTTGATCGCTCGCAAGAACGGCCTCGAGCTGTCGTCCGAGGCCGCGCTCGTGTGGTCGGTGGCCCTGACCACCGTGGTGTGGGTCGCGGTGACCTTCCTGACCCCCCCCACCGACGTCGAGACCCTGCGCCGCTTCCACCGCACCGTCCGACCGGCCGGCCGAGGCTGGCGAAAGGTGGTGGGAGACGACGGCGTCGCCAGCTCGACGGACCGGCTGTCGCTGGCCTTCCTGGGCTGGGTCCTCGGCTGCACCTTCGTCTACGCCGCGCTCTTCGGCACCGGCGCCCTGCTCTACGGCCAGACCGTGCAAGGCGCCCTGTGCTGGGTTGCGGCGGCGGGCTCGGGCATCGGCCTCGCCGTCGTCGTGCCGAGGGTTTGGCGTGGCCGGCCTCGATCGACGATCACGGAGTGAGCGTTGGACCTCCCCCACCCGCCCGAGCTCGACCCCGGCTTCGTCCCGGCGGAGCTCTGGGTGCGCCGCTTCGAGACGTCGGTCGCGAACTCGCCCGGAAGCACGCCGATGGCGGTCGCCATCGTCCGACCGGACGGCAGCGCCCGTCGCATCGACCTTGAGGTCCTGCCCCACTCCGGCGACGGCGCCGCCCGCAACTCGCGCCACCTCGACCGCCTCGTCAAGCTCCTGCTCTGGACGCGGGGTGGATCCGAGCTGTGGATCGGCGGTCACCCCAGGCTCGCGCAGGAGGTCGCCGACCGGTACTCGCTGACCGGCGAGCGCGCCTTCGACGCCGAGACGGTTGCCGGGCGGGTCTTCCAGACGCCGTTGCGGGTCGTTGCCTGTGCTCTCGACGAGGTCCCGGGCTCGTCCTCGTCCTCGGTTGCTCTCGGGGGGCACCTGGACGGCTGCCGGATCGGCTTCGACCTCGGCGGCAGTGACCGCAAGTGCGCCGCGGTCATCGACGGCCGTGTCGTGCACTCGGAGGAGGTGCCGTGGAGCCCGTACTTCGAGCCCGATCCGCGGTATCACTTCGACGGCATCATGGACTCGTTGCGGCGGGCGGCTGCGCACCTGCCGCGGGTCGACGCGATCGGCGGCAGCGCCGCCGGGATCTACATCGACAGCGAGCCACGGGTCGGCTCGCTGTTTCGCGGGATTCCACCGACGGTCTTCGACACCGAGATCCGACCGCTGTTCCGGCGCCTCCGGGCCGCCTGGAACGGTGTTCCATTCGAGGTCGCCAACGACGGCGAGGTCACGGCCCTGGCGGCCGCCATGAGCCTCGGCGCGACGGCGCCTCTCGGCATCGCCATGGGCACCAGCCTCGCCTCGGGCTTCGCCGACGCCGACGGTCACATTACCGACTCGCTCAATGAGCTGGCCTTCGTCCCGGTGGACTACCGCGAGAACGCACCGTCCGACGAGTGGTCCGGCGACCGCGGCTGTGGCGTCCAGTACTTCTCGCAGCAGGCGGTGATGCGGCTCGCGGGTGCGGCCGGGATCGAGCTCGCCCCGGAGCTGTCGGCGGCCGAGGGCCTGGTCGAGGTGCAACGGTTGATGGGGGTCGGCGACCCGCGCGCGGAGGCGATCTATCGGACGATCGGCGCCTACCTCGGCCACTCGATCCCCTGGTTCGCCCGCTGGTACCCCTTCGAGAGCCTCCTCGTCCTCGGCCGCGTGAGCTCGGGACCGGGCGGCGAGGTCATCCTCGATCGCGCGTCGCGGATCCTGGCCGAAGAGTCCCCTGATCTGTGGTCACGGGTCCGGTTCGTGACCCCGGACGAGACCTTCAAACGTCACGGTCAGGCCATCGCCGCCGCGAGCCTGCCGAGGATCACGCCATGAAGCTGAGCCGAGACGATGCCGACCTTTTCGTGCCCGACGGTGCCGGGATCGACGAGGCCCTCGCCCGGACCACCCATCTCGCGATCGGCGCCCACCAGGACGACCTCGAGTTCATGGCCCTGCACGGGATCCTCGAGTGCGTCGGCCGGCCCGACCGCTGGTTCACCGGCGTCACCGTGACCGACGGCTCAGGCAGCCCGCGCAGCGGGCCCTACGCCGACCACAGCGACCGGCAGATGCAGGAGCTCCGCATCGAGGAGCAGCGACGGGCGGCCAGCCTCGGCCGCTACGGCTGCCAGATCCAGCTCATGCACCCCAGCGCCGTCGTCAAGGACCCGGAGTCAACCGCAACGGTCGACGACCTTGTCACCGTGCTCGAGCACACACGGCCTACCACGGTGTACCTCCACAACCCCGCCGACAAGCACGACACCCATGTGGCGTGCTGCCTGAGGTCGATCGAGGCGCTGCGCCGGCTGCCCGCAGCCTCGCGTCCGGCGGTCGTCTACGGCTGCGAGATCTGGCGCGACCTGGACTGGCTCGTCGACGCCGACAAGCGCGTCCTGCCCCTCGACGACCCCGACAACCTGGGTCTCACGCTCGCGGCGGTCTTCGACTCTCAGATCGCGGGCGGCAAGCGCTACGACCTGGCGGTTCAGGGACGGCGGCTGGCCCATGCGACCTTCTTCGAGTCCCACGCTGTCGACCGCCACGGCCTGGTGAACTTCGCCATGGACCTGACCCCGCTGGTGGCCGACTCGACGCTCGATGTCGGGTCCTTCACGGCCCGGCTGGTCGATGCGCTGCGACACGACGCCGAAGCGCGGATCGCGAAGCTGACCCGGCGCGGCTGAGCCGGCGCCGGGTCGAGACCGGCATCGGCAGTCCGGATCGTCACTCGGCCGTCACCGGCATCCGTTCCGGCGCTCGGGCGCCGACCTTCGAGGGCACGAAGAGCAGGACGAGCAGTCCGGCGTAGACCACTGCGTCGGCGAGGATCTCGACCGAGTGGGTGATCCGGAGCACCGGGGGGAGGAAGGTCGTCGTGAGCAGCCCGATCAGCCCCATCATGGCGAAGAAGGCGGTCGCGAGGGCGAGCGCGAGGCTACGCCGCGAGCGGCCCCACAGCGCGATCACCGGCAACGTGACCGCCAGGTAGAGCGCGCTGCGACCGAGCAGCACCGGAATCAGCGTCCCCATGGTCGGCAGCGTGAGGCCGAACTCCTGCTGCTGGTACAACGGGACGACGATCGGCGAGACCAGCATCCCGAAGAAGGTGTAGATCACCGGGAACCCGAGCCACGCCACCAAAAGCCGCCACCACCACGCGGACGCGGGCCGGTCCCGGAACACGGTCGTGATCGCGGGGGTTTGTCCGGACGATCGCAACAGCAACGTGGCGGCAGCAGCGCCGCCGAGGCACGGCAGCACCAGGAAAACCACCATCGTGGTGAAGCCGCCGAAGGTGGTGAAGATGGCGGCCTCGATCTGGTTGTTGAGGCCGAAGGTGACGTAGGCGAACACCGCCAGGACGATCCACCGAATGGCGGTTCCGCCCCGCAGGCCGATCGCGAGCCACGCGAGGCAGCCGGCCATCAGGATTGAGCCGATCGCGTTGCCCACCTGGACCGCGGTCGAGGTCATCTCCTGCGGGATGTTCGGCCACGCCATCCCGAGCGCGGTGACGATGCCGCCGCTGACCGTCTCGGCGACGAAGTAGCTGAGGGCGATGACGGGGATCTTCCACGCCATGCCGGACGGACCAGTCGAAAGAGCCGTGCTGTTCATGTTCTCTCCCACCTTTCGATGTCGGGGGTCTCGAGCTCGCCGATGGCGCGCTCGGCCCAGCGGGCGTTGGCGGCCGAGCTCGCGATGCCGTGCTCGAGCGCCAGCCGCCCGCATGGCGAAAGCTGTGGACCCATCGTCTCTCGCAGCCCTTCGAGATAGCTGACGTAGGCGGCTGCCTCACTCCCGAACTCACCGAGAAAGCGCAGCGCCTCGGCGTGACCGAGCTTCTCGATGAAGGCGAAGCGCAGCATCACGAGGTCGAAGTGCCAGATCATGTCCTCGTGGGTGACGGGCCGCTCGAGCTCGGCAATGAGGACCCGCTCGCCCTCGGCGGTGATCGAGTAGACAAGACGCGGGCGCAGCGACTCGGTGTTCTCCGCGGTCCCACGGACCCACCTTTGCCGCTCGAGGCTCTTGAGGGCGGGGTAGATGGCGCCGGGCGAGCTCGAAAAGTTGCCCATCGGGGTGGTCTCGAAGACCTTTTTGAGGTCGTACCCGGACTGCGGGTACATGTCGACCAGTCCGAGAATGGCGAGTCGGAGAGGCGTGAGCTTCGGTTCTTCATCCATGACACGAATAGATATAATACGATTCGTAATAAATGTCAAGCCCCCGTGGGTCGGCGCGGCGACACCCGTGGTCTGAGGGGTCGAGACAGCCACAGAACCGGCCGTCAACCACTCGCCCGGCGAGTATCAGGTCGAAAACCCGGAACCGACCTGCGCAATCGACCGGATCACGATGCTCAGCCAGCCAGAATCCGGTCGACGGCGGCGAGCTCGTCTCCGCTGAAGTCGAGCGCCTCGAGAGCGCCCACGGCGTCTTCGATCTGGGCCGGTCGACTGGCGCCGATGAGCGCCGAGGTCACGCCCGGTTGGCGCAGCACCCATGCGATGGCGAGCTGAGCCACGCTCTGGCCTCGCTCCCGGGCGATGGCGCCCAGGCGCCTGACCTTGGCGACGAGCTCGTCAGTCACCTGTCGCACCGACAGGTAGGACTCCTCACGGGCGGCTCGCGAGTCGGGAGGAACCCCGTCGAGGTAGCGGTCGGTGAGAAGACCCTGCGCGAGCGGCGAGAACACGATGCAGCCGATTCCCACTTCCTCGAGAACATCGAGCAGACCGTCCTCGATCCAGCGGTCGAGCATGCTGTACCGAGGCTGGTGGATCAGGCAGGGCGTCCCCAGCGACCGGAGGATCGTCGTCGCACGCCGGGTGAGATCCGCCGGATACTGCGAGATTCCGACGTAGAGTGCACGGCCTGAACGGACGATGTGGTCGAGCGCCCCCATGGTCTCCTCGAGAGGTGTCTCGGGGTCGGGCCGGTGGTGGTAGAAGATGTCGACGTAGTCGAGCCCCATGCGCCGGAGGCTCTGATCGAGGGAGGCCACGAGGTACTTGCGAGAGCCCCAGTCACCATACGGGCCCGGCCACATGTCCCACCCGGCCTTCGACGAGATGACAAGCTCGTCCCGAAACGGCGCCAGGTCCCGGCGCAGCAGCAGTCCGAAGGTCTCTTCGGCCGATCCGTAGGGCGGACCGTAGTTGTTGGCGAGATCGAAGTGCGTGATCCCGAGGTCGAAGGCGCGCCGGAGCATGGCGCGGGCGTTGTCGAGGGGATCGACGCCTCCGAAGTTGTGCCACATCCCGAGGGAGACTGCCGGGAGCTTGAGTCCGCTCCGGCCGCACCGCCGAAACAGCATGGAGTCGTAGCGGTCGTCCGACGGCAGGTACTGATCACGACAGCTCATCGTGCCTCCTTGCATGCCCTTCGGTCGGGGTGGAGTCTTCTTCCGATGATCGCACGACCACTCCCCGACCGAGGTACTCTGGAGAAACCTGCGATGGGAGGCACCAATAACCCTCCGCGAGAAGCTCGGCGTGACGTTGGCTTGGATCGTCTGTCTCTCGCTCGCAGCCTGCACCACCACCTCGACGGAGGAGCCCATGCAACCTGCCGAGGTCCTCTCCCACGACCGGGTTGTCACCGCGATGCAGCGCGCCTTCGACTGGCAGCCCGGGCCACGGCCGCGCCACGTCGACGACCACTGCATCGCCCAGACCTACGCGAGAATCTACCTGCTCGAGCGCGCCACAGCGGAACCGGCCATGAAGCGCGGCTGGGCCGGTTTGAACTGGGCACTCCAACCGTCGGGCAAGCTCGGCTGGGTCCAGCAGATCGGCTACGACCCGCGCTCGGTGACCGCCGATGACAGCATGGAGTACGGCACCGGCGCATTTCTCCTCGCTGGTAGCGAGGTGCTGCGCTTCATCGATCAGTCGTCGGCGTCGAGACCGCGGTCAACATGTGGTGGTCGAGGTCGTCAACCCGGAGCCCTGCGGCCAACGCCCACCACTTCCGGTGCGATATGCTGAGGCCTCGCGGGAGGAGTCATCGACGTGGCAACCCGGACACAACACGACCTGCTCGTGGTCTTTGGCTCGGTGCAACGGGTAATGCGTACCGAGCGTGCTGCGCGCGAGCTCGGGCTCGACGTCGATGCCGTGCCGGCCCCACGCTCGGTCAGCTCCGAGTGCGGGGTCGTGCTCGCGGCGCGGCTGGAGGAGGCCGGCGCGTTGGCGGACGTGCTGCGCTCACTGTCGCTGACACCGAAGGCGGTGTACCAGAACCGCGCCGGAGCCTGGACGCCCTCGACCCTCCACCCGACGGCTTCGATCGACGCGGTCAGGCTCACCGAGGGCACGGCCTACGGCGGCTGCGGCGCCAAGCTCGCCAAGGGACTGCTCCACACCGTGCTCTGCGGCCTTCCGCGGGTGGAGTCCGACGCGCTCATCGTCGGCATCGAGTCGGCGGACGACGCCGGGGTCGTCAAGCTCACCGACGACATCGCGCTGATCCACACCACCGACTTCTTCCCGCCCATGGTCGACGACCCCTACACCTTCGGACGGATCGCCGCGACCAACGCGCTGTCCGACGTGTGGGCGATGGGTGGTGAGCCGCTCGCGGCGATGAACCTGGTCAGCTACCCGCTCAAACAGCTCGGCAAGGACACCCTGAAGGAGGTGCTGCGAGGTGGGCTCGAGACCATCGCCGAGGCCGGCGCCGTGCTCGCCGGTGGTCACACCGTTGAGGGGCAGGAGCTGCTCTACGGGCTCGCCGTCACCGGCACCGTCCACCCCGACAGGGTCTGGCGTAACGGCGGCGCGCGTCCGGGCGACGTTCTGGTGCTGACCAAGCCGCTCGGAACCGGGCTGGTGACCACCGCCGCCAAGGCGGGGATGGCCGATCCGGACCACCTCGCGACCGCCATGCGTTGGATGACGACCCTCAACCGCGATGCGGCCGACGCGTTGAGGAAGCTCGGCCCCCACGCGGTCACCGACGTCACCGGATTCGGTCTCGCCGGCCACGCCGCCGAGATGGCCGAGGCCTCGGGCCTCGCCATCGAGCTCGATCTCGCCTCGCTACCAACGATGCCCGGCGCCCTCGAGGCCGCGGCCACCGGGCTGGTCCCGGCGGGCGCGGGTAAGAACCGGGACAGCGTCGCTGCCGTGCTCGAGATCGCCGGCGACGCCGACGAGCTCAGGGTCGACCTGGCCCTCGACCCGCAGACCTCGGGGGGCCTGCTCGCCGCGGTCTCCGTCGATGACGCCGAGCGCCTGCTCCGCCGCCTCCCCGCCGCCACCGTCGTCGGACGGATCACAGACGGCGCGAGAGGCAACGTCCGGCTGCGGTAGGGGATCTTCATCACGGAGACACGACCGGGTCCATGGCGATTCGGGTGCGGGAGGCCGTCCCGAGACCTGGCGCAAGCTCAATCAGTGCGATGGCCGTCGCGCCCTTCGCGTCCGCGCTTCGCGATCTTCGCGGTTCAAGGCTCTCGCACTCTCGTGCTGAGGCCGATCCGGCACACCGAGCCCCCCGAGGACGAACACTGCTCCCTGTGTCCGTACCTACGTGGTTCAGCTCGAGCGCAAGCGGTCGAGCAGGATGCCGGCGGCGACGGCCACGTTGAGGCTCTCGAGCTCGCGGTCGAGGGGGATGGTGACCACGCCCGAGGCGACGGCGAGCGCCTCGGACGACAGACCGGCGCCCTCGGCGCCGAGCATAACGACGAGGGGCCGCCCCGGCTGCCAGTGACCGACAGGCGTGCCGCCGGAGCCGGCAGCCCAGACCTCGCCGCCCGCCTCGTTCATGCGTTCGGCGACTCGGGCGGCAGTGGTCTCGCGGACGATCGGCAGCCG